>OBXR01000039.1_pt1 | contig 80933 bp, 75 predicted proteins | sample 1476651 | NCBI WGS metagenome assembly OBXR01 (sample SAMEA2580175, study PRJEB22360) | human gut metagenome | biome: human gut; feature: human-associated habitat; material: faeces | place: Denmark | collected 2008/2010 | reverse complement strand
TAGAGCGCACGCCTGATAAGCGTGAGGTCGGTGGTTCGAGTCCACTCGTGCCCATAATAATTTTTGGAGAATTACTCAAGAGGCTGAAGAGGACGGTTTGCTAAATCGTTAGGTCGGGTAACTGGCGCGGGGGTTCGAATCCCCCATTCTCCGTATGTAAGGAGTGTAGCGATAGCTATCTCCTTTTCTGTTATCTGTGAATCTTGTGTGATAGATATTGTATCTATTTTGGAGTAGAGTGAATCATATGAAAAAATCCAAATTTCTTATTATGACTGCTGTTTTGATAATAATAACTTCTGTACTTTTGGTTACTACTCGTTCTTTAGGTGTGGTGAATGCAACTTCTAATGTTGTTTCTATTTTGGATAATATTATTTCAAAACCATTTAATTTTTTGGTGGATGTTAAATCAGATTTGACTGATTTATCACGGACATATAAAGAAAACAAGCAATTAAAAAAAGCTTTATTTAAAGCAGAAGAACAATCTGCTGATTCAGCTTCATTAAAAGATGAAAATGCTCAATTAAGACAGCTATTAGAAATGAAAAATCTTTATGAGTCAAAAAAAACGGTTTCATCTGATGTTATTATGCGTATGCCGGTTTCTTGGTTATCTGAATTAACTGTCAATGCTGGTCGTCAAAATGGAATTCAAAATACAATGCTAGCGGTGGCAAACGGTGGCTTGATTGGTAGTGTGAAAGATGTCGCTTCTCATTCTAGCCAAGTAAATCTTTTAACAAATAATAAAAATGTTGATAATATTTCAGTAAGAATTCAAACGGAGACAAGTACAATTTATGGTGTGATTGTTGGCTACAGTAAAGAAAAATCTGCTTTTATTATCAGTCAGTTAAATAGTTCGGATGCCATTAAAAAAGGTGAGAAAGTTGTGACCAGTGGTTTAGGAACGTACAACATTCCTAATATTCCGGTTGGAACAGTCCTTTCTGTTACTGAAAAATCGGACCATTTAACAAAAGAAGTCTTTGTAAAACCAAGTACGGATTTATCAGATATTCGTGTGGTGACATTAGTAGGAAATTGATATGAAATTTTTTAAAAGCTACATTTTACCCTTTTTGGTTTTATTTGTTGTGATGTTAGTAGATGGCCATCTTTCAAATCTTTTGACTAATTTATTTCCAAATAATATCCACTTACTAAGTCATCTTTTGCTTATCTTTATTTTGTATATTTCGATAAATCTTTCAGAAAATACTAATTTTACCATGTTGCTGTTAATTGGTTTATTGTATGATGCGTATTATTTTCATGTTATCGGCATTTCGACACTATTGTTGCCTTTAGCGGGGATTGTTATTAGTAAATATAATTCTGTTTTGATGTCTAATCGAGTTAGTCGTTTTTTTACAGTTGCCATTTTAGTATTTTTCTTTGAGGTGGCTACATTCGCTTTGGCAAATGTTACCCATCTAGTTCAAATGTCTTTTGCAGATTTTGTCGTTTATACAATTGCTCCGACAATGGTCTCAAATTTACTATTCTTTTTGTTGCTTCAACCAATTTTGGAGAAGATATATTTATGATAAGATTTTATGATGAATTGGCAATAGAAATGTAATAAAGGCGTAACATACTCAGCGCCTTTTTTTGTTATACTTATAATTGTCTTATTGAATAGGAGTATAATCGTTTATGAAGAAAAAATTACTTACATCAATTTTATTAAGTACAATGGTTCTTGCACAGGGAGTATCTCTTGTAAATGTACATGCAGATTCTACTGATGACAAGATTGCTGCACAAGATAGTAAAATTAATAGTTTGAATGATCAACAAAAATCAGCTCAAGCTCAAGTAGATCAAATTCAAGCTCAAGTTTCATCTATTCAATCTCAACAAGAAAAATTGAAAGCTGAAAACGAAAAACTTCAAGCTGAATCAACAAAATTATCGGCTGAAATCGAAACGTTGTCTAAGAATATTGTAGCGCGTAATGAATCATTGGCTAATCAAGCACGTAGTGCTCAAACGAGCGGTACAGCTACAAGCTATATCAATACAATTGTAAATTCAAAATCGATTACAGAAGCTATTTCACGTGTTTCTGCGATGAGTGAAATTGTTTCAGCAAACAATAAAATGTTGGAACAACAAAAGCAAGATAAAAAAGCTATTTCTGAAAAACAAGTAGCAAATAATGAAGCGATAAATACTGTTATCGCAAATCAACAAACACTTGCAAATGATGCAAAAACATTGTCTACTAAGCAAGCTGAACTAAAAGCAGCGCAGTTGAATCTTGCTGCGGAAAAAGCAACTGCTGAAGGTGAAAAGAACTCATTGTTGGCACAAAAAGCAGCGGCACAAAAGGCAGCTGAAGAGGCAGCAGCACAAGAAGCAGCTTATAAAGCACAACAAGTGGCGCAAGAACAAGCTGTAGCTTCTTCTGCTAATACAAGTTTGGCAGCACAAGTACAAGCTGTAAACAACAATAGTGGTGTAGCAGCAACAACTACTACTAGAACTGTGAGCCGTCCTACATATAGTTCATCTGCTTCAACTTATCCAGTTGGTCAATGTACATGGGGAGCAAAAACATTAGCTCCGTGGGCTGGTGATTATTGGGGCAATGGGGCTCAATGGGCAGCAAGTGCGGCTGCAGCTGGTTTCCGTACAGGTTCAACACCTCAAGTAGGTGCGATCATTTCATGGAACGATGGTGGTTATGGACACGTTGCTGTTGTAACAGCTGTTCAATCAGCTACAAGTATTCAAGTATCTGAAGCAAATTATGCAGGTAATCAAGCTATTGGAAATTATCGTGGTTGGTTCAATCCAGCTGTTGCAGGACAAGGTTCATTTACTTACATCTATCCAAATTAATGAATATAAAAATAAAAAGCGCATCTTGCGTTTTTTATTTTTAATTGAAAAATTCACTAAAAAGGGTTACAATGTTAAGTGGAGAAATTTGTAACTGATTTACAAAGAAACGAATATATACTGGAGGAAATCATGTCGTTTTCTGATTTAAAGCTTTTTGCTCTTTCATCTAACCAGGAACTGGCTAAACGTGTTGCTCAAGAGATTGGTATGGAGCTTGGAAAGTCAACTGTGCGTCAATTTTCTGATGGGGAGATTCAAGTAAATATCGAAGAATCTATCCGCGGAAAACATGTTTTTATCTTGCAGTCAACGAGCTCGCCCGTCAATGATAATTTGATGGAAATTTTAATCATGGTGGATGCTTTAAAGCGTGCAAGTGCTGAATCAATCAATGTTGTAATGCCTTATTATGGCTATGCTCGTCAAGACCGAAAGGCACGTGCTCGTGAGCCAATTACTTCAAAATTAGTTGCAAATATGTTGCAAGTGGCTGGTGTTGATCGTTTGCTGACAATTGATTTACATGCGGCTCAAATTCAAGGATTTTTTGATATTCCAGTAGATCATCTTATGGGGGCTCCTCTCATTGCGGATTATTTTGAACGTCGTGGGATGACAGGTAGCGATTATGTAGTTGTTAGCCCTGACCACGGTGGTGTGACGCGCGCTCGTAAATTAGCTGAATTTTTGAAAACACCGATTGCTATTATTGATAAGCGTCGTAGTGTAGATAAGATGAATACGAGTGAAGTGATGAATATCATCGGTAAAGTAGAAGGCAAAACTTGTATTTTAATTGACGATATGATTGATACAGCTGGGACAATTTGCCATGCTGCTGATGCACTTGCTGATGCAGGTGCGGTAGAAGTTTATGCAAGCTGTACTCATCCAGTACTTTCGGGCCCTGCTATGGATAATATTCAAAAATCAGCGATAAAAAAATTGGTCGTGTTAGATACAATTTATTTGCCGGAAGAACGTTTAATTGATAAAATTGAACAAATTTCAATTGCTCATCTTTTGGCAGAGGCGATTGTACGTATCCATGAAAAACGTCCTCTTTCGCCATTATTTGAAACTTTAACGGCTCTTTAATGTAAGAACATCTAGATAGGAATCACTCTAATAGCTGGAGTGATTCTTTTGCTTCAATCAGATGATAAGTGATGAATTTTCTCAATATTATGATATTTTTGCTATGACTTAGGTTTTATAGTATAATAGTTCTATCAGATTTTGGAGGTAAAATATGGATTTGACGAAACGTTTTAACAAAAATTTAGATAAAATTGAAGTTTCTTTGATTCGGCAATTTGATCAATCTATTTCGAGCATTTCTGGAGTTCTTCGTTTGACATTGGGAGAGCCTGATTTTACAACTCCAGATCATGTAAAAGAAGCTGCGAAAGCGGCAATTGATGCAAACGAGAGTCATTATACGGGCATGAGTGGGTTGTTAGAATTGCGTCAGGCAGCCAGTCAATTTGTAAACGAAAAATACAATCTTTCTTATGATCCTGAAACAGAAATTTTAGTGACAATTGGGGCAACCGAAGCTTTATCTGCTACGTTGACAGCTATCTTAGAAGAAGGAGACAAGGTACTTTTGCCTGCACCTGCTTATCCAGGATATGAACCAATTGTGAATCTTGTGGGAGCAGAAATTGTCGAGATTGATACCACAGAAAATGACTTTGTTTTAACACCTGAAATGCTGGAAAAGGCTATCTTGAAGCAAGGTAATCAGCTTAAAGCGGTGATTTTGAATTATCCAGCTAATCCGACAGGAGTAACTTATTCACGAGAACAAATGGCTGCGTTAGCCGATGTATTGAAAAAGTATGACGTCTTTGTTGTTTGCGATGAAGTGTACTCTGAGCTGACTTATACCGAGCAACCACATGTATCTATTGCAGAATTTTTACCAGAGCAAACGATTGTGATTAATGGTTTGTCTAAATCGCATGCGATGACAGGCTGGCGTCTAGGTTTCACCTTTGCCCCAGCTGCTTTTACGGCTCAATTGATTAAAAGTCACCAATATTTGGTGACAGCCGCAAACACGATGGCTCAATTTGCAGGAGTGGAGGCATTGACAGCGGGTAAAGACGATGCAGAGCCAATGAAAAGGGAATATATTGAGCGTCGCGATTACATTATCGAAAAAATGACAGAATTGGGCTTTAAGATTATCAAGCCAGATGGTGCATTTTACATTTTTGCCAAAATTCCAGCTGGCTATAATCAAGATTCTTTTGCTTTTTTGAAGGATTTTGCACAAAAAAAAGCAGTTGCTTTCATTCCTGGTGCTGCTTTTGGTCAGTATGGGGAAGGTTATGTACGTCTTTCTTATGCGGCCAGCATGGATACGATAAAAGAAGCTATGAAGCGGCTTGAGGAATATATGGAGGAGTATGCTGAAATCCATCACAAGTAAAGGTTTGGTTCTCTATAATCGTAATTTCCGAGAAAATGATAAACTGGTCAAAATTTTCACAGAGCAAGCTGGTAAGCGAATGTTTTTCGTGAAACATGCTAGAAATTCTAAGTTGAATCCGGTTGTCCAACCATTGGTAGTGGCCGATTTTTTGATGAAAATAAATGATGACGGTTTGAGTTATATCGATGATTATCAAGAGGTTACGACTTTCCAGCATATCAATCATGATTTGTTTACAATGGCTTATGCAACTTATGTGGTAGCTCTGGCAGACGCCAGTATTCAGGATAATAAAATAGATTCGGCTCTCTTTGCTTTTTTGCAAAAAACGTTGGAATTGATGGAGCAGGGCTTGGATTATGAGGTGCTGACCAATATTTTTGAAATTCAAATTTTGTCACGTTTTGGAATTTATTTGAATTTCCATGAATGCTGCTTTTGCCACCGAGTAGGATTGCCGTTTGATTTTTCTTTTACTTATAACGGCGTTTTATGCTCGGAACATTACAACAAAGACGAGAGACGGAGTCATTTGGATCCCAACATTCCTTACTTATTAGACCAATTTCAAGCGATTCAATATAGTGAATTGGAGACCATTTCTTTGAATCCTGAGTTAAAACGACAATTACGAAAAGTGATTGATCAAATTTATGAAGAATATGTTGGGATTCATCTAAAGCCAAAAAAATTTATTGATTCTCTGGGAGACTGGGGAGAAATTTTAAAGAATAAGGAGTTGAAATGAAAAAAATAGCGATTGATGCCATGGGTGGCGATTATGCTCCACAATCTATTGTAGAGGGAGTCAATCAAGCACTGAACGATTTTTCGAATATTGAAGTCATTCTTTATGGAGATGAAGCAAAAATCAAGCAGTATTTAACAGTAGCTGAGCGGGTTCGTATTGTTCATACAGATGAAAAAATCAATTCAGATGATGAGCCAACTAAAGCAATTCGCAAGAAGAAAAATGCTAGTATGGTGCTGGCAGCAAAGGCAGTAAAGGACGGAGAAGCAGATGCGGTACTTTCTGCTGGAAATACGGGAGCGCTTTTGGCTGCGGGATTCTTCATCGTCGGACGTATCAAGAATATTGATCGTCCAGGTTTGATGTCCACATTACCAACGACAGATGGCAAAGGCTTTGATATGTTGGATTTGGGGGCTAATGCGGAAAATACAGCTCATCATTTACATCAGTATGCTATTTTAGGGTCATTTTATGCTGAAAATGTCCGTGGAATCAAACAACCACGCGTAGGGCTTTTAAACAATGGGACGGAAGCGAGCAAGGGTGATTCGCTTCGTAAGGAAGTGTATGATTTGTTAGTAGCGGACTCCTCGCTAAATTTCATTGGAAATGTGGAAGCGCGTGATTTAATGGATCATGTAGCAGACGTTGTGGTAGCGGACGGATTTACAGGTAATGCTGTGTTAAAATCCATGGAGGGAACAGCCATGGGAATTATGAGTCAGCTCAAGAAATCCATTTTGAACGGTGGCTGGAAAGCAAAACTAGGTGCAGTGTTGCTGAAAGACAGTCTAAAGTCTTTGAAGAGTAGTTTAAATTATTCTGATGTAGGCGGTGCTGTTTTATTTGGAGTAAAAGCACCTGTTGTGAAAACACATGGAGCGAGCGATGCAAAAGCAGTTTATAGCACGATTCGTCAAATTTGTACAATGTTGGAAACGGATGTTGTAGGAAAAGCAGTAAATGAATTTTCGGGAGGGGCAGAATGACAGAACAAGAAATTTACGAAAGAATCGTAGAAATTATTCAGGAAAGTCGTGGTGAGGGATTTCAAGTTTCTCAAACACTTAGTTTGAAAGATGACTTACAAGCAGATTCTGTTGATTTGATGGAATTTATTCTAACTGTGGAAGATGAATTTGGTATTGAAATTTCAGACGAAGATATAGATGAGTTGAAGAATGTGAGTGATGTTATCGCTTGTGTGCAGAAAAATTTGAAGGAAGCATAAAAACGAACTTTTTATTGACTAAATAAAGAAAATATGAGAAAACAGCTGAAACCCCAGCTGTTTTTTTGATGTTTGCAAATATTGTACGGTATTTTCTTGAAAATCCTTTTTGAATATGATAGACTTAAGTCAGAAAAATGTGAAAGGCGAATATTGAAATGACAAGTGATTTGTTATATTCGGGAAAAGCTAAAGATTTATTTTTGACAGATGATGAAAATCTTATTATTGCACATTACAAAGACCAAGCGACCATGCTTAATGGTGCTCGTAAAGAGACGATTAAAGGTAAAGGCGTTCTTAATAATCAAATCTCATCTTTCATTTTTACGAAATTGAATGAAGCAGGTGTGACAACTCACTTTGTTAAACAATTGTCAGAAACCGAACAATTGAATAAAAAGGTGGATATCATTCCACTTGAAGTTGTTTTGCGTAATGTCACTGCAGGCTCATTCTCAAAACGTTTTGGGGTAGAGGAAGGAATTAAATTAGATACTCCAATCGTTGAATTTTACTACAAAAATGATGATTTGGATGACCCATTTATCAATGATGAGCACGTAAAATTCCTTGGTATTGCAAGTGGTGAAGATATTGCTTATATCAAAGCAGAAACACGTCGTATTAATGACCTTTTGAAAGATTGGTTTAGCCAAATTGGTCTTAATTTGATTGATTTCAAATTGGAATTTGGTAAAGACAAAGATGGCAAAATTATTCTTGCGGATGAATTTTCACCAGATAACTGCCGTCTTTGGGATGCTGAAGGTCATCACATGGATAAAGATGTTTTCCGTCGTGATTTAGGTAGTTTGACAGATGTTTACGAAGTTGTCCTTGAAAAACTCAAAGGGCTTAACTAAAAACTGTGATTTCTAATTAAGTAGGAAGAAGAATTCTAAAAAGGGTAAAAAATGAATAAACGAATTTTCGTTGAGAAAAAATCAAATTTTAACATTAAGGCTCAGGCGCTTGTTAAAGAACTCAAACACAATCTTCAATTAACAAGTTTAACTGATTTACGCATTATTCAAGTTTACGATGTTTTTTATTTAGCAGATTCGCTTTTCGAACGTGCTGAAAAACACATTTTTTCTGAACAAGTAACGGATAATATTTTGGCTGAGAGTGATGTGGTTGCTGAACTTTCTAACTATGCTTTCTTTGCTATTGAATCACTTCCAGGTCAATTTGACCAACGTGCAGCGTCATCACAAGAAGCATTGCTTCTTCTTGGCAGCAGTAATGATGTAACAGTTAATACGGCTCAACTTTATCTTGTTAACAAGGATATTGATACTGCTGAACTTGATACGGTAAAAAATTATTTACTTAATCCAGTAGATTCTCGTTTTAAAGATATTACGACAGGAATTGCATCGCAAGCATTTTCAGAGTCGGACAAAACGATTCCAAATCTTGATTTCTTCAAGACTTATACAGTGGCAGAATTTGCTGATTATAAAGCTGAACAAGGTTTGGCGATGGAAGTTGATGACCTTGTCTTTATCCAAGAGTACTTCAAATCAATTGGGCGCGTGCCAACGGAAACAGAATTGAAAGTTTTGGATACTTATTGGTCAGACCATTGCCGCCACACAACTTTCGAAACTGAGCTTAAACATATTGATTTCTCAGCGTCTAAATTCCAAAAACAATTACAGACAACTTATGATAAATATATTGCTATGCGTGCTGAACTTGGACGTTCTGAAAAGCCACAAACATTGATGGACATGGCGACAATCTTTTGTCGTTATGAACGTACGAATGGTCGTTTGGACGATATGGAAGTGTCAGACGAGATCAATGCTTGTTCGGTTGAAATCGAAGTTGATGTGAACGGTGTTAAAGAACCATGGCTTTTGATGTTCAAGAATGAAACACACAATCACCCAACAGAAATTGAACCATTTGGTGGTGCCGCAACGTGTATCGGTGGTGCAATCCGCGACCCATTGTCAGGACGTTCTTATGTTTATCAAGCAATGCGTATTTCAGGTGCTGGTGATATTACAACACCGATTGCTGAGACGCGTGCCGGCAAATTGCCGCAGCAAGTGATTTCTAAGACAGCGGCACATGGTTATTCTTCATATGGGAATCAAATAGGACTTGCGACTACCTATGTCAAAGAGTACTTCCATCCAGGCTTCGTTGCTAAGCGTATGGAGCTAGGTGCTGTTGTCGGTGCAGCACCAAAAGAAAATGTCGTGCGTGAAAAACCAGAAGCTGGTGATGTGGTTATTCTTCTCGGTGGTAAAACAGGCCGTGACGGTGTCGGTGGAGCCACAGGATCATCTAAGGTTCAAACCGTTGAATCTGTTGAAACAGCTGGCGCAGAAGTTCAAAAAGGGAATGCCATTGAAGAACGGAAGATTCAACGTCTTTTCCGCAATGGCAATGTCACTCGTCTCATCAAGAAATCAAATGACTTTGGTGCTGGCGGCGTCTGTGTGGCTATTGGTGAATTGGCAGATGGTCTTGAAATTGACTTGGACAAAGTGCCACTAAAATACCAAGGTCTTAACGGTACCGAAATTGCCATTTCTGAGTCACAAGAACGCATGGCTGTTGTTGTTCGTCCAAGTTATGTGGACGCCTTTATTGCAGCATGTCATAAAGAGAACATTGATGCAGTTGTTGTCGCGACTGTTACTGAAAAACCAAACCTTGTCATGACTTGGAATGGTGAAACCATCGTTGACTTGGAACGTGCCTTCCTTGATACTAACGGTGTGCGCGTGGTGGTTGATGCTAATGTTGTGGATAAGGATGTTGCCCTTCCTGAGGTGCGTACAACATCAGCAGTAACACTTGAAGCAGACACAGTGAAAGTTCTGTATGACCTTAACCACGCTAGTCAAAAAGGTTTGCAAACTATCTTTGATAGTTCTGTTGGTCGTTCAACGGTTAACCATCCGATTGGTGGTCGTTATCAAATCACACCAACAGAAAGTTCAGTTCAAAAACTTCCTGTTCAAAACGGTGTCACAACGACAGCTTCTGTCATGGCACAGGGATTCAATCCTTATATTGCAGAGTGGTCACCTTATCATGGTGCAGCTTACGCTGTTATTGAAGCAACAGCTCGCTTGGTAGCAACAGGTGCTGATTGGTCTCGTGCGCGTTTCTCTTACCAAGAATACTTTGAACGCATGGATAAACAAGCGGATCGTTTTGGTCAGCCAGTAGCTGCTCTGCTTGGTTCGATCGAGGCACAAATCCAACTTGGTTTACCATCAATCGGTGGTAAAGATTCAATGTCTGGTACCTTTGAAGAATTGACAGTACCACCAACATTGGTTGCCTTTGGTGTGACAACAGCTGATAGTCGTAATGTTCTTTCGCCAGAATTTAAAACAGCTGGTGAATACATTTACTACATTCCAGGGCAAGCTATTTCACAAGAGATTGATTTTGACTTGATTAAAGCTAACTTTGCTAAATTTGAAGCGATTCAAAAAGCACATCCTATCACATCAGCTTCAGCTGTTAAATACGGTGGTGTGGTGGAAAGTTTGGCACTTGCTGCTTTTGGTAACCATATTGGTGCTAAAGTAGAATTGACAGAGCTTGAGACTAGTTTGATAGCACAACTCGGTGGCTTTATCTTTACATCTACTGAAGAAATTGTTGAAGTTAACAAAATAGGTGAAACTACAGCTGACTTTACACTTACTGTCAACGGTGTCAACCTTGCGGGCGATAAACTTTTGTCAGCCTTTGAAAGCAAACTCGAAGATGTTTACCCAACTGAATTTGAACAAAGTACTAAACTTGAAGATGTTCCAGTAGTTGCTTCAGATGCAGTGATTAAAACAAGTAAGAAAGTAGCAGAGCCACTTGTTTACATTCCAGTCTTTCCTGGTACAAATTCAGAATATGATTCAGCAAAAGCCTTTGAACAAGCTGGAGCAAAAGTGAATTTGGTTCCGTTCGTAACACTTGATGAGGCAGCCATTGAGACTTCAGTTGACACAATGGTTGACAACATCTGTAAAGCAAATATTATTTTCTTTACAGGAGGTTTCTCGGCTGCTGATGAACCAGACGGTTCGGCTAAATTCATTGTCAACATCTTGTTGAACCAAAAAGTTCGCGCAGCTATTGACAGCTTTATTGAAAAAGGTGGCCTTATCATCGGCATCTGTAATGGATTCCAAGCACTTGTGAAATCAGGACTGCTTCCATACGGTAACTTTGAAGATGCGACTGAAACAAGCCCGACACTTTTCCACAATGATGCTAACCAACATGTGGCGAAAATGGTTGAGACACGTATTGCCAATACCAATTCACCATGGCTTCTTGGTGTCAAAGTTGGTGATATTCATGCTATTCCAGTATCACATGGTGAAGGGAAATTTGTCGTGACGGAAGAGGAATTTGCAGAACTCCGTGACAACGGACAAATCTTCAGCCAATACGTGGATTTTGATGGCAAACCAAGCATGGATTCTAAATACAATCCAAACGGCTCTATTAATGCGATTGAAGGGATTACCAGCAAGAACGGTCAAATCATTGGTAAAATGGGACATTCAGAACGCTGGGAAGACGGTCTTTTCCAAAATATCCCAGGAAATAAAGACCAACACTTGTTCCGTAGCGCTGTGAAATACTTTACAGGGGAATAATCAAGCACAGCAGTTGATATGCTGTACTGAACACGGGCTAAGCAATGTATCAAAAAGAACTTAGAAAAACAGGATTTCTTCTATTTTGATTAGATGCTTAATGGCCTTTGTATCGAGGTAAAAATGACATACGAAGTGAAATCTCTTAATGAAGAATGTGGAGTTTTTGGGATTTGGGGACATCCTCAAGCTGCTCAAGTGACTTATTTTGGACTCCATAGTCTTCAACACCGCGGTCAGGAAGGTGCTGGTATCGTGACAAACGATAAGGGCAAACTTCTTCAGTACCGTAATACAGGTCTACTTTCAGAAGTATTTAAAAATCCTGCCGATTTGGAAAAATTGACTGGGCATGCTGCAATTGGACATGTTCGCTATGCGACAGCAGGCTCGGCTTCTATTAACAACATTCAGCCATTTCTTTACAATTTTACAGATGAACAGTTTGGCCTTTGTCATAATGGAAATCTGACAAATGCTTTGTCACTGAAAAAAGAACTGGAGGACCAAGGAGCGATTTTTAATGCTTCGTCTGATACTGAAATTCTAATGCATTTAATTCGTCGCAGTCATAATCCAGAATTTCTCGGAAAAGTAAGGGAGGCATTGAACACTGTCAAAGGTGGCTTTGCTTACCTTTTGATGACAGAAGATAAGTTGATTGCTGCGCTTGACCCAAATGGTTTTCGTCCCTTGTCAATTGGGCAAATGGCAAATGGTGCTTGGGTGGTATCAAGTGAAACGTGTGCCTTTGAAGTGGTTGGTGCTAAATGGGTTCGTGATGTAAAACCAGGAGAACTTGTTATCATTGATGACAATGGCATTCGGTACGATACCTACACGACGGACACTCAGCTTGCCATTTGCTCGATGGAATACGTGTATTTTGCACGGCCTGACAGTGATATTTACGGTGTTAATGTCCACACCGCCCGTAAAAATATGGGAAAGCGTCTGGCACAGGAATTCCAGCATGAAGCAGATATCGTTGTTGGGGTGCCGAATTCATCACTTTCAGCAGCAATGGGATTTGCTGAAGAATCAGGTCTCCCAAATGAAATGGGCTTGGTGAAAAATCAGTACACACAACGTACTTTCATTCAACCGACACAAGATTTGCGTGAGCAAGGTGTTCGCATGAAGCTCTCAGCCGTATCTGGTGTTGTTAAAGGTAAGCGCGTAGTTATGATTGATGATTCTATCGTACGTGGAACAACATCACGCCGTATCGTTCGTTTGCTTCGTGAAGCTGGTGCAACAGAAGTTCATGTGGCAATCGGTAGTCCAGAATTGAAATACCCATGTTTCTACGGTATCGATATTCAAAATCGCCGTGAATTGATTTCAGCTAATCATACCAAAGATGAAGTTTGTGAGATTATTGGTGCTGATAGCTTGACTTACTTGTCAATTGACGGTTTGATTGACTCAATTGGTCTTGAAACTGATGCACCCAATGGTGGGCTTTGCGTTGCTTACTTTGATGGGAATTACCCTACCCCTCTTTATGATTATGAAGAAGAGTACCTTCGAAGTTTAGAGGAAAAGACAAGCTTTTATATTGAAAATGTGAAGAAATAGTAGTGACAAAAATTCTTTCAAGGCTGAAGCGTTTCGTCTTCGCTGAAATCGTCTTGGTGCTTATTGGTCTTGGTAGTGGCATCTGGAATTGGTTTCAACATGGCTTTTCAAAAGCTTGGTTACCAATGTTAGTAGCTGTCATTTTAGGTGTTTCTGCCTGGCAACATCATGGACTTCGAATTGAGTTAGAAAAGCAGATCAAGTTAGAGGACAGCTCTGCTATTTCCAAAGAAAGGAAAGAAAATGACAGAAAACAAAAATGCTTATGCTCAATCTGGTGTTGATGTTGAAGCGGGTTATGAAGTTGTTGCACGTATCAAAAAACACGTTGCGCGCACCGAACGTCTTGGCGTCATGGGCGCTCTTGGCGGTTTTGGTGGGATGTTTGACTTGTCTCAGCTCGACGTGAAAGAACCTGTTTTGATTTCAGGAACTGATGGTGTGGGAACAAAACTCATGCTTGCCATCAAATATGATAAACACGATACAATCGGTCAAGACTGTGTTGCCATGTGTGTCAATGACATCATTGCAGCTGGGGCAGAGCCGCTTTACTTCCTAGATTACATTGCTACGGGTAAAAATGAACCTGCAAAGCTTGAACAAGTCGTTGCAGGTGTTGCGGAAGGTTGTGTTCAATCTGGTGCAGCTCTTATCGGTGGCGAAACGGCTGAGATGCCTGGTATGTATGGTGAAGACGACTATGATTTAGCTGGTTTTGCGGTTGGTGTCGCTGAAAAAAAACAAATCATTGACGGGTCAAAAGTTTCTGATGGTGATGTTCTTCTTGGACTTGCTTCCAGCGGTATTCACTCAAACGGTTATTCGCTTGTCCGTCGTGTCTTTGCTGATTACACAGGTGAAGAAGTGCTTCCAGAACTTGAAGGCAAAAAATTGAAAGAAGTGCTGCTTGAACCAACACGTATCTATGTCAAAGCGGTGCTTCCGCTTATCAAAGAAGAATTGGTTAACGGTATTGCTCACATCACTGGTGGCGGCTTCGTTGAAAATGTTCCACGGATGTTTGCGGATGATTTAGCTGCTGAAATCGAAGAGGATAAAGTTCCGGTTCTTCCAATTTTCAAAGCTCTTGAAAAATATGGTAGCATCAAACACGAAGAAATGTTTGAAATCTTCAACATGGGTATTGGTCTTATGTTGGCAGTTAGTCCTAATAAGGTTGAGCGCGTGAAAGAATTACTTGATGAGCCAGTTTACGAACTTGGGCGTATCGTCAAAAAAGCTGATGCAAGTGTGGTGATGAAATAATGAGCAAAAAAATTGCCGTTTTTGCGAGTGGTAATGGGTCAAATTTTCAAGTCATTGCGGAGCAATTTCCAGTTGAATTTGTCTTTTCAGACCACCGAGATGCATATGTCTTAGAACGTGCAGAAAAACTCGGTGTGACAGCTCATGCTTTTGAACTCAAAGAGTTTGATAATAAAGCAGCTTACGAAGAAGCTATTGTTACTTTGCTTGAAAAATATGATATTGATGTGGTTTGCCTAGCTGGTTATATGAAGATTGTTGGTCCGACTTTGCTAGCAGCTTACGAAGGTCGTATCATCAATATTCACCCAGCTTATCTTCCAGAATTTCCAGGGGCTCATGGTATTGATGATGCTTGGGAAGCAGGTGTTGACCAATCTGGTGTTACCATTCACTGGGTTGACAATGGTGTTGACACGGGAAAAGTGATTAAACAAGTTCGTGTGCCTCGTCTGGCTGATGATACCATTGACAGTTTTGAAGCTCGCATTCATGAAGCAGAGTATAAACTCTATCCAGATGTTTTGGAGAGCTTAAGAGTTAAGAAAAAGTAGTCCGTGTATTTGATAGCGTAGTTAGCTATTAGTATGCTGCCTTATAATGAGATTATGATGATAAAAAAGATTTTGGTGTTTGTATTAACTTTTATTGTCGTTGCCTTTATAGTAAATGTACTTATTTGGTAATCTTGAAAATCCGTTACGCCTTTGCTTGGCTTATTCTATCGGGCTTATTGCCAGTATTGCTATTTAGTGGTTTATATTTTACAAAAAGAAGTAGAAAGTAGGACTGAAATGACAAAACGTGCACTAATCAGTGTTTCAGACAAAGCGGGCATTGTTGAATTTGCTCAAGAATTAAAAAAACTTGGTTGGGATATTATCTCAACTGGCGGAACAAAAGTTACGCTTGATAAAGCAGGCGTTGATACTATCGCCATTGATGATGTAACGGGCTTCCCAGAAATGATGGACGGTCGTGTGAAAACACTTCATCCAAATATTCACGGTGGCCTTTTGGCTCGTCGCGATCTTGACAGTCATCTTCAAGCCGCAAAAGATAACCACATTGAATTGATTGACCTTGTTGTGGTTAACCTTTACCCATTCAAAGAAACTATTCTGAAATCAGATGTGACTTACGCTGATGCGGTTGAAAATATTGATATCGGTGGTCCTTCCATGCTTCGATCTGCTGCTAAAAACCATGCTAGTGTTACAGTTGTCGTTGACCCAGCTGATTATGCTGTTGTTTTGGATGAATTGTCAGCTAATGGTGAAACAAACTTTGAAACTCGTAGGCGCCTGGCAGCAAAAGTTTTCCGTCATACAGCAGCTTATGACGCTTTAATTGCAGAATATTTCACAAAACAAGTTGGTGAAACAAAACCTGAAAAACTCACAATCACTTACGATTTGAAACAACCAATGCGCTATGGTGAAAACCCTCAACAAGACGCTGATTTCTACCAAAAAGCTTTGCCAACAGATTACTCAATTGCTTCTGCTAAACAATTGAATGGTAAAGAATTGTCATTTAACAACATCCGTGACGCTGACGCTGCAATCCGCATTATCCGTGATTTCAAAGACCGTCCCACTGTTGTTGCCCTTAAACACATGAATCCGTGTGGTATCGGACAAGCTGATGATATTGAAACAGCTTGGGACTACGCTTATGAATCAGACCCAGTTTCAATCTTTGGTGGTATTGTTGTGCTGAATCGTGAAGTTGACGCCGCAACAGCTAAGAAAATGCACGCTATCTTCCTTGAAATCATCATTGCACCAAGTTATTCAGAAGAAGCCCTTGAAATCTTGACAACTAAGAAGAAAAATTTGCGTATTCTTCAATTGACATTTGAAGCTCAAGAAGCTAGCCAAGTTGAAAAAGAATACACGGGTGTTGTTGGTGGGCTGTTGGTTCAAAACCAAGATGTTGTCAAAGAAAATCCAGCTGATTGGAAAGTTGTGACAAAACGTCAACCAACTGACCAAGAAAAAGCAGCACTTGAATTTGCTTGGAAAGCTATCAAATACGTGAAATCAAACGGTATCATCGTAACAAATGGCCATATGACATTGGGTGTTGGTCCTGGTCAAACAAACCGTGTAGCTTCTGTTCGTATCGCTCTTGACCAAGCCAAAGACCGTCTTGACGGTGCGGTTCTTGCTAGTGATGCTTTCTTTCCATTTGCGGATAATGTTGAAGAAATTGCTGCTGCAGGTGTGAAAGCAATCATCCAACCTGGTGGGTCCGTCCGTGACCAAGAATCTATCGATATGGCTGATAAATACGGCATTGCCATGGTGTTTACAGGCGTACGGCATTTTAGACATTGAGAATAGTATAAAAACCTTGGATTGATTTTCCAAGGTTTTTTAAGTTGTTCAGAGGGACTTATTTTGGATAAATGTAACTAACTGCTCCTTGTCCAGCTGCATGAGGATTGAACCAGCCGCGGAAGTTGCCAATATACTGTTTTCCAGCGTAGTTGGCCTCTTGAATCTGAATGCGTGTGTTTGAGGCAACGTGAGTAACAACTCCAACGTGACCGTAACCACCGTCTGTCCAACAAATAATAGCCCCTACTTGTGGAGCTGTACCGGTTTTAAAACCAGCTCGTCTGGCGCTAGCAGCCCAATCACCACCATTGCCCCAGTAATTGCCAGCCCAAGGTGCAAGAGCTTTGGCGCCCCAAGTGCATTGCCCTTTTGGATAAGTCGTTGCTGCGGCATAATTTGGTTGGAAAGAGATAGCAGGCTTCTCTACTTGATATCTCGTACCTGTTAGTCCAATTATTTGACCGTTGAGATTGCGGTAAACATGTGTATGGAAAAGGCCACTGCCAGTGTGTTTTTGCGTATCAACTGTGAATTTGTAAATTCCATTTCCAGCTTTAGTAGCGGTGTACCACTGAATATCATCTTGGCCGTTGACTTCAGACCAAGTCGGTAGGCTAATCTTGCCATCGCCGTAAGCATCTGTCACCGTCACCTCATAAAGATAAGTTGAGCGTTTAGCGACAGATACTTTGGTTTTAATTTTTTCTGCGGACATAGCAACCGAATCCGTTGCATAACTATGCTCGCTACCGTCTTTATATTTCACATAAATATGATTGGTGTATGTTCCGGAAAAAACTTGATGATTGCGAATATCAAAGCTTGTCGTAAAGGTTCCATCACCGTGATTAGTGGCTGCATACCACTTGATATTGCTTTGATTGCTCGTGCTCCAAATAGGTACTCGGACGGATTGAATCGGCTTGGACTTTGAAGTTTCACTAACTTTGACGGTATAAGTCCCTTGTTCTTGATTGATATTTTCAACAGAGAAGAATGGTTTTTGCTCTTCTTCAGAAGGCAATTTATCAGCATCAACTTGGGCAGTGATTCCAGCTAAGCCAGTAAACTCTGGTTTGACATAGCTTTCTCCGTAAAGATGAATATGATAAGTTCCTATGTCATAGTTGTGTTTTTTTAGCTCAACTCTAACATTGTAGCTTCCATCAGAATTTTTAGTAGCTGCATACCATTGAAGATCATCCTGTCCGTTGCGGTCAGACCAAGCCGGAACCGTTAGTTTGTAGATTGTTTTAGGAACATTTTTGATCTGAATATCCATGATACCAGGCTCAGGAAAGCTAGTCTGGATAGAAGGATTTGGTTTTTCAAGGTTAAAAGTGGTGTCATTTAATCCAATCATCTTTCCGTTTTTACTTTCATAAGTATGAACATGGTAAACACCGTATCCTTTATGATTGGATAAGTCAATTTCTGTTGTGTCTTGCCCTGCCGTATACCACTTGATGTCATCTTGTCCTTTTTCGTCAGAGCAAACAGCGTGTAAAATATTGGCATTTGTTTGATCTTTGTTTCGAGTAAAGGATATTTGAGCAGTCTTTCCTAAAACGGTTGTAGAAACCGTGCCGCTAGCTGGTTTTTCTACTTTGAAAGTCGTTCCGTTTAAACCAACCATTTTTCCATTGATATTGATATAAGTGTGAACATGAAAGGTTCCATAACCAGTGTGCTGACGCAAATCAATAGCTGTAGTGGGTGTCTGAGGCGCAGAATACCATTTGATATCGTCTTGCCCATTTTCATCAGACCAAACAGCGTGGTAAATGGTGTAAGGAACTTGTGTCTGTGAGCGTGTGTAGTTAATAGAAGCTGTATTTCCAGAAACATTGACGGTAATGTTGCTAGCAAGAATTGCTGGATTTGAGCTTTTTTGAGCATTATCTGCTTCCGAGGCTTGAGCAGTTAGTTGAGCAGAAAAAACGCCCAAAATAGTGTTAGATAGTAAAAATAATTGACTGTATTTCTTCATAAATCTCCTTTGAATAAATAATTTGGATAGTTCCATTTAGATTATTCGGGAAAAGATGAAAAAATTGAAAACTGAATTGAAAAATTAGAAATGGTAATGGGATTTCGTTATTATCAAAATATTTTACGATAAATAAAAGTATAAACGAACATTTATGGTATAATTGTTATAAATAATTCGCAAAGAGGTCAATCATGAAACTTTTAGTTGTTGGTTCGGGTGGTCGCGAGCATGCGATTGCTAAGAAGTTGTTGGAGTCACCGCAGGTGGAGCAGGTCTTTGTTGCTCCCGGAAATGACGGGATGACCTTCGACGGTCTTAAGTTGGTTCCGATTGGGATTTCTGAGCATGCAGCGCTGATTGACTTTGTCAAAGAAAATGATATTGCTTGGACTGTCATTGGTCCAGATGACGCTTTAGCTGCAGGTATCGTTGATGATTTTGAAGCCGCCGGTCTCAAGGCTTTTGGACCGACTCGATTGGCTGCGGAACTGGAGTGGTCCAAGGACTTTGCCAAGTCAATCATGAAAAAATACGGTGTGCCGACAGCACGCTATGAAACTTTTTCAGACTTTGAAGCCGCCAAAGCCTATATCGAAAAAGAGGGCGCTCCAATCGTGGTGAAGGCGGACGGCTTAGCCTTGGGGAAAGGCGTGGTAGTCGCTGAAACGGTGGAAGAAGCGGTTGAAGCAGCGCACGAAATGTTGCTGGACAATAAATTCGGCGATTCTGGTGCGCGCGTAGTTATTGAAGAATTTCTTGAAGGAGAAGAGTTTTCTCTTTTTGCCTTTGTTAATAGTGATAAGTTTTACATCATGCCAATAGCTCAGGACCACAAACGTGCTTATGACGGTGACAAGGGTCCTAATACAGGCGGTATGGGTGCTTATGCGCCCGTACCACATTTGCCAGCAAGCGTGGTTGAAACTGCAGTTGACACCATTGTCAAACCAGTGCTGGAGGGGATGATTAAAGAAGGGCGACCTTATATCGGTGTTCTTTATGCTGGTTTGATTCTGACTGCGGACGGTCCCAAGGTCATTGAGTTCAATGCTCGCTTTGGTGATCCAGAGACGCAGGTCATTCTGTCGCGCCTAACCTCTGATTTTGCGCAAAACATCGCGGACATTTTGGAGGGCAAGGAGCCAGATATGACCTGGGCGGACAGCGGTGTGACATTGGGCGTTGTGGTGGCTTCTGAAGGTTATCCACTTGGCTACGAAAAAGGTGTGGTTCTGCCAGAAAAGACCGACGGTGATATCATCACCTACTATGCAGGAGCTAAGTTTGGTGAAAATGGCAAAGCACTGCTGTCCAATGGCGGCCGAGTCTATATGTTAGTCACCATATCTGACAGCGTTTCAGCTGCGCAGGAAAAAATTTACACCCAACTCGACAAACAAGACACGACTGGACTGTTCTACAGAACTGATATTGGGAGCAAGGCTCTTGAAAAATAAAAAATGTATACTAGTTAGTGCCTGTTTGCTTGGAGAAAATTGCAAGTACAATGGAGGCAATAATTATAATCAAGCTGTTATTGACTTTGTTGTGGATAAAGATGTCTTAGCAGTGTGCCCAGAAGTTGCGGGCCGCTTACCAGTTCCAAGAGAGCCAGTAGAGATTTTAAAAGGGCGGCCATGTGATGTCAATGGGAATTTTTATGATAAAGAATTTCAAGTAGGAATTGATCACACATTGTCTAGTTTAGCTGAAAAAAACATTGACTTGGCTATTCTTCAGTCCCGAAGTCCCTCTTGTGGTGTCAACCAGATTTACGATGGTCATTTTTCTAGTCGAAAAATAGAGGGCAGTGGTCTTTTAGGAAAGTTTGTAGCTCAAAGGTCTACAAACCTAGTTAAGAAGATTTTTTAGATGGGATGTTAGCTTTTCCTCGGCTTTTAAGAAAAGATGAGAAGAAAAGCGTAGCATCACACGCAAGAAAGTTCACGACGCCTCTACAGTCTAAGGCAGGCTTGAAAAAGGAGAAATTATGCAACCAATTATTTCTATCATCATGGGTTCCAAATCCGACTGGGAAACGATGAAAAAAGCAGCCCAAGTTCTTGAGGACTTCGGTGTTGCTTATGAAAAAAAGGTGGTCTCTGCCCACCGAACACCAGACCTTATGTTCCGATATGCTGAGGAAGCACGCGCACATGGTATTAAGGTTATCATTGCAGGTGCTGGCGGGGCGGCTCACCTGCCTGGTATGGTAGCGGCTAAAACAACGTTGCCGGTTATCGGTGTGCCTATAAAATCTCGTGCATTGAGCGGAGTGGATTCGCTCTACTCTATTGTGCAAATGCCTGGCGGTGTGCCTGTGGCAACGATGGCTATCGGCGAAGCAGGTGCAACCAATGCAGCGCTCTTTGCTTTGCGCTTGCTGTCTGTTGAAGATGCCCCAATTGCCCAAGCACTGGCTGACTTTGCAGAAAAACAAGGAAAAATTGCTGAGGAGTCTAGCAATGAACTCAACTAAAACGATTGGAATTATCGGTGGTGGTCAATTAGGACAAATGATGGCGATTGCTGCAATCTACCGAGGCCACAAAGTCATTACGCTAGATCCAGCTGCTAATTGTCCAGCTGCTCGTGTCAGTGAAGTCATCGTTGCGCCTTATGATGATGTGGCGGCTCTTCGTCAATTGGCTGAGCGCTGTGATGTCCTGACTTATGAGTTTGAAAATGTGGATGCAGACAGCTTAGATGCGGTAGCTGATTTGGCATATTTGCCACAAGGAACAAGGTTGCTACGTATCTCTCAAAACCGAGTACACGAGAAAGAATTTCTCTCAAGTACTGGTGTGGATTTGGCTCCCTATCGAATTATCCGCTCATCGGCAGATCTTACAGGCTATGACTTTTCGACTAAGCGCGTGCTGAAAACAGCAACAGGCGGATATGACGGTCACGGTCAGGTGGTCATTAGAGACGAGGAGAGTTTAGCGACTGCGCGTGATTTAGCAGACAAGACTCTTTGTGTGCTAGAGGATTTTGTCCCCTTCACCATGGAAATATCGGTTATTGTGTCTGGAAATGGCACGGATTTGACCCTTTTCCCTGTTCAGGAAAATATCCACCGCAACAATATCCTTTCTAAAACGATTGTCCCAGCGCGGATTTCCCAAGATTTAGCGGACAGGGCCCTGCAAATGGCAAGAAAAATTGCCACAGAAGTCCAACTTTCTGGTACACTATGTATAGAGATGTTTGTGGCTGGCAACCAGATTTTGGTCAATGAAATCGCACCGCGCCCGCATAATTCAGGGCATTATTCTATCGAAGCCTGTGATTTCTCACAGTTTGATACTCATATCTTGGGTATTTTGGGTCAGCCCCTGCCAGAAGTGCCCCTTCATGTCCCAGCTGTCATGCTCAATATCCTTGGCCAGCACATGGAAAAAGCTGCGCAGTACGTCGCAGAACATCCTAGCGCCCACCTCCACCTGTATGGTAAAATGGAAGCGAAGCACAACCGCAAGATGGGACATGTGACTGTGTTTAGTGAAGAGCCAGATGAGGTGAGAGAACTAGGTGAGGGAATAGATTTTTAGAGGAGTTTGTTATGATTCAAATCATTGTTCACGCCTTTATTGAAAATGGAGAAGCAGGGATTGTCGAAGTGCTCTTTGCCAGCAAAGACGCTGACAAAATCCAAGCCAAATATGAAGAGCTGCAAGCCCATTACCCAGCAGACTACCTAACAATCTATGATCTGCCGCTGGATACAGACTTGAACCAGCTGTCCCATTATCCGTCGGTGGAGATAGGGAAAGAGGAGTTTGAGTGAGGGAGAGATTTTTGTGATAAAATTAACAGAGTTGAAATAAAAATTCTCCAAACTTGGATATGATAATCTTGAAAAAATTTCTGAGGGTGGAGAAGGAATTGTATGTGAAGCATTTAAGAAACAAAAAAGTACGCTATAAAAATTATTAAAGAGCAGAATAAGGAAAGAGCAAAAAGATATAAACAAGAAATTGAAAATGTTGAAAAGTTAGACCATCCTAACGTTATAAAACCTTCTTATAGCAGTTTAAATGTTGATGATAAAGAAGTGTTTTATAGTATAAGAGTAAGTATAATCTTAATTATAATTGTGAAATTGAATATTCTGTAACACCATATTTATGTTTTTGAAGGTGACGTATTAGATATGTTTCGTAAAGAGAAAAATATTGATAATGAGGTTGTGTTGAATTTAAGTAAAGACTGGGATGTTGAAGTTACATTAGCTAAAATTTTAGGATTAAAAGAAATACAAAAGAAAAAGAGAGTAGGTTTGAGTAAAAGGACTTGAACTAACTTTAGAAGGATAGATAAAGAAAGGAAAATAAAAAACAATGATCAACCGTTATTCACGCCCTGAGATGGCGAACATTTGGAGTGAGGAAAACAAGTACCGGGCTTGGCTGGAGGTGGAAATCTTAGCTGATGAGGCTTGGGCTGAGCTGGGTGAGATTCCTAAGGAAGATGTGGCTAAAATCCGTGCTAATGCGGACTTTGATATTGACCGCATTTTGGAAATTGAGCAGGAGACTCGCCACGATGTGGTAGCCTTTACTCGTGCAGTATCTGAAACGCTTGGCGAAGAGCGCAAGTGGGTTCACTACGGCTTGACGTCTACTGATGTGGTGGACACAGCCTATGGTTATCTCTACAAGCAAGCAAACGACATCATTCGCAAAGATTTGGATCATTTCCTTAACATCATAGCGGACAAGGCGCGTGAGCATAAGTTCACCATCATGATGGGGCGTACTCACGGGGTTCATGCGGAGCCTACGACTTTCGGTCTGAAGCTCGCGACTTGGTACAGTGAAATGAAGCGCAACATTGAGCGTTTTGAACATGCTGCCGCTGGTGTAGAAGCTGGGAAAATCTCTGGTGCTGTTGGGAACTTTGCCAACATTCCGCCATTTGTGGAAAAATATGTCTGTGATAAGTTAGGCATTCGTGCTCAGGAAATTTCGACTCAAGTCTTACCGCGTGATTTGCATGCTGAATATTTTGCCGTGCTAGCCAGCATTGCCACATCAATCGAGCGCATGGCGACTGAAATCCGCGGTTTGCAAAAATCCGAACAGCGTGAAGTGGAAGAGTTCTTTGCCAAGGGGCAAAAGGGCAGCTCTGCCATGCCTCACAAACGCAACCCAATCGGTTCTGAAAATATGACAGGGCTTGCCCGTGTGATTCGCGGTCACATGGTGACGGCTTATGAAAACGTGTCGCTCTGGCATGAACGTGATATCTCCCATTCTTCAGCAGAGCGTATTATTACACCTGATACGACGATTCTGATTGATTACATGCTCAACCGCTTTGGCGATATCGTTAAGAATCTGACTGTTTTCCCTGAAAATATGCGCCGCAATATGAACTCAACTTTTGGTCTTATTTACAGCCAGCGCGTCATGCTGAGCTTGATTGAAAAAGGCATGACACGTGAAGAGGCTTATGATTTAGTACAGCCAAAGACGGCTTATTCTTGGGACAATCAAACAGATTTTCGTCCGCTACTAGAAGCTGATGAAGCTGTGACCTCTCGTTTAACACCAGAGGAAATTAACGACATTTTTGATCCAGTTTACTACACCAAGCGCGTAGATGATATTTTCCACCGTATAGGTTTGGATTAATATAAAATTAAAAATCCAGAGAGTGGGACAGACTCCCACTCTCTGGATTTTTGCTCTCTCACCAAGCAAAAGCATTGGTTGGGGTTTCTAAGGCTTTTAGCCAGGAGCTGTCAGAAACATGGCAGAGGGTAACAGAAAGTCCTGCCATATCTAGGCTTGTGATGAGGTGACCTGTTTTGACAAAGGGCAGTTTCAAGCCTTCTATATCTAACAGTTGAAGAATGTCATCTGTGAAAACGAGTTCTTCCAATTTTGAAGTACCGCCTAAGTTATTGATGAGGAGAATAAACTCTTGTCCTTCTTGCCATTTGAATTTCATTTTGATTTTGTTGATAAGCTCCACAGCGAGCAGTTCGGAAGATTCAAACGGAACCATCCGATAACCGGGCTCTCCATGGATTCCAATTCCGTAGGAAATTTGACCTTGGGGCAAATCAAAGATAGGCAGCTGCTTGCTTGGTAAGGTGGCAGATTTTGTTGCGACTCCTAGTGTCGCAATGGAGGTGGACAGAGAAAGAGCGAGCTTTTCCAATTCATCTAGACCAGTCCCTTCTTTGGCAGCTTGCCCGAGGATTTTATGTAACAGAATCGTTCCTGCAACCCCGCGGTGGCGGATTTGGAAGTTGCTTTTTTCGACTGAAATATCATCATGGGAAATGATGTATTTGACTGGAATTCCTTCCTTGCGCGCTTGATAAATGGCTTGGGAAAATTCTTTAATATCAGCATCGAAGTTTTTAATAATGACAAAAACGCCCTTGCCTTGATGCAGAAAACGAATGGTTTCTAAAATATGCTCCGCACAAGGTGGCACAAAAATGGGGCCACTAATAGCAGCGGTTAACATACCATCGCCCACATAGCCAAAATGAGCTGGTTCATGACCGCTGCCGCCACCCGAAATAATGGGCACGACAGAAGAATCGTGCTGATTATGATAAATGACGGGCAGTTGTTTCAGCTGTGAAAGGTGAGGATACATGCGGGTAATTGCATTGATGTTTTGCTGAATGCTTGAATGAATTGAATTGATAATGTGAACCATATACTTGCCTTAATTTTCTATAGCTGTTTTGATTAGTTGTGTTAAAAGTTGCGCCTGTTGCTGGTAATCTTGCTCAGATAAATCCAGCAGATGTTTGATAGCATTCGCAAGCGCTTGACTGTGATAATGAATGAAAAAATGATACTCCATTTCAGAATGGAAAGGACGGGAATGATATTCTCTGACGAGTTTGGCTACAAGTTGTTGGCAGTAGGTTTGAAAATAAGAAGAAAAGTCATTTTGGTCAACAATGTCAAATAATTGTGCATAAAAACTCTTATTAACGCTAAAATAGTGTAGCAGTTCTTGCAGCAGCTGATAGCCAGAGATATATTCCAGATTATCCGTTACTTGCTCTCGCAACTCCGTCTGAAAAATCCATTCTAATAATTCGTACTTATCCAGAAAATGATTGTAAAACGTTTGCCTGCGAATACCGGCGTCTTCCATAATTTGTCGAACAGAGATTTTTTCAAAAGCTTGTTCGGTCATTAATTTTTTAAAGGATTTGGCAATCCTTTTTTTCGTGATTAAGGATGTTGCCATCTTCCCTCCTCAGTCTTTTTAGTTCTATTCTTAGTTTATCATGAATGATGCAATAGGAAAACTAAAAAGAGGGACAAATTTTTGATTTTGTCCGTTCCAAAATGGAGCAAAGAATTTTACAATAAAAATAAGAAACATAAAGCAAAGGAGAAACTCATGAAAAAAATTATCAATCAACCAACGGCTGTTGTGGACGAAATGCTAGACGGGCTGGCTTATATCCACAGTGATTTGGTGCATCGTGTAGAAGGCTTTGACATCATTGCTAGAAATAGCGAAAAATCTGGCAAGGTAGCGATTATTTCAGGTGGCGGTAGCGGTCATGAGCCCGCTCATGCTGGCTTTGTGGGCGACGGTATGTTGTCAGCTGCGATTTGCGGAGCGGTCTTTACTTCCCCAACTCCTGACCAAGTCTTGCAGGCAATCAAAGAAGCAGACGAAGGCGCAGGTGTGTTCATGGTTATCAAGAATTATTCTGGCGACATCATGAACTTTGAAATGGCACAGGATATGGCAGAAATGGAAGGAATCGAGGTGGCAAGTGTTGTTGTCGATGACGATATTGCTGTTGAGGACAGCCTTTATACGCAAGGTCGCCGTGGAGTTGCTGGTACCATTTTGGTTCATAAGATTTTGGGAAATGCTGCGCGGTCTGGAAAATCACTGAGTGAAATCAAGGCCTTGGCTGACGAATTGGTGCCTCAGATTCATACGGTTGGGCTGGCTCTTAGTGGAGCAACCGTTCCTGAAGTTGGGAAACCTGGCTTTGTGCTTGCTGATGATGAAATTGAATTTGGCATCGGCATTCATGGAGAACCCGGCTATCGCAAAGAAAAAATGCAGCCGTCTAAAGACTTGGCACAAGAATTAGTGGCAAAATTGAAAGACTCTTTTGAACTCAAAGCAGGAGATAAAATCGGAATCCTTATCAATGGCATGGGGGCAACACCGCTCATGGAACAATACGTCTTTGCCAACGATGTGGCTGGAATTCTCGCAGCGGCAGGTCTGGAAGTTGTTTACAAGAAATTAGGAAACTACATGACATCTATTGACATGGCAGGCATTTCTCTGACCTTTATCAAATTGGAACGTGAAGACTGGCTAGAAGCTTTGAACAGTCCTGTTGCAACGATTGCTTGGTAGGAGGTATGATATGGATGCAGCATTAGCAAAGAAATGGATGCTTCTCTTTAACGAAAAAATTCAAGCCAACAAAGACTATCTGTCAGAGTTAGATACGCCCATTGGTGACGGAGACCACGGTGGCAATATGGCGCGTGGTATGGCCGCTGTCGTTGAAAATCTGGAAGGAAAAGATTTTACCAATTCAGCAGAAGTCTTTCAAGTTGTCTCCATGCAATTGCTCAGCAAGGTAGGTGGGGCTTCTGGACCTCTTTACGGCTCAGCTTTCATGGGAATAATGAAGGCTGAAAAAGAAGCTGCTAGCTTGGCAGATGCTGTTCAAGCAGGGCTTGATATGATTCAAAAGCGTGGGAAAGCAAGCGTCGGTGAAAAAACGATGGTAGATGTCTGGGATGGTGTGGTGATGGCTCTTCAAAAAGGAGAGTTGACTAAAGAAACCATTCATACTTTGGTTGAAGCGACGAAAGATATGAAAGCAACGAAGGGTCGGGCTTCTTATGTTGGAGAGCGCTCTATCGGACATATTGACCCCGGTTCGTATTCATCAGGCTTACTTTTTGAAGCCTTGCTAGAAGTGGAGGAAAAAGCATGACAGAAGTTGGGATTGTCATCGTTTCTCATTCAAAATGGATTGCTCAAGGCCTTGTGGATTTAATTTCAGAAGTTGCTAAAGACATTGTGCTGACCTATGTGGGCGGTACAGAAGATGGCGGCATTGGCACAAGTTTTGAACAAGTTCAAACGGTTGTGGAAGCCAACAAAGCGGAGAAGATTTTAGCTTTCTTTGATCTTGGATCGGCTCGCATGAATCTGGAGCTGGTGGCAGATTTTTCAGATAAGGACATCATCATCAATAATGTTCCCATTGTTGAAGGGGCTTATACTGCAGCTGCTCTCTTGCAAGCTGGTGCAGATTTGGTAACTATCCAAGAACAATTGAAAGAATTGGAGATTAAGAAATAAAGGAGGCGGATTATGATTCAGTATCTCGGTGAATTTTTAGGGACCTTTATCCTAGTATTGCTTGGTGATGGGGTTGTTGCTGGGAATGTTTTGAGCAAGACGAAGGAGGAAGGAACTGGCTGGGTTTCTATCGTTTTAGGCTGGGGGATTGCTTGTACAGTGGCGGTTTATGTATCTGGATTTTTCAGCCCAGCTCACTTGAATCCAGCGGTCACATTCGCAATGGCTTCTATTGGAGCGATTAGTTGGGGACAGGTTTTTCCGTTCATTCTTGCACAAATGCTGGGTGCCATGGCTGCGGCGTTTGTTCTATGGCTTCACTATTACCCTCATTGGGCTGAAACGAAAGATTCAGGCTTGATTTTAGCCAGCTTTTCAACGGGACCAGCCATTCGCCATACAGCTTCTAACTTTTTAGGAGAAGCGCTGGGAACGGCCATTCTTGTCATCACGATTATGGCAATTGGTCCAAATAAAGTTGCCGCTGGTTTGGGTCCAATCATCGTAGGAACAGTTATTTTTGCAGTCGGTTTCTCACTTGGACCAACGACAGGCTATGCGATCAATCCTGCACGGGATTTGGGACCGCGTATCATGCATGCTCTTTTACCAATCGCAAATAAAGGGGATTCTGACTGGTCCTATGCTTGGATTCCAGTCCTAGGTCCAATTGTCGGCGGTGTCGTAGGGGCTTTGCTCTACAATATCATTTTGGGTATCATTTAAAACTAGTCAAAAGTAGGTTTCGGCCTACTTTTTTTGTCTTTTCTTGTGCTTCTTGTCTGAATTTTTTATAATAGCTGTATAGAATAGCGAGGATAGAGATGGCAAAGAAGCATTGGCTGAAATTACTTGGAGTGTTTTTGATTTTCGGAATAGTTACCTGCCATTCAGTTTTGCTAGATCCAGCTGAGCGAATAGATGAACAAAAAGAGTATCAAACTATTGTAGCGAAATTTCACCAGATAACGGTGCCTGAACTCAAAGAAAAGCAGGCTCAGAGTGAAAATTTTTATCTCTACATTGGGCGAGGAACTTGTCCACACTGTAGGCGATTTGTGAAACAACTGCAACGAGCCAAAACAAAATCTTTTTATTATTTAGATAGTGAGAAAAAGACGCCAGAGTTAGTTGCTTTTCGTGAGGCATATAAGATAAAATTTGTTCCTTATTTTGGGAAATTTACTGGTCTTACAGAAGAAAAAGTACTGCAGATCAAGGCAAATATGACTACTAAAGAAATTGAGAATTTTAATAAATAAGAGAAAAACAAGATGACAGCACATCTTGTTTTTTTCATAACAATGATAAAAAGTTGACAAATAAAAAACAAAGCAAAATTCTTTTCAAATTGGTATAGATGGGTTATAATGATGCCAAGATATAAAAAAGAGAGTGGGACAGAAATCAGTAGTTTCGTAAAAACTTGATTTCATCGTCCCACCTCTGTACGGTTGAGTAGAGCTGTAAAAGTTGATTTATCAACGTATTAGAGTCCACTCAACAGTGATTAATTGGCACTAAAGTGCCTAATTAATTGTGCATGGGAAACTCTACATTGACTAAAGTGAATAGAGCTTCTCCAAACCACTGCATCTTATAATTCTGATTATATATAAACAAAGGAAGCTGAGCACTTTGTCCCAGCTTCTTACATAAAAATAATTAGTGATTTCCACTGCGTGACACGAACTTGATTTTAAAGAAATCGCCACGTTTGTAGGCTTCGCTATACTCTAAAATTTGTCCTGTACTTTCTAACTGTGTTGTTTTTACTTGGAAGACGGTCGGGAAGTTTGTGTCAATGTCCAGTAATGTTGCAACAGCTTCTGGTGTCGGGAAGATTATTTCATTTGTTTCTTCAAAATGCTCGTCATTCATGTGAATATGATAGTCTTGTTTGAAGCGGTTGTAGATAGAGCTGTAATATTCAAGATTTGGATAATTTGCGTTGATATATTGCTCTGGGATATAGGATTGATGATAGATGTAAGGGGTATCTTTTGCTTTACGAAGTCTCTCGATTTTATAGTAAAATTGGTGTCCCTTCAAATCTAACTTATCAAGAAATTTCAAGTCGTTTCCGCGCTCGATTGATAAAACGGTCACTTGATCATTTTGGGTGGGAAATATCTCAACGTCAGAAAATTCAACGAGTTTGTGCTTACGCGCGCGCGACACAAATGTTCCTTTTCCTTGCTGGCGAATGATATATCCGTCTTTTGCTAGCTCATTTAAAGCTCTGACAACAGTAATAGAACTCACATCGTACATTGTGATTAGCTCAGCTTCTGTATAAAATTTATCTCCGTTTTCAAATTGACCTGAGATAATCTTGCTTTTGAGTTCGTCTTTTATGTATTGGTATTTAGGGATTGCCATGTTATTCACCTCTCTTTCGCTTCCCTCTCATAAAAAATTTTATCATAATTTTTCTTAAAATGGTTAAATTTATTAAATTTTTCAAAAACTATTGACATTTCATACAAAATATATTATATTAACCTATGTAACCGATTACAAAAAATGTTATGTGAAAGAAGGAAATGGTTTGGCAAGATTTGAGATTAAAGAAGAATTTTATCTGAATCAACAGCCTTTTAAAATATTGTCTGGTGCCATTCATTATTTTCGGATTCAGCCAGATGATTGGTATCATTCGCTTTATAATTTGAAAGCTCTGGGCTTTAATACGGTAGAAACCTACATTCCTTGGAACGTTCATGAACCTCAGAAAGGGCAGTTTTGCTTTGAGGGGATCTTGGATTTGGAGAAATTTCTTCAAATTGCTCAAGATTTAGGCTTGTATGCCTTGCTTCGTCCGTCACCTTATATTTGTGCAGAATGGGAATTCGGTGGTTTGCCGGCTTGGCTTTTGAAGGAGGAGATGAGAATTCGTTCTTCTGACCCTGCTTATTTTGCCGCAGTTGCTAGCTATTATGATGAATTGCTTCCGCGCTTAGTCCCGCATCTTTTGGAAAATGGCGGCAACATTCTCATGATGCAGGTCGAAAATGAATATGGCTCGTATGGCGAAGATAAGGAATATTTGAGAGTTGTTCGAGATATGATGCTAGAGCGAGGTGTGACTTGTCCGCTCTTTACGTCAGACGGACCTTGGCGAGGCACTTTGCGGGCAGGGACGCTTATTGAGGATGATGTGTTTGTAACGGGGAACTTTGGCTCCAAAGCAAAAGAAAATTTCGCGCAGATGCAGGAATTCTTTGATGAACATGGCAAGAAGTGGCCGCTCATGTGTATGGAATTTTGGGACGGTTGGTTCAATCGTTGGAAGGAGCCGGTCATCACACGAGATCCAGAAGAGTTGGCTGAAGCGGTTCACGAAGTTTTGCAACAAGGCAGTATCAATCTTTATATGTTTCATGGGGGGACAAATTTTGGTTTCATGAATGGCTGTTCAGCGCGAGGAAGCATTGACCTGCCACAAGTGACGTCTTATGATTATGAAGCTCTCCTTGATGAACAAGGAACCCCAACGCCTAAATACTTTGCTATTCAGCGAATGTTAAAAAAATATTATCCAGAATATCCACAAATGGAACCTTTGGTAAAAGAATCGTTTGAGTTAAAGGATATTCCGCTTAGTGAGAAAGTTAGTTTATTTGAAACCTTAGAAGATGTAGCGCAGCCAATCGAAAGTCTGTACCCTATGAACATGGAGGAGCTGGGACAAAATGTTGGCTATTTACTCTATCGTACAGAAGCGGAATGGGATGCGGACGAGGAACGGATTCGTGTCATCAATGGGCGTGATCGGATGCAACTTTTTGTAGATGGAAACCGTATCAAAACTCAGTATCAGACAGAAATTGGTGAAGACATCTTAGTTTCGCAGCAGAAACAGTCAACACATCTATTGGATATTTTGATGGAGAACATGGGGCGTGTTAACTATGGGCATAAACTTTTGACAGAAAGCCAGCATAAAGGTATTCGCACAGGAGTTTGCAAAGATCTTCATTTTATGCTCCATTGGAAACAGTATCCATTAGAGTTGAAAAATCCAGAAAAAATTGATTTTACGAAAGAATGGCATGAAAATCAGCCAGCTTTCTATGCGTTTGACGTTGAATTGAAAGCGCTTAAAGATACTTATCTGGAGTTGACCCACTTTGGCAAAGGAATCGTCTTTGTCAATGGTGTCAATATCGGTCGCTTCTGGGATGTCGGACCGACCTTATCGCTGTATATTCCACATGGTCTCTTAACTATCGGAAAAAATCGTATCATTATTTTTGAAACTGAAGGGAAATACAGCGAATTTATTCATTTAGTTCACAAACCTACATTTAAAACAATAAAGGGGGCAAAATTATGACAATTGTAGGGAATCGGATTGATGGACGTTTGATCCATGGGCAAGTAGCCAATCTTTGGACTACAAAATTAAACATCTCACGTATCATGGTAGTAGATGATGAAGTAGCAGAAAATGCTATTGAAAAAAGCGGCTTGAAATTGGCGACACCAGCTGGTGTGAAATTGAGTGTTTTACCAGTTGCAAAAGCAGCAGAAAATATTCTAGCCGGCAAATATGATAGCCAACGCCTGCTCATTGTTGCGAGAAAGCCAGACCGCTTTTTGAAATTAGTAGAAGCAGGCGTGCCAATCGAAACGCTCAATGTGGGCAATATGTCGCAGACATCTGAAACGCGTTCTATCACACGCTCAATTAACGTGGTAGATGAAGACGTGGTAGTATTTAACAAGTTGCATGAAAAAGGTGTGACAATAACAGCTCAAATGGTTCCAAATGATCCAGTTGAAGACTTTATGAAATTATTGAAATAAATTTAGGAGGTCATTGTTATGATACAATGGTGGCAAATTCTCTTACTGACGCTGTATTCAGCGTATCAAATTTTGGATGAGTTGACGATTAACTCATCAGCTGGCTCCCCTGTTTTTGCAGGTTTTATCACTGGTCTGGTCATGGGAGATTTGAAGACTGGTTTGTTTATTGGTGGTAGTCTCCAACTCGTTGTGCTTGGGGTTGGTACATTCGGTGGTGCCTCTCGGATTGATGCAACATCTGGTGCGGTTCTTGCAACAGCATTCTCTGTGGCAACAGGTATGAAATCAGAACTCGCTATTTCAGCTATTGCCGTTCCGGTAGCAGCCTTGCTAGTTTATACAGACGTCCTTGGACGGTTCTCTACGACTTACTTTGCACATCGTATTGATGCAGCGGTTGAAAAATTTGACTATAAAGGCATTGAACGCAATTACTTATTAGGTGCTATTCCATGGGGACTTTCACGTGCCCTTCCAGTATTTCTGGCTTTGTGGCTCGGTGGAGACGCTGTAAAAGCCTTCTCAGACTGGCTTGCCAATAATGCACAATGGATTGCAGACGGATTGATTCTTGCAGGTAAAATGCTTCCTGGTGTCGGTTTTGCAATTTTGCTTCGTTACCTTCCAGTCAAGAAAAATCTTCATTATCTTGGTTTAGGTTTTGCCATTACAGCTATGTTGAAAGTTGTTTTTGATTATATTTCAACATTGGCAGCTGCTTCAGGAGCTGTCAAACAAATCGCCACAGCTCTTGGTGGTGCAAAATTTGAAGGCCTACCAATGATTGGAATTGCGATTATTGGCTTTGCCTTGGCAACAATCAATTATAAAAATGCAACTAATAAACAAATGGTGACTGTTGCTGCAGAACAATCAGAAAGTGGGGAAATTGACGATGACGAACTCTAATTACAAATTAACAAAAGAAGATTTTAAACAAATCAACCGTCGTAGTCTCTTTACTTTCCAATGGGGTTGGAACTACGAGCGTATGCAAGCGTCAGGCTATCTTTATATGATTTTGCCGCAATTGCGCAAGATATATGGAGACGGTACGCCAGAATTAAAAGAAATGATGCGGACACATACGCAATTCTTCAACACATCTAACTTTTTCCATACTTTAGTAACAGGGATTGACCTAGCACTTGAAGAAAATGAAGGAGTTGCGGCTAAAGATACCGTTACAGGGATTAAAACTGGTTTAATGGGGCCATTTGCCGCGATTGGCGATGCGATTTTTGGTTCTACTATTCCTGCTATTATGGGTGGTCTGGCTGCTGGACTTGCTGTTGAAGGCAATCCTCTTGGAATTTTCCTTTGGATAGCTGTGACAATCGCAATCAATGTCTTCCGTTGGAAACAATTAGAGTTTGCCCACAAAGAAGGGGTGAAATTAGTTACAACCATGCAGGACAAATTGTCTGCCATCACAGATGCTGCAACAGTTCTTGGTGTTTTCATGGTGGCGGCCTTGATTGCTACGATGATTAACTTTAAGTTTACCTATACACAAAGCTTCGGTGGTGTCACCTTCAATCTTCAAGAAACATTGGATAAAATCTTCCCACGTTTGGTGCCAGCATTGTTTACAGGTTTTGTTTATTGGCTGCTTGGTAAGAAAGGCATGAATTCAACAAAAGCAATCTTTATCGTGATTATTATTGCAATTGGTGTTTCTGCATTTTCACACTTTACTCATACACCAATCTTAGGTGTTTAAAAGGAGCTTCTCTATAAATGACAAAACAACTTGTATTGGTCAGTCACGGTCGCTTTTGTGAAGAATTGAAAAAAAGCACCGAAATGATTATGGGGCCAATGGACTTCGTTCATACAGTTCCCTTACTTCCGGAAGAAGGAATAGACGACTTTACGGCTAAATTTTTAGCGACTGTAAAAGATTTAGATGATTATATCGTCTTTGCCGACCTGCTTGGTGGAACACCTTGCAATGTCGTTAGCCGTCTGATTTTGGAAGGACTCCAAATTGAACTTTATGCAGGGATGAATATGCCAATGGTGATTGAATTTATCAATTCTGCCCTGACTGGCGTAGAAGCAAAATATATCGAAAAAGCGAACAAATACATCGTGAAAGTCAATGATGTATTAGCAGAAATGAACGATGACGAAGATGAATAAAGGAGTGTCCAGCTAATAGTCGCTGAAAAACACGTCCTTGCTTGAATTGCTCCAATGAGCAATCTGTATAACTAAGGGGGCTGGGGCAAGAAAATGGATTTCTTTAAAATCATCATTTTCCCGCTCCCTTTCTTTTAGTTAGCATTGCAAAGCAGAAAGGAGACCCATGCTAGATTATACAAAGGAAGACTTAATTGAATTAGGTGCGGAAATCACCACACGGGAAATCTATCAACAGCCGCAAGTTTGGCAGACGGCTTTTGAAAATTATAAAGTGCAAGCTGATGAGATTGCTGTTTTTCTGAATAATATTGATGAAAAGTATGATTATATCAAGGTTATTTTGACAGGGGCTGGGACATCAGCCTATGTCGGAGATACCCTTTTGCCTTATTTCAGAAAGATTTACGATGAACGCAAGTGGAACTTTAATGCCATTGCAACGACAGATATTGTCGCTAATCCGCTTGCTTATCTGCACAAGGAAGTGACGACCATTTTGGTTTCCTTTGCTCGTAGCGGCAATTCACCAGAGAGTGTTGCGGCAGTTGACTTGGCAAAAGACATAGTTGAGGAACTTTACCAAATCACGATTACATGCGCCGAAGAAGGTAAATTAGCCCAGCAAGCACACGGTGACGAACGCAATTTGCTCTTGCTCCAACCTGCACCGTCAAATGATGTTGGCTTTGCCATGACTTCTAGCTTTACGTCTATGATGTTGACAGCCTTGCTCGTCTTTGACAAAGCAGATTTAGCTGCAAAAGCCGAAAAAGTTTCTACTTTGATAGCCTTGAGCCAAGAAATGTTAGACTCGGCAGAAGCCATTCAAAAGATGGTTTCCTTGGATTACAATCGTGTCATTTATCTGGGAGCAGGTCCTTTCTTTGGCTTAGCGCATGAAGCCCAGCTGAAAATTTTGGAATTGACCGCAGGACAAGTGGCGACGATGTATGAAAGCCCAGTCGGATTCCGTCACGGTCCAAAATCGTTAGTGAATGAAGAAACGGTCATTGTGGTGTTTGGCTCGACAGATTCCTACACCAAATTATACGACCTTGACTTAGTACGAGAAGTAGCCGGAGATGAGATTGCCCGCAAGGTGATTCTATTGACAGATCAAAAAGAAGATTTGGAAAATGTTGAACAAGTCATTTTTTCTAGTCAACAGCTAGCAGATGATGTTTATCGCGTATTCCTTTATATTGTTTATGGTCAATTATTTGCCTTGTTGACAGCCCTCAAAGTGAACAATCGTCCAGACACACCGTCTCCGACAGGCACCGTCAACCGTGTTGTACAAGGCGTCATCATTCACTCATTTGATAAAGAATAGGAAGGAACCCATGGAAAAATTAAAGATTAGTCACGAAAAATTAGCACACTTAAAGAATCTTTCATATGAAAATGGCATTATTGGGGCTTTGGCGATTGACCAGAGAGGTTCGTTGAAAAAAATGCTGGCAAGTGGCGCACATGCTGTATCAGGAAATGAAGCGCTCATTGAATTTAAACAATTGATTTCCAGTCAGTTGACTCCGTATGCTACTTCTATCCTTTTGGATCCAGAATTCGGTGTACCTGCTACCAAATTACGTGCGTCAGAATGCGGTCTTATTGTTGCTTATGAAAAAACAGGCTATGATGCGACAACAGAAGGTCGCTTGCCAGACTTGCTACCAAATTGGTCAGTCAAACGCATGAAAGAGTTGGGCGCTGATGCGGTCAAGGTTTTGATTTACTATGATGTAGATGATAAGCCTGAAATCAACGACATCAAGCAAGCCTGGGTAGAGCGCGTAGGAAGTGAATGTGTGGCAGAAAACATTCCTTATTTCCTTGAAATATTGACGTATGATGCAAAGCGTGATAATGTAGTAGATGCAGATTATGCGAAAGTAAAACCGCAAAAGGTCAATGAAGCCATGAAACTCTTTTCAAATCCGCGCTACAATGTTGATGTTTTGAAAGTGGAAGTACCGGTCAATATGAATTTTGTCGAAGGGTTTACGAAAGGCGGAGTTGAAGCTGTCTACAACCTCGCGGAAGCCAAGACATTTTTCAAAGAGCAGTCTGATGCAACTCATCTACCCTTTATTTTCCTGAGTGCTGGAGTTAGCGCAGAGCTTTTCCAGAAAACGCTCAAAGTGGCGCATGAAGCGGGTTCTCAATTTAACGGTGTCCTTTGCGGACGTGCGACTTGGAAAGACGCAGTTACGGTCTTTGCAGATCAAGGAACAGATGCAGCTAAAGCTTGGCTAGATGAAGCGGGGCGTCAAAATATTGAAGACTTGAATCGTGTTTTACGTGAAACAGCTGTTTCGTGGACGGAAAAACTAAAAATTTAAAATAGGCAAACTTAAATTTGTAATAAAAACAAGGAAAGTTGTATGAAATCATATCAAGAAGCTATTTTTGGAACATTTCAAGGGCAAAATATTGTCTCTTATACATTTGAAAATGATTTGGGCTATCGTTTGAAAGTCATGACTTATGGTGCGACTGTCTTAGAGTATGCCACTCCGGACAAAAATCATGAATTTGCAAATATCGTGGTGGGGTTTAATCATTTTGATGCCTATGTAGGCAACAGCCCTAAATATGGTGCAAGCGTCGGACCGGTTGCAGGACGGATTGCAAAAGCACAGTTTGAGCTGAATGGCGAAACCTATCAGTTAGAAGTCAACAACGCAGAAAATTGCAATCATAGCGGTTCTACTGGCTGGGACAGTGCTATTTTTCAAGTTGAGGAAGTCACAAATGAAGGCGTCACTTTCTATACCGAACGTGCAGATGGAACGGGTGGTTTTCCGGGAAATCTGAAAGTCTGGGTTTCTTATACTTTAACGGAACTAGGTGAGTTAGAGATTTCTTACCAAGTTCAGACGGACAAAGATACCTTGGTCAATCCAACCAATCACAGTTACTTCAACTTATCAGGTGATTTCAGCCAACCAATTGATAACTGTATCTTGCAGTTGAATACCTTAGGTGTATTTCCAATCGCACCGGACGGCGTGCCTGCTAAAATGCCAGATTCAGAGCGGGGGTTTGTCAAAGATCTAACAAAAGGTGTAGCTTTTAAGGATATTTTTGCCAATCAAGATGAGCAGATTCAGATTGTGTCTGGCTTGGATCATCCGTTTGCATTGAAAAAAGGAGAGAAAGAAGCAGGTTCCTTGTACGATCCTAAATCCGGTCGCCTTTTGACATTTAAAACAAGTGCGCCATGCCTAGTGACTTACTCAGCAAACTTTGTAGATGATACAGTCATTTTAAATGGACAATCCATGATTCAACACAATGGCTTGGCTCTTGAAACCCAAGCCCTACCAGATGCCATTCACAGCGACCTGAAGGCTGATGTTATCTTGAAAGCAGGTGAGGTTTTTACCAGCACAACCATTTATCATGCAACAAGCAAATGAAAATGAATATTAAAAACGGCAGTACATTTTTCTGTCGTTTTTGATTAAGACATTTAGTATCATCAAATATCATCATAATCTCATTCCCTTCGATTTCTATTTGTAAAATCTAAGGTTAAACCAGCTTACCAACCTGATTTTTTGCTATAATAGTATTTATGAGTAGAATTTTGGATAATGAATTGATGGGAGACGAGGAGCTCGTAGAGCGCACATTGCGTCCCCAGTATTTACAAGAATATATTGGGCAAGACAAGGTCAAAAATCAGCTGAAAATTTTCATTGAGGCAGCTAAAATGCGAGATGAAGCGCTAGATCACACGTTGCTTTTTGGACCTCCAGGGTTGGGAAAAACCACTATGGCTTTTGTCATTGCCAATGAACTGGGAGTCAATCTCAAGCAAACTTCGGGTCCAGTTGTTGAGAAAGCGGGCGATTTGGTGGCAATCTTGAACGATTTGGAGCCGGGAGATGTTCTCTTTATTGATGAGATTCACCGCTTGCCTATGTCTGTTGAAGAGGTGCTCTATAGCGCTATGGAGGACTTTTACATTGATATTATGATTGGCTCTGGCGAGACCGGTCGTAGTGTTCACTTGGATTTGCCACCATTTACCTTGATTGGCGCTACGACCAGAGCTGGTATGCTGTCCAATCCTTTACGGGCTCGTTTTGGCATTACTGGTCACATGGAATATTATGCAGAAGCAGATTTGACGGAGATTGTGGAGCGGACGGCAGACATCTTTGAAATGGAGATTACGCATGAAGCAGCTGAAGAATTAGCTCTGCGTAGCCGAGGCACGCCTCGGATTGCCAATCGGCTTCTTAAACGTGTACGAGATTTTGCTCAGATTATGGGCAACGGACTAATTGATGACCAAATTACTGATCAAGCCCTGACGATGCTGGATGTGGATCAGGAAGGTCTAGATTATGTGGATCAGAAGATTCTCAAGACCATGATTGAAGTGTATGGTGGCGGGCCAGTTGGTCTGGGGACTCTGTCTATCAATATCGCAGAAGAGCAAGAAACGGTCGAAGATATGTATGAGCCTTATTTGATCCAGAAAGGCTTTGTTATGCGAACTCGAACAGGGCGCGTGGCAACCCGTAAGGCTTACGAGCATTTGGGTTATGAATATTTGGAGAAATAACATGCTATCTGAAAAAGAGATTTTACATGCGTTTTCATCAGACCGAGATATGATGACTATCTTACAGATTATCTATGACTTGCAATTGAAAGACAGCTGGCTTTGTGCTGGTTCAGTACGAAATGTCATCTGGAATATTCTGTCGGACAAGCCCGGCTTTGATACGGAGACGGATGTGGATGTAATCTTCTTTGACCCAGATATTTCTTACGAGGAAACGCTCAATATTGAAAATCGACTCAAGCGAGAATTTCCACATTACCATTGGGAAGTCAATAATCAAGTCTATATGCATATCTACAGTCCAAATACCCAATCTTATACTAGCTCGCAAGATGCCATGAGTAAATATCCAGAGCGCTGTACAGCTGTGGGTTTACGTTTGTTGGATAATAGACAGCTGGACCTCTTTGCGCCTTATGGTAGACGACATTCTCCATTTTCGTGTTCAGCCGACTCCGCATTTCTTAACAGATCCAGCGAGAAAAGCTCTTTATGAACAACGACTGAGCAAAAAGAATTGGCAGAAGAAGTGGAACAATCTTCAAATTGAATTTCTTTAAAATTTCTCAAAAATAGTAAAATCTTTAAGAAAAATTTAAGTCAATATCGGTATACTATAATCACAAGTTGAGAAGAGCTTAACTTGAACTCCTAAAAACTTTTCTTTTTCATAATAATCTCCCTATAAGAGTCGCCCAATCGGCGGCTTTTGTGTTTTTAAAAGAATTCAAAAATTCTCAGGGGTTTAAATTCCTATTTTTTTAGATTTTGTTATAATAGTAAAGAGGTCTATGCTATGAAAAAAATTGTGTTTATTTGCTTGGGAAATATCTGTCGCAGTCCAATGGCAGAATTTGTGATGAAAGATTTGACAGATGGTGTTTATGTTGAAAGTCGTGCGACTTCGGATTGGGAGCATGGTAATCCAATCCATTCGGGAACGCAGGCGATTTTTAAGAAATATGCCATTCCTTACGACCAAAGCAAAACTTCTCAACAAATTTCACAGCAGGATTTTGTAGACTTTGATTATATTATAGGAATGGACGAATCCAATTTTCAAGATTTGAGGAAAATCGCACCGGGAAAATATCTGGAGAAAGTATTTCAATTTGAAGAGAGAAGTGTGCCAGATCCTTGGTACACAGGTGATTTTGATGAAACTTATCAGCTTGTCTTGGCAGGCTGTCAGAAATGGATTGAGCGCATAAAGAGCGAAGATTAGTGGAGAGAATGGACGCATTAAAAGAATTTTACGAAAAGTACAAAATTTATCTTACAAGGCATAACTTGGAATTGCTAGCAGTAACGGTTATTGTCCTATCAGCGATGGTGGCTTTTACATCAGGTATTCCCAGTCAAGGGGCATTGACCTTGGATAAAGGAACAATCAAATATAATGGCAGTCTCGTCCGTGGTAAAATGAATGGTCAAGGAACATTGACTTTTAAGAATGGTGATGTTTATAAAGGCTATTTTAAAAATGGAACTTTCAATGGGAAAGGAACTTTTACAGCTAAAGCTGGCTGGAAGTATGAAGGAAATTTTGTAAATGGTCAAGCAGATGGTCAAGGCAAATTAACAACAGAAAATAATGTTGTCTACAAGGGAAAGTTTAAACAGGGGATTTATCAAAATGCGCGTTAAATGGTTTTCATTAGTGAGGATTACAGGGTTACTTCTAGTCCTGCTCTACCATTTCTTCCAGAAAGCTTTTCCTGGCGGTTTTATTGGTGTGGATATTTTCTTCACTTTCTCAGGCTTTTTGATTACATCTCTCTTGATTGATGAATTTGCCAGAGACAAAGACATTGATGTTAAAGGATTCTTGAGACGTCGCTTTTATCGGATTGTGCCACCGCTTGTCTTTATGATTTTGATTGTCATGCCCTTTACCCTGTTGATTCGGAAGGATTTTGTGGCTGGTATTGGGACGCAAATCGCTGCTGTGCTCGGCTTTGTGACAAATTTTTATGAAATTTTGTCTGGTGGAAATTACGAGAGTCAATTTATCCAACATCTCTTTGTGCACACATGGAGCTTGGCTTTGGAGATGCACTACTATATCTTGTGGGGCTTGGCAACATGGTATTTAGCGAAGAAAAGTAAAACCATTGGGCAATTTCGTGGTATTATCTTTCTTTTATCATCTGCTTTGTTCTTGATTAGTTTTCTCTCTATGTTTGTCAGAAGTTTCTTCTCTTCAAACTTTTCTGTGATTTACTTTTCAAGTTTCACGCATATCTTCCCGTTTTTTGCAGGAAGTATTTTAGCGACACTTTCGGGTGTGAGTGATTTGGGAGCACCTTTTCGTAAAATGGAGCAGGCGCTTGATTTGAAAAAGACCTTTTATCTACTTGGTGGTAGTTTTGCAGCTTTGCTGTTATTAACGTTCCTCCTGAGATTTGATAATTTATTGACTTATCTGTTTGGTTTCCTTCTTGCAACGGTATTTTCGGTGGTGATGATTTTGGCAACACGTGTGCTCCATGAGAAGACGCCACATGTTGATGAGCCGCCCGTTATCACATTTATTGCAGATACGAGCTATGGTGTGTATTTGTTCCATTGGCCGTTTTACATCATCTTTTCCCAATTGATGAGCAATGGATGGGCAGTTCTATTAACAACCGTGCTTTCTTTTGCTTTGGCGGCTTTCTCTTTCTATCTATTGGAGCCGACATTAGCAGGTAGAGAGCCAAAAGTATTTGGCTTGAAGATGGACATCAAGCAAATCACAACACCTGTATTTTATAGTTTGATTCCATTAACACTGGTCGCTTTGGTCATGATTGTGACTGCTCCGAAAATTGGTGCTTTTGAAGAAAATTTGCTCGTCAATGGGTTAAATCAAGCTGACAGTAAAATGCAGATCACTCGTACCCAAGCTGATAATGTGAGTGCCAGTCAATACAATGTAGCAAAGGGTACGACCGTTATCGGAGATTCGGTAGCTTTGCGAGCAAGTGAATGGCTCAAGCAGGCTATGCCGGGAATTCAAGTGGATGCAGCGGTCAGTCGAAACTTAGAATCGGGCTTGCAAGTCTATCAAACTGATATTTCAAACAAGGTGCTTCTGGAGACAGTCGTCTTAGCCTTGGGAACCAATACGGTTGATAACTACGAAAGTTTGCTCAATCAATTTATTGAGAAATTACCAAAAGGACATCGTTTGGTTTTAGTGACGCCGTATGATGGTCGCACAGCACATAACGCTTCTAGCTTGGCAGTCAAAACACGTCAGTATGAGTTGGAATTGGCGAAAAAATACGATTATGTATTTGTAGCGGATTGGTATCAAACTGCTATCGAACACCCAGAAATTTGGTACGGAACTGACTATGTGCACTTTGGCTCGGAGACAACAACAATCACCAAGGGCGGTGAGCTCTATGCACAAACCGTTAAACAAGCCATTGATGAAGCTGTGAAAAAAGGAACGGTGAAGAAATAGTAGTAAATAATTAGAAGTCATGGATTGCTTTGCGATTCATGACTTTTGTGTACTGTAAAAAGGATAGTAGGGTAGAACGAGGGTGGAGGAATACATGGCAAAAATGCTCTTTTTTACATAACTTTTGTTTTAGGAAATCTTGAAAAAGTATGTGAAATATATAATTTTATGTTTTAAAATTCACAAACAATGTTTTTAAATATAATAGAAAACTCATGTTTTGAAATAACTTCACAATATAAAAGAAAAAGTTTGTGAAGTTTGCATGAAACTGTTTACAAGAGAAAAAAAATAAGGTATAATAATCTTGTGAAAAATTTAACAAAGGGTTTATAAAAATCCTAAAAACCATTGGAGGAACACATGGCTGATAAAAAAACATTAACTCCCGAAGAAAAAAAGTTAGCTGCTGAAAAGCATGTTGACGAACTCGTTCAAAAAGGGCTAGTTGCTCTGGAAGAAATGAGAAAATTAAATCAAGAACAAGTAGACTACATTGTTGCAAAAGCTTCAGTTGCTGCTCTTGATGCACATGGTATCTTAGCAGAACATGCTGTTAAAGAAACAGGTCGCGGTGTCTTTGAAGACAAAGCAACAAAAAACCTTTTTGCCTGCGAACATGTTGTTAACAATATGCGTGGTGTTAAAACTGTTGGTGTGATTGAAGATGATCCTATTACAGGTTTAACGAAAATTGCTGAACCGGTCGGAGTAATCTGCGGAATCACTCCAACGACCAACCCAACTTCAACAGCGATTTTTAAATCATTGATTTCGTTGAAAACGCGGAATCCAATTATCTTTGCTTTCCACCCATCTGCTCAAGAATCTTCTGCTCATGCGGCACAAATCGTACGTGATGCAGCGATTGCAGCAGGTGCACCTGAAAACTGTGTTCAATGGATTACACAGTCATCTATGGAAGCAACAACAGCTTTGATGAACCACGAAGGGATTGCAACAATCCTTGCGACTGGTGGGAACGCCATGGTAAAAGCTGCCTATTCATGCGGCAAACCTGCTCTTGGAGTTGGTGCTGGTAACGTTCCAGCTTACGTTGAAAAATCAGCAAATATCCGCCAAGCAGCACATGATATCGTGATGTCCAAATCATTTGATAATGGTATGGTCTGTGCATCTGAGCAAGCCGTGATCATTGATAAAGAAATCTATGATGAATTTGTAGAAGAATTCAAATCTTACCATACTTACTTTGTCAACAAGAAAGAAAAATCGCTTTTGGAAGAATTCTGTTTTGGTGCAAAAGCTAACAGCAAGAACTGCGCTGGTGCAAAATTGAACCCAAATATTGTTGGTAAACCAGCTACGTGGATTGCTGAGCAAGCAGGATTCAAAGTACCAGAAGGTACGAATATCTTGGCCGCTGAATGTGCAGAAGTTGGAATTAAAGAACCATTGACTCGTGAAAAATTATCACCTGTTATTGCAGTTTTGAAAGCTGAAGATACTGAAGATGGACTTAAAAAAGCTCGTCAAATGGTTGAATTTAATGGTCTAGGACACTCAGCTGCTATCCATACAAAAGACGAAGCTCTTGCAAAACGTTTCGGTACGGAAATAAAAGCAATGCGTATTATCTGGAACTCTCCATCTACCTTTGGTGGTATCGGTGATGTATACAACGCCTTCATTCCATCATTAACACTTGGATGTGGTTCATACGGACACAACTCAGTTGGTGATAACGTATCAGCTATCAACCTTCTTAACATCAAGAAATTAGGAAAACGTAGAAATAATATGCAATGGTTTAAAGTTCCTTCAAAAATCTACTTCGAACGTAACTCAATCCAATACCTTCAAACTTGCGAAGGTATCGAACGTGTCATGATTGTTACCGATAAATCAATTGAAAAACTAGGTTTTGTACAACGTGTGATTGACCAGTTGAATCTTCGTAAAAACAAAGTCACGATTCAAGTCTTTTCAGATGTTGAACCAGATCCAGATATCACAACAGTTCGTCGTGGTGTTGAAGTAATGCGCTCGTTTGAACCAGACACTATCATTGCCCTTGGTGGTGGCTCACCAATGGATGCGGCTAAAGGTATGTGGATGTTCTATGAACAGCCAGACGTTGACTTTGGTGACCTCGTTCAAAAATTCATGGATATCCGCAAACGTGCCTTCAAATTCCCATCACTTGGTAAGAAAGCACAGTATATTGGTATTCCAACAACATCTGGTACAGGTTCAGAAGTAACACCGTTTGCAGTTATCTCTGATAAGGCAAATAATCGTAAATACCCTATCACTGACTATGCATTGACACCAACCATTGCAATTGTTGATCCTGCTTTGGTAGAATCTGTTCCAGCATTTATTGCTGCTGACACAGGTATGGATGTTTTGACACACGCAACTGAAGCTTATACTTCTAACTTTGCCAATGACTATACAGATGGTATTGCTCTTCAAACTATCAAGTTAGTCTTCAAATACTTGGAAAAATCTGTAAAAACGGCTGACCCAGAAGCCCGTGAAAAGATGCACAATGCCTCTACAATGGCTGGTATGGCCTTTGCAAATGCCTTTCTTGGGATGAGTCACTCAATGGCGCATAAGATTGGTGCTGTTCACCACACCATTCACGGACGTACAAATGCTATTTTACTTCCTTATGTTATCCGTTACAATGGAACTCGTCCATCTAAAACTACAACATGGCCTAAGTACAATTACTGGAAAGCTGATGAAAAATTCCAAGATATTGCCCGTATGCTAGGTCTTCCTTGCTCAACACCAGAAGAAGCGGTTGAAGCGTATGCCAAAGCTGTTTATGACCTTGGTGTAGCGGTTGGTATCAAGATGAACTTTAAAGATCAAGGTATTGATGAAAAAACTTGGAAAGATAGCTTACATGATATTGCCGTTCTTGCTTATGAAGACCAATGTTCACCAGCAAATCCACGCTTGCCAATAGTTACTGACATGGAAGAAATTATGGCTGATGCCTACTATGGCTATGCAGAACGTCCAGGACATCGTAAATAGACAGTAAAGTTTGTTCTAATTTGAATCGTTCGTCATTGTACAGACAATGTATTCAGATTTTTAGACATAAATCAGTTTATCAGTCACTATCTCCCTGCTTTTGTAGGGAGATTTTTCTATTTGGAGAGAGTGTCCTTTCTCTTGCTTAATATTGTATGCGTTTTCCTGTAAACTAGTTGTGAAAAAAGGAGGGCGGTCATGTTTCAATTGTTGGTATTTGATAGGGACGATGTCATTGTGTATACAGAAAATCTTATACTTCTCTTTGCCTTAAAATATCATAATAGACTGATAAGTTTTGAATCTGTAAATTTGATACTAAAATAATGAAAAGTTGATGTTGCAAAAAGCATTATGAGTGTTATAATACAGCTGTGTAAGCGCTTTCTAAAATAGATGATATTTATAAAAAATAAGGAGGAAATATAATGTCAGTATTTTATGTTCCATCAGTTAATCTTATTGGTTGTGGTGTGATTAATGAAATAGGTGGTCATATCAAAGAGTTGGGGTATAAGAAAGCTCTCTTGGTGACAGACCATTATATTGCAAGTAGTGACATTTTACCTAAGGTAACTGCACCACTTGATAAGGAAGGCGTTGAGTATGTCGTTTTTAGTGATGTTGATCCGAATCCAACTGTTAAAAATGTTGAAGATGGTTTAGCTGTTTTGCGAGATAATAATTGTGATTTTATTATTTCACTTGGTGGTGGTTCGTCGCAAGATGCTGCAAGTAGTATTTCAATTCTTGCAACGAATGGTGGGCTCCCGCAAGATTACGAAGGTGTTCACAAATCAAAGGAAAAAGGCTTGCCGGTTGTAGCAATCAATACGACAGCAGGAACATCAGCTGAAATCACGATTAACTATGTTATTACTGATGAAGAGCGTAAAGTGAAAATGGTTATGGTTGACAAGAATAGCCTTGCACTCCTGTCAGTAAATGATCCAGAATTGATGATTTCAAAACCAAAAGCTTTGACGGCTGCAACGGGTATGGATGCCCTTACACATGCGGTTGAAGCTTTGGTAACACCAGGTGCATACAATGTAACGAAAAAATTATCTATTGGTGCAATTGAGTTAATTAAAGAATTTTTGCCACGTGCTGTTGAAAATGGCCATGACATTGAAGCACGCGAAGCGATGGTTAATGCGATTTTCCTAGGTGGTATGGCCTTTAATAATGCTGGGCTAGGTTATGTACATTCTATGGCTCATCAACTTGGAGCAGTTTACAATCTTCCTCACGGTGTTTGTTGTGCCATGCTTTTACCGGTTGTAGAGCGTGAAAATGCAAAACGTGTGCCAGAAGCATTCCAAAATGTTGCAAAAGCTCTTGGTCTCCATACGGAAGGCAAAAGTGATAAAGAATGCGCTGATTATGCCATTTCTGAAATTGAAAAATTATCAGCAACTGTGGGTATTCCGAAAAAATTGACAGAACTGGACATTAAAGAAGAGGAATTTGACTTTGAATACCTTTCTAAAAATGCACTCATTGATGCTTGTGCACCAGGAAATCCATTTATGCCAACCCTAGAAGAAACGATTGCTCTTTACAAAGAATTGTTTTAAGCACTGATTTATCATAAAAATAAGCTACCGATGAAATTTTCGGTAGCTTATTTACGTTTTCAATTTTTATGCTTGCCCAATATGTCCCCTACCTCTGGTTCGTTCGTAAAATAAAATTGGCAAATATTGACTGATAATCTTTTGTGAGGAGTCGCGTGGCATAAAATATTATAAAACACTTCAACGGACTTTTTAAAAAGAAATTTAGACGGACGCCAGGACAATATCGCAAAGAACACCAGCACTAAGAAACTTTTAAACTTTTATTCAAAAGCGACTCTGGCTGATACTCCTGAAAAAAGCGTTCCCCCTTGCTAATTCTATTATAAGGTCTCCATTCTGGAAAATTCTTGGGGGAAAGCTTGTGACGATGTGGTAGATAGCGCTTGCAGAGATGTAGTCTTTTGCGTGCCTAAGAGGCAATGTGCGATAATGATAGTATCATGTTAAAATGATTATCTCTCTGAAACTACTTTCAAGATTTAAGAGAAAAGTAATTGTTATTAGAAATTAGAACCTAAATATCGGATGTTATTGAAAGCGTTTAGAAAAACAGCTATAATAGCACCGTAAGATTGAAAGCGCTTTAAAAATTGATCTACAATAGCAAAGGAGAAGGCTACCTATGGCACAAATGACAAAAGACGAGCTGATTGCCAAAATAAAAGATGGCATCATTGTTTCCTGTCAAGCCTTGCCACACGAACCGCTATATACTGAAGCAGGTGGAGTTATTCCCCTTTTGGTAAAAGCGGCTGAACAAGGAGGAGCTGTTGGCATTCGAGCTAATAGTGTTCGGGATATTAAGGAAATTAAAGAGGTTACTTCGCTGCCAATCATCGGCATTATCAAGCGAGATTATCCACCTCAAGAGCCATTTATTACCGCAACGATGCGAGAAATTGATGAACTAGCATCTCTGGATATTGAAGTAATTGCTTTTGATTGTACAAAGCGGGAACGTTTTGACGGTTTAAAGATTGCGGATTTTATCAAGCAAGTGAAGGAAAAATATCCTCATCAATTGTTCATGGCAGATGTGAGTATCTTTGAAGAGGGTGTGGCTGCAGCAGAAGCAGGTGTGGATTTTGTGGGTACAACATTGTCAGGTTACACCTCTTATAGTTTGCAATGCGAGGGACCGAATTTTGACTTAGTAAAAAATTTATGTGATGCAGGTTTGGATGTCATTGCGGAAGGAAAAATCCATTATCCGAGTGAAGCCAAAACCATTCATGACCTAGGTGTTAGAGGAATTGTAGTGGGTGGTGCCATTACGCGTCCCAAAGAAATCACAGAGCGTTTTGTTGCAGCAGTAAGTGAAAAGTAGGAACAATTTTATCCTAAAAAGGATGACAATAAAAGGAGAAACAATATGAGGATGAAGAAAATACTTTGTTCGTTAGTTGCAGGAGCTGCAATTTTATCTTTGGCAGCATGTGGAAATTCAGGTGGTTCAAACAAATCAGCTGATTCAGGAAATTCCTCTGGCAAGACAGAGATTACTTGGTGGGCTTTCCCAGTCTTCACGCAAAAAAAGGCCAGCGATGGTGTTGGTACGTATGAAAAAGAAATTATCAAAGCATTTGAAAAAGCTAATCCAGATATTAAAGTGAAATTAGAAACTATTGACTTCAAATCTGGTCCAGAAAAAATCACAACAGCTATTGAAGCAGGAACAGCGCCAGATGTGCTGTTTGACGCACCAGGACGGATTATTCAATATGGTAAAAATGGTAAATTGGCAGAATTGAATGATCTCTTTACTGATGACTTCGTCAAAGATGTTAACAACAATCAAATCATTCAGGCCAGCAAAGCTGGTGACAAAGCCTATATGTATCCAATTAGCTCTGCGCCATTTTATATGGCATTGAACAAGAAAATGCTGAAAGAAGCTGGTGTGTTAGACCTTGTTAAAGAGGGCTGGACAACTGCTGACTTTGAAAAAGTATTAAAAGCATTGAAAGCTAAAGGGTATACTCCTGGCTCACTCTTCAGTAATGGTCAAGGTGGTGACCAAGGTACACGTGCTTTCATTTCAAATCTTTATGGTGGTTCTGTAACAGATGATAAGGTGACAAAATATACAACGGACAGTCCAAACTTTGTCAAAGGTTTGAACAAAGTAGTGAGCTGGATTAAAGATGGTTTGATGACAAACGGCTCTCAATTCGATGGTGGAGCAGATATTCAAAACTTTGCGAATGGGCAAACTTCTTATACTGTTCTTTGGGCACCTGCGCAAAATGGTATCCAAGCAAAATTGTTGAAGGCAAGTGGCGTTGAAGTTGTTGAAGTACCATTCCCGTCAGACAATGGCAAACCAGCTTTGGAATACCTTGTAAATGGCTTTGGCATCTTTAACAATAAAGATAAAAAGAAAGTAGAAGCTGCTAAAAAGTTTGTTAAATTTATTGCGGATGATAAAAAGTGGGGGCCAAAAAATGTTGTTCGTACAGGTGCCTTCCCAGTCCGTTCCTCATTTGGAAAATTATATAATGACAAACGGATGGAAACAATCAACACTTGGACAAAATATTATTCACCATATTACAACACGATTGATGGATTTGCAGAAATGAGAACACTCTGGTTCCCAATGTTGCAATCTGTTTCAAATGGCGATGAAAAAGTTGAATCTGCTTTGAAGACCTTTACAGAAAAAGCAAATGAAACCATTAAAAAAAGTAAAAAATAAATAATGTAACGATTTCCCTTTTTCTGTTGTTGGTTTCATAAAATAGGAAAAGGGAATTTTTTATCAAAAAGAGGAGGTCAGTATCTCCTCTAGCTAAATGAGGTGTTGAATGTGAAAGTGAATAAAATAAGAATGAGAGAAACGGTGATTTCCTATGCTTTTTTGGCACCAGTTCTATTATTCTTTATTGTCTTTGTATTGGCACCGATGGTGATGGGATTTGTAACGAGTTTCTTTAATTATTCTATGACATCCTTTTCATTCGTTGGATTGGACAATTACTCACGAATGTTTAAAGATCCAGTCTTTATTAAATCTCTCATTAATACGGTGATTATTGTTATTGGTTCGGTACCAATTGTTGTGTTGTTCTCTTTGTTTGTGGCTTCTCAAACCTATAGTCAGAATGCGATTGCACGGTCATTTTATCGGTTCGTCTTCTTCCTGCCAGTGGTGACAGGGAGTGTAGCTGTAACGGTTGTATGGAAATGGATTTACGACCCACTGTCAGGGATTTTGAATTTCGTACTGAAATCAGGTCATGTTATCAACCAGAATATTTCTTGGCTGGGTGATAAGCATTGGGCGTTGATGGCGATTATTGTGATTTTGCTGACAACTTCTGTCGGGCAGCCTATTATTCTCTATATTGCTGCTATGGGAAATATTGACAATTCATTGGTAGAAGCTGCGCGTGTTGATGGAGCGACAGAACTGCAAGTTTTCTGGAAGATTAAATGGCCAAGTCTTTTGCCAACAACTCTGTATATTGCGATCATTACAACAATCAATTCTTTCCAATGTTTTGCCTTGATTCAGCTATTGACATCTGGAGGGCCAAACTATTCAACCAGTACATTGATGTATTACCTGTATGAAAAAGCCTTCAAGTTATCTGAATATGGTTATGCCAATACCATGGGGGTATTTTTAGCTGTCATGATTGCTTTGATTAGCTTTGCCCAATTCAAGATTCTTGGAAATGACGTCGAATATTAAAGAAAGGAGAGACAAGATGAAACAGAAAAAAATGAGTGCCTTTACGGTAATTTCAACGATTATTCTCTTGGTGTTGACCGTTCTCTTTGTTTTTCCTTTCTATTGGATTTTAACAGGGGCTTTCAAATCGCAGCCAGATACGATTGTCATTCCACCTCAATGGTGGCCTAAGATGCCAACATTAGAAAATTTCCAACAGCTGATGGTGCAAAACCCAGCCCTGCAATGGATGTGGAATAGTGTCTTTATTTCACTAGCAACGATGTTTTTGGTTTGTATCACATCTTCCTTAGCAGGTTATGTTTTAGCGAAGAAACGCTTTTATGGTCAACGAATCCTTTTTGCAACTTTTATCGCTGCCATGGCTCTGCCTAAGCAAGTTGTGCTGGTTCCTCTGGTTCGTATTGTCAATTTTATGGGAATTCATGATACACTAGCTGCAGTTATTTTGCCTCTTGTCGGTTGGCCTTTTGGGGTTTTCCTCATGAAGCAATTTAGTGAAAATATCCCAACGGAATTGTTGGAATCTGCTAAGATTGATGGCTGTGGTGAAATTCGGACTTTTTGGAATGTAGCTTTTCCAATTGTAAAACCAGGTTTTGCTGCCCTTGCCATTTTTACCTTTATCAATACATGGAATGATTACTTTATGCAATTGGTCATGCTGACATCGCGGCAGAATCTAACGATTTCACTAGGGGTAGCAACGATGCAGGCGGAAATGGCGACCAACTATGGTTTGATTATGGCTGGTGCTGCTATGGCAGCTGTTCCGATTGTAACCGTCTTTCTTGTCTTTCAAAAATCCTTCACGCAAGGTATTACTATGGGAGCTGTGAAAGGATAAGGAGGCTGACCAAATGATTTTCGATGAATTGGAAAATCTCGCCCACTACAAAGGTATCTATGAGAATTTGGATTGTGCCATTGATTATCTCCTGACTTACGATTTAAACGATTGTGAGTTGGGACGGTATGAGATTGACGGAGAAAAATCCTTTCTGTTTGTGCAGGAAAATGAATTGAGTTCCGAAGTGACAGATGAATGTGAATTTCATCAAGCTTATCTGGATTTGCATTTTCTCTTGGAAGGGCATGAAGTCATTCAATATGGCACAAGAGTAAAAGAAGTAAGAGAATCGTATGATAAAAAGAAGGATATTGGGTTTGTGATTTGTGAGCAGCTCTATCCACTTTATTTGGACAAGCAGAATTTTGCTGCATTTTTGCCCAACGAACCACATCAGCCCAATAGATTTGCTGCTAAAGGTGATAAGGTCAAAAAATGTGTCGTAAAAGTTTTGCTCAATGATTAAACTAATTGATTAGGAGGTAGAACCATGGAAAAGAGAGGTTCTCAGTTAATACGAAGTATATTTGATACAGATAATTTCTTTATGAAAATATGTGAGAAAATATTAGATTTGGTGACTGTGAACCTCATCTTTCTTTTGTCTTGTCTGCCGATTGTCACGATTGGCATTGCAAAAGTTAGTCTATATCAGACCTTGTTTGCAATCAAGGGTGCACGTCGTGTAAAAGTCACAGCAACGTATGTACAAGCATTTAGGAAAAATTGGAAGGTCGGTTTAAAACTTAGTTTGCTAGAGCTGCTGATTGTAGGAATCAGTCTATTTGACCTCCTGCTTTTTTGGAGGCAGGAAACCATGCCGTTTCAAATGTTAAAAGCAACCTGTATCGGCGTCATCATTTTTGCTAGTTTGCTATTTTTATGTGTCTATCCTTTGGCAGCTAAGTTTGAAATGACGGTAAAAGATCTCTTACAAACAGGACTGATCATGGTGAGTTTGCATTTTCTGTGGTTCTTTTTGATGATAGCCTTATTAGCTGTAATTGTCTTTTTACTCTCTAGTTCAGGATTTGTATTGCTACTGGGCTTTACTCTTTTTGTATTAGTTGGCTTTGCAGCCTTAGGGTTTTTGCAATTGCCTATTATGGAAACTATTTTTAATAAGTATAAACGATAAAACCAATTAACTTGGAGAATAAAATATGAGAGATTTAAAAAAATATGAAGGGGTCATTCCGGCCTTCTATGCTTGCTATGATGATCAAGGCGAGATTAGTCCAGAGCGCGTGCGAGCTTTGGTAGAATATTTTCTCGTCAAAGGAGTTCAAGGATTGTATGTCAATGGTTCATCTGGTGAATGTATCTACCAAAGTGTTGCTGATAGAAAATTGATTTTGGAAGAAGTAATGGCAGTGGCAAAAGGGAAATTAACTATTATTGCTCACGTCGCTTGCAACAACACCAAGGATAGTATGGAGTTAGCGCGCCATGCAGAAAGCTTGGGAGTGGACGCTATTGCGACCATACCACCGATTTATTTTCGTTTGCCAGAATACTCGATTGCTCAATATTGGAACGATATTAGCGCAGCTGCCCCACATACAGACTTTGTGATCTACAATATTCCGCAGTTGGCAGGTGTAGCTCTAACGCCAAGTTTATATACAGAAATGCTCAAAAATGAACGTGTGATTGGCGTGAAGAATTCTTCCATGCCTGTCCAAGACATTCAAACCTTTGCAGCACTTGGTGGGGAAGACCACCTCGTCTTTAATGGGCCAGATGAGCAATTTTTAGGCGGCCGCCTGATGGGAGCAAGAGCAGGTATCGGCGGAACATATGGGGCTATGCCAGAACTTTTCTTAAAGCTCAACCAATTGATTGCCGACAAAGAATTGGAGAGAGCAAAAGAATTACAATTTACCATCAACACTATTATCGGAAAATTAACTGCTGCTTATGGAAATATGTATTCTGTCATCAAGGAAGTCTTGAAAATCAATGAAAATCTAAACATTGGTTCTGTCCGTTCTCCATTAACACCAGTGACAGGCGCGGATCGTCCGATTGTAGAAGAAGCGGCGCGTTTGATTCGTGCAGCTAAGAAAACATTCCTATCATAGAAAAAGAGGTGGATTATGGGAAAATACATTGCCATTGATATTGGTGGAACAAATATCAAATATGGTCTGATTGATAATACCGACACCTTGCTGGAAGCGCATGAAATACCAACAGAGGCCCATAAGGGCGGTCCAGAAATTTTGCGCAAGGTGAAGGGGATTGTAGCAAGTTATTTAGAGCAGACTTCGGTTGCTGGGATTTGTATTTCCTCAGCTGGAATGGTCGATCCAGATAAAGGAGAAATCTTTTATGCTGGCCCTCAGATTCCGAACTATGCAGGTACTCAGTTCAAGAAAGTGTTGGAAGAAGCATTTTCCATTCCTTGTGAAATTGAAAATGATGTCAATTGTGCTGGTCTGTCGGAAGTCATGTCAGGCAGCGGCAAGGGAGCGAGTATTGCGATTTGTTTGACGATTGGGACGGGTATCGGTGGCTGTTTGCTGGTGGATGGTCAGGTTTTTCACGGTTTTAGTAATTCAGCCTGTGAAGTCGGTTATGTGTATCTATCAGATGGTGCATTCCAAGATGTGGCTTCAACGACGGCCTTGGTCAATTATGTAGCAGAACTTCACGACGAAGAACCTACTATGTGGAATGGAAGGCGCATTTTCAAGGAAGCAACAGAAGGAAATGTACGCTGTATCCAAGGTATTGACCGCATGGTCAACTATCTGGGACAAGGGATTGCTAATATCTGTTATGTGGTTAATCCAGAAGTGGTGATTTTAGGTGGCGGCATTATGGAGCAAGAGGCCGTTCTTCGTCCTCGAATTGAGGCTGCTATGAAAGCCTGCTTGGTACCAAGTATCGCTAAAAAAACCAAGCTCGCTTTCGCTTACTATCAAAATACAGCAGGAATGTTTGGTGCCTATTATCATTTTAAAAATAAACAACAATAGATAAAAAGAGCAAGCGAGGTTCTCAGGAAAATCTGAACTCAACTTGCTCTTTTGTTATTTATGTCGTTGGTAGTAACCATTTAATTTTTTATTTTCCCAATAGCTGTTGAAGATTTTTTCTTTTTTCTCCCGATCAATTTCAAGGAAAAAGGCATAGAGTAAGTCAATCACCAGCAACATAGAAAATTGAGCTGAGATGCGCAAAATATACTCTGGTTTGCTTTGAATGGCAACAGGAATGATTTCCGTAAATTGTTGGTCAACTTTGTCTGATTGGCCTGTTACCAATACAGTTTTAGCTCCCATTGCTTTGGCATCCATCAGACTATTGATGATAGATTGGGTTTGTCCTGATAAAGAGAAACCAATCACCAAGCAATTTTTGTCTAAAATACTGGTCGTCCAAGCAAAGCCGTCTTGATCTGTCAAAGCTTCGCAGATGACCCCAAGCCGCATGAAGCGCAGTTTCATATCACGAGCTACCAACCCTGAACTACCAATACCAAAAAAATACACTCGATCCGCTTCTTCGATAAACTGCACCACACGCAACAGTTTTTCTTCATCAATCAATTCCTCTGTCTGTTGTCGAATTTGAGTATAATTTCGCAAAACTCTACGGGACACATCGTGTTGTAAGTGGTTGGTTTCTTCTACATTATTTTGCAATTGATGAATATATTGAAAATTAAACTCTCTGTAACCTTTAAATCCACATTTTTTTGCAAAGCGAGTAAGTGCCGCCTGGGAGATGTAAAGAGTTTGCGCAACTTTTTGCGAAGAAAGGTCGTCGTAGATACTAGAAGGATTTAAAAAGTAGTTTGCAATCCGCTTTTCTAAGTCGGTCATGCTGTCAAAATGGCTTTCGATTCTCGCCATAATATGTCGCGTATTTTTCATAGATGTACTCTCTTTACTTGTAGTGATATAGAACAAATGTTTTGAAAAACCTATTTGTATTATAACATAGTTTTACAAAATAAGACGCTGGGTAGCTTGATAAATAGCACACGGTGAAATGATTTCAATTAAGCGCAGAAAAGGAATAAAACTCTGTGACGAATGGTTTGAAAATGTGTTATAATTTACACAAGTAAACGTTACAGCCATTGTATAATACAAAGGAGGTGCAAGATATGACGAACGCTACTCTTGAGCAAATGCAAGAAATTGAGCGAGCAGCAGATGAAGTGCTAGCTGGTTATCAACATCAGATTCGGGAGTTGCAAGACCAAGCTGCTAGGGATTTGAAGCAGCTAGGGCGAGCCTATGATGAAGAAAAACAACAGTTGCTTATTGAGTTAAAGGAACAATCTGAAAAAGAGATTGCTAGCTTGACACAAGACTTGGAAAAAACGAAACAAGAGAACGAAGAAAAAGTCCAAGCAGCTTTGTCAAATAAAAAAGAGGCGTTACTGCAAATGATTGTAGACAGGGTGGTAGAAAAATATGGCAATTAGTCAAATGCAGGAGTTGTCGCTGCTGTTGCCAAGAGAATTGTTGGATGAAATCCTTTCCTATCTGCAAAATCTCCAATCGGTTGAAATTCAGGATTTACAAACAAAAGAGACCTGGAAAGGTGCTTTTGAGAAAGAGTTAGTGTGGAATCCTGATACATCTTTTTCGGAACACCTTCAAGCTTTGACTCGGCGGCAGGAAAAACTCGCACGTATGATTGAAAACCTGCAAGCATTTGTTCCTAAGAAAAAAATGCTGGAAACATTGAAGGAAGCTCCGTTGGAAACAAGCTTTGTCAGTTTAGAACAGGTGGGGCAAGCGCGTGACGAAGAAGCGTTTCTTGTGGCGATTCAGCAACAATTTCAAGTGTTGGCAAGAGCACAAGAAGTCAAAGAAACGGCTCAGTCGGAAGTAGCGGAGTTGGAAAAATGGGCAAGCTTAGACGTTACTCCAGTAGCATTTAAGCAATTTAAACATTTTCGTGCGTTTGTGGGAACCATTCCAACCAGTGGAAACAATCAGTTCAATATTCGATTGCAGGATTATCCTAATCTGGAAGTTCGAGAGATTTTTACTAGCAGTACAGAAAAAGGAATCCTTGTGTTATGTAAAGCAGAAGTTGCTAAAGAAACCCAAGCAGTTTTGACAGAACTTGGTTTCAAGCTGTTTGAATATGCTTTTGAGGAATTGCCAAAGGAGCGTTTGGTAGCATTACAAGCGACGATAAAAGAGCAAGAAGCACTCATAACTTCAACAAAAATACAATTGGCGTCTTCAAATGAAGAATTAAAACAACTCAAGTGTCAGTTGGATTATGTATTGAATTTAACTTCTCGTCAAGAAAGCAAGGAAGCTCTTGCTAGTACACAGAATTTGGTTGCTTTAGAGGGCTGGATTGAGCAAGAGCAGATAGAAGATTTGAAAATGGGTCTTGCGCAACAATTTGGTGGGGCTGTCTTGCTTCAAATTCATGAAATGGCGGCAGCTGATCGACAGCGAGTCCCGATAAAACTTAAAAATAATGCTCTGATTGAGCCATTTGAGCTGGTGACAGAAATGTACTCGCTGCCGAAATACGAAGATAAAGATCCAACGCCCGTTGTTTCGGTCTTCTACTTTATCTTTTTTGGCATGATGGCGGCTGATATTGGCTATGGTTTGTTGCTTTTTGGCGGAACGACTTGGGCTTTGAAGACTTTACATGTCAAGCCAAGTCTAGCAAAGAATTTACGTTTTTTTAGAATTTTAGGAATCGGCGTTGCACTCTGGGGAGTGATTTATGGTTCTTTCTTTGGCTTCAAATTGCCTTTTGCGCTCATTGATACCAGCACAGATGTGATCACTATTTTGATTATTTCGGTCGTGATTGGCTTTGTGACAGTCATGACAGGACTTTTCCTCAGTGGTAAAAAGAATATCCGCATGAAGGATTATGCGGCAGCCTATAATTCGGGTTTTGCTTGGATGTTGATTCTCATCGGGTTGGCTTTGCTAGCAGCGGGGCGACTGTTCCCAGATCTTGCTATGGTCGGCTTTATCGGAGAATGGCTGGCTACTGTAAATGCTGTGGGCATTGTACTGGTTTCTATTATCAGCGCTAAAAGTTTGAAAGGCTTGGGTCCTGCACTGTTTAATCTATACAATATCAGTAGCTATGTGGGAGACTTGGTGAGCTTTACGCGACTTATGGCTTTGGGGCTTGCTGGTGCGAGCATTGGCTCAGCCTTTAACTTAATTGTTAGTCTCTTTCCGCCTTTTGCTCGCTTTAGTATTGGGATTGTGTTGTTTCTCGCCCTCCACGGTATCAACATGTTTCTCTCCTTTTTGTCGGGCTATGTGCACGGAGCGCGTTTGATTTTTGTTGAGTTTTTTGGGAAATTCTATGACGGTGGCGGAAAAGCGTTTAAACCTTTGAAGCCGGCAGAAAAATATGTCCGCTACAAAAAATAACACAGCGAAATTATTTTAGCAGCTCAGCTAGAAGTTTTATGTCATTGACAAAATTACCAAATAAATAATGTTTACTATTAGAAATGGAGTTTATTCATGCAAGCTTTTTCATCTTATTTTTCAACTTATGGTGGTGCTTTTTTCGCAGCACTCGGTGTGGTTTTTACGATTTTCCTCAGCGGTATTGGCTCTGCACGTAATGTCGGAACAACCGGTCAGGCTGCAGCAGCCCTGTTAAAAGAGCAACCTGAGAAATTCGTCAGTGCTTTGATTTTGCAACTTTTGCCAGGTACGCAAGGTTTGTATGGTTTTGTTATCGGGATTTTGATTTTCTTTAAAATTCAACCTGAGATGGCTCTTCAAACAGGTCTAGCCCTCTTTTTTGCCGCACTTCCAATCGGAATCGTTGGTTATTATTCTGCTAAATACCAAGGAAATGTAGCAACCGCTGGCATGCAGATTTTGGCAAAGCGACCTGAAGATGTCATGAAAGGGGTTATCCTTGCTGCCATGGTAGAAACTTATGCTATCCTTGCCTTTGTTGTATCTCTTTTGATGGTTTTGAATGTAAAATGAGACAGGTTCAATGTCTTGAAACAAGATTTCATAGAAGGAGGCAGATATGGAATTTGAATCTCATTTGAGGGATTCGGTTTTGGAGCAAGCGCATGAAAATGGGCGGCAGCTATTAGCCGATGCGAAAGAATCTATTGAGCGTGAAGCCAAAGAGCAAGAAGCACGGTTGAAACAAGAAAAACTGCAACAGCGTGAGCAAGAAATAAAGGCGATCAATCGTCAGGTACAGCGTGAAGTGCAGCAGCTTGAAAATGAAAAACGTCAGTCTACTTTGGCGACTAAGGAAGGGATTTTGAAAGAATTATTTGCGGGGGCTTATGAGCAAATGACGGTTTGGTCGATCGAGCAGGAGCAGGCTTTCTTGGAGCAGGTCTTAAAAAAGTATCCGCAAGAAGAGCTTGTTTTGACAATTGGCTCACGGACATTGGTTAAATATTCGGCTGGACAATTGGAACGATTGTTAGAGCGCTATCCGCACGTAAGATTGGCTTCCTCTCCTGTGAATGGAGAAGCAGGTTTTCTCCTTTCGCGAGGCAATATTGACGATAATTACCTCTATCGCAATTTAGTAGATTCTTTGTGGCAGGAGGAGAGTTATCAGCTTGCTCAGACGATTTTCCAAGATGAAGCAGACTAAGGAGGCGTTCTATGAATGAAAAGACCTTCGCTCAAGTGAATACAGAAATTAGCATTCATGAGAATAGCTTTTTAAGCCTAGCGCAATACGAGCAGTTATTGCGAGCTTCGACTTCTGAAAGTCGGTCAACGGCTTTGGAAGGAACGGTTTATAATCTGGATTATGAGCAACTAACAGACTTAAATGCGATTGAGAGGTTTCTCATGAAACATTTGTTTGCAGAGTATGCTTGGGCTTTTGAAGTTAGTCCAGAATCTGCTTTGGTGGAGTTTTTTACGCTCAAATATACTTATCACAATCTTAAGGTATTGCTTAAGCACAAGGCGACAGGTTTGAATTTAAAGCATCTGTTGATTTCTGTTGGACCTTATCCTTTAGATATTTTGGAGCATTTGGTTGCCACCTTTTCTGCTGAACATTGTCCTAAATTGATGGCGGATGAAATGGCGGCGACTTGGGCGGAATATCAAGATTATCAAGATGTACGCGTTCTGGAAATTGGAATGGATCTGGCTTATTTCAAGCACTTAAAAAGCTTGGAGTCTACATTTGAAGACGAGCGGCTCAAGCAACTGGTGGAGTTGACGATTGATTTTTATAATGCAGTAACGGTGCAGCGAGCGATTCGGCACCAAAAACCGCACAGTTTTATGACGCAACTCTTATCTGATGAAGGCACTTTGACGAATGCGGAGTGGATTGAATTGGCAGAAAAAGGTCATCTCGCTAGCTGGTTTTCCAAAGTTAATCCACTAGAATTTGACGCAGAACTAAGCATTTATGAAGAAAAACTGCGTTCGGGTAAACTGACAAATCTTGAACTGGAGTATCTAGCAGACTTGGTTCAGTTTAAGCTCTTAGAGCAAGGGCGATTTGAAACAAGTGGTCCGCTTCTGCTGGTTCGTTATTTATTTGGAAAAGAGTTGGAAGTGAAGAATCTTCGACTTATTTTGACTGGTTTGACGAACCAGCTTCCAGTAGAGATCATCAAAGAAAGGATGAGACCGATTTATGGCCAGTAAAACTTATAAAATTGGTGTGGTGGGGAACCGCGATGCCATTCTGCCTTTTCGCCTGATTGGTTTTCAGACTTTTCCAGTCACCGAAGCGACCGATGTGGTGAATACTTTACGACGACTGAGCCGAGAAGATTTTGCTATTATTTATTTGACAGAAGACATGGCTGCTGAAATCCCTGAAACGCTGGCTTACTATGATAAGCAAGTGTTGCCAGCGATTATCTTAATCCCGACTCATAAAGGAGTAACAGGATTAGGACAGAGACGTATTCGTAAGAACGTAGAAAAAGCAGTTGGACAGGATATATTGTGAGGTTTTTATGAAAATAAATGAATTAGGCCAGCCCATTGGAGATGCCCTGCCGAATTTCAAACCGGGAGATTTGCCCAAGATGGAGCGACTAGAAGGACGGTATGTTATCGTTGAATGCCTGTCCAAGGACAAACATGGGGCGGATTTGTATGAAGTCTATGGTCCGGATTCTCCTGCTGACATGTGGACTTATCTCTTTCAAAATCCTGTTCAAAGTCAGGAAGAATGGTCGGCCTTGCTAGATCAGATGTTGACAGCTCAGGATCGTTTTTACTATGCCATTGTAGACAAGGAGAGTGGCAAGGCATTGGGCACTTTTGCTCTAATGAGAATCAATCGTGGTAGCCGTGTCATTGAGGTAGGGTCTGTGACCTATTCGCCCCAATTGAAACGAACCAGACTGGCGACAGAAGCCCAATATCTGTTGGCACGCTACGTTTTTGAGGAGCTGGAGTATCGCCGCTACGAGTGGAAATGCGATGCACTCAATCAACCTTCAAGATACGCAGCAGAAAGGCTTGGTTTTATCTACGAAGGCACTTTTCGTCAGGCAGTTGTTTATAAAGGGCGTAACCGAGACACTGACTGGCTAGCCATGATTGACAAGGACTGGCCAGCGGTCAAAATTCGTTTAGAAAAATGGCTAAGCCCAGATAATTTCGATGAAAATGGGCAACAAATAAAAGCCTTGCCTGATTTTTAAAATAAGAAGTATCAATTTTTGCTGTAGAGATAGCTAAGAAGGGTTTCAAGCTCACGGCAAGGATAGAAAATAAGCAAAAATCTCCCAAAGAATGGAGGAAGATTGTGAGTCAAGGAAAGATTATAAAAGTTTCGGGTCCTTTGGTGGTCGCCTCTGGGATGCAGGAAGCGAATATTCAGGATATTTGTCGTGTGGGCAATTTGGGCTTGATTGGGGAAATCATTGAGATGCGTCGAGATGAGGCCTCCATTCAGGTGTATGAAGAAACCTCTGGGCTTGGACCAGGAGAGCCAGTAGAAACAACGGGGAGTCCGTTGTCGGTAGAATTGGGACCGGGGCTGATTTCGCAAATGTTTGACGGAATTCAGCGGCCTTTGGCACGCTTTCAAGCGGTGACGCAGAGTGATTTTCTGGTGCGCGGAGTGCAGCTGCCTCATCTGAATCGTGAGACCAAGTGGAACTTTGTGCCTTGTCTGGAGATTGGAGCAGAGGTAACAGCCGGAGATATTCTGGGTACGGTTCAAGAAACCGAGCTGGTAGTCCACCGCATTCTAGTGCCAATTGGTGTCAGTGGTCGTGTGACCAAGATAGAAGCAGGGAGTTATACTGTCGATCAGCCTGTCTATGAGATTGAGCAGGCAGATGGCTCTATCTTTGTTGGCAGTCTTATGCAGAAATGGCCGGTTCGCCGAGGTCGCCCATTTGCTCAAAAGCTGATTCCAGAGGAGCCTTTGGTGACGGGCCAACGAGTGATTGATACCTTTTTCCCCGTGACCAAGGGCGGTGCGGCTGCTGTTCCAGGTCCTTTTGGAGCAGGCAAGACCGTTGTTCAGCACCAGGTCGCTAAATTTGCCAATGTGGATATCGTGATTTATGTGGGTTGCGGTGAGCGGGGCAATGAAATGACCGATGTACTGAATGAATTTCCAGAGTTGATTGATCCAGCAACTGGTCAGTCTATCATGCAGCGAACTGTTCTGATTGCTAACACGTCCAATATGCCAGTTGCGGCGCGTGAGGCTTCTATTTATACAGGAATTACAATTGCTGAGTACTTCCGAGACATGGGCTACTCTGTGGCCATTATGGCAGATTCGACCTCACGTTGGGCAGAAGCTCTGCGGGAAATGTCCGGGCGTTTGGAAGAAATGCCGGGCGACGAAGGCTATCCAGCTTATCTGGGCAGCCGTATTGCTGAATATTACGAACGAGCTGGTCGGGTTAAAACCTTAGGGAGTGACGAGCGTGAGGGAAGCATTACCGCAATCGGCGCTGTTTCCCCTCCGGGTGGAGATATTTCTGAGCCAGTCACGCAAAACACTCTGCGGATTGTCAAAGTTTTCTGGGGCTTGGACGCTCAGTTGGCACAACGTCGCCATTTCCCTGCGATTAACTGGCTTAGCTCTTACTCGCTTTATCTAGACGAGGTGGGTCAATATATCGATCAGCATGAGCAGTTGGCTTGGTCGGAAAAAGTGACCAAGGCGATGAACATTCTCCAAAAAGAGAGTGAGCTACAGGAAATTGTGCGGCTGGTTGGTCTGGATTCTCTGTCTGAAAGGGATCGTCTCACCATGAATACAGCAAAGATGATTCGTGAGGATTACCTGCAGCAGAATGCTTTTGATGAGGTTGATGCCTACACTTCCTTTAAAAAGCAAGTGGCTCTGCTCACTAATATCCTAATATTTGATGAGGAAGCCAATCGTGCCTTGAATTTAGGTGCTTACTTTACTGAAGTCATGAATGGTACTGTGGAGCTACGCGATCGGATTGCCCGCTCTAAATTTATCCCAGAGGATCAGTTGGAAGCAATTCGCGGTTTGGATACCGCTATTCGAGAAAAACTGCATGATATTCTTGCCTAAGGAGGAGCAATCAATGAACGTGATTAAAGAATACCGTACCGTCAGTGAAGTTGTCGGTCCCTTGATGATTGTGGAGCAAGTCGAAGGTGTGCATTTTAATGAGCTGGTGGAAATCCAGCTCCATGACGGAACCAAGCGTCAGGGACAGGTCTTGGAAGTGCAGGAAGACAAGGCGATGGTGCAGCTGTTTGAAGGCTCCAGCGGTATCAATCTAGAAAAAGCCAAGGTTCGTTTTACCGGCAGACCGCTTGAATTGCCAGTGTCAGAAGATATGGTAGGACGAATTTTCAACGGTATGGGCAAGCCTATTGACGGTGGACCAGATATTTTGCCGGAAAAATACTTGGATATTGACGGTCAAGCCATCAATCCAGTCGCGCGAGATTATCCCGATGAGTTTATCCAGACTGGAATTTCAGCCATTGATCACCTCAATACCTTAGTTCGAGGACAAAAATTGCCAGTTTTCTCTGGGGCGGGTCTACCCCATAAGGAATTGGCTGCCCAGATTGCTCGTCAAGCTACGGTGCTCAATTCAGAAGAAAATTTTGCAGTAGTCTTTGCGGCCATGGGGATTACCTTTGAAGAAGCCGAGTTTTTCATGAATGACTTGCGAGAAACGGGAGCTATTGACCGCTCTATCCTCTTTATCAATCTAGCCAATGATCCTGCTATTGAGCGGATTGCGACACCGCGGATTGCCCTGACTGCTGCTGAATATTTGGCTTATGAAAAAGACATGCATGTTCTCGTCATCATGACAGATATGACCAACTACTGCGAGGCCTTGCGCGAAGTATCCGCAGCTCGTCGAGAAGTGCCGGGACGTCGAGGTTATCCGGGCTATCTCTATACCAATCTTTCCACCCTTTATGAACGGGCGGGGCGCTTGGTGGGGAAGAAAGGCTCTGTGACGCAGATTCCTATTCTCACCATGCCTGAGGATGACATCACTCATCCCATTCCTGATTTGACGGGTTACATCACCGAAGGCCAGATTATCCTGTCGCGTGACCTTTACAACAGTGGGTATCGTCCACCGATTAACGTACTGCCGTCTCTTTCGCGCCTCAAAGACAAGGGTTCTGGCGAAGGAAAGACTCGGGGAGACCATGCAGCAACCATGAATCAGCTCTTTGCGGCTTATGCACAAGGCAAACAAGCCAAAGAATTAGCGGTTATATTAGGAGAATCAGCCTTATCTGACACCGACAAGCTCTATGTTCAATTTACCGATCGATTTGAAAAAGAATATATCAATCAAGGTTTTTATACCAATCGGACGATTGAAGAAAGTTTGGATTTAGGCTGGGAATTGTTGTCTATTTTGCCACGGACGGAGCTTAAGCGGATCAAGGACGACATGATTGATCAATATTTACCAGAAAGTAAACAGCAAGCCTAAGGAGGTTATCTGAATGGCTCGTTTAAATGTCAAACCAACCCGAATGGAGCTGAACAACCTGAAAGAGCGCCTGAAAACAGCTACTCGCGGTCATAAACTTCTCAAGGATAAGCGAGATGAACTGATGCGTCGTTTCATTGAAGCTGTTCGCGAAAACAACCGCCTTCGCCAAAAAGTTGAAACAGCTCTGGTTGGTCACATGCAGGATTTTGTATTGGCGAAAACCTTGGAAAGTGACCTCATGGTAGAAGAGATTTTTGCTGTCCCTATGCGAGAAGTCAACCTCCATATCGAACAGGAGAATATCATGAGTGTGCAGGTGCCAAAAATGCATGCTCATATTGATAATCCTTATGGTGATGATGAGGGAGATGTGGTTTATAGCTATGTGGCTTCTAACAGCCAGATGGATGAGACGATTGAGGATATGGGCAACCTATTGCCCGACCTCCTACGCTTAGCAGAAATTGAAAAGAGTTGCCAGCTGATGGCAGATGAGATTGAAAAGACCCGCCGTCGGGTCAATGGCTTAGAGTATGCAACCATTCCAGATCTCACAGAGACCATTCATTATATCGAGATGAAGCTAGAAGAAGCCGAGCGCGCTAGTCTAGTGAGAGTAATGAAGGTGAAATAAAAACAAAACGGATGGTGGATTCTATGAACTCACGTCCGTTTGTTTTTTTGAGGTAGCTATATAAACAATAAAAATCTCCAACTCCACTCTCTCACATTTCCCATAAAATGCGGGAATTTTCTGATAAATTATGTTATAATAGAACAGACTACACGAAAGGGACGGAAATTCATGACTTTAGTTTATCAATCAACGCGTGATGCAAACAATACGGTGACAGCCAGTCAGGCTATTTTGCAGGGGTTAGCAACGGACGGTGGTCTCTTTACGCCGATTTCTTATCCGCAGGTAGAATTGGACTTTGCAAAACTCAAAGACGCTTCTTATCAGGAAGTTGCAAAATTGATTTTATCCGCTTTTTTAGATGACTTTACAGATCAAGAGCTGGATAACTGCATTAACAATGCCTATGACAGCAAGTTTGACACGCCAGAGATTGCTCCCCTGGTAAAACTGAATGGGCAATACAATTTGGAACTATTCCATGGTGCTACGATTGCTTTCAAGGATATGGCCTTGTCTATCCTCCCGCATCTGATGACGACATCAGCGAAAAAACATGGCTTGAAAAATAAAATCGTCATTTTGGCAGCGACTTCTGGTGATACTGGAAAAGCAGCTATGGCAGGCTTTGCGGATGTTCCGGGAACAGAAATTATCGTCTTTTATCCTAAAGATGGTGTCAGCAAAGTTCAGGAGTTGCAGATGACCACTCAGATCGGGAACAATACTCACGTGGTAGCTATTGAGGGCAATTTTGATGACGCCCAGACCAATGTTAAACGTATGTTTAATGATGCGGCTCTTCGTGAGCGTTTAGCTACACATCAGTTGCAATTTTCTTCTGCTAACTCCATGAATATCGGGCGCTTGGTGCCACAGATTGTTTACTATGTCTATGCTTATGCACAGTTGGTTAAGACTGGTCAGATTCAAGCAGGCGAAGCAGTTAATTTTGCTGTTCCAACTGGAAACTTCGGCAACATCTTGGCAGCCTACTATGCTAAACAAATCGGTCTTCCGGTGGGCAAGTTGATCTGTGCTTCTAATGAAAATAATGTCCTAACAGATTTCTTTAAGACACATGTTTATGACAAAAAGCGCAGCTTTAAGGTAACTTCTAGTCCGTCTATGGATATTTTAGTTTCTTCAAACTTAGAGCGTTTGCTTTTCCACCTGTTAGGAAATAGTGCAGAAAAGACAGCGGATTTGATGAAGTCTCTCAATCAGCATGGTCAGTATGAGTTGACTGATTTTGACCCAGCTATTTTAGAACTCTTTGCGGCAGAATATGCCACCGAAGTTGAGACAGCAGCTGAAATCAAACGAGTTTATGAGGCGTCTGATTACATTGAAGATCCGCACACAGCGGTCGCTTCAGCTATTTATCAAAAATACCGGACAGCTACAGGTGATGAGACTACGACTGTTATTGCTTCAACCGCCAGTCCTTACAAATTCCCAGTTGTGGCAGTCGAAGCTGTAATGGGGCAAAGTTGTCTTAGTGACTTTGAAGCCTTAACAAAACTCCACGAGATTTCAGGAGTTGCAGTGCCTTCTGCAGTTGCTAACCTAGAAACCGCACAAGTTCGCCATAAAACGACTGTCGCTGCTGACCAGATGCAGGCAGCAGTAGAAAGCTATTTAGGACTTTAATAATCTAATAAATTTTTGTAACAAACACTCAGCTGGTAGCCAACTGAGTGTTTTCAGATTGCAACAGGGTGTAAACAAAATATTGCCAGAAAAGTGTATAATCAAAAGCAGGAGTTTCATGATGTATGACCACTTATAAAAAGATTTTAAATATTGCCCTACCAGCCATGGTCGAAAACTTTTTGCAGATGCTAATGGGAATGGTGGACTCGTATTTGGTAGCGAGTCTCGGTCTCGTGGCTATTTCAGGAGTTTCGGTTGCTGGTAATGTTATTACGATTTACCAAGCTATTTTTATTGCGCTGGGAGCAGCAGTATCCAGTCTCATTTCCAAGAGTTTGGGAGAAGGAGATCGAGACAATCTGGCTTATCACACTAGCGAAGCCATTAAATTAACTCTGATTTTGAGCGTCTTTCTAGGACTTTTCTCGCTTGTTTTTGGACGCCAGATATTAGCTTGGCTGGGAACGGAGCCTGTCGTCGCCAATGCAGGTGGTCTTTATCTGGCTTTAATCGGGGGAACGATTCTCCTTTTGGGTCTGATGACTACGCTAGGCTCCTTGATTCGGGCAACTAGCAACCCTCGCATGCCCATGTATATCAGTTTTTTAAGCAATCTGCTCAATGTCATTTTTTCCAGTCTTGCGATTTTTATTTTCCACATGGGAATTGTTGGAGTGGCGCTGGGCACCATTTTAGCCCGTCTGGTAGGCGTTTTGATTTTATGGAAAGAATTGTCTCTGCCTTTAGCGCCTTGGAGTTGGAGGCTGGATTGGGACTTGTTGCGTTTATCTCTGCCAGCTGCTGGAGAGCGGCTGATGATGCGGGCTGGGGACGTGGTGATTATTGCTATTATCGTTAAGTTCGGGACAGATGCTGTTGCGGGAAATGCAATTGGAGAGGTTCTGACCCAGTTTAACTACATGCCGGGCTTTGGAGTCGCTACTGCAACAGTTATGTTAGTGGCTCATGCGGTGGGGCAGGCAGATTTTCAAACAGTTAGAAAGCTGACGAAGCAGACCTACTGGCTATCTCTTGGACTCATGCTAGCGGTGGCTCTGCTTATTTTTGCACTTGGACAGCCACTAACACATCTTTATACAAAGGATAGCGGCGCTGTAACAGCTAGCTTGTCGGTCATTCTTTTTTCACTTTTGGGTGTGCCTATGACAGCAGGAACAGTCATCTACACGGCTGTTTGGCAAGGATTGGGAAATGCGAAGTTACCTTTTTATGCCACGACGGTTGGTATGTGGCTGATTCGCATTGTGGCGGGTTACTTTCTGGGGGTAACTCTGGGATTAGGCTTGCCCGGAGTTTGGACAGCCACCCTTTTGGACAATGGCTTTCGCTGGATTTTTTTACAAATCATCTATCAACGGAAAATGAGGAGTCAAACATGACAAGAGCTTTTATTTGGGATTTGGACGGAACCTTGCTGGATTCTTATGATGCAATTTTGGCGGGGATTGAAGAAACCTATACTCATTATGGATTAGACTTTGACCGAGAGGTCATTCGTGCTTATATTTTGCAGCATTCTGTTCAGAAATTGCTGGAGAAAGTCGCAGCAGAAAAAGGTTTAGATGCTGAAGAGATGAACCGTTTTCGAGGTCAAAGTTTGCAAGAGAAAAATGCTCACATTCAGCTCATGGATGGTGCTAAGGCTATTCTTACTTGGGCGCAGGAAGCAGATATTCAGCAGTTTGTCTATACCCACAAGGGGAAAAATGCTTACCAAATTTTGGCGGATTTAGAGATTTTGGATTATTTTACAGAAATTGTGACTACTGCTAATGGATTTGCAAGAAAGCCCGACCCAGAAGGTGTGAACTATCTTGTAGAGAAATACCAGCTGGATAAGATAAGCACTTACTATATCGGCGATCGAACGCTGGATGTGGATGTTGCTTTTAACAGCGGTATTCAATCAATCAATTTCTGTGATTACCGACCAAACATTAATCACAAAATCAACCATTTACTAGAGATTAAACAGATAATCTGTTAAAGAAAGGCAAAATATTTTCTTTTCTTTTTTTTGATACTCTATAATTGATTTATCAATAATTGACTAGTCAACAAAAAATAGAAAGGAGAATATATGGTTGCCATTCATCACCTGCTGTACCAATTGCATTTAACTGATCAAGCTATCACGCAACTCTTTGAGCAAAAATTAGAAATCAGCTTAATGCGGTACGAGATACTGACCTTTTTATTGGACAATGCTCCATGCAGTCAAGTTGCTGTGCAAGAGGTCTTAAAAATCGATCCTGCAGCCTTAACTCGGCATTTCAAACTTTTAGAAGAGCGCAGTTATGTTCAACGGAGCCGCAATCCCAAAAATCAACGAGAGGTTCTAGTGAGTGTAACGAATGTTGCAAAAGAGCAGCTTTTGCATGAGCCACCGACCTATCATGTAAATGTCAAAAAGCAAATAGAAAAAGTTCTCTCGGATGATGAGCAAAGGACGCTGAGCACTTTATTAGAAAAACTTGTATCTGGCTTAGATCAGATTACTGTAGAAAAACATTAGAAAGAAGAAATGTATGTCACTCATTACTACTATATTAGCTACAATTGTCGCACTGGAACACCTCTATATCTTTTATCTAGAAAGTATCGCTACCCAGTCAGACAGCACCAGCCGAGTCTTTAATATGACAAAGGAAGAAATATCTCGCCCGTCCGTCACTTCCTTGTTTAAAAATCAAGGGATTTACAATGCCTTTTTAGCTCTTTTCCTACTATATAGCTTGTATATTTCACATAATTTAGAAATGGTGACCGTTTTTGTTTTGTTTGTTATCGGGGTAGCAGAGTATGGTGCAGCCACAGCTAACAAGAAAATCATCTTGACTCAGGGCGGACCTGCGATTTTAGCTATTCTAAGCATTTTATTGTTTAAATAGCACCAAATATTAACCATTATAAAAATATAAATTAACCACCGTTAATAGTTTGTGCTATAATATATAATAGAAATAATTCTACAATAGAAAGAAGGATAGAAATGTCAGACAAAAAGGTTTCCTTAAGTGAAGTTAACCAAAGCATTGCAACGCCTAAAAACGCTGGTTTCTTTCGTACTTTATTAGCTTTTTCAGGGCCGGGAATGTTGGTTGCCGTTGGTTATATGGATCCGGGAAATTGGATTACAAGTGTTGTAGGTGGTGCCACCTATCGTTATTTGCTCTTATCAGCTGTCTTGGTTTCTTCTGTAATGGCTATGCAGTTACAGCAAATGGCGGGAAAATTAGGAATTGTCACAAGGATGGATTTGGCACAAGCCATTGCGGCTCATACGTCAAAGCCAGTTCGCTATCTCCTTTGGGTTATTACAGAGTTGGCTTTAATGGCAACGGACTTGGCAGAAGTCATCGGTGCAGGGATTGCGCTTCATTTACTATTTGGTTGGTCTTTGTTATTTTCGATTTTGATTACAGTCTTTGATGTTTTCTTGTTGCTTTTTTTGATGAAATTAGGCTTTCGTAAGATTGAAGCAATCGTTGGAACGCTGATTTTGACTATTTTACTGATTTTCTTATATTTGGTGATCCTTGCAAAGCCAGATCTTTATCATATTTTATCAGGATATTTGCCAAATGTAGCAGCTTATCAACATACGGCTAGTAAAAATGGAACGTCCGTTTTGATCTTAGCACTGGGCATTGTGGGGGCAACGGTCATGCCACACAATCTGTATTTGCACTCTTCTATCGCGCAAACGCGAAAAGTTAATTACAAAGCCAAACAATCCGTGCATGAAGCTGTACGGTTTATGACGTGGGACTCGAATATTCAATTGAGTTTGGCTTTTGTGGTTAATTCTTTGTTGTTGATTTTAGGGGCAGCATTATTCTTTGGACATGCGGATAAAATTGGTGCTTTTTCTGCAATGTACAATGCCTTAAAAGACCCTCAAATTGCTGGAGCTATTGCTAGCCCGATCCTCTCAACGCTCTTTGCAGTCGCTTTGTTAGCTAGTGGTCAAAACTCAACAATCACAGGAACCTTAACGGGACAAATCGTGATGGAAGGCTTCTTAAACATGAAGCTGCCGCCGTGGTTTCTTCGCTTGGTAACTCGCTTACTAGCTCTTTTACCGGTTGTGATTGTTGCTATTTTATACGGAGACAAAGAACAGGTGCTAGACAATCTTTTGGTCTATTCCCAAGTCTTTCTTTCAGTCGCCTTGCCATTTTCAATCTTTCCACTCGTATATTTCACCTCTAATAAAAAGCTCATGGGCGAATTTGTCAACAGCAAATGGAATACCTACTTAGCTTATGCCGTTTCTATTTTATTAACTATTTTGAATGTAAAACTTGTGGTTGATCTTTTTTAAAAATTTGTCTATCAGTTCAATTTTCTCTAGAATAAATGGCTTAAAAGCACTATAATGAAAGTGGAAAGATTCTCATATACGGAGGTGTCAAGATGGACGAATTGAAAAAAGTTTTGCTGGCAGGAATTGGGTTGACTTCCATGACTTATGATAAAGCTACCGAATTTGTCAAAGAATTGATTGCCAAAGGTCGCTTGACGGTGGATGAAGGCAAACATCTTCAGTCATAGCTAAAGCGCAAAGTAAATGAAAAAACGGCTGAAAGTCCAAAGGAGCAATCCGATGATGTATATGCCACCAAGCAAGATATTGAACGACTAGAAGATAAACTAGATCAGCTACTCAAAGGATTTTCAAAAACAGAAGAATAATCTTCCTGATAACGCAGTCACAACTTTATAAAGACTGCGTTTTTTGCTAAACTAAAAGTAGGATTTGAAAGAAAAAATGATGATGACAAACATGATGGAGATAACTTTATGGCAAACAAGCGCTTACGAGAGATTCTAACAGCCTTTAGTGCAGTCGGCTGGTCCAATCTGAAAGATCGAAAAAACCGTTGGACGAGAAAAAAGCTCCCAAGCAATTGCGAGAAGCTTTGGCTCTATAATATTTGTAGTGGGTAACCCCCCTATAGATCTTATAGAGCCTATTTTTGTGTAGAAAAAAGGGCTCTTTATCCTTGAGGAAGGTTTTAAAGACAGTCTGAAAAAGAGGATGAACCAGCTTAAGATTGTCCTCAATGAGTCCGAAAAATTTGTCAGGCTCCTTGTTCTGAAAGTGAAAAAGGGCTCTCTGTCAACTGTAGTGGGTAGATAAAAGCAAAGGGTATTTATGTTTTGTCATAGTGGACCTCATTTCTAACTCAAACGTCTCACACTTAGTTCCACCATGAAAATCCGTTTTAGACTAACTTCCACTTTGACGATTCAAGTGGAAGTTACTTTGAGAAGTTACCCCTCACATTTTTTCATATTTTTTAATTCTTAATTTTTGACATACTTAAATAAGTGTTTTATAATAATAGAATAGGATTTGGTATATAAAATACTAAAAAATTCAAAAAAGGAGATCTAAACGTGTATTTTAATCGTAAAAATGCAGAGCAAAAAAATTGGCGTATGATCAAAAAAGGAAAACATTTCCTTTTCGGTTGTTCGCTTGTTTTTGCAGTTGGAGCAGCGCTAGTCGCTCCATCAGTTAAAGCAGACGCAACTGTAGAAACTAAGCCAGAAACAGGTTCTACTACAGAGACTAAGCCAGAAGCAGGCCCTACTACGGAAACCACTAAGGCGACTGCAGGTGAAGAGAATGTAACTTACGCAGCACCTGCTGCAGAAGCTCAAACACCTACAGAAGCTAATGCGAAACCAGCCCCTGCGCCAGCTACACCAGCTAAAGCTGAAGAGAAAGCTGCACCAGTGGCAGCAACTACAAAAGAATCAGATTCTGTTGCAGCACCAAGCTTGACAACAGTAGCGGATGCATCAGCATTAACTGCTGAAGAAATTTCAAATGTTACAGAAGCAATTAAAGGTGTAAATCCAACAGCGACTGATGTTAAAGTCAGCAAAGACGGATCAGCTGTTGTTACATTTAAAGATGGCTCAAGCGCAACATTGTCAGCGTCTCAAACAGTTAAAGTCAAGGCAGAAGCCACTTCGGAAGCTCCTACACGTTCACGTCGTGCCCTTTCTCCAGAAAATGCAGTCAGCACACGCTCTTTTGACTCTGAACTTCAGAAAGAAGCTCAAAAGAAAGCAATCTACAGTCCGGGTGTAAAGGGTGGAACGCAAACTTATCAAGGAACAGTTTGGCTTTACCGTAATGGAATAATCAATGACGATAGTCAAGAAGATTCAAAACGCCTTGGTGGTGTAAATGTCTACCTTCAGTATGTAACTGGTGAAGGTTTTGTGTCACCAGTTTATAAGACAACAAGTGGACAAGATGGAACTTTTGTATTTGACTTGTCTAAACCGGTAACAAACAGTCTAGGAGAGACAGCTAAGTTTGAACTTGCAGGAGACCCTAAGCTTGCTATCCGTACTTGGGTAGAAAATCCAAATCCAGAAAAATACAATGTCATCAAATCAGGTGACCAACGTACAGGTTTCCACGGGCGTCTTAGCCGTTTAAATGAATCTTGGGATTTCGCGGCTGGTGTCAACCGTATCGTTGGTGGTCAAGTAGTTCTTCAAGAAAAACCAAATGCAGAAGATTACCTTTTGAAACCAGAAGCAGAACGTCAAAAAGGTAACCTAAAAGATGGTCAATTCTCACGTAAGGGTAACTATGGTACGATCCAAGGAAGAGTTTGGTATGAGCTTCGTGACCCTAGCGGTTCTGATGCACGTATGTACAAAAAAGATAGCTACGATATCAATGCGACTAACGTAAAAGTAGCAGCTTCATACCTTAACGATGAAGTGACACGTCTTTTAGATCAATGGAAAAAAGACAATAAAAACTATAAGCTAGATGATTTTAAAGCTGCTCAAGCTAAAATCATCAAAGAATATGAAGCAAAGCATGGTAAGGGTTCACATATTGCTGAAACTGTTGTAGTACCAGTTGATAAAGATGGGAACTATCGTATTCCATTCCGTGGATTATATGGTGTAAGTGCTACTCAGGCTAATAGCGGTGCTAAAATTTCACATAAAGTTTCTGATAAAGAATTCGGAACGCTCGTAAAAGATGAAGATTTAGACAATGAAACTCTTATGAAGTGGAACGGTACTATCGGGCAAAAACACCGTCACATCAATACAGACTATGTTTATGCCACTGTTCTTGTCAATAACTATGCTATTTGGAGCAACAACTACCAATCAAATATGTTTGAAGGTACGTCGGATGCTGCTCTTCCTGTAGGACCTTCATCACTTGCGTCAGCAAATATTTCAAATACCAACTTTGTCCTAGTCGCGCCACAACCAATGCATGACATCTTGGTATACGACAACACTGATAACCTTGCAAAACCAGGAAATACTGCTGAAAGTACTACTGGTGGACTAGTTCCATCACGCGAATACCAAATTCGTTGGTTCAAAGATGGTAAAGCAATCGGTGAAGCGACAACTGTAATGTCAACAGCAGAAGGAACTGCTAAGTCAGTACCGCTCACTGTTGAAAACGACCTTACAAAACCAGCTATCTATACATCTGCTGTATTCCTTCAAGGTGAGGAGACAGATGACCTTAGTTCAGCTTTGGCTGTAGATTCATTTACAGCTGTTCCTGATAAAGAAACAGACAAATACACACCAGAATATGCAGATACACTTGTAACACCAGGAACACCTGCAACAGTAACACCTACATTCAAAGGTAAAGATAATGCAGAAACTAAAGCTCCAGAAGGTGCTACATATAGTATCCCATCAGACTTTAAGGCTCCAGAAGGCTATACTGTAACAATTGATCCAAATACAGGTGCAATCACTACTGAAGCTAAACCAGGAACAACAATTGAAGAAGTTGACGTACCTGTCACAGTAACATACAAAGATAAATCAACTGATTCAGTGACAGCTAAATTTAAGTTGGATACTGATGGTGACGGAATTCCAGATGTGACTGACGACGATGATGATAACGACGGTGTGAAAGATACTGACGAAACAACAGATGGTACAAACACTAAAGATCCAAACTCAATTGCTTCAAAAATCACTCCAATTGATGATCAAACAGGTGTAGTAGGAAAAGAAATCACACCGGTTACTGTCACAGTAGAGAAAGTTCCTACAGATGGTTCTGTCAAGGTTGAAGGTCTTCCAGATGGTGTTTCTTACGATCCAGCAACAAAACAAATTACTGGAACACCAACAACCGAAGGTGTATCAAAAGTAACTGTCACAGTTCTAGGTAAGGATGGAAATCCAGTTAAAGGTGCTGACGGAAATCCTGTAACTGAAACATTTACATTTACAGTTACAACCAAAGATGCAGACAAATACACACCAGAATATGCAGATACACTTGTAACACCAGGAACACCTGCAACAGTAACACCTACATTCAAAGGTAAAGATAATGCAGAAACTAAAGCTCCAGAAGGTGCTACATATAGTATCCCATCAGACTTTAAGGCTCCAGAAGGCTATACTGTAACAATTGATCCAAATACAGGTGCAATCACTACTGAAGCTAAACCAGGAACAACAATTGAAGAAGTTGACGTACCTGTCACAGTAACATACAAAGATAAATCAACTGATTCAGTGACAGCTAAATTTAAGTTGGATACTGATGGTGACGGAATTCCAGATGTGACTGACGACGATGATGATAACGACGGTGTGAAAGATACTGACGAAACAACAGATGGTACAAACACTAAAGATCCAAACTCAATTGCTTCAAAAATCACTCCAATTGATGATCAAACAGGTGTAGTAGGAAAAGAAATCACACCGGTTACTGTCACAGTAGAGAAAGTTCCTACAGATGGTTCTGTCAAGGTTGAAGGTCTTCCAGATGGTGTTTCTTACGATCCAGCAACAAAACAAATTACTGGAACACCAACAACCGAAGGTGTATCAAAAGTAACTGTCACAGTTCTAGGTAAGGATGGAAATCCAGTTAAAGGTGCTGACGGAAAACCTGTAACTGAAACATTTACATTTACAGTTACAAAAGCGCCGACACAAGCCGAAGAAAACACACCAACACCTAAAGAACAAACTGTTAATGTTGGTGAAACTCCAGATCCTAAGAAATCAATCGGAAACGTTGGAGACCTTCCAGAAGGAACTAAGTTCGAATTCAAGACACCAGTAGACACTACAACACCAGGCGACAAAGACGCAACAGTTGTAGTAACATACCCAGATGGTTCTAAAGATGAAGTTCCAGTTAAGGTAACTGTTACAGATCCACGTACTGATGCAGATAAGAACACACCAACACCTAAGGAACAAACTGTTAATGTTGGCGAAACTCCAGATCCTAAGAAATCAATCGGAAACGTTGGAGACCTTCCAGAAGGAACTAAGTTCGAATTCAAGACACCAGTAGACACTACAACACCAGGCGACAAAGACGCAACAGTTGTAGTAACATACCCAGATGGTTCTAAAGATGAAGTTCCAGTTAAGGTAACTGTTACAGATCCACGTACTGATGCAGATAAGAACACACCAACACCTAAGGAACAAACTGTTAATGTTGGCGAAACTCCAGATCCTAAGAAATCAATCGGAAACGTTGGAGACCTTCCAGAAGGAACTAAGTTCGAATTCAAGACACCAGTAGACACTACAACACCAGGCGACAAAGACGCAACAGTTGTAGTAACATACCCAGATGGTTCTAAAGATGAAGTTCCAGTTAAGGTAACTGTTACAGATCCACGTACTGATGCAGATAAGAACACACCAACACCTAAGGAACAAACTGTTAATGTTGGCGAAACTCCAGATCCTAAGAAATCAATCGGAAACGTTGGAGACCTTCCAGAAGGAACTAAGTTCGAATTCAAGACACCTGTTGATACAACAACCCCAGGTGATAAGAGTACAACCGTCGTTGTGACTTACCCAGATGGATCTAAAGATGAAGTTCCAGTAACTGTTAAGGTAGTAGATCCACGTACCGATGCGGATAAGAACACGCCAACACCTAAAGAACAAACTGTTAATGTTGGTGAAACTCCAGATCCTAAGAAATCAATCGGAAACGTTGGAGACCTTCCAGAAGGAACTAAGTTCGAATTCAAGACACCAGTAGACACTACAACACCAGGCGACAAAGACGCAACAGTTGTAGTAACATACCCAGATGGTTCTAAAGATGAAGTTCCAGTTAAGGTAACTGTTACAGATCCACGTACTGATGCAGATAAGAACACACCAACACCTAAGGAACAAACTGTTAATGTTGGCGAAACTCCAGATCCTAAGAAATCAATCGGAAACGTTGGAGACCTTCCAGAAGGAACTAAGTTCGAATTCAAGACACCAGTAGACACTACAACACCAGGCGACAAAGACGCAACAGTTGTAGTAACATACCCAGATGGTTCTAAAGATGAAGTTCCAGTTAAGGTAACTGTTGCGGACAATTCAGCACAAGCATCTGATAGCACTCCAGCTAAGAAAGCAGAAGCGAAGGAATTGCCTAATACAGGTACAGAAGCCCATGCAGGCCTAGCAACACTTGGACTTCTTGGAGCCCTTAGCGGATTTGGACTTCTTTCTCGCAAGAAAAAAGAAGACTAAAAACTGAAAGTCTTGGCTATCTATCAACTGTAAATGATTGAAAAAAGCTAAGCTCGAGAAAGGACGAATTTCGTCCTTTCTTTTTTGGCTCTATAATATTTGTAGTGGGTAAATCCCCTATAGATCTTATGGAGCCTATTTTTGTGTAGAAAAAAAGTTCCATATGACCTATAATGAAAAGCGACTAAACAACTCATTAGAAAGATTCATATGGAACAATTACATTTTATCACAAACTTACTGGGAATAAAAGACACTAACATTACGATTTTGGATGTTCTAGATGCTGGAACACTTAAAGCAATCATCGCTAAGCTAGATTGTCCTGCACCTAAACGTCCTCACTGCCAAGGAAAAATGGCTAAATATGACTTTCAAAAAGAATCAAAAATTCCCTATTTAGAATGTGCGGGATACAAGACTCTCATTCGATTGAGAAAACCCCGTTTCTGCTGTCAGGATTGCGGGAAAATGGTTGTAGCTGAGACTTCCTTAGTCAAGAAAAATCACCAAATCGCAACTATCGTCAACCAGAAAATCATACAAAAATTGATCGAGAAAGTCCCTATGACGGCCATCTCTGAAAGTTTATCTGTATCTACTTCAACTGTCATTCGTAAACTACATGAATTCAAGTTCAAGACAGATCTATCTTCCCTTCCAACTCATAATACAGTTTCAAGAAAGGCAAGATGAGCTTCATTGCACAGGATTTCGATTCAAGACAAATCATAACTATCCTAGACGGACGGACTCAAGCAACGATTCGCAATCACTTTCTGCGCTATTCCAGACAGGTCCGAAACGGCGTTAAAGTCATTACAATGGATATGTTTAGTCCTTATTACGACATCGCCAGAAAACTATTTCCAAACGCTAAAATCATCCTTGATCGCTTTCACATTGTACAACATCTCAGCCGGGCTATGTGTCGTCTTCGCATCTAAATCATGAAGCAACCAGATCGAAAGTCTCATGAATATAGGGCGCTGAAGTGCTACTGGAAACTGATCCAGCAAGACAGCCAGAAACTCAGCAATAAACGCTTTTATCGCCCTACTTTTCGCATGCACTTGACAAATCAAGAGATTCTTGAAAAGCTACTTTCTTATTCTCAAGAACTACGAGAACACTATGACCTCTATCAGCTCTTACTCTTTCATTTTCAAGAGAAACAAGCTGATTATTTCTTTGGCCTTATTGAAGAGACAATTTCTTGTGTTAATCCTATTTTTCAAACTGTTTTTAAGACTTTTTTGAAAGATAAGGACAAGAGCATGAACGCTCTGGAATTATCCTATTCTAATGCAAAACTGGAGGCTACTAACAACATCATCAAAGTTATCAAGCGAAATACTTTTGGATTCCGGAACTTTGATAACTTTAAAACTAGAATCCTTATTGCTTTGAACATCAAAAAGGAGAGGGCAAATTCGATCCTCTCCAGGTTGTAACTTTTCATCAACCCACTACAGTTAACAAAGAGCCCTTAATTTGACGTTCATACGACACAGAGCGATCGCGATCCGTCAACTCATAGTTGAGGTGTGACCTGCTCGTGTCGATATCCTTGTTTGAGTGCGTCTCAAAAACACGTTCATTGTGCTTATAAGCTCCTCCCAAATTACCAGCTTTCATCTTCTGCATTCTCGCAACGAGATAGCTTATCCTTCAGCTCCTTTCCAGGTGGTCATTCGAATAACGAATGACAGGCAAGTCGCCCAGGCTATTGCTTGCCTAAATACCTAACATCTTAGCTAGTAGTTTAGCACATTTTCGGCACAACTTCCATGTAAAGTATAGTGCACTATACTTTACTTCGTAAAAGTGCGGTCTGCGACGCTTTATCGCCATCAGGAAATAGGGTGAGTCGACATGTCTATTACTCACCCAAAGCAGTCCTACAAAGCAGGACTTTTCTGTTACTTTTTTAGAAATAGTAACGTTTATACAGCTTTGACACTTCGTATCAAAGCGCCAAACACACTCCGAGGGATTTTACAGAAAGCAGAAAAGGAATGATCTGGTATAAGATCATTCCTTTTCTCTCTTTTTCTCTAAGTAATTATATACAATGTACGACGAAGTCGTCATTGCAATGCTCATCCACCACCTAAAGGGAACTTTAAACAACATTGATAAGATAAAGAATATAAACAACGAAAATACGTTATACCCAATTAATTTTATTGTATATCTCATGATTAAAAGTTAATTCTTCCGTTGTTAGGAATGGCATCATTTTGATCCCATAACTCCTTTCTTTAGATGTATTTGTGTAATAAAATTAGTTTGCTTAGAATTTTAGATATTATTGTTTTCCGTGTTTCATCCTTTCTAATCTAAAACTCTGTTTTAGGTTTATTATAACAAAACAAAAGCGAAAATGTAAGCGTTTATATAATTTCGAAAATATTTTCTAAAAACTCTTCAGAAAACTTTGAAATTCTTAACGCAATTACAACAGACGGTTCAATAGACTTGTTCGGTAACTACATCATCTCGTGGTTGATGATGCCACAAATCAACTCAGCTCTTAATT
>OBXR01000028.1_pt1 | contig 127672 bp, 144 predicted proteins | sample 1476651 | NCBI WGS metagenome assembly OBXR01 (sample SAMEA2580175, study PRJEB22360) | human gut metagenome | biome: human gut; feature: human-associated habitat; material: faeces | place: Denmark | collected 2008/2010 | reverse complement strand
AATTTCATAAAAATAACATCCCAAAAGTTAGAGTTTTCTTGTCTAACTTTTGGGGTGCAGTTCAAAAATGATTCGTCTTTTTCTATGGGTGATTGACTTAGCAAACATAGTTGTTTGTTTTAGAATCTTTGATTGTATATTGTAAATATGGTTTACAATTCATGTAAAGTATTATTTACCAAAGCTGTTAAAATTTTTTGAGGCGAATCTGAGATAAAATCTGCCTCATTGTCAGTTAATTCTTTCTTGTTTCCAAATCCCCACAGAACTCCTAAAGTAGCAATTCCGACTGATTTTCCACCAATTATATCAAATTTTGTATCCCCAACAATGATAGATTGTTCAAGATTAGCATGAGAATTATTTAAAGCACGAGTTATAACATCTGCTTTATGATAAGAATTTGGAAGAGAGCCGAAGATACCATTGAAATGTTTATCAATTTCTAGGTATTGTGCCATTTTATGGGCCATTGGTTCATTTTTACTAGTGGTAATATAGACATGGTAATCCGAATGTTCTAATTCTAACAACAGTTCTTTTATACCCTTGTAAAGTTGAGCTTCAAAAACACCGTTATTTTTATAGTATTCTCTAAAGAAAGCAATAGCTTGATTGACATTGGTCTCTGGCACTACAGAAGCGAAACTAACTTCTAAAGGTGGTCCAATGAAAGTATCCAGCTCTTTGCTATCAGGGGCTTTGATATTTAGTGAAGTGAATGCGTATTGGAAAGCATTCTTGATTCCTACAGAACTGTCAACAAGTGTTCCATCTAAGTCGAAAAAAATATATTTAAAATTTTGCATAGTCTAAATTCATATTTACAGGACTGTAAACTTTTTCCTTTTGTGTAGAAAGTTATTCTCCAAAAATTTCTTTGGATAATCTACGACCAGTAGGTGTAGCTGCCAATCCACCTTCAGCAGTCTCACGAAAGGCAATCGACATACTTGCTCCAACTTGATACATAGCGTCAACTACTTCGTCAACGGGAATTTTTGATTCAATACCTGCTAAAGCTATATCAGCGGCAATGAAAGCGTAGCTAGCTCCCATAGCATTTCGTTTGACACAGGGAACTTCTACTAGACCTGCAACGGGGTCACAGATTAATCCAAGCATATTCTTAATCACAAAACAAATTGCTTGGCTGGCTTGAAATGGGGTACCACCTGCTGCTAAAACAAGAGCTGCTGCACTCATAGCTGACGCTGATCCAACTTCTGCTTGACAGCCACCTTCAGCTCCTGAAATAGAAGCATTATTAGCGATGACTAGACCGAAAGCTCCAGCTGTTAATAAAAAGTCTAGTTGTTGTTTTTCAGTAAGATTTAATTTTTCGATAGCAGATGTAAGGACAGCGGGTAAACAACCAGCACTTCCTGCTGTCGGTGTTGCACAGACCAACCCCATTTTAGCATTGTATTCATTGACAGCAATAGCATTTTTTGCTGCTATTAAGACAGTATAGTCCGAAAGAGCTTTTCCTGATTGAATATATTTGTGGAGTTTGGCTGCATCGCCACCTGTTAAACCACTCCGAGATTTACTTTCATCTAATCCCATAACGACAGAAGCTTTCATAACTTCTAGATTTCTAGTCATCAAGCGTAAGACTTCATCTCGTTCACGACCTGTCAGTTCGTATTCAGTAGCAATCATCAGTTCGGCAACGCTGCCCTGAAAGTCTAAATCTGCTTGCTCCACTAATTCTTTGATTGAATAAAACATAAACTCTCCTATTTAAAGAAATTGACATTATGAAGTTTAGGAATTTTTCTGATTTCCTCAATAGCTCCTTCACAGCTGCGACTGTCAATTTCAATGATCATAATAGCTTTTTCACCTGCTTTTTCTCTTGTGACATTCATCTGTGCGATATTGATGTTATAACGAGAAAGTGCTTCAGTAACATGAGCAATCATTCCAGGAACATCCTGATGGACGATAATAATTGTCGGGGTATTCATGCTGAGCGAAACAGAAAAACCATTTAATTCAGTCACTTGAATATTTCCACCACCAATGGAAATACCAGTAACACTAATCGCTTTTTGCTCATTTTTAATGGTGATTTTAGCTGTGTTTGGATGTGGAGCATTGCTATCTTTTTGAATCGTCCAGACAATTTTAATCCCTCTTTTATGGGCAATTTCTAGGCTATTGGGAATATCAGGGTTATCTGTATCCATTCCGAGAATCCCAGCTACAAGAGCCAAGTCCGTACCATGTCCACGATAAGTTTTCGCAAAAGAATTAAATAGTTGGAATTCAACTTCTGTTGGCTCGTCATCAAAAATTGATGAAACAATTTTTCCAATACGAACAGCACCTGCTGTATGACTACTAGATGGACCAATCATAACAGGACCAATAATATCAAAAACAGATTGAAATTTTAGTGAGTTCATCGTAACTCCTTATAAATTTATTATCTTCATTATATCAAAGTTCAGTATATTTTTCTGCCTTTTTAGCTAATAAAATGAATGTGACGTAAATTCTAAACTTCCTTTGAGGTCACTTTTCTTATAGTAACCTTAAAGCAAATAAATATAGGGTGGATTTTAGTCTCTCTTCAATTTGTTTGTAATATTTTTAATGAAAGGAAAAAACAATAGTAATAATTAAGATATATGATAGTTCTATCACAGAAAAGGAGAATCTAAATGATTTTGAATTTAAAGAATACAAACAAAAAAACTAAAGTAGGTTTAATAAGCTTAGCAGCAACAGCGCTGTTCTTTCTTCCTACACTTGCAAACGCAGATAGTTATACAGTAAAATCTGGAGATACTCTTTCAGCTATTGCTGCATCACATAATACAACAGTTGATCAAATTGCTCAGAAAAATAAGCTTAGCAATATTCATCTGATTAGTGTTGGGCAAGTATTGGAGTTAGATGACACAGCTACAAGCCCTACAACTGCGGAGTCAAGTAATTCTGCAACTACCACTTCTGGTCTGAGTAATGAAGATGCAGCTGCAAAAGAATGGATTGCGCAAAAAGAATCAAGTGGCAGTTATACAGCCCAAAATGGACAATATTATGGTCGTTACCAATTGAGTTTATCATATTTAAATGGTGACTTGTCAGCAGAGAATCAAGAAAAAGTAGCAGACGATTATGTAGCGGGTCGTTATGGTTCTTGGTCAGCTGCTAAGACTTTCTGGTTAGCAAATGGCTGGTATTGATAAATACAAAAAATTATTGAGGTTGGGACAAAAAGATTTCAATTTTTAAAAATCTTAATTATTAAGCCCTTCAAATCTATAATTAAATGCGAAAAGCGAACAAAGCAGAATTCTGATTACCAGAAAACTAGTTTTGTTCGCTTTTTATATTTGAGGTCGGACTTTTGTCCCAGACTCTTTTGTGATGAGAGTAAGTATTTAATATAGTAGTTTACAGCTAAAAGTACTATTTTTAGGTTATAGATAGAAGCTACAAAGTCGCTCACTAGATTCGGCCTTTTGATAGGATCTCTATTGTTTCATTCACTGATTTAATAGTTCATCTACTGAATTTTTGGTTTACAGCAGTGTAAAGTTATTGCTATCTGGTTATTGAAATTTGTTCTTAAGGTTATTTCGTGTTATAATAAACCTTGCTCTAAGCGACCTTCAATCGTTGAAAGCAAAACACGACCTTCAATCGTGAAATAACGAAAAGATGGGAGAACACGATGAGTAATCATTCTAAAACACGTGTCGTTGTCGGAATGAGTGGCGGTGTGGATTCGTCAGTTACAGCTCTTTTGTTAAAGGAGCAGGGCTATGACGTGATTGGCATTTTCATGAAAAATTGGGACGACACAGACGAAAATGGGGTCTGTACAGCTACTGAGGACTATAAAGACGTAGCAGCTGTGGCCGATCAGATTGGAATTCCTTACTACTCTGTCAACTTTGAAAAAGAGTATTGGGATCGCGTTTTTGAATATTTCTTAGCTGAATATCGAGCTGGTAGAACCCCGAATCCAGATGTCATGTGCAACAAAGAAATTAAGTTTAAAGCTTTTTTGGACTATGCTATGACATTGGGAGCGGACTATGTGGCAACAGGTCACTATGCGCGTGTAAAGCGCGATGAAGACGGAATTGTTCATATGCTGCGAGGAGTGGATAATGGCAAAGATCAGACTTATTTCCTTAGTCAGTTATCACAAGAGCAGCTGCAAAAAACGATGTTTCCGTTGGGACATTTAGAAAAGTCTGAAGTTCGAGCTATTGCAGAGAAAGCAGGATTAGCTACTGCTAAGAAAAAAGATTCAACCGGCATCTGCTTTATTGGTGAGAAAAACTTTAAAGAATTTCTGGGAAATTATTTACCAGCTCAACCTGGTCGCATGATGACAGTTGATGGTCGAGATATGGGTGAGCATGCTGGTTTGATGTATTATACAATTGGTCAGCGTGGTGGCCTTGGCATTGGTGGTCAGCATGGAGGAGATAATGAACCTTGGTTTGTAGTGGGTAAGGATCTTAGTCAAAATATTCTTTATGTTGGTCAAGGTTTTTACCATGACAACTTGATGTCAACGAGTCTTGACGCTAGCCAAGTACATTTTACAAGAGAAATGCCAGCTGAGTTTACTATGGAATGTACAGCTAAGTTTCGTTATCGTCAGCCAGATTCTAAGGTTACAGTAACTGTAAAGGGTGACAAGGCAATTGTCAATTTTGCAGAACCTCAACGTGCTATTACACCTGGACAAGCCGTTGTATTTTATGATGAAGAAGAGTGTCTTGGTGGTGGCTTGATTGACAATGCCTATAAAGATGGTAAGCTTCAACAGTATATTTAGATTGACATTTTTTAGCAATCTGCTAAAATGGATATAGCAATAACTATGATGGTCAAAGCTCATGGATGTTGCAGGCTTTTTGTCCTGCACTTCTAGAGGTTTGACTTTTTTGGTGAAAAAATAAGGAAAGAAAAGATGACACACAATTTTACTGAAAGTTATGATATTGTCGTAATTGGTGCTGGGCATGCAGGTGTTGAGGCTTCGTTAGCAGCCAGTCGAATGGGCTGTAAAGTCCTACTTGCGACAATCAATATTGAAATGCTAGCTTTTATGCCTTGTAATCCTTCTATTGGAGGATCTGCCAAGGGAATCGTTGTACGTGAAGTGGATGCTCTAGGTGGAGAGATGGCTAAGAATATAGATAAAACTTATATTCAAATGAAGATGCTCAATACTGGGAAAGGTCCAGCGGTTCGTGCTCTTCGTGCGCAAGCAGATAAGGAACTTTATTCTAAAGAAATGCGCAAGACGGTTCAACATCAAGAGAATCTCACTTTGCGTCAAACTATTATAGATGAGATTCTAGTTGAGAACGGGAAAGTCGTTGGTGTGAAAACAGCCACGCACCAAGAGTTTGCGGCAAAGGCAGTTGTCGTAACAACCGGTACAGCTCTGCGTGGAGAAATTATTATTGGAGATTTGAAGTATTCTTCTGGTCCTAATCATAGTTTAGCTGCAATTAATTTAGCATACAATTTACGTGATTTAGGGTTTGAAATTGGGCGTTTTAAAACAGGAACTCCTCCGCGTGTGAAAGCTTCTTCTATTAATTATGAAGAGACGGATATTCAGCCTGGAGACGAAAAAGCGAACCACTTTTCCTATACTTCTCATGATGAGGATTATCTCAAAGATCAGATTCCTTGCTGGCTAACTTATACTAATGGAAGAAGTCATGAAATTATTCAAAACAACCTTTACCGTGCACCAATGTTTTCAGGAATGGTGAAAGGTGTAGGACCACGTTACTGCCCGTCAATTGAAGACAAAATTGTTCGTTTTGCAGATAAAGAGCGCCACCAACTTTTCTTGGAGCCAGAAGGTCGAGATACGGAAGAAGTTTATATTCAGGGGTTGTCAACGAGTTTGCCAGAAGATGTTCAAAAAGACTTAGTGCATTCTATTAAGGGACTTGAAAATGCTGAATTGATGCGAACTGGCTATGCGATTGAATATGATATGATTATGCCACATCAGCTGCGCGCTACTCTAGAAACTAAGAAAATCTCAGGTTTGTTTACAGCTGGGCAAACGAATGGGACATCTGGTTATGAAGAAGCGGCAGGACAGGGCATTATCGCAGGAATCAATGCAGCTCTGAAAGTTCAAGGAAAGCCAGAATTGATTTTGAAACGTAGTGATGGTTATATTGGGGTCATGATTGATGACTTGGTCACCAAGGGAACCGTGGAGCCGTATCGTCTTTTGACTAGTCGAGCTGAATACCGTCTCATTTTACGACACGACAATGCGGATATGCGATTGACTGAAATTGGACGAAGGGTAGGATTGGTTGATGATGAACGCTGGCTGCGTTTTGAAATTAAGAAAAATCAATATGAAACTGAAATGAAGCGCTTGAGCACTATTAAATTAAAGCCAATTAAAGAAACGAATGAAATGGTTGAAAAATTAGGCTTTAAACCATTGACAGACGCAGTTACAGCAAAAGAATTTTTGCGTCGTCCAGAAGTTTCATATCAAGATGTTGTCAAGTTTGTCGGTTCAGCAGCTGAAGATTTAGATGAAAAGATAATCGAATTGATTGAGACTGAAGTCAAATATGAAGGCTATATTTCTAAGGCGTTGGATCAGGTTGAGAAGATGAAACTAATGGAAGAAAAACGGATACCAGCAAACATTGACTGGGATGATATTGATTCAATTGCGACAGAAGCTCGTCAGAAATTCAAGAAAATAAACCCAGAAACAATTGGTCAAGCTAGTCGGATTTCAGGTGTCAATCCAGCGGATATTTCGATTTTGATGGTTTATTTGGAAGGTAAATCACGAAGTATCTCAAAAAATCAAGAAAAAGCAAAAAAATAAATGATGAAGATGCTTGTTCACATTTCTGAGCAAGTGTTTTTTCGTCAATAATACTTGACAAAGCTGTAAACTACCAGAGAAATAAAGCTAATTTAATGGGAAAATCAGATATTCTGTTTTGTAAAGTGAGCAAAGAGATGCAGGAAGATTTAATTTTTTCTAATGTTTGACAGTATTATTTGGCTTGTTTTAATAAGGGAAAACTCGCTTTTTTAGAGCTTTTGTGGTAAAATGGCGGTTAAGAGGTTTGTGATGAAAAAATTTCGTTTTATTCCAATTCATTTTGTAATCATGGGCGTTATTTCCTTTGGAATTTTAGCTATTTTATTACGAGTTTTTGGTAGCAGCATTCTGATGTTATCTGCGCTTTTTTTGGTGCTTGCTCTTTTGATTTTTCTATTGATTTACCAACAAAAAAGTTATGAAATTGATGAAGTGGAACAAATCCAGTATGTGAATGATCAAGCAGAAAATAGTTTGGCATCATTGCTTGAAAGAATGCCGGTTGGTGTTGTAAAAGTTGATCAAACATCTGGAAATGTAGAATGGTTTAATCCTTACGCAGAGTTGATTCTTACTAATGAAGACGGTGAATTTGATGTGGACTTGTTGCAAAAAATTACCAAAACACCATCTGAGGGTGCTGGATCGTATGCAACAATTGGGGATACAAAATATTCGGTCTACTTAGATCATGCTTCAAGTGTGTTTTACTTTTTTGATGCTTCTAGTGAGTATGAGGCTACTTCAGAATTAGTAACAACAAGGCCAGTTATTGGTATTATTTCAGTCGATAATTATGATGATTTAGAGGATGTTGTCTCAGATTCAGATATTAGCCACATTAATAGCTTTATCGCAAATTTTGTCTCTGAATTTGCAGAAAAATATGCCATGTTTTCTCGTCGTGTGGGAATGGATCGTTTCTATATTTTTACGGATTACACGGTGCTAGATCGGTTAATGCAAAATAAGTTTGCAGTTATTGATCAGTTCAGGGAAGAAGCTAAAAAGCGGGAAATTCCTCTCACACTGAGTATGGGCTTCTCTTATGGTGATAGTAATCATGAGCAGATTGGTAAAGTGGCTCTCTTAAACTTGAATCTTGCTGAAGTTCGTGGTGGTGATCAGGCTGTTGTCAAAGAAAATGATGAGTCGAAGAATCCTGTTTACTTTGGTGGTGGCTCAGCTGCATCGGTGAAACGGACACGTACTCGCACGCGAGCTATGATGACTGCTATTTCGGATAAGATTAAAAGTGTGGACCAAGTTTTTGTAGTTGGACACAAAAATTTGGATATGGATGCGCTTGGTTCTGCTGTGGGAATGCAAGTATTTGCTAGTAATATTATTGATCAGACCTATGCTGTTTATGATCCTCATCAAATGGCTGCGGATATTGAGCGAGCAGTTCGCAGGCTGCAGGATGAAGGAGAGACCAATCTTCTTTCGGTTGCTGATGCGATGACAATGGTGACCAATCGTTCTCTGTTGATTATGGTGGATCATTCAAAAACAGCTCTGACCTTATCAAAAGAGTTTTATGATTTGTTTAACCAAATTATCGTCATTGATCACCACAGAAGAGATCAAGATTTTCCGGAAAATGCTGTTATCACTTATATCGAAAGCGGAGCAAGTAGTGCCTGTGAATTGGTAACAGAGTTGATTCAATTCCAAAATTCTAAGACAAAACGCTTGAGTAAAATGCAGGCTAGTGTGTTGATGGCTGGGATTATGCTGGATACGAAGAAGTTTTCTTCTCGTGTAACCAGTCGGACGTTTGATGTGGCGAGCTATTTACGCACGCGCAGAAGTGATAGTGTGGCTATTCAAGATATTTCAGCAACGGATTTTGATGAATATCGTGAAGTGAATGAGTTGATTTTGAATGGTAAGAAAATTTTGCCGAATGTACTCGTTGCGACAGGTGTAGAAGAAAAATGCTATGATACAGTTGTTATCAGTAAAGCAGCAGATGCTATGTTAGCTATGTCAGGGATTGAAGCTAGCTTTGTCGTTAGTAAAAATAAGCAAAACAGTGTTTCGATATCTGCTCGTAGTCGTAGTAAAATCAATGTCCAACGTATCATGGAAGAACTGGGTGGAGGCGGTCATTTCAATTTAGCAGCAGCGCAAATTCCTGACCAGACAATTGCTCAGGTGGTTCATAGCTTAAATGAAATTATTGTTCGTGAAGTACTAAAAGATAAGGAGTTAGAAGAATGAAAGTAATCTTTTTAGCAGATGTAAAAGGTAAAGGAAAAAAAGGTGAAATTAAAGAAGTGCCTACTGGCTATGCACAGAATTTTCTGATTAAGAAAAATCTTGCCAAAGAGGCGACTGCAGCAGCTATCGGCGAGCTTCGCGGAAAACAAAAATCAGAAGAAAAAGCACACGCTGAAATGCTAGCTGAAGCGCAAGCCATTAAGGAAAAGTTGGAAGCAGAAAGTACAATTGTTGAATTTACTGAAAAAGTGGGACCAGATGGACGGACTTTTGGTTCTATTACCAGTAAAAAAATTGCTGAAGAATTACAAAAGCAATTTGGAATTAAGATTGATAAACGATTGATTCAAGTCAAGAATCCTATTCGTTCTGTTGGCTTGATTGATGTGCCAGTGAAAATTTATCAAGATGTGACTAGTGTGATTAACTTACGTGTAAAAGAAGGTTAATTGAAGAATATTTTTTGAGAGAGGAGGTCTTATGGCAGATATTGATGAATTGCGAGCACAACCGCAGGATATTTTAGCAGAGCAATCTGTTTTAGGTGCGATTTTTATTGATGAAAGTAAGCTGGTGTTTGTTCGTGAATATATCGAGCCAACTGACTTCTTTAAATATGCCAATCGGTTAATTTTTAAAGCGATGATTGACTTGGCAGATCGAGGCGATGCCATTGATGCGACAACTGTTCGTAATATTTTAGACAGTCAGAGTGATTTGCAAAATATCGGTGGCTTGTCTTATTTGGTTGAAGTGGTTAACTCAGTACCGACTTCTGCCAATGCTGAATATTATGCTAAGATTGTAGCAGAAAAAGCTGTTTTGCGCCGGTTGATTGCGCGGCTGACAGACTCTATCAATCTAGCTTATGATGGTGCCAGTCCTGCAGATGAAATCATTGCTGGGGCTGAAAAAGCGCTAATCGATGTTAGTGAAAATGCTAGTCGAAGCGGCTTTAAAAATATTAAAGAGATTTTGAATCTTAACTTTGGTAGCTTGGAAACGCGGTCTCAGCAAACTTCTGATATTACAGGGATTGCGACAGGTTATCAAGATTTGGATCACATGACCACAGGACTGCATGAAGAAGAGTTAATCATCGTGGCAGCTCGTCCAGCGGTTGGTAAAACAGCTTTTGCTCTCAATATTGCTCAAAACATTGGAACAAAGCTAGATAAAACAGTCGCTATCTTTTCTTTAGAAATGGGGGCAGAAAGCCTGGTAGACCGAATGCTGGCAGCAGAGGGATTAATTGAATCACATTCAATCCGTACAGGACAATTGACGGAGGAGGAATGGAGGAAGTATGCAATTGCACAAGGAAATCTAGCAGAAGCTAGTATTTACATTGACGATACGCCAGGAATTCGGATTACAGAAATTCGTTCGCGTGCTCGAAAATTAGCGCAAGAAACAGGAAATCTTGGATTGATCTTGATTGACTACTTGCAGTTGATTACAGGGACTGGTCGAGAGAATCGTCAGCAAGAAGTATCTGAGATCTCTCGTCAATTAAAGATTTTGGCAAAAGAGTTGAAAGTGCCAGTCATTGCGCTGAGCCAATTGTCACGGAGTGTGGAACAGCGTCAGGACAAACGGCCTGTTTTGTCAGACATTCGTGAGTCGGGTTCTATTGAGCAGGATGCAGATATTGTTGCATTTCTATATCGTGATGATTATTATGAACGCGGTGGTGAAGAATCTGAAGGGCTTCCAAACAACAAGGTTGAAGTGATTATCGAAAAGAACCGTAGCGGTGCGCGTGGTACGGTAGAATTGATTTTCCAAAAAGAATACAATAAGTTTTCAAGTATTTCCAAGAGAGAGGAATAAACAATGAGTGATGCATTTACAGATGTTGCAAAAATGAGAAAAATTAAAGAAGAAATCAAAGCCCATGAGGGCAAAATGGTAGAAATGACTCTTGAAAATGGCCGTAAACGTCAAAAAAATAAGCAAGGGCGCTTGATTGAAGTTTATCCTTCTTTGTTTATCGTTGAATATACAAGTAATGGAGGTCAACCGGGTGAGATTGAAAATACTTATGTCGAATCTTACACTTATTCAGATATTTTAACGGAGAAAAATCTCATTCGTTATTTGGATTGAGAATAAATAGGTTTTAATGGCGAAAAACTGCTTTGATTGATGTGGCTGGAGTGAAAAATGATTAAAAATCTAGTTTTTGATTTTGGCAATGTTTTAATTGAATGGAACCCTGCTAAGATTTTAGCTGCTTTTGTAGAAGATGAAGGAGACCGTAAGTGCGTCAAGGCTGCTATTTTTGATTCAGGGCTTTGGGCTCAGACGGATACTGGAGAATTAACTTTGGAGGAAGCCATTCAGGCGGCTCAAACATTGCTAGATAGTTCTTACTCTGCTACTGTTGAGGCTATTTTTACTCATTGGTATGAGACAGTAGATGTTTATCATCAGCTACAAGAGAAAATTTTTGAATGGGCTCAGCTGGGATATGGCATTTATATTTTGTCTACTACAAGTGAGATATTTTATGCAGTTGACAATGCATGTTTATTACCGATGACGAAAGTTTTGACTGGGAAAATCCTTTCTTACGAAGTAGGGTATGCAAAGCCAGATAAAAGCATCTATCAAAAGTTACTAGCTCAATACGCATTACAAGCTAATCAATGTGTATTTATAGATGATTTACAGGTTAATTTAGATGTCGCTAAAAGTCTAGGATTTGAAACTATTTTAGCAACATCTGAACAGCAAAATATAATTGCGATAGAGGAATTGTTGAAGAAGAAAGGTTATTTTCATAGAAAGAAATAATCTGGTAAAAATCCGTCTTTACAGATAGGATTTTTTTTGATATAATGGCTTTTGTGTGAAATAGCAGCAGGAGGGCATGAAGCTCGTCAACAGAATATTAGCTATAAAAGTAGCCTTGGCTGTTTAGGCGAAAATGTTCTGCACGAATCAGGGCTTTCTAAGTGACTATTTCCTCAAATTATTATTTTTACAGGAGGACATGTTTATGTCACGTTATACAGGACCATCTTGGAAACAAGCTCGTCGTTTGGGCCTTTCACTTACAGGTACAGGGAAAGAATTGGCACGTCGTAACTACGTACCAGGTCAACATGGACCAAACAACCGTAGCAAATTGTCAGAATACGGTTTGCAATTGGCTGAAAAACAAAAACTTCGTTTTACTTACGGTGTAGGTGAAAAACAATTCCGTAACTTGTTCGTACAAGCAACTAAAATCAAAGGCGGAATCCTTGGTTTTAACTTCATGCTTCTTTTGGAACGTCGTTTGGATAACGTTGTTTATCGTCTTGGACTTGCAACTACTCGTCGTCAAGCTCGTCAATTCGTAAACCACGGTCATATCCTTGTTGACGGAAAACGTGTAGATATTCCTAGCTACCGTGTATCTGTTGGTCAAGTGATTTCAGTTCGTGAAAAATCACTTAAAGTACCTGCAATTCTTGAAGCGGTTGAAGCAACTCTTGGACGTCCAGCATTTGTATCATTTGATGCTGAAAAATTAGAAGGTTCATTGACTCGCTTGCCAGAGCGCGACGAAATCAACCCAGAAATCAACGAAGCGCTTGTCGTTGAATACTATAACAAACAACTTTAATCGATGGATTATCAGAGGTTGGGAATCTTCCCAGCTTCTTTTTTTGTTGTAAAGATTACGAAGAAAAGCCCTAGAGAGCTTGTGGGTGCTACTAGGGCAAGGTATAAGAAATATTCTAATCCAACATTTTTAAAAGAAAATCTGCCATTTGTTCAGGGCTTTCTTTTTTTCCTCTAGCAATCCACATTTGACAAACTCCAAAAAAGGCGTTTGTCAGGTAAACATAGCTGTATTCTTTCTCCACTTGACTTAGTAGTTTACTACTAAAGCGCTCTTGTAGGTCTTCAGCCAGCATGATTTGGAATTTATGGCGTAAAAATGTTTGAATTTCTTTTGTTCCGTTTTCTGTTAACAAAACAGAAAGGAGGGATTCTCGTGTGAGAAAATCAAAAACTTCTATAATCGCGCTACGCTTGTCTTGAGTATACTTCTCAAAAATGTATTCTAACTTATGGAAAAGTTTCTGTTGATAATGCTCAACCATATCATATTTATCTTTGTAGTGTGTATAAAAACTACTGCGACTAATGCCGGCAGTCTTGGTCAACTTGACAGTGCTAATCTGGTCGAATGATTCGTGTTCCAGTAGCTCTACCATCGCATTTTCAATAATCATTTTTGTTTTTTGGCGCTTGTTACTTTCTGCCATATTGTCTTTCCTCTTTTGAACAAATTTATCCAACGTGTCTAAAATTTAATTTTTTCTCTTGTGAAAAATTTCAGAAACTGTATAATCTATTATATCAAATATTTAGACAATGTGTATAAAAATATTTCGAAAATTAAAATTTTTATACAGAGTGTCTAAGATAGAGGAGAAAAAATGTTCAACGAATGGAAAGCAATTTTCAAAAAACCACTCTTCATTATTGTCATGGTTGGTGTTTCCTTGATTCCTGCTCTTTATAATGTTATCTTTTTGAGCTCCATGTGGAATCCTTATGGTAAAGTTTCAGAATTGCCAGTAGCGGTTGTGAATAAAGACCAACATGCGACATTTAACAGCAACACATTGTCTGTTGGTGATGATATGGTGAAAAGTCTTAGAAAGAATGATGCTTTAGATTTTCATTTTGTATCTGAAGCAAAGGCAAAAAAAGGCTTGGAGAAAGGTGATTATTATATGATTATCACGCTTCCAAGTGATTTATCTCAAAAGGCTGCTAGTATTCTGGATAATAAACCACAAAAGATGCAGATTGATTATCAAACATCTAGCGGGCACAGCTTTATTGCTAGTAAGATGAGTGATTCGGCTATGACGCGACTTCAACAAACTGTCGCAAACAATGTGACCAATACGTATACGACTTCTCTCTTCAAGAGTATGAATAGCTTGAGGAAAGGCATGATAACAGCTGCTTCTGGTAGTGGGCAACTTGCTTCTGGCGGTCAACAATTAAAAGACGGTAGTCAAACTTTGACAGATAATTTACAGACCTTGTCTAGCTCAAGCATGACATTTGCAGACGGTGCTAATACATTGACGACAGGTTTGGGAACCTATACGCTTGGGGTGCATCAGCTGTCAGACGGAATTGGTACGCTATCGACACGCCTTTCAGCTTATACGTCAGGTGTCGGTCAATTGGCTTCTGGTTCAGATACGCTTTCAAAAGGTCTGACAGACTATACAAATGCTGTTGGTCAATTGGCTGACGGTTCAGGAGAATTATCAGATGGTTTAAATGCGTATGCCAATGGTGTAGCAAATCTTGCAGGCGGTGCGAATCAGTTAAATGCTCAATCGCAAAATTTATTGGCTGGAGTCAATCAATTGACCGCTTCTAATGGAGAAATTCAAAAATTATCAAGCGGTGCGCATCAATTAGCTACGGGTCTGAATACGTTAATGACAACTGTTCAACAATCTGGCATGACTGCTGAACAAGTTCAAAAGCTACAGGATTTGCAAGCAGGTTTAACTGCTGTGCAAACCGCTCTTTCAACTGGATCAGACTTGTCAGCCGCTAAAGCAAGCATGACGACTGCTTTAAGCGATATGGAAACGGCTGCGAACACGCTTGCCAATAGTGCGACGACAGACAAGACTACGATTGCAACTAACGTGGCTGCTACAGCTGCTTATCAAAAGTTAAGTGCTAGTGAGCAGGCAGAAATCAATGCTGCGATTTCGCAAACTCCAAGTCAAACTGCTACGACTGCGGCAAGTCTATTGACAAATATTCAAGCGCTCAAGACGCAAGTGACGAACTTGCTAGAGCAATCTTCTAATCAACAAAGTGTAGCTGTCATCGGACAAGCGAAAGGTGCGCTTTCAGAGCTTCAAACGAGCGCACAACAATCCCAATCAAAAATCCTTGCAGCTTTACAACAATCAACTGCGGGTGCTAATCAAGTAGGAGCAGATATTGATCAATTGGCAAAAGGTGTAACCGACTACACCAATGGGGTTGCGCAGATAACAGCAGGAGTTAATACCTTATCTAGTAAGAATGACCAATTGACATCTGGTATGACGAAAATCAGTTCAGGTTCTAAGACCTTGGCTGGTAAGAATAGTCAATTGATGTCTGGCATGGCAAAAATCAATTCCGGAGCTAATCAATTGGCGGCTAATAATGGTCAAATTGATGCCGGCTTGGCAAAATTAGCAGACGGAGCTAGTCAATTAGTGAACAATTCTGCTACACTCGTGTCAGGGGCAGACAAACTGTCTGATGGTGCTGGTAAAATAGCAGATGGTTCTACGAAGCTGGCAGACGGCAGCTCAACTATCACGTCTAATCTGGGGACACTTGTGTCGGGTGCGGACAGCTTGACAGCAGGTTTGACAGATGCCAAAAATCAATTATCTATGGTGACAACCAATAAAGCCAATGCTAAAGCTCTCGCAAATCCATTGACAACGAAGAAAATAGATAAAGACCATGTTGGTAAAAATGGTATCGGGATGGCACCATACATGATTTCTGTGGCACTCTTTGTAGCAGCTATTTCAACCAATATCATCTTTAGCACGTTACCTTCTGGTAAGAAGCCAAAGACACGTATGGAATGGTTGAAAGCACGTATTCAAGTCAACGGCATGATTTCTCTCTTAGCAGGTTTGTTGGTGTACGGTGCGGTACATATGATTGGCTTAACCGCCAACCACGAATGGGCAACGCTTGGTATCATTCTTTTGACCAGCATGTGCTTCATGGCGGTGGTGACGGCTCTGGTAACGTGGGACACTAAGCTTGGTGCTTTCACTTCTTTGATTTTGTTATTGTTGCAACTAGCCTCTAGTGCAGGGACTTACCCACTTCCGTTGACGGATAAGATTTTCCAAGATGTCAATCCTTGGTTGCCGATGAGCTATTCTGTTTCGGCTTTGCGTCAAACGATTTCGATGACGGGGCAAGTCGGCGGACAGGTTGCCTTCATGACAATCGTTCTGCTGCTCTTTGTTGGTCTTGGTTTCTTGGTTTACAATCCAAATAAAAAAGAATTAGTTTAATCAAAAAGCTCTTGTATCTTGAATACAGGAGCTTCTTTTTTAAATTAAACCAAAGTGAGCAAGGGCGTGTGGAATGCCATTTTCATCATTAGAGTGTGTGATGAAAGTGGCTGCTTCTTTGACGGTTGCTTGGCTATTGCCCATTGCAATGGGATAATCTACTGTTTCAAACATGGTCAGGTCATTGAGTCCGTCTCCGAATGCGTAAGTCGGTGCTTTATCTGCCAGCAAGGTCAGCAGGTGCTGAATCCCAGAGCCTTTGTTACAGCCGTGTGGCGTGATGTCTATCGAGTAGGGGCTGTTACGGAAAAAGTGCAGTTCAGGGACTTCTGTTTGGTACTGGGTGTCTTTTTCGGGCTCTTCACTAAAAATGAGCAACATCTGACAAGGCTGGTTTTGATAAATGGTTGGCCCGACTTGGGGCAGGTCTTGATGAAAATATCGGAAATTCTGCTGAACGGTCGGGCTGAGCGCCGTCACACGCATTTCTCCTTGCGAATAAAAACCGAGGTCATGCTCATTTTCCTTTGCCAGTTGCAGGAGCTTGAGAATGCTGTTTTGTGCAATTCGTCCTTCAAACAGGAATTGCTTTTCATGGAGGATTTCCATGCCATTTAGCAAGATAGCGGAATGAATCCCAGCGTCTTTCAGAACCGTCCCCATTTCTCCGCGCCCGCGCCCCGTACAGATAATAGGCAGAAAGCCGTTGGCTCGTAGTTGAGCAATGGCTGTTTTGTTGTCTGCTGGGACTTGTCCTTGGCTATCAACCAAGGTGCCGTCAATATCAAAAAATACAAATCCGTTGTAAGTCATTTGCTTCTCTGTCTCCTTTAAGGTGCTGAAGTTCCACGTGAAACATGAGAGAAAGGGGAAGTACGATGCTGTTTGACTTCTTCTTTCAAGTTTTCGAGCAAGGTCGTTTCTTCTGTCAGCTCAAGCAACTGGAGACCTTTCTGGATAAGGTCGTCGTCTCTTTGGCAAATACCCAGACGAACCTGAGCAAAGCCGAGCTTGTCGTATCGTTTTGTTTGCCTGGCGAGCGGTAAGATCATCTCGGTGATACGCTGGCAATCGTCAAGGCAATTGTTGTAAAGGTAGATGGTCGAAAGGTTGGCTAAAATGGAGAATTGTGTACTGTGAATTTCTTTGTAATGCTTATACTTGTTGAGACTGGCTAAGATTTGTTCCGTTATATTTTGAATGGTTTCTAGTGGGAAGAAGTAAAGAATAACACTTAGTAAATTTAGGTCACTTTCATAAAAAGTATCTCGTTTTTCTAAATCTGTCCATAACTGTTGGGCTAAAACTTGTGCTTGACTACTGATTTTATTTTTTCTAATTTCAATTAGTATATTTGCCATACGCAAAATATTGCTAATGGGAATATCATGATGAGCTTTCAAGTAGGCTTCACACTGTTTGGTTAAATCCAGTAATTGTTCTGTTTCAACGACAGATAAATAATTTTTAAATTGCAAGATAATCTTCATTCTGTGATTTGAATGATAATAATCACAAAGATATTCAAATTCCCCAAAGCTCATGTCAATCTGGTGGAGCAGAAATTCCATGGTTTCATAGCTGGGAACGGATTGGTTGCTTTCAAACTTGGAAAGATTGGAGCGAGAAATCCAATCTCCGCAAATCTCTTGCTGGGTGATTCCCTTTGCTTTTCGAATCGTCTTGTAAACTGTTCCAATATCCCAACGCATAGGCGACTCCTTGTGTTAAATATGAAATGTGAAAATAGTGGGCATTTTGTGAATGCCTTTTCATCATATTATATCATATAGATGAAAGGAGAAAAAGTGATGAAGAAAAATACCTTTTCTGCTTCTGCCGTCCATTAAGGACTGTGTGTTCAAACTGTTTTGAAAGTGGTTAATCCTCTTTTTCAGAAAATTTCCTATAATTTCCCATTCATGTTATACTAAATGAGATGATTTTTCTGGATTTCGTTGGCTGATGAGGTGAGGCGAGACAATTTTACTTCGTCCGCGCAGCTGACAAGGCAAACTGATTGTCGTTCACTTCGTCCGCCCGGCGGACAGCATGAATCAAAAGTAGTTTATCTCGTCCGCCGGGCGGACGGAGTAAACCAAAAGTAAGGGAAACTTTCTGCCGGGCGGACGAAGCAAACAAAAAGTAGTTGAGGTCATCCGCCGCGCTGACGGAAAAAGGAGAAGTCATTGAAACAGTCGCTTTAAGTGACAAGTAAAAAAGGAAAGAAGGAATTTATGAAGCAAGAAAAGCTCATTGGACTTAAGATTAGTAATCTCCGTCATGCGGAATTCACGCAGTTTATCACTCGTTTTTTAGACGATGTGGAGAAAGAAGCGCTCGACTTTAAAAATGAGGATGTCATTACCGCTCTCGTCAAGAAGATAAAAGCAGCCTTGCCTGCTTATCAAGCCTCTCTCGGTCAGATTTGGGCGAGTGAAAAGTCAGCTTCGATTAGTGCGGCTGACGAATTGCGCGACGCTGATTTGCAAGCTCTTCGCGATGCGCTGAAACCTTATCGGGCAGCCAAGCGGGAAGAGGAAAAGTCAGCTTTTTTTTCATGTTTAGTAACCTCACTTTTTCCTTTTTCAACCTAAATGTATCACAAAAATAAGAAAAAACAAGTCTATTTTAAAGGAAAATTTATGATATAATAAAGTTGATAACGTTAAAAAAACTAGAGCGAAACAACTCTAGTTTTTTGCATGCTCAGCCTAAAATCTCTAGAATCTCTGTCAAATTATCAATAGTCCAATCTGGTGTTTCTGCTGGATTCGTTATGTGGTTCAAGTGGCTAAATCCCTGTCGGATCCAAATGGTTTGCATTCCAAGTTGTTTAGCCGGAAGAATATCATTGTCCAAACGGTCGCCAATCATCACAGCGTGTTCAGCCAAACAGTTCGCTTGTTGGAAAGCTAACTCAAAAATAGCGAAATCGGGTTTTGCCAAGCCAACATCGGCAGAGGAAATCACCAGATCAATCCAAGAATCAATACCAAATCTTCTCAATCTTGCTTGCAAGTTCGGTAACTGGTTGGCAATAATCCCAATCTTGTAGTGTTGGTGGAGAGTTTTCAGCACTTGCTTGCAGTCAGGATACAGCACCTCTAAATCAGACCTCCAAGACGGACGCTTCAGACCATAATCGTTCAGAGCTTCCGCATCGCCTTTTTTATTTTCCTTAAAATAGTGGTTCATAGTTTGATAAAATGCTGCATAAGAAATATTAGTATCCGCAATAGCCTGTTCAATCCGATCTTTGTAGGCTTTTTCTTCATTTACCAAAGTTGATCCAACATCAAAGAATAACCAATGAATCTCTTTCATGCGAAACCTCTAATAAAGATTGATGTCTCCGCTGACAGCTTGGATAGTAAGAGAATCTGTAGAAGCCATTGCTTGGTGGTGGATTGTGTTGCAAATGATTTGGTGGCTCGGCTGGAGCTGATTAGAGATAGAAATGTCTCCGTGCACTGTTTCAAGATCATAGCTGAAATCATGGTGCAGCAGATGAAGTGAAATATCTCCGCTAGTTGTTTGAATGAAAGTCTTACCAGCAATTTCTAAAGAATGCGTGTCGAGATCCCCTGACACAAGAGACAGCTTACAATCCGTCAATTTGGCATGTGCCAGATGGATATCGCCACTGATAAGGGTAACATCGGTTTGTTGCAAATGGCAATGCCGCATAGTCAGATCGCCACTTGAAAGCTCAATCGTTCCTTTTTGTGTTTGAAGATGAGATACAGCTACATCACCAGAAGTTGCTTGAAGTGAGAATGATTGAAGAATCTTGCCATTCGGGATTTGAATGCAGATGGGATGATTATCAAAACCGTTTTTCATGACATTAATAATCCAGTCCAAACCACTATAATGCGTGTTGCCTTTTTCTGTAATGTGCCACTTCTCGTTTTGAACAGTAGAAATGATTTGATTGTTGCCTTTTCCATTATAGTATTTGATGTGGAAAAAATCATCAGGTGAAGGCTCAATCAGAATATCTTGCGTGGTGACATCAATATGCAATTCAGAGATTGTTGCATAGTCTTCAAAGATATAAGCATTGTCGGTATATGATTGGTGATTGTGTGCAGATGACTGGTGTTGAGGACGAGTTGACGTTTCTTCTGCTTGATTTGCTGAAAGTGAGCGAATAATCTCTTCGGCTGCGTCTTTGGGATCTCCCAACTCCTCAATGACTTGTGCTTCATTTTCAGATCCGGCTTCTTCGAAGTATTCCGTAAAATAATCCATTGCTTCTTTATAATCTGCTTCTGGCAATGTTTTCAAGTATTTCTCTAGTGCGGCTAAATAGTCAGTTTTTGTCATGGCGAATGCTCCCTTCTATGATACCGTTGACTGTCGCTGTATATAACTTCCACTCCCTTTTAAGGGTGTTTAACTGCTTTCGTCCCTCTGGAGTAAGGGAGTAATACTTCCGTTTTCGACCTTGATATTCTTGCGAGTAAGTTGTTAAGTAACGATTCTTTTCTAACTTTTTTAAAATAGGATATAAGGTTGATTCCTTGATATTGGCAATCAATTTAATCGTTTGGCTAATCTCATAGCCATAGGAATCTTCACTTTCCAAAATCGCTAGAATGAGAAATTCAATTAGGGTAGAAGATGTTGGAAAATACATGAGCCACCTCCTATGTATAATATTTTTATATATAATTTTTCTATACATAGTATAGCGCTTTTCACTTTCAAATTCAAGAAAATATATAAAATTTTTATATATTTTTAAAAGGTAAGTCTAAAACTATTTTCTTTTCTAGTTTTTTTGAGACAGCACATCTGTGATTTCCCTAGGTTTGTTGTAAATAAACCTTAATTCTAGCTTAATTCCTCAATTAAAGAATGTTTTGTATTGAAAAATAGCGTTAGAAAATGGTAAAATATATTAAGTCTTATCTAGAAGTAAGACAAAAGTGATGAATATGATGAAAAAACATAAAATAATTTTTAAATTTCTTGGACAGACGCTGCTTTATTTTGTGATATTTCTAGCGTTGCTTTATTTCTTTAATTATCTTGGCCAAGGCCAAGGTGGTTTTATCTATAATGAATTTTAGGAGCAGACTGTGACCAATTCAGTAATTAACGACATGATTGAAACGATTGAGTATTTTGCTCAGTCTCAACCAGATTTTCCAGTTTACAATGTTCTAGGAGAAGTTCATACTTATCATGATTTGAAAGTGGACTCGGATTCGCTCGCTGCAAAGATTGACAGCCTTGCGCTTCCTGAAAAGTCACCAGTGGTGGTGTTTGGTGGGCAAGAATACGACATGCTGGCAACCTTTGTAGCTTTGACGAAGTCAGGGCATGCTTATATTCCGATTGATAGTCATTCAGCTCTGGAGCGCGTGACAGCGATTGTGGAAGTGGCACAGCCTAGTCTCATCATTGCAATCAATGACTTTCCGCTGAAAGATGTGAACATACCAATTCTTGACTTGGCAGCAGTTCAAACTGCTTTTGCAGCCAAACATCCTTACGAAATTACACACCCTGTTAAAGGTGATGATAATTACTATATCATTTTCACTTCGGGAACGACTGGAAAGCCAAAGGGTGTGCAAATCTCGCACGATAATTTGCTTAGCTTTACCAACTGGATGATTACAGATAAGGAATTTGCGACTCCAGCTCGTCCGCAAATGTTGGCGCAGCCACCTTATTCTTTTGACTTATCGGTTATGTACTGGGCGCCAACCTTGGCACTTGGAGGAACACTTTTTGCAGTTCTGTCTGCCATTACGCAAGATTTCAAGCAGCTGTTTGAGACTATTTTGAACTTGCCAATCGCTATTTGGACATCAACACCGTCTTTTGCAGATATGGCGATGCTGTCTGAGGATTTCAATGCTGAAAAAATGCCAGGCATTACGCATTTCTACTTTGACGGAGAAGAATTGACGGTTAAAACAGCTCAAAAATTGCGTGATCGTTTTCCAAATGCACGTATTATTAATGCTTACGGTCCGACAGAAGCAACTGTGGCTCTATCTGCTGTTGCTATAACGGATGACATGCTGACAAATATGAAACGCTTGCCGATTGGCTATACCAAAGCGGATTCTCCAACTTTTGTGATTGATGAAGACGGAAACAAACTGCCGAATGGTGAGCAAGGAGAAATCATTATATCTGGACCAGCTGTATCAAAAGGCTATATGAACAACCCAGAGAAAACAGCCGAAGCATTTTTTGAGTTTGAAGGGTTACCAGCCTATCATACAGGCGATGTTGGTACTATGACAGATGAAGGTTTACTGCTTTATGGCGGTCGTATGGATTTCCAAATCAAGTTCAACGGTTTTCGTATTGAATTAGAAGATGTTTCCCAAAACCTGAACAAGTCTCAATATGTGGACTCAGCTGTGGCTGTACCGCGTTACAATAAAGATCATAAAGTACAAAACCTTCTAGCCTATGTCATCCTGAAGGACGGGGTTAAGGAACAATTTGAGCGTGAGATTGACATCACCAAAGCTATCAAAGAAGATTTGCAAGATATTATGATGTCTTATATGATGCCTTCCAAATTCCTTTATCGGGATTCCTTGCCATTGACACCAAATGGTAAGATTGATATTAAAGGTTTGATTAGCGAGGTCAACAACCGATGATGGATTTCATAAGACAGCTTCCTCACTTGGAACCGTACGGGGATCCGCAGTATTTTGTTTATATCATTTTAGCCGTTTTGCCAATCTTTGTTGGTTTATTCTTCAAAAAAAGATTTCCCATTTATGAAGCTCTGGTCAGCTTTGCTTTCATCATATTTATGTTAATTGGACCTAAATTAACACAAATCTATGCTCTACTGTTTTATGTTCTTTGGCAAATACTTTGGGTTTGGACTTATAAAATTTATCGAAAAACGGGAGATAGCAAATGGATTTTCTATTTGCACATTGCTTTGTCTATCCTACCGCTTTTCTTTGTAAAGGTAACGCCAGCTATTTATGGTCATCAATCACTCTTGGGCTTTTTAGGAATTTCCTACTTAACTTTCCGTTCAGTAGGAATGATGATTGAGCTGCGGGATGGTGTTCTAAAAGACTTTAACTTATGGGAATTTCTACGTTTCATGCTCTTTATGCCAACTTTTTCAAGTGGGCCGATTGATCGTTTTAAGCGGTTCAATCAAGATTATGAAAATATCCCTGAGCGTGATGAACTGCTAGATATGTTGGAGCAATCCGTTCAATACATAATGCTTGGTTTCTTATACAAGTTTATTCTGGCACATATTTTAGGCTCAATGATTTTGCCTCCTCTCAAGCAATATGCAGTGCAAATGGGTGGTATCTTCAACCTGCCAACTCTAGGAGTGATGTATGTATTTGGATTGGATTTATTTTTTGACTTTGCGGGTTATTCCATGTTTGCCCTCGCTATTTCTAATCTAATGGGAATTAAAAGTCCGATTAACTTTAATAAACCTTTCGTTTCGCGCGATTTGAAAGAGTTTTGGAATCGTTGGCACATGAGTCTGTCTTTTTGGTTCCGTGACTTTGTATTTATGCGGTTGGTCACAGTACTTATCCGAAATAAAGTATTTAAAAATCGGAACACAACTTCAAGTGTAGCTTATATCATCAACATGCTAGTCATGGGCTTTTGGCACGGGGTTACTTGGTATTACATTGCTTATGGACTTTTTCATGGTCTAGGACTCGTTATCAATGACGCTTGGGTGCGGAAGAAAAAGACCATCAATAAAGAGCGGAAAAAGAAGAATTTGCCACCATTACCAGATAACAAATGGACACAAGCAGTGGGGATGTTTATCACCTTTAATGTTGTAATGTTTTCATTCTTAATCTTCTCAGGATTTTTGAATGACTTATGGTTTAAAAAATAAAAAAGGAGTTCTCTAATGGACGTAAAAGCAGAAGTATTAGAAATTATTGATGATTTATTTATGGAAGATGTATCAGACATGATGGACGAAGATTTGTTTGATGCAGGAGTTCTGGACAGTATGGGAACGGTTGAATTGATTGTTGAATTAGAAAACCGTTTTGACATTCATGTTCCCGTCTCAGAATTTGGTCGTGATGATTGGAATACTGCTAATAAAATTATTGAAGGCGTAACGGAGCTTCGTAATGCTTAAACGATTGTGGCTCATTTTAGGCCCAGTTTTCTGCGCCCTTTTGATGGTGGTGGCTTTACTATTTTTCTACCCAACCAAGCAACAACATGATTACCAAGCTGAAAAGCGCTCGGCTGTTTCTTTGACGGCGGGAAGTTTCAAGGGAAGAACGCAAAAAGTACGTGCTTTGACAGATAAGAAGCACCGCTTTGTTCCTTACTTTGGTTCAAGTGAATGGCTGCGCTTTGACAGCATGCATCCTGCGGTTTTATCAGAAAAATATAAGCGTAATTATCGTCCGTATTTTTTAGGACAACGAGGAGCCGCATCTCTTACGCAATATTTTGGCATGCAGCAAATGCTTCCGCAGTTAAAAAATAAGCCAGCTGTCTATGTTGTCTCTCCTCAATGGTTTACTAAAAAAGGCTACAGTCCAGCAGCATTTCAACAATATTTTAATAGTGATCAATTGACTAGTTTCTTGCGCCAGCAAGAAGGAGACATTGATGCTCAATATGCGGCGAAGCGTCTCTTACAACTGTATCCGACAGTGGCTATGAAAGACAATGTAAAAAAAATAGCTAATCATCAGAAACTGTCAAACTTTGACAAACAGTACATCCGTCTTATCAGCCGTTTAAATAAACGTGAGGATTCCCTTTTCAGTTCTCTTTTTGCCGAACGTAATGAGAATTATGAAAAATTGGTACAGCCTCAAATTAAGCGTTTGCCAGATAAATTTTCTTATCAGGATTTGGAAGAATTTGCGACAAAAGATGCTCAAAGAAACACGACTAATAATGATTTAGGAATTGATAATAAATTTTATAAGCATCGCTTGCGGAAACGTATTAAAAAGTTTAAAGGAAAGCAAGCAAAGTTTTCTTATACCAAATCTCCCGAGTATAACGATTTACAACTTGTTTTGAAGCAATTTGCCAAGTCAAAAACGAATCCAATCTTTGTTATTCCCCCTGTCAATGCAAAATGGATGGCCTATACTGGTTTGAGTCAAGAAAAGTATCAACAAGCGGTGAAGAAAATTCGTTATCAGTTGGAAAGTCAAGGTTTTACCAATATCGCGGACTTTTCAAACGATGGTGGGAAGCCCTACTTTATGCAAGACACCATTCACATGGGCTGGCTTGGCTGGTTGGCGTTTGATAAGGCTGTCAATCCTTTTATTTCCAATCCCAAGCCTGCTCCGACTTACCAGATGAATGATCGATTCTTCAGCAAAGAATGGGCAAATTATGACGGAGCAATTGAGAATTTTAAATAAGAAAAAGAAAACACGAACACAAATTAACTAGTTGGTTGCTAGTTTGCTTGTCCGTGTTTTTTTATATGGGGAACTAGAGAATTTTATGAATCTGTCAGCTTTTCTATTGTATTTTGGAAAGATAGCTGTTAATCTAAAACATATTGCTCTATTGCTTGAGCGACACCATGATTATTATTGGTGTGGGTAACGGCTGCAGCTTGCTCTTTGACTGCTTTAGGAGCATTTCCCATAGCCACTCCTAATCCGGCTAATTTCAGCATGGGGAGGTCGTTGAAATTATCACCAATTGCCATGACTTGCTGGAGAGGAATTTGGTAAAAATGAGCAATCTCTTGAAGAGCATTTTCCTTAGAAACCTGTTTAGCTGTAACTTCTAGATAATTCTCTTTGGAAAGATAAAAGGCTGTTTTAGGAAAATTTGTGTTTTGCAGAGAGTCGTGAAGATTTTGGATGGTGATTGCTTCACCTATCAGAAGAAGTTTGTGAATAGAAGTCCGCCCTTCTACAACAGAAACTAGAGATTGAAGGATAGGATTTTCACCGGTAATATCTGCTTCTTCCTGAACCCATTTGTCAATCTGTTCAGCAAACCAATCCTTTCCTGAATAGAGATTAATAGCTACAGCTGGAAACTTCTCTTGGACGAGCTCTAGCAAATACTGAACTTCTTTTTTATCCAAACCGTGTTCCATTAAAACATCATAATTCTGGGAATTTCCTTTGATGACAAGAGCGCCATTGTAGCAGGCCAATGGATTGTCAATGAGACCAAGTTGCTGTGCGATTGGTTCCATGCCAAGTGGTGAACGCGCAGATGCCAACACAAAAGGGATTCCTTTTTCCTGCAAAAGAGGAAGCTGTGTTTTTAGCTGATAATCAACTTGGTGTTGGTCATTTAAAATGGTACCGTCAATATCGCTTATGACAAGGCGGATAGGTCGTTTGTTCATAAAATTTCTTCCTTATAAGCATGATATCATTGTGGGGTGATAATCAGAATGTTCATTTTTCTTCTTTGTTATTATTTTAACACAAAAAAGAATTTTTGAAAGCGGTTTAGCTGTTTTCTATTAAGACAAATTTAAGCAAAACAAGGTATATTATAACTAATCCTAAAAAACTTTTTTCATCATAAACTCCTAAACAAAAAAGCAGTCTTTCTCGATTGCTTTTTTGTATGGAATTCATGTTATAATGAAATTATGTTATCAAAAGAATTTAAACATATCATGCAGACAGATACAGTCGCAACGGCTAAGTCTTTGTTAGGTATGCAATTGTGCTTAGACGGACAAGTGTTGGGACGAATTGTTGAGACAGAAGCCTATTTGGGAGCTAAAGATAGTGCTTGTCATAGTGCGTGTGGCAGACGAACACCAAAAAACGAGTCTATGTACTTATCTGCTGGACACTGGTATGTCTATCAAATCTACGGGCATCAAATGCTGAATTTAGTCACAAGGGCTGAGAATGTCGCAGAAGCCGTCTTGATTCGAGCCTTGGAATTACCAGACGGGACATTGCTTGCCAACGGCCCAGGAAAATTAACCAAATTTGCAAGGATTAGCAAGGAATTTGATGGTCAAGATTTGACCACTTCAAGGTTGCAATTAGTAGAAAATGCTATCCCGCTTCAAATTGGCTCGCGCTCTCGAATTGGCGTGACCTGCACAGATGAATGGCGAGCTGTGCCTCTGGGCTTTTATGTTATGGGCAATCGGCACGTTTCTAAAATTTCGAAGGTAGGTTTATTGCCAGATGTTAAGACATGGAAAATAGATAATTAAAAAAACAGAGTGGAGAAAAGAACCCAACAACTGAAAAAGGTTCACTCTCCATTCTGTTTTTGATTTTTATAAAATTTTATCAGATTTTTCTACATAAAAGAGAGCAATAATCATAATGATTGTAAGAATGAGCAAGACACATACAGCAGGTAGCCAAGAATGGAAGAAATCGGCACTATAACCAAATAGAGCTGGTCCAAAAGCAGCTAGTAAATAACCACCTGTTTGTGCTAAGCCAGATAGCTGAGCAGTTTGTTCAGGGCTACTCGTTTTTGTTGAAAAAGTAACCATAAGATATGGGAAAAGAGCACTCGCAGCTGACCCAATGAAAATATTTGCAATGAGCCAATAAAAGAAATCATTCGTTTGGATTAAGAGCATGCTAATACCAAGGACACCCGCAGCAGAGATAATTGCTAACATTATCATACGATGACGAGGAGACAGCCGTGTTGTCAAGCTAGGAATGGTCATTGAAAATGGCAGACTAATCAGATTAAAAACAGAAGCTAAAAATCCAGCAGAAGCATTTGAAATGCCAGCTTGTATGGCCATCGTCGGCAACCATGTTAGGCAAGTGTAAAAGAGTAGTGATTGCAGACCACCAAAAATAATAATAGCCCAGACTTTTTTATTTTTCCAAATAGTGTTGCCTTGACTTGATTTGTCTTTGCTGACTAAGTAGTGATTGTAGGAAGTATTTGGCAACCAAACTAAAAATGCTAAAAGACAAACCATTGTCAAAAAAAGGACAAGACCTTGCCATGAAGTTGCTTTTGTTATCGGCACTGCAATAGAAGAAGCAATAGCGGTTGATAGCCCCATAGAGGTTACATACATGGTTGTCAAGAGTCCAATCCGATGCGGTTGATTGGCTTGGATGACACTTGGAAGTAAAACATTAAGTACTGCCTGCAATGGAAACTCCAATGAGAATCATCCCCACATAAAGAAGTGGTAGATTAAAAATCCGAATGAAGGATCCAATGGTAAGCAGAGCAAGGACGAGAGTAAAAAGCCGTTCGAGCCCAATTTTGCTCGCTAAACGCGCCGAAAATGAAGAGCAGAGAGCAAACATGATTAAGGGCAGACTGGTCAAAAGACCGAGGGAATTAACTGAAACATGAAGCCCGTTGGCAATGTCTGTTAAGACAGTTGGAAGCGTTGTAAAGGGCGTCCACAAAGCGACACCCATCATGATAATTCCTGGTAATAAAAAGATAGAATGTTGTTTTTTCATAAATTCTCCTAGAAGGGTTCTTAAAAAAATTATACCATAGCGATAACCAAAATTATAGCCCTATATTAGTGCATTAGCTCAAGATAGTAGGCTGTAATAGTGGCTTCATCGATTTTATTTCGTTGTCCCAACCACCAAGTAACCGTTTCGATAAAAGTTGTCGTGACATAATTTTTTAAAAATGGTTCTGGTAAATTAGATTTTTGTGTCAATAGCTTTTCGCGAATGAGAGGAAAGAGATAGTGTTCTAGCTCTAATTTTAAACGATTGATAAAATAAATATTTTTTGACAATAATAAAGTGGCTATTTTATCTTGGTTTTTCCTGAAATGGTAAAAAATATGAGCTGTTGCGTCAAAAAGTTCACTTGCTTGGTAGCGCTCAACAAACGTATGCTGGAACAAATCTTGACACATTTCTTCAAGTAGTGCCTCTTTTGTCTCAAAATGAGCATAGAAAGTCGACCGACCGACATCTGCAAGGTCAATGATTTCTTGAACTGTGAGGGACTCATAGCTTTTTTGATTCAAAAGAGTGAGAAAAGCCTGATAAATGGCTGTGCGTGATTTTTTAACTCGTCTATCCATCATTTCCGAACAAATCTCCTTAAATGTACACTATCAAACGAAGCATTAGATTTGTTTCTTGTTTCCTCCGTTAAAATAGTAGATAATATAATTGAACAAAGTGTTTTGTTTTGAATACATTATACAATAAATAAAATCAAATCTCAATGTGCGATTAGAAGGAGACAATAATGAAATCAAGCAAAAATGTCTGGATTGCATTTCTATTAAACTTTTCTTTTGCAGTTATTGAATTTATCTTTGGAGTTCTTTTTAATTCTAGTGCTGTGTTAGCAGATGCGGTGCATGATACGGGTGATGCCCTAGCGATTGGTTTATCAGCATTTTTTGAAAAAATTTCCAATAGACGAGGTGATAGAAACTATACATTAGGCTATAAACGGTATAGTTTGCTGGGAGCTATGTTGACTTCTACCATTTTAATAGTGGGTTCTATTCTCATTCTGGTTGAAAATGTACCCAAATTGTTTGCGCCTGAACGGGTAAATTACGACGGTATGCTTATCTTGGGAATTTTTGCAATTGTAATCAACTTTGCAGCCAGCAGGGTGGTTAGTCATGGACGGACGCACAATGAATCCATTCTGAGTCTGCATTTCTTAGAAGATATTTTAGGCTGGTTGGCTGTGATCTTTGTATCCTTCATTCTTCGTTTTACAAACTGGTATTTCCTTGACCCATTGCTTTCACTCATCATTTCAACCTTTATCTTGAGTAAAGCACTACCAAAGTTTTGGGAAAATGTTCAAATCTTTCTTGATCACGTACCGAGCGATGTAAATCTGAATGACCTTTATGTAGAAATTCAAACAATCGAGAATATCCAAACAGTCACTCAGCTAAATGTTTGGACAACCGATGGACTAGAAAAATTTGCGATGATTCATATTTGCATGAAACATCCCGAACAACAAGCAGAAACTCAGCAGCTCATTCGCCAACATCTCAAAATGTATGGAATTACAAAAGTAACCATTCAGACAGACGAAAGTTTAGATGAGCACGAAGAATGCTGTATTGGTGAGCAACAGTGAGGGGCAAAAAGTTTAAGACAGATGTTTTAAACTCTTTATTTCTATGTTTTCTTTTTAATGATTGTTGAAAATTCTACTTTCATAAAATGGTTGATTATTTTACTTATAAATTAAAATATGGAAACTAGTATCACGTATATTAAATGTAAGAATCAGTAAGGTAGCCCATTGTATCATACAGAAACTTCAATGTTCTTAAGAGGTAGGACTAGTCAGTCAGCAAAATATAATAAGAAAAGTGGAAAACCCTATAAGGATATTGACGACCTAGTCGATTTTGGTAGACCTATTCACATAGTTCCCCACATGTTTCGACATAGTTTTGTTTCAGTCATGGCTGATAAGAATGTAAGCCTAAATGTTATCCGAGAATTTGTGGGACATTCAGAAGATAGTAGAGAGATAGAAAAAATCTACCTTTATGTCATGCAAAAAGGGAAACATAAGATTGAACAAGCTATGATAGATTTGGCTGAAATGATTTCTTGATGATTATAAATATTTGATATTTAGTTTGAGATATAAGAAAAAACCTTTGAAAGATTGATTTCATAGGCTTTAAATATCATTTGCGATTTCTATAAATGAGTATTCCAATAGACAAAGAGATAGTAATCAAAGCACTTATCGATAATATTTTTATATTATTAGTAAAAATATCTACAACTTGAAGAACAGAGACCAAACTAACGATGAAAAGCATAATTTCCATAATCCTATCCTTTTGTAACTCATTAAATTGATTTCGCTCCTTTAACAAATTGAATTCTTCTTGCTTAATTTTTTCTATATATTCATCATGCTTAAAGTAAGAATTCTTTTGTAAATGAGTAAATAAGTCAAAAATAGCTCGATGATTGATTCGATAGATAAAAAGAGAACTAAATCAATAAGGTCGATTTCGCTTAGTCCTTGAGCTGCAGCTTCTTCAATTCTTTTCTTATCCTCTAGTGAAAATCTTGTTGGCTCTAATTGAATAGTGTGCCTTTCTTGAATTGGTCTTGTTGCATAAGGGTTGGAACCCAACTGATAATTTCATCAAAAGTTCTTTCCTCAGTCCTTTCTATATCATTGGATTGATAAATATTAATGCCTAGATTTGCCAACTCTTCTTTAGAATATTTTTGATATAACTCTGTGATATCCTTACCTTGACTGAGTAATTTCATATAGTCTTCAGATATCTGTTTGAATTTCACTCCATCTATTTGTTGACCACCAGTCATACTAAACGAAGAGGTTGTTCTTCCTTTTTGAGAAATAACTAACGGGACGGATGTAAGGTAAGATTTTGGAATATTCTCTTTATACATTCTTTCTAATATATCATTTACCATAAATCCGATATTAAATAAGGGATTTTCTTTGAGTTTTTTTATTAGATTAGGGATAATTTCTGTCGAAACATTATCATACCACCATTTATTGATGAGAGGGTCAATGTTTTCTTGCCTAAATGTTGAGGGTATGTCATTTCCGCCTAATTCAAATAGGATACCACAGACATTAACTTCAAATGATTTAATTAAATTATCCCCTAACATCAACTAAAGAATATCAAATATTTCTTCAAAATCAATGACAGTCAATTCATTGATGGTACGGGTTCTAAAACTTCTAGCGGGGTTATAACTTTTTCCACCGACCATACGTCAATGTCATCTTTCTTGTGAAAAGTATCCATTTCAGTTTCAGTAGAAATCATAAATCTTTTTCTTTGAATATTGAAATTTGCAAATGTCTTGGCAATACTTAGACAACTTGATTGGATTGAAATTAAATCATCACTCATGAAAGAATATAGTTTTTCATCTACAGCCTCTAAATCTCTATATAAAATAGAACTGAAAAAATAATGAAACAGATTCTCAATAAACTCATCTAACTCTCCAAAAACGATATACGTATAGCTCGAAGCGGTTAGAGCATTTAAATAAACTAACATCGAACTCGTAATTGGTCGCTTACCACTTTCAACTTGACTAACTTGACCTGCATTGCCTAGTTCGCTTTGTGTAATATTGTATTTTTTCTTAAATTTTTGATACGAGTAGGTATTTCTTGTGAATAATTTTCTTCAAAAAATTTCATATATAATCCCCCTATAATCATGGAAAAGTAGAAAGTAGTAAAAATAGTTGTTATCCTAGTTGATTAAAAAAATCTCTGATTTCCTCATCTTTTATAAAATAATATATAATTTTCCCCTCTCTTCTAGTGTCCAAGATGTTTTGATTGGCTAGTTTACGAAGATGGTGGGAGGCAGATGCCATACTGAGATTTAATAAACAGGCTATATCGCAGACACAGAGTTCTTCGACGGCAAGGAGATAAAAGATGATATTTATCTGTTTATTATCGGTAAATTTTGATAAAATGCGAAGTGATTTTTGGACTTTTTCCTTTTCAAGGTAGTTCGTTGCGGTTGTAACATTTTGTTGATTTATAACATCCACTTGACAGATACTATCTTTATTCATAATTTTTTCTCCTAGCCTAACACAGCCCATAGCATGTCAAAGCTGTTGTTTTCAATCAGGATATACATCCCCAATCCTAAATAGACAACGGCAATAAACCATCTGCTATATTTTTCCAAAGTTTCTCCAACAGAAGGGACTTGTGCTAATTTTTGGGCAGAAAAAACCAAGAGATAAATCATGACTAGAAAAGTAAGTAAAGTCACTATCAAATTCGCTAAATTTAAGGTGGTAAAATATGGGACAAAGACACCAATATTGTCAGCGCCACAACTTGCAAAAGTAATCATAGCGACTAGAAAAATCAGGTTTTTATTGTCTTTTCGCAAACCATCTTTTGCAATAGCTTCTCCATCAGAATCTCCTAAAAGCAAAACTTTGAGGCCTAGGAAAATTGGAATCAAACCGAGTAAACCTAAAATCTCTTTACTAGGAATATAATTTAAGACAAATGCAAAAAGCAAACTTAGGAATATTAGACTAACAGAGCCTAGAAATTGCCCTAAATAGATGTTAATGATGTCCTTTCTGCTTTTTCTTTTGGCAAAAAATAACATTAGGATAATAAGTAAGTCTACGGCTGTCCCAGAATACAGGATTATTGAAGTAACAATATTTTGAATCATAAAACACCTCATTCAAATATATTTTTGAATGTATTCTAACATTAAACTTTGTAGATGTCAACTTAAAATCCACCAAAATATAGATAAGAAGTTAGTGTACCAAATATTAAAAAGCCCTGCCATCGAAATGATAGCAGGGCTTAACTTCAATATCCAGATGATATATTTATCTAAAAAAGGTAGAGTAAAAGGTAGAGTTTTTATTGATTTGTAGTGCGATATAATGAGTTTCAAAAAATCAAAAATCGCTTAAAATCAATATTTTGACGTCTATTGACGTGTACTGAAACCCTTACTTAACCTCAGTAAAGGATATGTTATTTTTAAGATGTGTAATAACATTTAAAAACCTTATTTTGATAGGATTTTATCTAATAGAAAATAAATGATAAGTATAGAGATATGAATTTATAGAAGTTTAATCAGTTAGAAATCAGTTATGAAAAAATTTAGCTTTTCTCTTGCTTTTCTGATAAGTGTGTGATAGAATTATAGTGTAAGTTACGATAGAACATAAGGAGAGGAAATGAGTAGAGAATATAAAACAGTCAGAGTGGCCCATGAAACTAAGTACTGGTTAAATGAACTTATTTTTTTGAAGGAAGAACAACTAAAAAGCGAAAAAAATTCTTTAATAGATAAGTATGAGGCAAAATTGAAAGAATATGAAGATTTTTCTCAGGGATATTCTCCGACCTTGTCTATTATGGTCTCCAGCGGGAGTGTTTTAGAGGCCGCTTATTATTTTGTAAAAGAGAAAGATGCTAGACAGGAGATTGAGTGGTCTCAAGTGTTTGCAGAAATAGCAAGCCAAAAAGTGGATTACTCGCAAGAAGTGGGTACTATTACTCCGAGATTTTATCTGTTTAGTGATGTGTTACAAGGCTTAGAGGATTATAGGTATAAATTGAAACCAGACTCTATGCAGAGAGTAATCAATTTAAATTATGTTATCAAAATTTTTATATACCTTTATTATCGTGCTAACATAAAAGATATTGAACTATTAAAATCAAAAAGAATTAATAAGTAATAAGGATGAGATTCATCTTTATTATTTATCAATAGAGTTTTATAGTGTTATACACTTTATTTTTTGAGAAGATAGTTCTATGGAGTTTGACACTATAAAACGAAAAAGGGGGAGAGAAAATGGAAGCTCGTGCTTCACCGAAAGTTACTTAAAACTATACAGTAACAAAAAATATTAAAGGAGAAAAATATGGTCAGAACATTTAAGGACATTTTCATTAGTGAGAAAATGGAAATGCCAGATATCAATGGAGTTAAGCGAGTACAAAACTTTAATTCCAATTTTTCAGTAGAATTTATCTTAGATGATGAATCCAGAGACTTTTTAAAGAAAAACTTACCAATTGTGGGTGTAATTTATGAGGCGACTTTGAAGAAGTTCGCAGAAAACATCATTATTCTTAATCGCCAAAAACATCGTGTTTCAGATGCGCCTCGAATTAGTCTAATGAATAAGCCAATTTATCAAGGTTACAAGGGAACTTCTTTTTACACCTCTATAATTGAAGCTTAGTAATACAGGGGAGAAGTCCTCCCCTTTTCAATAAAGGAGAAACACAATGAAACAATTTCAATATTTTTGGGCGAGTAGCACGTTCGTGTTGCTAGCTATTATTTCTGTGTTAGCTGGATTTACTGCGGACGGTATAAATTTCAAGGCATATACCCCGTGGCTATCAATTAAGGCTGCGCTATTATTGTCGGTAGTCGTATTGGTTATTCAGCTGCCTGCTCTAATTATGATGTTAGTTGAGAGAAAAAAACAAGAAAATCTTGAATAAGCGAGGTGTATCTATATGGGTATATTTGGTCGGTTATTGTTGTGGAATAGAGAACGAGTAAGGAATTTTAAGCCTAGTCTCTATCTTCCATTCAGATATAGTAAAGCTATTTCAATTTCCTTTTACGGTGTTTTTATAGTTCTTTTGCTTAGTATCTTCGCCAATTTTCAAACAAATTTAGCAACTACTATTGTTGCGACCTTATTCTTAGGGATTACTGTATTTACCTTTAGATATTGGAGACGAAGACGATTAAAGTTTTTTAATAGTGTCAGATATGCCTTAAATTATATGGTGATTTCTAATAAGTTTTATGAAAGTCAAGTGATTAACGGTAAGGAAAAAATCATCAATTATATCCCGCTCCAGTATCAAGAAACTGAGCAAGATGTCCGAGTGGCATGCCTGAAATATGGGGGTAAGTACGATTCTAAAGCGAATCAACTCGCCTCTCTTCTCTCTAGTTCTGTATCTTTAGAGTTAGAAGAGATGATTGAATACACTAATTCCGTGATGTATATTTTCCCTAAATCTGCTGAAAAGAGATTAACTTGGGAAGATACCCTTCAGACTGCAAAATTGACAATTTCCGAGAAAGTAGGATGGCAATTCGGTTCCCCGCCTCACGTCCTTTTGGCAGGTTCGACGAAGTCGGGAAAAACGGTGATGATAGAGAACCTTGTGGCTCAATACTTGCATTTAGGGTCTGAAATTAGGCTACTAGACCCCAAAAAGGGAGAACTCTCTTGGGTTGTTGGTAAAAAGTTAGAGGATAGGTTAGGCTATAAAGTAGTTTATAATTCTCCCTTTCAAATTGCTGGTGCTTTAAGAGAGGCTGTTGAGGAAATGAATAGACGCTTTCAGGTTATGGCAGATAACCCAGATACCTATATTTCTAAAGGGAAAGTTTTATCTTGGGCTGATGTCAAGGGGAACTATCCCCTTGTTATCGTGCTTGATGAGGGGATTGCTTTCAAAACAGAGGCAGAAACGACTAAAGAAGGGAAACAAGCCTATCAAGAGGCAATGTCGAACCTTGGAAGTCTATTAGTAAAATCTCGCCAAGCCTCTATCGAAGTTATAGTAGGTCTGCAGAGAGCCTCAAGTGATTTCATTCCGACGTATATGAGGCAAAACTTTGGCACAGCACTTTTATTAGGTTCGACTACTGCTGATTCAGATTCGTGTCGCATGATGTTTTCAAGTCAAGATATTGATTACAAGACTTGTGATATTGGGACAGGCTATATTCAAATAGACGGAGTGATTCCTAATCCTAAATATGTCGAAGTTCCATTCAAGTCTGATGAACTAGATTTTGAGAAATATTTTGATAAGGCTTGCGATTTTTATTGGAGTATGAGAAATAATGACGGTCTTTCGGACTAGCGAAATAGGGACGATTGCCTGAAGGGCAGAATCGAGCGGAGCGTTCCTCTTTTCGCTAGGAAGAAAGAGCACACCGACTGCTTCGCAGGAGGCCAGAAAAATGTCCCCAGTACTAATAGGGGGTGCACACATACATGAAATGTACTCTAAACCCTTGGTACGTAAGGGGTTACGGCTTGTTAGTTGCGCCAAGAGGTCGCAAACCCTTGGGAGAGTGAGGCTGAGAGGTGTTTTCGTGTAGGATAAATATTTAAAGGAGAAAAATATGGTTTACAATATGACAGACACAAATATTAAAATTGGATTGCTTGACCTTGAAATATCACAGTTTGATATTCCTAAGAAAGTGGTGATTTTGTCAGTTAGGGTGAACAACAAATACAAAGAAGTCAACGGCGAAAACGTGAAGACAGATGAAGTAAGTAAAATTACTTGTACTGTTCTTGATGCTGACAAAGTGAAAGTTCTAACTGAAATGGGAATTTCTACTGATGACTTAAAAGCAATTAACCTAGAAATTATCGGCAATCTGGATAAGATAGCAAAACTTGCTCAAAACGATGCTTTGTTGAATGTTTCTGTTGAATTGGTTCGTCCTAAGGTACGGCTAGCTTGGAACATGGCTAGAAGTAATTGGGCAGGTGTAAAAATTGTGTGTGAGGATATTAAAGTTCTGGGAGAATAATCCTATGAATACAGTCAGAATTGATTATTTTGCTGTGACTGTTAAGGATGTTCCGCCAGAAAGAGTTTTGACAGATATCCTTCTGATTCCTCTTGAAAACTTTACCTTGAATGATTGGGGCATAAATAAGTATAAGCAACATTATTCTTGTTCAGAAATTAAGGTATATTTTAATGCTGACAGACTTTCTATGGGGACGTTTATAGAGTTGAAAGGAAAAGCCTGCCGTCAATATGAAGAATTTATGGAGGGAAATGTTAATAACTGGATTGCCTTAATCACCCGTTTATACCAGTATAATGTCAATTTCACTCGTTTAGATATTGCTCACGATATATTTGATGGTACTTTAGACGTACAACGAATATATGACTATTGTAAAAAGGGGTTATGTATTTCCAAGGCAAAACACTTTGAATATCATGAGAAATCAGTTCTAGATTCTGGTGAGCGTGTAGGAGAAACAGTTGCAATAGGTTCACGAGGTAATCAGCAGTGGTGCATATATAATAAACGCATGGAGCAACTTGGTAAGCAAGAGCTTGTAGAGGTTCCGTCTTGGATTCGCGCAGAGCTTAGATGTTGGCAGGAAAAGGCTAATATAATTGCAGAACAGTTATTTTTAAAACGTCCCTTATCGTCAATCTATTTTGAGGCTATCAATGGTCATTATCGCTTTGTTCGTCCAAATGCGACAGATAGCAATCATTGGAGAAGAAAAAAAGTCAAGTGGTGGATAGATTATCTAGGAACCGAAAACCAGACATTTCTTAGTATTACAAGGGCTAAAACGACACTACGGCAGTCTGAAGCTTGGACAGAGAAACAAGTTGCGAAAACCTTAGCAAAAGTGTATATTGCGAAGTATCAGGCCTATGACGTTCAAAAGGCAGAAGATTATATTCAAAGCTTACTCAAAGAGGGACTTTCAAGGTTAACTGATAATGATGAAAAGGATATAGAGCAATATATAAGAGAACAGAATAGTCCCCAACTTTGGGGACAAAAAAAGACGACTTGAGAATAAGTCGCCTCTAATAATTAACTAACTAGATTATAGCATAAGAAAGGAAAGTATTCCAATGATAGAGCTTAAGACAAAGTCAGACTATGATTTAACTAAAAATTGGTATCGGAAGAAAGAATTTTTAGATGAACTTTGGAAGGGTATGAAATTACCTACATTGGATCACTACATTCGTCAAATGAGAAATAGTCCATATTCTTTTGGAATTTGTGGAACTCATGGGAATGTCTTTATTCATGCGGAGGTGTTTAAAGATTGGTTTGATTACAAGATTTTCCATGAAAATGAGGCTGTTATAGCTTAGTATAAGGGGGTAAAAATGAAGGTAGGTAAGACTACTCGAGTTCTAACTGTTTATCAATGGAAACCAGACACTTCTAAAAAGGGCAATGTGCTTGTTAAGTTTGCAATGAGATATACTCATCCTTTGATAACAAAAAGTCGTTATAAGTACCTTACAAGGGGAGAAAATAAAGGGTGGTATACGACTAAGGCAAAACCAACAGGAAAGGACAGTAAGGGACACGAGAAGTTACTTATTTCTGATATAAAGAATAGTCAGCTGATTACAAAAGTTTCAAAATTATTAAATGAAATGATTGATGAAACCGTATTAGATTTGACTGGAGAAAAGCCAAAGAAATTAGAGCCTAGCAAAACTTTATGCCTTAAAGAGATAGCTAGACCGTATGATGAAAACAACGAATTATACGGTTTAGCTTTTAAGTGGTGGGTCAATCGTGTTAAGCCTGCCAAGAATACTCTAAAGACTAGAGTTAGTGTTTATAATCAGCATATTTCCCCATATTTCAATGAAAATATGAGCCTTAAACAATTCTGTATGGAACAGGAAAAAATGCAAGATATTATAAATAATGCAAGTGAGGGAACTTCAAAGAACATTCATATCTATCTTAAAATGATATTTGATTGGGCGGTAGAACAGGGAGAATTGACAGCGTCGCAACACCCTATTTTGAATAAGAGGGTTAAGCGTAAGACACTAACAAGCGCAGAGGAGCAGGCGAAACTCAGGGAAGATATAGCTGAAAAATATCTTGAAGTTGAAGAGGCTAATCAAGTATTTAAGATTATTGAAAACTGGACTAAGCGACATAATAATGAACTAGTTGCTGATGTACTCAGAATTATCTACTTGACAGGTATGAGACCGAGTGAAGCATTAGGTTTGAATGAAGATGTTCTAGATTTCAAGAATAAACTCATTAAGGTTCATTGGCAGAGGGCAAGCCATAATAAGACTGACAAAGAAATGGCAGAAGAAGGCTTGCGTGATGAAAAGGAACGATATAGAGCAATTCTAAAAACTAAAGAAAGCGTTAGAACTATTCCGATGTCACCAAAAGTAGAACGAATTTTACTTAAATATATTGAAAGAAATAAGTTTCAGGCGAGATTTAATCCGACTTATCATGATATGGGATATATTTTTACTAGGGTATATATAAAAGGGAAGAACCAGCAGGGCAGTCCATTGTATCATACAGAAATTTCAATGTTCTTAAGAGGTGGAACTAGTCAGTCCGCTAAGTATAATAAGAAAAGTGGAAAATCCTATAAGGATATTGATGACCTAGTTGATTTTGGTAGACCTGTTCACATAGTTCCCCATATGTTCCGACATAGTTTTGTTTCAGTCATGGCTGATAAGAATGTAAGTCTAAATGTTATCCGAGAATTTGTGGGGCATTCAGAAGATAGTAGAGAGATAGAAAAAATTTACCTTCATGTCATGCAAAAAGGTAAACATAAGATTGAACAAGCCATGATAGATTTGTCTGAAATAATTTTTTAATTATCTTATGAAATTCAGATATTTTATTAAAATTAAAAGAAATCCTTGAAATTAGCGAATTTTTGGGATATAATCATTGTGACACCATATATAGTGTCGCTGTAAATGAGGTACATCATGGGCAAGGAAAAAGAGTTGCAAAAAATAAAAAATAACCCCAAATCTGTTACCCCTGAACGCTTAGAATCTCTGTGTAAAAAATATGGTTTTATGTGGAAGCAAGGAACCAATCATTCAATAACCTCTCATGCTTTATTGGAAGAAAGCTATCCAATACCGCGACATAAGCCGATAAAGCCAGTTTATGTGAAGAAAGTTATAAAAATGATTGAGAAAGTGATAGAATTGGAGGAGGGTTTAAATGATGAAAGATAAAGAATATTATCTTGGATTGAACTATCCGATTTTAATTGAAAAAATTTATGATGAGGGTGAATTATTATTTACTGCCTCTATTAAAGAGTTACCAGGATTAATCGTTTATGGTGAATCTTTAGAAGAAGTTTATGATGAGATTGAATTAGCTAAAGCAGACTGGATTGAGGCCAACCTTGAGTGGGGGAGAAAAATTAAAGAACCTCTTGAGAACTCTCTGGAAGAGTATAGTGGAAAAATAACGCTAAGATTACCTAAAACCTTACATAGAGATGTTAAAGAACGCTCTGAAATTGAAGGAGTCAGCTTAAATCAAACTATGGTACAATTGATTAATGACGGGTTATTCAAACAAACTCAAAATGCTGTTGAACAGCTAACAGAGCAATTTAAAGATATGACTAAAAAACTTAGTCAAACCATTGCTGAAAAGGTTTCTGCACCAGAGCAACATATTCACCAAACAATCATTATAAAAAATCAATCTGAAAAAATACAACCTTATAAAGAGCAGAATATTACTAATAATAGACTACAAGATAATAAAGTAGTTTCATGGTCTATTGGAGGTTAAAATGAAGACAAAAAATATTGAGATAAGAAGAATAACATTTAGTAAATTCGAATTTAATACTCATAACACTGGAGAAGTTGAAGAAGATGGAAGAGCTTCGATTAATTTAAATTTTCCTGACAGAGAGGAAGGACAAGAGAATCAACTTATTCTGATAAAGATGGAAATTTCATACCCAGATAGTCAGTATCGAGTTATTGCTGATATTGATGCCATATATTCGGTCTTAGCTTCAGATTTACCAGAAGATATTTCGCAGGATGATGAATTTCAACAAGCACTTATTACACCAATGATAGAGAAGTTTAGATTATATGTTGGTATGTTTTCTGAAGGGGCATATGGAGCTGTTCTGATACCAAATTTAAACTTTAATCAAGACTAGAAGTTATCCGTTTTTTATTATTCATATATCATTATGGAATATTTAATCAGTTGAAATTCAGTTATTTTCCTAAAATAAAAAGAAAAAAGCCTTTGAAATGTTGATTTCAAGGGCTTTTAGTTTACTTAATTATTTAACCTCTGTAATATACATCTATTGCTTTAACAAAAACGCTATATTTTATTAAGTTTTGATAAGTTTTAAGTTACTAAAAATAGGGTTATTCTGTTTCTGTTGTTTCCGAATTGTTGCCAGATTTTAGTATGGGTGGATTGGGGTTGATAGAAATTTCTTTAATTCCCTCTTGTTCAAGTTCTTGAAATTGCTGTCGGATTTTTGCTTTGACTGTATCTAAGTTTTCTGCATTGAATTTTTTTAATGTTCCTTCTTTGCCAAAAAGTACAATTAAGGTTTCAAGTAGATAATTTATTCCATCTTCTCCGTCCCTATAATTTCTTTTTTTGTTACTATCTGATTTGCCTAAAAGGTAGTCTGTAGTTGTTTCGAGATATTCAGCTAGAAGAAATAGTTTTTCAAAGTTGGGTTCTCGGTTTCCTTTCTCCCAATTTGTATAAGTTACTCTATTGACGTGGACTAAATCAGCAATTTCTTGTTGTGTAAGTCCTTTTTTTTGTCGAAGTTGTTTTAATCGTTCTGGGAAAATCATATGCATCTCCTTTTTTTGTATCAAAATGAAACTTTTGTCTTGACAATGTATCAAAATGATACTAAAATAGAAGTATCAAAACGATACTTTAACAAAGTATATCATTTTGATAATTAAATTTCAAGGGGGTTTATGACCTATGATTGTATAAAAAAGTCTTTGAGAAGCAGAACTTTTCAAAGACTTACCAAAAATAACTATTTAAATTATATAACAATTTTTAAGAAAGATAAAGGTAAAAACTAATGGCAAGTAACAAAATGAAATTAACAAGCGAACTCTCACTTAAAGAAATGGCTCTTGATAGTTCTCAATTCTATATTCCTAAAAAATTAAAAGTGGATTTTTCACAAGCTCGTCCAAAAAACAAGTACAAACATGGGAAGGCGACTGATGTAGTTGAAAGCTATATGCTTAATGGTATTGATGAACGTACAGCAGGCGCAGTAGAACAAGGCTTGATTGATATGGAAGACATCAAGACAATCACGATTGAAGTATTAGGTAGCTTTGATGAGATTGAGGGAGCTATGGCAGCAGCTCAATTCACTTTTGTAGAGTTACTAGATACTCGTGTCATGGCTCAATGGGTTGACGGTCGCAATCCGGGTTACAAGGGCTTGAAATTAGTTGCTAGTGGCTTGAAATTGCTGTGACAACTTAAAATACGGAAAAAGCGGGGTTAGGTGTAGGGTTAGGTCGGGAAAGGCGTAGCCCCCGACCGTGTAACCCGTCTACACCGCTCAACCCGAATTTTTCCGTATTTTAAGTGGAAGAATATTCATGATTTTTTTGCTCAAGAGTTTTTTGAGGAAGTATATATCCATATATCCAAAACCTATGCGCGGGCGCCATTCTAGGACTTGACGATAGAATGGTGCAAAACAAGGAAAATCCTTGATTTGAAAGCCTTTCTCCGTGGGACATCGGAACGGTCCAGCGTACGCGTTAGGAAAGAAAAGAGTGAAAAAATTATGGATTTATACTTGGATATATACTTGGATATATTCTCGAGAAAAGGGAGTATATATCCAAAAAGAAAGAATATATATGCATAAACATAGAATATATATACAGCAATTATAATGTGGAGAGGAGAAGAAATGACAAAAAGAATTAGAAACAGACGATTTTTATTCGAGCAACAATTAAAGCCAAAATTCTGGGATTGGTCTATTCAAGACAAGCAATTACTTGATGATTGGGAAAATAATAAGACACAAATTTTTAGAACTATCTTTGACCGAGTGAGAACGTTAGTGGAACAAGATGAATTTGTAGAATTTGCTATAGTAGTACACGATAAAGATGTCTCCTATGGAACGAAATTAGTCGAACCTCACATACATGCTTATATTGATTTTCCAAAATTGATAGATTTATCAAAAGTTGCAATGGCTTTAGGTTTGGAACGTGAACGGATTGAAACTCCAAAATCAAAAGGCGGTCGAGCGTATACACGTATCAATGCTTTAGCTTACCTTATTCATGCCAAAGATAAAGATAAATATCAGTATCCTGCTAGTGATGTAGAAACATTTGATACGCTTGATTATGAAGCCTTTATCAATCAAAATAGAGAAGATTTTGAAAAGTATGCAGCTACGAAAAAGCGTGAGAAATCAGATGAAAGTCTAGATTTGGTATTGTCTAAAGTATATAAGGGGGAACTGACTTATTTTGATATTATGAAAGACGATAATTTGTATTATCTTATGGCAAACAATCGTCAGAAATTCCTTGAAGGATTTGATATTTTTGGCGAGCGTGAAAGCGTGCTAAGACTAGAAGCCTTGCAAAATGGGGAGTATGATTTGACAGTCTTATATATTCAAGGGAAACCCGGAATAGGGAAGTCTACACTTGCTCGAGATATTGCCTTAGAAGTACAGGGGGCGCTTGAAAATGCAGGTTTACGAGGTGGAACATATTCTGCAAGTTCTAAGAATCCTTTTGACAACTATTCAGGAGAAGAAATCCTGATTTTGGACGACTTGCGAGAAGATAGCCTAGCCCCTGCAGATTGGTTGAAGTTATTCGACCCAATCAATTCGGCTAGAATGTCGGCACGCTATCGAAATAAGCTAGTAGTTCCGAGATTGGTTATTATGTCTGCTTATATGTCTCCAAAACAATTTTTCGGACAAATTCAGGAAGAAGATATAAACCAGTATTTAAGACGGGTCAATTATTCTTCTGAAATCGCTAGAAAGCATGGAATGGAAGAAAGATTTTATAGTGTTTCAGAAGTTCGAGAGAATAGAGAAAATGGTCATTATCAACGCCCTGATGGCTCTAGCGTCGTTTTGAACTTTGACTATGAAGATTTGTTTTGTTCGCAAGATAAGGACGATTTTATTCGTAAATTGCTTGAAGATTGTATCTATCCTAGAATATTGCCAAAGAAAGCAAAGGATGTGACAAATGACTAAAAAGATAATCGTAATAACAAAATGTCGAGATTATGGTCAAGAAGAACCTGTAGAAGTTATTGTTAAGTCTAGGGTTTTGAAATATCTCCCTGATATATATGTTTTTTTAAGGGATAAAGCTCGGTATTATGAAATAAAAAAAATGATGCAGTCGGCAAACCGCATCACATATAAAAGCAACTAGTTATATTATAACATGAAAAGGAGAAAAATGCTATGTTCGTAACAAAAGAAGATTTGAAAAAATTAGGTTTTGGAAATTATCAGGCTTACAGTTTGATTAAACAGGCTAAGGCTTTGATGGTACAAAAGGGCTTTGCTTACTATAATTCCAAGGGTTTGGGTCAAGTTCCTGTTGAAGCTGTTGAGGAAATTTTGGGTACAAAATTAAATTTTGAGGAAGTGGAAGAATATGCCTAAAATCCCTCATGTATATTATGACAAGGCTAGTAGTTCTTATTATGCGGTTGCTTCTCTAGGTTTTGATGAAGTGACCGGTAAAAGAATGCAGAAAAAGAAAAGAGGGTTTAAAACTCAAACAGAAGCCAAGAAATGGTATGATGATTTTATAGCGAAACACTCGAAAAAAGCTATTGTACATGGTGCAACTTTAACAGTTGAGTTATTTTTGGAAAAGTATTTTGTACCTCACTATAAGAATAAAGTAACTGCTAGGACATTTATGACCTTTTCTTCCAAGTTGAAAAGATTGAAATATTTTTATCCTATGAAAATGGTTGATGTTAAGCCTATTCATATAAAAAAATGGCATACAGACATTTTGGAAGAGGGGTTATCTAATAACTATTTGAAAGACTTACATCAAACAGTAAAAGAGTTGTTTGATATGGCTCTTACTTTGGGTGTTGTGAGTGAAAATCCTGCTCGGCAGGTTGGAAATATGAAGAGGACTAGAAAAAAGGTTGATTTTTGGACAAAAGAAGAATTTGAAAAATTTATCAAAACATTTGAAAAAAATGATGTTGTAGAACATTTGAAATATACCTGTTTTCTATTTCTCTTTATGACAGGATTGAGGATTAGTGAATTACAAGCCTTAACGTGGGAAGATGTTGATTTTGAAAATAAAGCTGTACAAGTCAATAAGTCTATGTTTTATCAAAATAAAAATAATTGGCAAATTAACCCCACAAAAACTTTTTCAAGTAATAGAAAAATCTATCTTGATGCCATGACGATTAAGGCGCTATCCTCATGGAAAAATCATCAGAAACAGCTAGGAAAAATAAGTTTTGTCTTTTCTTATAACTGTTTACCTGTGACTAAGACAATGCTTGCTAATAGCATGAAGAAACATGGGAAAATGGCAGGTGTTAAAAGTATTCGCATTCATGATTTAAGACACTCCCATGCTAGTCTGTTGCTCTCTTTGGGTATGAATGACCTAGAACTTAAAAATAGGCTAGGTCATGCAGATATACAGACGACTTTGGGAGTATATTCCCATCTTCGCCCTTCTGCTATGAAAGAGGTAGCGGATAAACTAGAGGGGGTAATATCACTTTAATTTCAATCACGGCTTTCGTATCACTAGCGAAGTCTGTTATACGAAAACGGAGATTATAAAAAGGTAGCAAGATTGTATCTTACTACCTTTTTTGTTACCAAAATGTTCCCACTCGGCTATTATTAAGTGTTTAAACGTTGATTTAACGCTATTTTCACTAATTTAACTCTTATTTAACCTCTGTAAACACTACATGTTTACGTAATTTTGGTGAGTATTTCTTCAATTGAAGACGGTCTGGAGTGTTGCGTTTGTTTTTAGAAGTAAGGTACAAGCGTTCACCAGATGCTTTGTGTTCAAGTGTGATATTTACGCGCATGATAGCTCCCTTCTATTATTCTGCTGCTGCAGCTTTGGCGATTTTACGTCCTTTGTAGTATCCTTTGAGGGATACACGGTGAGAACGTGAGTAATCTCCAGTAGTTTCGTCAAAATGTACAGATGGAGCTGTAATTTTGTAGTGAGTGCGGCGTTTGTTTTTCTTCGCTTTTGAAGTGCGACGTGCAGGTACTGCCATTTTCTTTATTCTCCTTTTAATATAAGTTCGATTCAATCTCTTTGATTTTCATCAACTGTAATAGTATATCAAAAAAAAATTGTAAAGTAAAGTTACTTGACAGATTTTCTTTTATTTTTTGGAAAATGGCAGAGCATGCTAGCTTTTTAGAGAAAATATACCGAAACAGTCCTCAAAATCTGTTACTTGTGGTAAAATAATTATATTATATGAATGAAGAGGAAAGCTATGAAATTACAAAAACCGAAAGGGACTCAGGATATTCTCCCTCAAGAGTCTGTCAAATGGCAATATGTAGAAGAATTTGCTCGCAAAACATTTAAAAAATATCATTACGCAGAAATTCGCACCCCACTATTTGAGCATTATGAAGTGATTAGTCGTTCTGTTGGAGATACGACTGACATTGTAACCAAAGAAATGTATGATTTTTATGACAAAGGCGACCGTCATATCACATTACGCCCAGAAGGAACAGCACCAGTTGTGCGTTCTTATGTGGAAAATAAACTCTTTGCCCCAGAAGTCCAAAAGCCGGTGAAACTTTATTATATGGGTTCTATGTTTCGTTATGAGCGTCCACAGGCAGGGCGTTTGCGTGAGTTTCATCAGATTGGTGTAGAGTGTTTTGGCTCCAATAATCCTGCGACTGATGTAGAGACGATTGCCATGGCAGCTCAATTTTTCAATGAAATTGGTATTCAAGGTGTAACGTTGCAGTTGAATAGTTTGGGGAATGCGAAGAGTCGCGCCACTTATCGTCAAGCATTGATTGATTATTTGACGCCGTTGAAAGACAGTCTTTCTAAAGATAGTCAGCGTCGTCTGGAAGAAAATCCTCTCCGTGTGCTAGACAGTAAGGAAAAAGAAGATAAACTCGCTGTTGAAAATGCACCCTCTATTCTGGATTATCTAGATGAGGAAAGCCAAACTCATTTTCAAGCTGTGCGTTCGATGTTGGAAGCACTGGGAATTCCTTATGTTATCAATACCAATATGGTCCGCGGATTGGATTATTACAATCACACGATTTTTGAATTTACTGCAGATGTAGCCGGTAATGAACTGACTATTTGTGCAGGCGGTCGTTATGATAGCCTTGTTGCTTATTTTGGTGGACCAGAGACGGCTGGATTTGGCTTTGGGATGGGCGTAGAACGTCTGCTCCTCGTTCTTGAAAAGCAGGGTGTAGCCTTGCCGCTAGAGGATAGTTTGGACGTTTATATTGCGGTTCTGGGAGACGGTGCTAATAACAAAGCTTTGGAAATTGTACAAGCACTTCGCAAGCAAGGATTTACAGCTGAACGTGATTATTTAAATCGTAAGTTAAAAGCGCAATTCAAGTCAGCAGATACTTTCTCTGCTAAGACTTTGATAACTCTTGGTGAAAGTGAGATTGAAAGCAATCAAGTTATCATCAAAAACAATCAAACTCGTGAAGAATTGACAGTCAGCTTAAATCAGATTCAAAAAGATTTTCAAACAATTTTTGAACAACTGGGGTTTTAATTTAAAAAGGGAGAAAGCCAGTCAAATGGCTTTTTTCTCTCATAACATAGTAGAATGTTGAAGTAGAAGTGGAGAGAACAATGAAAAAAATAATCATTCCGTCTGTAATTCAGTTTCTAATTGTTTTTTTGATTATAGGAGGAATTGCCTATTTTGTAAGAGGGGATTTCTTTTTTCGGTTTTTAGCACCGATTTTTGGCTTGGCAGCAGGGCTATTGCGCTTAGCATCAAGTTATGTGGTCAAGGTTTTGCATCCTGAATTATATGACAAAGAAAGTAAGAGGTGAGTCGTCATCTTCTTTTGTAAAAATATTACGTTAAGATATGAAGATTTTGAAAAGCATGTCTTCTTTTTCATCGCTTTTGTGGTAAAATAGTAAAAGAATTAAAAGTTTGGAGAATAAAAATGAAACGTTCAATGTATGTCGGGCGTGTTCGTAGTGAACATGTTGGTCAAAAAATCACTTTGAAAGGTTGGGTGTCCCGTCGTCGTGACTTGGGAGGACTGATTTTCATTGATTTGCGTGACCGTGAAGGCATAATGCAGCTAGTTATCAATCCTGAAAATGTGGATAAAGAAGTCATGGAAACCGCTGAAAGTTTGCGAAGCGAATATGTGATCGAAGTGACTGGAAAAGTAGAAGTCCGTACGCAGGCGAATGATAAATTGGCAACAGGAGCTGTTGAATTACACGTGGAGCATTTGACAGTTCTCAATACGGCCAAAACGACTCCATTTGAAATCAAAGACGGTATTGAAGCGAATGATGATACCCGTCTCCGTTACCGTTATTTAGACCTTCGTCGTCCTGAAATGTTGGCAAATTTGAAATTACGAGCTAAAGTAACACATTCAATTCGTAATTACTTAGATGAGCTTGAATTTATTGATGTGGAAACGCCGTTTCTTACTAAGTCAACTCCAGAAGGGGCGCGTGATTATTTGGTACCAAGTCGAGTGAACCAAGGTCATTTCTATGCACTGCCACAAAGTCCTCAAATTACCAAGCAACTGTTGATGAATGCTGGATTTGATCGGTATTATCAAATTGTAAAATGCTTTCGTGATGAAGATTTACGTGGAGACCGTCAACCAGAGTTTACACAGGTTGACTTAGAAACTTCTTTCCTATCTGATCAAGAAATCCAGGATATTACAGAAGGCTTGATTGCTCGAGTGATGAAAGAAACGAAGGGGATTGAGGTTTCTCTGCCCTTCCCACGCATGAACTATGATGATGCAATGGCTTTGTATGGAAGTGATAAGCCAGATACACGTTTTGAGATGCTGTTACAAGACTTGACAGGGATTGTCAAGGAAGTTGACTTCAAAGTTTTCTCAGAAGCACCAGCCGTTAAAGCTATTGTTGTGAAAAATGCAGCTGACAGCTATTCGCGGAAAGATATAGATAAGTTGACAGAGCAAGCAAAACAGTATGGAGCAAAAGGGCTTGCTTGGGTGAAGGTGGCATCAGGTGAATTAAACGGCCCAGTTGCTAAGTTTCTGAAAGACTTGACAAGTGAGTTGACAGATGCTTTGCAGCTTGAAGACAATGATTTGGTTCTTTTTGTAGCTGATACTCTAGAAGTTGCCAATGCATCCTTGGGAGCTCTTCGTGTTCGTCTTGCAAAAGATTTGGGCTTGATTGATGAATCGAGATTTAATTATCTTTGGGTTGTGGATTGGCCAATGTTTGAATGGTCGGAAGAAGAAGGTCGCTATATGAGTGCGCACCATCCATTCACTCTTCCACAAGCAGACACAGCTCATGAATTAGAAGGTGATTTGAGCAAGGTTCGTGCTATTGCTTATGATATTGTCTTGAATGGTTATGAATTGGGTGGTGGAAGTCTTCGTATTAACCACAAAGATTTGCAAGAACGAATGTTTAAAGCTCTTGGTTTTTCTGAAGAAGAAGCTACTGATCAATTTGGTTTCTTGCTAGAAGCAATGGATTATGGTTTTCCACCGCATGGTGGACTGGCAATTGGGCTAGATCGTTTTGTCATGTTGCTGGCTGGCGAGGAAAATATCCGTGAAGTGATTGCTTTCCCTAAAAACAACAAAGCAAGTGATCCAATGACTCAGGCGCCAAGCATAGTCGACGCTAAACAACTTGAAGAATTAAGTTTACAAGTAGAAACTCATGAAGAAAAGTAAGATTTACAAACGATTGCGTTATTATTTGCGCCGTCTAGCCTATGATTTTAAGTTGATACGAGTACTTAAGAGTATTTCTCGTGAGAAGTACGATGAAAAGATTTCTGCTTCGCTCATTTATGGTTTTCTATCTGCGGTTGCAGTGAATCTTTTCTTTCAATCGGGACATGTTTATTCAAGCGGTGCGACTGGATTGGCACAGATTTTAGCCGCTTTAAGTACGCGTTTTTTAGGATTTACTATTCCGGTTTCTGTGACTTTCTATCTCATCAATATCCCGCTGATGATTTTAGCTTGGTATCAAATTGGGCACAAATTTACGGTATTTACTTTTATAACCGTTTCCATGAGTTCGCTGTTTATCCAGTTTGTTCCTGAAGTGACCTTAACAAATGACCCGATTATCAATGCTTTGTTTGGTGGGGTTATCATGGGAATGGGAATCGGCTTTGCTTTGCGTTCCAATATTTCTAGTGGTGGGACGGATATTGTCAGCTTGACGGTTCGGAAGAAAACCGGTAGAAATGTGGGAAATATTTCCTTTATGGTCAATGGCATGATTATGATTATTGCCGGTGTGACTTTCGGCTGGAAATATGCACTATATTCGATGATTACGATTTTTGTGTCAAGCCGTGTGACAGATGCAGTCTTTACTAAGCAAAAGAAGATGCAGGCGATGATTATTACCAGTCATCCCGAAGAAGTTATTGATAAAATTCATAACAAATTGCATCGTGGTGCAACCATGGTTAATGGTGCAGAAGGAACTTACAATCATGAGAAAAAGACTGTTTTGATTACAGTCATTACGCATGCTGAATTTAATGAATTTAAACATATTATGCGTAAAACCGATCCGCATGCTTTTGTATCGGTAGCAGATAATGTTCACATTCTTGGGCGTTTCGTAGAAGAATAAAACATCAGATTGGCTAGTTTGGTCAATCTGATGTTTTTTGTTATATGACTTGCAGTCCGTCTCGCGGCCTTCGGTGCGGGACAAATAGAGGATGGGCAAAAACAAGCATAAAAGCAAAAAGGCTTAGAATCTGATTTAAATAAATCTTGATTTTAAGCCTTTTATGATGTCGTTGATTATTTATTTCAGATTAAAAATGGTGTTTTTGCCCAGCCTCACGATTATTTAAGTACGAGAACTTGTTTTGCAGGAACAGTATATTGTTTTTGGATTTCCTGAATGGGGGTATCAAGGTTGATTTTTGGATATTGGATAAAGATAGCTTGTTTTTCTTGATTTTGATAAGCAATATCTTCATTTCCAAAATTGATGAGGATAGTAATTTGTTCTTTTTGCCTTTTAATTTTGTATTCAACAAGGACATCGGTGAGCCATTGGACAGAGCAAAAGTCAAGGATTTCTGTCGTTGTTTCCAAACCGAGAAGCGGATTTGCTTTTCTGAATTGGATCAACTGGCGAACAAAATCTACGTCTTTCTCATATTCAATTGAGCGTAGCCAATCAAGACGGTTGATGGCGTCTTGAGCATTATAAGTATTATCCATGAGGTTTTTACTACGGAAAAACTCTTGCCCACTATGGATGAACGGTACCCCTTGAGCTAACAAAGTAATATGCAAAGCGAGTCGTGCATCTGCTAACCGCTCATTTAGAGAGATATCTGGCTTTTTAATTGCAAAATAATCAAAAGCCGTTGCATCGTCATGGCATTCCACGTAGTTGATAGCTTGCTGGGGTGCGATAAAATGTGCTGTTTCCGTTAATCCAACATTAGCTGTCAATACATTTTCTATCGTATCTATTGGTTTGGAATCTTGGATTTGACTGCCTTCTAAAATTGTTTCTTTGATTGTATTGCGGAAGTGGTCGCTGAAAAAACCATAGCTTGGTAACTGAGCGGCGTTGAATTGATGTGCAAGCCGATTGCTATCCAGTCCGGTGGCCATACGCCACCCTTCTCCGTACAAATAAACATTTGGATAAAGAAACTTCAATTCCTCTGCGATTTGTTTCATGGTTTCCATATCTAGAATGCCCATGAGGTCAAAGCGGAAGCCGTCCATTCCATAAAGAGTTAGCCATTGTTTGAGGGAATGCTTAATATAGCTACGAACCATTGCCCGCTCACTTGCTACGTCGTTCCCACAGAAAGTCCCATTTGTTAAATTGGCATTGTGATCATAGCGGAAGAAATAGCCTGGGACAATTTTTTCAAAAGCATAGGTTTGGGGATTGTAGACATGATTGTAAACGACGTCCATGATAACACTGATGTCGGCTTGATGATAAGCAGCGATTGCTCCTTGCAATTCAACGATTCTTGTATAAGGATCATGTGGATTCGTTGCAAAACTACCGTCAGGAAGATTGTATTGCATAGGGTCGTAGCCCCAGTTATACACGAGTTCTGGATGGTTTTCATCAACACTGCCAAAATCATACACTGGCATGAGTTGGATATGAGTAACACCCAGTTGTTTGACATAATCCATTCCCAAAGTGTGTTCTTGTAAATCAGGAGACTCTGTTAGGGACTTGAATTTCCCAGAGTAGGTAAATCCTGCTTCTTTTTGCATGGAAAAATCTCTCACACTCATCTCGTAGATAACAGCTTTTGTTATTGGAATTTGTGTTGCTGCTCGGTGAATTGGGCGAGTAATTTTCTCTGGATTGACAACATAACTAACACCAGAATTGCTTTCAGAAGATAGGGCATAAGGGTCGTGGACTTCCACCCAATGACCATTCACTTTGTGTAGATAGTAATAAGCAGCCCCATCAAAATCTCCAGAGACCTCTGTTTGCCAAACGCCCTTTTCACCAAGTGTCATCGGATAAACTTGATTTTGTAAATGGAGCAAAACTTGCTCGGAAATAGGAGCCCAGAGTTTAAAAGTCGTTACTTTAGGAGTGTAATGAGCTCCTAAGTCATCGCCATCATAAGCAAAGGTCTGGTCAAAAATCGGTTTTCTCACAATATGGCGAAATTGCAAAAAGGTTTTATTGCGATCTTGGTCGTAAATCCAATAATGACTGGTTAAATCTAACGGCTCAAGAGGAGCAAGACTGTATTGCACGAAGTCATCTTGTTCTTTCAGAGTTCTTATCTGTAAGGTTTGTGTGCTATCAATCGTTTCGATTGTAAATTGTAATTGTTCAGTATAAAATTGTTTTTCTAACTCGATCGTGATGAGACTTTGGTCATCTAAGTAGGCTTGGAATGTTCGGAAAGCCATAAACTTCCTTTCTTTATTGTTCAATAATGCGATGTGGAATTACTTGGCGATAACAAATTTGTCGATTTTCTTTGGTATCATTGATAATTTGCAGGATAGTTTTAAAAGAAATCCGCCCCAGTTCTAGCGTATTAATATCAACATAAGCTGCCAAGTCAAGTTTGGGTTTAATAGAGTCAAAAGCTAGAGTAGGAATAGATAATTGATTTTGATTTAAATAGTTGCAGACCCCTTCTGCTAGCATGCTATCTGTTGTGATAATCGCATCAATTTTTGAATCATGATTTAGAAGATGTTTTGTGAATTGATATCCTTTTTCTTCCAAAAATTCATTTGCAAATGCTGTGTTTTGAGGATCAAGCTCTAAGTGGTAATCTTCCAGCGCTTTTTGATACCCTTTATAACGATCTTGCGTTACAAATAGTCTTTTACTACCACCGATAAAAGCAATATTGCGGCAGCCTTTTTTGATAAAATATTCTGTTGCATCATATCCAGCTTGGATATTGTCATTATCCACCAAAGGAATAAACGGAGAAAGAGATTTTCCTAAAATTAAGAAAGGAAATTGTTCCTCACTAACCATTTTCACTAATGGATCATTTTCCTGAGAATAGAGAAAAATGAGCCCGTCCACACGTTTCCCTAGAACCATTTGGGAAATAGCTTCCATACGCTCTTTTTCATTTTTCCCGGTCGCAATTTGAATAGCGTAGTGAAATTCAGAAGCTACCTGAGCAATCCCACGAAATACTGAAGGGAAAAATGGATTTTGATAAAAAGCATCGGAATCATCAGGTAAAACAACACCAATGACTTGTGTGTAACTGCTAACAAGACTACGTGCATTGAGATTAGGATGATAATTCAATTCCTTCATAGCTTTACGGACTCTTTTTTTGGTCTCATCGCTGATGCTGGATTTATTTTGGACAACACGGGTAACGGTAGAAGGCGAAACTCCTGCCAATTTAGCAACTTCTTTAATAGTAACTCGCATAAAAAACCTCCTACTTTTTCATTTTTTCATCACGGAAATGTGTCCGATAGAAAATAATGACGAGATAAAGCACAAAAAGAATGTTTTGAATGGTAATCATAGTGGTCATGGCTTGACCGAACAATAACCCTGCTGCAACAGCAATCAAAGTTGGCAAACCTAAACAATTCAAAGCAAAATGATAGCATTCTTTGACGGTTTTAAAAGAAAAAAGACGTGATTTTTTCGTTAAATAAAGGAAAAAGGTAGCTCCTAAGATGATGATGAAGAAATTCAGTGTCAAAAGACCGCCAGAAAGGAGAACGAGAAATAGACTGACTGTCACACGATTTTGTTGAAACCAATCTTGTGAAATGGCGGTACTGAGCGACTTTTTATTTTTTAGAGCAGCTTGATTGATATGCTGATATTGAATGTCTGCCAGTTTTTTTCCTTTTTTGCTGATAATCAGTTGTTTGGATCCAAAAGCAAGTGTTAGTTTTTCTCCTAAGGTAGACTGTTCTTTCCCTAGAAGGACAGTTCCTGCTTTGCTATTGTGAGTTGATTGCTGACCAGCATAGCTGAATTGATAATTTTCTATTTTAGCATTCTCTGTGATATCGTCCATTACTTCCTTTGTAACAGGGTCAAAAACACCATCTACAAAAGTAGTGAGTGGATAAGTCTTGAGAGACGCGTTTTGCACAGCAACTGGTATTATGGATAAGGAAATTAAAAAGATGCTTGTAAAAATCAATTGAAACCAGGTCAGTAATTTTCGGTTGGCAAAAGGCTTTTTAAAACCGTAAATACTAGAAAAATAATTAAATGGATAAGGTAGCATAAGACACTCTTTCTAAAAATTTATAATCAGGTAATGGCTAATAAAGCAAAGTTTATTAGCTATCATACAACTATAAATAAAAGAGGGTGGGACAAGATTATCCCTTGTCGCCACCACTTGTTAAACCAGATACAAAGTTCTTTTGTAGGAAGAAGAATAAGATACAGATTGGCAAAGCAATCAAGATAGCACCTGCTGAGAAGTAAGCAATCTTCAAATTCTTCACATCACTAACAAAGGTTTGTAAACCAACAGCAACTGTATAGAATTCTTTTTCACGAAGTAAGAAACTAGATAAGATGTAGTCTCCGAATGGTCCCATGAAAGCCCAGAGAGCTTGTACAGCAATCATTGGACGAACGAGTGGCAGTACAATTTGCCAGAAGCGTCTGAAGTGACCAGCACCGTCCAATTTAGCGGACTCATCAAGCGAGATAGGCACAGTATCAAAGTACCCTTTCATGAGCCAAGCGTTCATTGGGATACCACCGCCGACATAAAGGAAGATGAGGAACCAACTGTGGTTGAGCGCATTTAACATCAAAGCCATAACGAAGAAAGCGGTCAGGGCAGCCATTGTTGGCACCATTTGAATGATTAAGAAGAAGACCAGACTTTGTTTTCTAGCTAGGAAATTATAACGACTATAAGCGTAACCAGCTAGTACAACTATACTTGTTTGGATAATCATTGTCAAGATAGCAATGATTAAAGTGTTAAAGTACCAAGTCCCATAAAGAGTTTCAGTAAAAAGCTTGCTAAAGTTTTCTAGGCTAAAATTAATATCTGTATCTAGCTTAAACGCAAGGACATTCCCTGTCTTGAAAGCAGACATAATCGTAATCAAGAGAGGATAGATAATGATAATAGATAAAGCCACTAGATAGAAATAAGTTAAAAAGTGGTTTAAACGGCGTTTAAATTTAATAGAATTATTCATCTTACACATCCTCCATATCAAATGCATGTAGTTTCTTGAACGCAATCATGGAGATTGAAATCACAATAAGAGAAATGATAAGTGTTACCGCAGCAGCCATTGAGTATTGAGGAGCTGCACCTGTCGTTAAACGATAAATCCATGAAATGAGGATGTCAGTTGAACCTGCACCACCACCAACTGTACCAGGACCGCCATCATTAAAGAGGTACATGATAGAGAAGTTGTTGAAGTTGAAAGTATACTGACTGATGAGTGTAGGAGCAGCAACTGCTAAAATCATTGGGAAAGTGATATTGCGGAATTTTTGCCATGCATTTGCACCATCAATGTAAGCTGCTTCGTAAAGATCGTTTGGAATGGATTGCAAGATACCAAGTGTCAATACATAAATGTAAGGGAAACCAAGCCAACCTTGCATCATAATTAGAGCAATTTTAGTCCAGGTCGGATCTGTTTTCCAAGGAATCAGATGTCCATTTAAGAATGGCAATACTTTACCAAGAAGCGGAATAACTTGGGTATTGATTGCACCGATACTATCGTTGAACATGTTACTGAAAGTTAAGATAGTGATGAATGCTGGGACAGCCCAAGGCAGTAGGAAGATAACGCCGAAAATGCGTTTTCCTTTAATAAATGGTTGGTTTGCAATAATAGCGGTAAAAATACCAATAACGATTTGGATAGTTGAGGCAGCCAGTGCCCAGATAATAGTCCAACCAAGAACGGCTCCAAAAGCAGAACGGAAAGTGCTAAGTCGCCAAATATTAGTGAAGTTTGTCACGCCAACCCAATCCAAGAGCTTGGTTGGAGGCAAATGTTGGAAATCATAGTTTGTAAAGGCGATTAAAAGAGTGACCAATACAGGGAAAATGATAGCAAAAGTCATTGCAATATATGAAGGAATAATCAATAGGTAAGGAAAACCATTAGCGTAAATTCCTTTTAACATATCTTTGAAAGTCGTAGGAACTGGATAATCATTATTCCAACGTTTCGCAATAGTATAAGCATCTTTTAGATTGAGAGCATAAAAGATGAAATAAACAATGACAAGAATAAAGTGGAATGCACCACGAATCAGCATGAAAAGAGAGTTATCGCGTCCAGGCATCTCACCGAGAGTAATTAAGTTTCCTAACTCAGGAGCAGCAATGGCGAAAAAGTAAATCAAAAATAAAATGGTAACTCCTAAAAAGATAGCCCCTTTTGCTTTTTGTTTATTATAAATTTGCCCAAGTCCTGGGATGAGGGAGAGCAGCAATGCTTTACGTGGCTGTTGTTGTGTAGTCATCAGAGTCTCCTTTTTCTAAAATATAGAACTCGACTGGTGCTGCCAATCGAGTTCTATCCTACCTCAATCTGTTTTATTTTTTACCAAATTTTTGATTGATAGTATCTTTAATCAATTTAACGGCATCATTTACAGCGGCTTTAGTATCTTTTTTTCCACTTACAGCATCAAAGAGCATACTTGCTGCTGGATCCCATACAGTACTCATTTCAGAGATATTTGGCATAGGTTGAGCAGATTGGAATTGTTTAATAACAGCTGAAGTCAATTCATCATTCTTTCCTTCAGCGTATTTACGAGCCTCTGTGTTTGCAGGTACTTCGTTTGTAGCATCATAGAAAGCGTTTTGTTGTTCAGTCGAAGTCAAGAAGTTAACAAACTTTTGAGCTGTTTTGGCATTTTTAGATCCTGCAGGGATGACCCAAGCTTTACCACCACCAAAGGCTTGATAGTTTTTACCATTTGGAAGTGTAGGAATAGTGGCAACACCATAGTTCACTTTAGCTTCTTTGAATGATGCGGCTTTCCAAGGGCCTTCAATGATAGCAGCTGTTTTACCTGATTGGAATTGAGTTTGAATTAAGTTTGCGGCACCTTTAGTATCTTGCATTCCTTTTGGCCATTTTGCATACCAATTTTTAGCGTATTCAACACCTTTGATAGAACCGTCATTTGCAAGTCCAATGTCTTTAGGATCAGTACCGTTCTTACCAAAGACATATCCACCATTACCCGCTAACAGACCATAAGCATAATAGAAGTTTGTCCAGTCAGCGAGGAAAGCAGTTGTTTTGCCATTTTCGTTAGCAAAAGCATATTTGCTGTCTTTTGCCAGTTCTTCTAATTCAGCAAATGTAGTTGGAGCTTTAGAAACAAGGTCTTTATTGTAGTACATTACTAATGTTTCGATAACAGCAGGAGCACCATAAGTTTTACCTTTTGTTGTTACGAGTGCTTTGGTAGTATCATCTGTCATTGAACCTTTATCAAGTTTCATTTCAGAAAGTTGGCCGTCTGAACCGAGACTACCTACGCGGTCATATGGAGACATCATAACGTCTGGAGCTTTGCCAGATTGGTTGTCAAGTGAAAGATTTTCAAGACCTTTAAGTTGGTCGCCAGTTTTAATAGTAACTTTTGTTCCACTTTCTTTTTCAAAAGCAGCAGCAGCTTTCTTCATGTAGCCTTCGTATTGTTTTTCTACGTAAACAGTGAGGTTTTTACCATCACCAGAAGAAGCTGATTTATTATTTTTGCTACCGCAAGCTACTAGTAACAAACTAGCCAATCCTACAGTTCCAAGAACTGCAACACTTTTCAACATTTTACGTTTCATGATTTATTCCTCCTAAAGAATACAATAATAAGATAACAATTTAGAATAGTTTGCGCAAACGTTTTCTTAAACTATGCTTAGTATACCACAAATAGAAAACGGTTGCAACACTTTTTTAAAAAAATCTTAAAAATTTTTTATTTTCCACTCCAAAAATCATGATAGAATATAGAAGAAAATGATTCAATTATCCGAAATATTTTAAAAATTTACAAAAAAACTAGAAAAATGGTTGCACACATGTCGGAATTAAGTTATAATCAAATCAACGCAAACGTTTTCGTTAAATGAATGCAAAATTTAACAGAAAAATTTATTGAGGTGATAAGATGAAAGAGCGTCAAAGTGGTGTTCTCATGCATATTTCTTCTCTTCCAGGGAAATACGGAATCGGCTCATTTGGGAAAAGTGCTTACGATTTTGTGGATTTCTTGGTAAGAACAAAGCAACGCTACTGGCAAATTTTGCCTTTAGGCACGACCAGTTATGGAGATTCTCCATATCAATCTTTCTCTGCATTTGCGGGAAATACACATTTTATTGATTTTGATCGATTGATTGAAGAAGGATTGCTTGTGCAAAGTGATCTTGAAGGGTTAGACTTTGGTCAAGATCCAAGAAAAGTAGATTATGCGAAAGTGTTTAACAATCGCAGGCCTGTTTTGGAAAAAGCTGTGAAACGTTTCTTAGAACGTGGAGACTTAGCAGCCTATGAAAAATTTGTAGCAGATAATGCATCATGGCTTGAAGTGTTTGCTGAATACATGGCGATTAAAGAGCATTTCGACTTGAAAGCTTGGACGGAATGGCCAGATGCAGCGGTACGTCGTCGTGAAGCGTCTAGCTTGGCAACTTATCGCGAAAAGCTAGCTGATCGATTGACCTATCATCGTGTTACGCAATATCTCTTCTTCAAACAATGGTTAGAATTGAAAAATTATGCTAACGACCATCATATTGAAATCGTTGGTGATATGCCAATCTATGTGGCAGCTGATAGCTGTGATGTTTGGGCGCAACCGCATTTCTTTAAAACAGATGAATTAGGACAGCCTACATGTGTAGCAGGATGTCCGCCAGATGAATTCTCTGCGACCGGTCAACTTTGGGGAAACCCAATTTATGACTGGAAGGCAATGGATGAAGATGGGTATAGCTGGTGGATTGAACGCTTGCGTGAGAGTTTCAAAATCTACGATGTGGTTCGTATCGATCATTTTCGTGGTTTTGAATCTTATTGGGAAATCCCTGCTGGATCCGATACAGCCGCTCCTGGTAAATGGGTGAAAGGCCCTGATTACGCTTTGTTTAAAGCTGTGAAGGAAGAATTGGGTGAACTAAACATCATCGCCGAGGATTTGGGCTTTATGACTGATGAAGTAATTGCTTTACGTGAAAAAACGGGTTTCCCTGGTATGAAAGTGACTCAATTCGCCTTTAATCCAAATGATGAAAGCATTGATAGCCCACATCTTGCTCCGAACAATTCTGTTATGTACACAGGGACACACGACAACAATACTGTTCTTGGTTGGTACCGTGATGAGATTGATGATGCTACACGTGAATATATGGCTCAATACACCAATCGCAAGGAATATGAAACAGTTCCTCATGCAATGTTACGAACTATCTTTGCTTCTGTCAGCTTTATGGCAATTGCAACCATGCAAGATTTATTAGAGTTAGACAGTTCAGCTCGTATGAACTATCCATCAACTATCGGTGGCAATTGGTCATGGCGTATGACAGCAGATGAATTGGACCTCGTGATTGAAGCAGAGTTATACAGCTTGACGAAAACATATCGTCGTTTAAATAAAAAATTATTAAAGAAAGAGAATGAATTGTAACGTTCTTTTCTAGGTAGGAGAAAAAATGTCAAATTTACAAGAATTTATCCAACAAACTTATCAAAAAGAAATTGCTGAATGCAGCAATGAAGAATTGTATATTGCCCTTTTAAACTATACAAAATTGACTAGTGCACAAAAACCAGTTAATACTGGTAAAAAGAAATTGTATTACATTTCAGCAGAATTTTTGATTGGAAAACTGTTGTCAAACAACCTCATCAACCTTGGTCTTTATGATGATGTCAAAAAAGAATTAGCAGACGCTGGTAAAGACTTGATTGAAGTGGAAGAAGTCGAATTAGAACCTTCACTTGGTAATGGTGGTTTAGGACGTCTGGCTGCTTGCTTCCTTGATTCTATTGCAACACTTGGTTTGAATGGAGACGGTGTAGGTCTGAACTACCACTTTGGTCTTTTCCAACAAGTATTGAAAAATAATGAGCAAACAACAGTACCAAACTTCTGGTTGACAGAGCAAAATTGGTTAGTAAAATCAAGCCGTAGCTATCAAGTACCATTTGCTGATTTCACTTTAACATCAACTCTTTATGACATTGATGTGCCTGGTTATAAAACAGCTACTAAAAACCGTCTTCGTCTGTTCGACCTTGACTCAGTAGATGCAAGTATCATTGAAGATGGGATTGACTTTGATAAGACAGATATTGCTCGTAATTTGACTCTATTCCTTTATCCAGATGATAGTAATAAGCAAGGTGAATTGCTCCGTATCTTCCAACAATACTTTATGGTGTCAAATGGTGCACAATTGATTATTGATGAAGCGATTGAAAAAGGTAGCAATCTTAATGACTTGGCTGACTATGCTGTTATCCAAATCAACGATACACACCCATCTATGGTCATTCCAGAGATGATTCGTCTTTTGACAGAACGTGGTATTTCGCTTGATGAAGCAATCAATATCGTTAAGAATATGACGGCTTATACAAACCATACCATTCTTGCTGAAGCGCTTGAAAAATGGCCGCTTGAATTCTTGGAAGAAGTTGTTCCACACTTGGTTCCAATTATCAAAGAATTGGATAAGCGCGTGAAGGCTGAATACGCAGATCCAGCTATTCAAATTATTGATGAACATGATCGTGTACACATGGCTCACATGGATATTCACTATGGATATAGTGTCAATGGGGTTGCTGCTCTTCATACAGAAATCTTGAAAAACTCAGAACTCAAGGCCTTTTACGACATTTATCCAGAAAAATTCAACAATAAAACAAACGGGATCACCTTCCGTCGCTGGCTCATGCACGCAAATCCACGCTTGTCAAATTACATTGATAGCTTGATTGGCCGCGATTGGCACCATGATGCTTCAAAATTAGAAGACTTACTTGAATTTTCTGGTAAGGCTGATGTGAAAGCCGAACTTGAAAAAATCAAAGCTCACAACAAACGGAAATTAGCTCGTCACTTGAAAGAACACCAAGGTGTTGAAATCAATCCTGAATCAATCTTTGATATCCAAATCAAACGCCTTCACGAGTACAAACGCCAACAAATGAATGCTCTTTATGTCATTCATAAATACTTGGACATCAAGGCTGGAAACATTCCTGTGCGTCCAATTACAGTCTTCTTTGGTGGGAAAGCTGCTCCAGCATATACGATTGCGCAAGATATTATTCATTTAATCCTTTGCTTGTCAGAAGTAATTGCTAACGACCCAGAAGTTTCTCCATACTTGCAAGTCGTTATGGTTGAAAACTATAATGTAACAGCAGCTAGCTTCTTAATTGCAGCCGGTGACATTTCTGAGCAAATCTCCCTTGCTTCTAAAGAAGCTTCAGGTACTGGTAACATGAAATTCATGCTAAATGGTGCTTTAACGCTTGGTACTTCAGATGGGGCAAATGTTGAAATTCATGAATTAGTCGGAGATGACAACATTTATATCTTCGGTGAAGATTCTGAAACAGTTATTGATTTGTATGCCAAAGAAGCTTATAAGTCAAGTAAATTCTATGCTCGTAAAGCAATCAAACCGCTGGTTGACTTCATTGTCAGTGATGCTGTTCTTGCAGTTGGTAAGAAAGAGCGCTTGGAACGACTTTACAATGAATTGATCAATAAAGACTGGTTCATGACGCTTCTTGACTTGGAAGATTATATCGAAACAAAAGAACGCATGTTTGCGGATTATGAAGACCGTGACGTCTGGCTTGAAAAAGTTCTTGTCAATATCGCAAAAGCAGGCTTCTTCTCTGCTGACCGTACGATTGCTCAATATAACGATGAAATTTGGCATTTGAACTAGTTCAATAGCGAATGGGCCCCTTGATTGATAGTTGAGGGGCTTTTGTTTGAAAAAAATAATTGACACTAGTGAAATTTTTGTTGCCATTTTTGACTGCTTACGTTATAATAAATAAAACTGAAAACTCTTTTAAGCAGGAGGCTTATTGTGAAAAAACGACCAATTTATTTATATGTATTGCTGACGTTATCAGCCATTTTATCATCGTTTACATTTATAGGAACTTTTTTTGGCAGTGAAAAAATAACGAATACAAGTTCCTACAAAGGTTTATCTGAAACAGTTGTAAAACAAATAGTGAAAGTGACTGAAAAGAGTCTTGTCTTTCTTCATAATGGTCCCCATAAATTATTAATTATCCTTTCTATTCTGTTGTTGATAGCTGCTGTTGTTTTCATTGTTAAGAAAAACATTTTATACGCTAATTTTGCCTACATTGCCTATGTATTATTAGGAATTATTGGGACAATTTACAATTATATCGGTGGTATGCCACTCAACAATCTTTATAAAGATCAAACGATGCGTGCCACAGCAATCTCATCGACAAGAGTTTTGACCATTATTTATTTTGCATTTAATATTCTTTTCCTTGTTATTGTCTTTTTCAAGATGAAACGGCAGCAACAAGACTTAGCAAAAGAAAAATTACAATAGTTGACAAAACATATCTATCAGCTTAGAATTTTAAGAGAATGATAGATGTGTTTTATTTTTAGAAAGTGAGAAAATATGAAGATTTCCTTGGTTTATATTAGCTTAAGTGGGAACACAGCGAGTTTTATCAAACGTTTGTCCACTTTTTTGCAAGAGCGACATGAAAATGTTGAGATTGAGCAGGTGGATATAAAAGATATGGTGAAAGAGGAGCGACCATTTTACGCCATGTCTCAGCCCTTTGTAGCCTTTTTACCAACCTACTTAGAAGGTGGAAATGGTTTGAATAATGGAGATGTAGAGATTCTTACCAATGATTTAGGTGACTTTATTGCTTTTGAAGAGAATTACAAGTGCTGTTTTGGAATTGTTGGTAGTGGTAATCGTAATTTTAACAACCAATATTGTTTAACAGCTAAGCAATATGCAGAGCGCTTTGGCTTTCCAGTCTTGGACACATTTGAACTTCGTGGCTTGAATGAAGATGTCAAACGAATTGGTCTGAAAATTGAAGAATTATACGGAATGTAATAAAAAATCCTATCGTTGTAAATACCGATAGGATTTTTTGATAGGGTTAGAAAATTACATTTTTTCTGGAGCATCAACGCCGAGAAGACGAAGAGATTCTTTTAGAACAACAGCTGTTGCGTAGCTGAGAGCCAGACGGCTGTCACGTTCAGGGCTTTCGTCTAAGATACGAGTGTGTGCGTAGAATTTGTTAAATGCTTGTGCAAGACTGATTGCATATTTTGCAATGAGTGATGGGTCATAATTGTCAGCTGCACGCTTGACAACACGGGCAAAATCTTGTAGCAGTTTAATGATTTCCCAACTTTCAGCATCATCTAGGCTGTATGTTACTTCAGAACTTGGCTTGAAGTCAGCCTTGCAAAGGATTGATTGGATACGTGCATAAGCATATTGGATGTATGGACCTGTTTCTCCTTCAAAGGATACCATGGCTTCCAAATCAAAGTCGTAACCGTTGCGGCGGTCTGTTTTTAAATCGTAGAATTTAACAGCTCCTACTCCGACAGCACGAGCAACAGCTTCTTTGTTTTCAAGGTCAGGATTTTTGGCTTCAATTTGTGACTGAGCACGATTGATAGCTTCTTGAAGAGTTGGTTCAAGAAGGATGATATTTCCTTTACGTGTAGACAATTTTTGGCGGTTCTTTGTTACCAAGCCAAAGTCTACATGAATCATATCATCGCTCCAGTCAAATCCCATCTTCTTCAAAACGGCTTTTAATTGTCTGAAGTGATTAGCTTGTTCTTGACCTACAGCATAAATGTTTTTAACGAAGTTGTAAGTGCGAGCACGGTACATAGCTGTCGCAATATCACGTGTAATGTAAAGTGTTGCTCCGTCAGATTTCTTAATCATAGCTGGTGGCAGATTGACATCATCAAGGTTGACAATGCTAGCCCCCTTAGACTCTTCCAACAATCCTTTTTCTTCAAGGATTTTGATGCCTTCGTCCATCTTGTCATTATAGAAGGCTTCACCAGCCAGACTATCGAATTCAACACCAAGCAATTTGTAGATACGGTTAAATTCTTTCAGGCTTTCGTCGCGGAACCATTGCCATAATTCAGTAGCTTCAGGATCACCGTCTTCTAATTTTTTGAACCAGAGGCGACCTTCGTCATCAAGCTCAGGATCTGTTTCGATTTCCGCATTGATACGAACGTACAGTTTCAGTAATTCATCAATTGGATTTGCTTCGACGGCTTCTTTGCTGCCCCATTTTTTATAAGCCACCATTAAAAGACCGAATTGTTTTCCCCAGTCACCTAAGTGATTGATTTTAATAGTGTTATAGCCCAATTTACGGAAAATATTAGAAAGGGCATCACCGATAACAGTTGAGCGCAAATGACCAACTGAAAATGGTTTTGCAATGTTTGGGCTGGAGAGGTCAATGGTGATGTTTTCTCCATTTCCTTCATTTTGCTGACCATAGTTATTTCCTTCTTTTACAATTTCTTTGATAACTTGAGCTGAAATTTTTGATTTATCAAGGAAGAAATTAACATAAGGACCAGTTGCCACTACTTTTTCAAAGTTTGTTGAGTCAATTTTTTCTGCAATGTCTGCTGCAATTGCTTGAGGCGCTTTTCGTTCTACTTTCGCTAAAGAAAAGGCAGGAAAAGCGATATCACCTAAATCTGAGCTTTTGGGTTTTTCTAGTAAATTTAAAATAGCGTCTTGGTCTAAGCTGTCAATGACCTTAGCCAATTCACTTGCAATCAATTGTTTATTGTCCATGGTTTCTCCTTTGGTCTTTTACTAGTATTTTAACATATTTTTTGACGAATCTTCAATTTTTTTGGTATAATTTTGAGTATAAATATACATTATTGAGGATAAAATGAAAAAGAGTGAACGTCATAAACTAATTAAGCGAATGATTAAGGAAGAAAAACTGAGTACACAAAAAGATATTCAGGATCGTTTAAAGGCACAAGGCATCATTGTAACACAGACAACCCTCTCTCGGGACTTACGTGAAATTGGATTGACGAAAGCCAAGAAAAACAATGAAGTTTATTATGTTTTAGCAGATGAAACAAATAAAATCGATTTGGTTGAGTTCTTGTCTTATCATGTAGAGGGCGTTTCTCGGGCGGAATTTTCCTTGGTTCTTCATACTCGCTTAGGGGATGCTTCTATTCTGGCTAACTTTGTGGATGCCAATAAAGATGAGCTAATTTTAGGAACGGTAGCAGGAGCTAACACGCTCTTAGTTATCTGTCGTGATACAGCAGCTGCAAAACAAATGGAAGAGCAGCTTCTTGAGAAAATGGATTAAGAAAATGAATGATGAGGCTGGGACAAAGAGCTCAGCTTCCTTTGTTTATGTAGTCAACAAGACGCAGTAGCTGATTGCTCAAAGCAATGCTTCGAGGTGGCGGATAGGACTTGCGAAGCACGTCTCAAGCTGTTGTTTTTCAAACTCGGAAAAACACCTTTGACAAAAACTTTGTTTTCTTTATCCACCATCTCAACAGTCTTCCAGACTGTTGAGCAACCTTGCGGGAGTGAGACTACGAACTGAAAATTTTCAAGATGAGTTTTGTCCTACTCCAGCTATGTGGATGTGGGACGACGAAATCAAGTTTCTACGAAACTATTGATTTCTATCCCACTCTTATCACTATTAACCAACAGAAAGGATGAGAATGACAAAAGAAAAACTATCTCCAGGAATGCAACAGTATTTAGATATAAAAAAAGATTATCCAGATGCTTTTTTGTTGTTTCGCATGGGAGATTTTTATGAATTATTCTATGATGATGCGACCAATGCGGCACAGATTTTAGAGATTGCTCTGACTAGTCGCAATAAAAACTCGGAAAATCCAATCCCAATGGCAGGAGTTCCTTACCATTCAGTGCAGCAATACATTGATGTTTTAATTGAAGCAGGCTATAAAGTTGCGATTGCAGAGCAAATGGAAGATCCTAAAAAAGCGGTTGGAGTAGTCAAACGCGAAGTAGTACAGGTGATTACGCCGGGGACAGTAGTTGATTCTTCAAAACCAGACAGTCAGAATAACTTTTTAGTGGCTTTGGATAAGCTGTCAGGTATATATGGACTGGCTTATATGGATGTGGGAACGGGTGAATTTCAGGTCACAAGTCTTAGTGACTTTAACATAGTCTGTGGAGAAATCCGAAACCTGCGAGCGCGTGAAGTGGTCTTAGGGTATGAATTGTCTGAAATGGAGCGCCAAGTATTGGAGACTCAAATGAATCTCCTTTTATCGCAAGTAGAAACTACATTTGATGATGTTCAGCTACTAGGAAAGGACTTGTCGCCGCTAGAGCGCCAAGTAGCTGGAAAGTTATTACAGTATGTTCATAAAACGCAGCTACGTGAGCTTAGTCATTTGAAACAAGTTCATCATTATGAAATCAAAGATTTCTTGCAGATGGACTACTCAACTATGGCAAGTCTGGATTTAATAGAGAATGCTCGAACAGGAAAGAAGCGCGGGAGCCTTTATTGGCTGATGGATGAGACTAAGACAGCTATGGGAACACGATTGTTGAGAGCGTGGATTCAACGTCCGTTGATTGATAAAGAGCGGATCGTCAAGCGGCAGGATGTAGTGCAAGTCTTTTTAGATCATTTCTTTGAGCGCAGTGACTTATCAGACAGTCTCAAAGGAGTGTATGATATTGAGCGTTTAGCCAGTCGGGTTTCGTTTGGCAAGACCAATCCGAAAGATCTATTACAACTTGCTGCGACATTGAGTCATGTGCCACAAATTAAGGGAATTTTAAAAGGAATTGATAGCCCAGTTTTGGAAGATTTGATTGCAAAATTGGATGAAATTCCTGAACTGGCGTCCTTAATTCAGTCAGCAATTTCGCCGGATGCTCCAAATGTCATTACAGAGGGTAATATTATTAAAACAGGTTTTGATGAAACCTTGGATAAATATCGAGTGGTTATACGAGATGGAACGAGCTGGATTGCAGATATTGAGGCGAAAGAAAGAGAAGCTAGTGGAATTAACAACCTGAAGATTGATTACAATAAAAAAGATGGTTATTATTTCCATGTCACAAATTCCCAGCTTGAACACGTTCCCAGTCATTTTTTCCGCAAGGCAACTCTGAAAAATTCAGAGCGTTTTGGTACGGAAGAACTGGCTCGTATTGAAGGGGAGATGTTGGAAGCGCGTGAAAAATCAGCTAATTTGGAATACGAGATTTTTATGCGCATTCGTGAGGAAGCTGGTAAATATATCAAACGCCTGCAATCCTTGGCGCAAACTATGGCAACAGTTGATGTGCTGCAAAGCTTTGCAGCTGTAGCTGAAAAGCAACACTTTGTGAGACCAGAATTTATTGAGCAGCGCTCTATCCAAATTGATAAAGGGCGGCATGCGGTCGTAGAAAAAGTTATGGGTGCACAAACCTATATTCCTAATAGCATTTCAATGGATGAGAATGTTAATGTTCAGCTAATTACAGGCCCAAATATGAGTGGGAAGTCAACTTATATGCGGCAGTTAGCGATTGTTGTGATTATGGCTCAAATGGGCTCTTATGTTTCAGCTGAAAGCGCTCAATTGCCGATTTTTGATGCAATCTTTACTCGAATTGGTGCAGCTGATGACTTGGTTTCTGGACAATCAACCTTTATGATTGAAATGATGGAAGCGAACCATGCTATTTCTCAAGCAACAGAAAATTCACTCATTCTTTTTGATGAGTTAGGAAGAGGAACAGCCACCTATGATGGCATGGCGCTTGCTCAAGCTATTATTGAGTATATTCACAATCGGACAGGAGCTAAGACACTTTTTGCGACTCACTATCACGAGTTGACAGAACTGTCAACTAGCTTGACACAACTAGAAAATGTCCATGTAGCAACCCTAGAAAAAGATGGTCAAGTAACATTTCTTCATAAGATTGAGGTTGGACCTGCTGATAAATCTTATGGGCTTCATGTAGCAAAAATTGCAGGTTTGCCAAATGATTTGTTGACAAGAGCGGATCAAATATTGACACGATTAGAAAGCCAAGTAAATGAGAAGCCATCTTTTGGCATCTTTAATACATTACCTGCGGATGCTCGTGAAAAAAATCAAGTGGCTGAGCAGATGTCTTTATTTACAGAAACAACTGAATCACCTATTTTAGACGAGTTGCGCCAGTTGGACATTTATAATATGACCCCAATGGAAGTGATGTTGGCTGTGGCAGAGATAAAGAAGAAACTTTAAAATGTTGAAGCTATAGTGGATGTGACTGACTAACAGCTTAATTTGCTGAAATGTCATACCAGAATTGCAGCTAGGGTCTAATCTTCAAACCACAACAATTTAGTAAGCTATGATCGTTTTCTATCAATCTGCATTCTAAGTTGGGCTCAAATAACCGCCGTGAGTTTTTTCACAGCGGTTATTTCTTGCTATTTGCTTTGTTTGTTTAAGTGATGATTGATTTTCTCAATTTTCTTCTTAGTCAGATAAGACAGGATTGCCCAAAGGATGAGATAAACAACAGTAAATTCCAAAATCAACTGTAAGATGAAAATGGGTTCACTTGGGAACCAGCCGGCTAATAGAGCTAGAGGGATAAACCCTAAAATCATAAGCCCATAGTGGTAGATTGTTGCTTTGAGAATGCTCCAATCTTTTTTGAAAAGCTCTTTTCCTAAGCTAAAGAGCAAGCCGATTAGACTCCAAATTACTGCGCAATAGAGAACGACTAAGGCGCCGTGAATATGATGCTGTTCCATCCAAAGACCAACTGCTGAATAAGGGTTGAGCGGATGATAGACAGGTGCAAAAAAGTAAGAAAAGATGACGGATAGGAGGAGTCCGATAACAATGCCTCCTAGAGCATCTCTGAATAATGTTTTTTTCATAGTTGTAATTTCTCCTTTATAGCTTTGAGATAACGGCGAGATGAATAAGTTATCTGACCGTTTTTTAGTGTAATCTGAATCAGACCGCTGCCGGTCAATTTCAGATGATCAATCTGTTTGGTATTGATGATTTCAGATTGGGAAATCTGTAGAAAATCAGCAGGAAGCAATTCCAAAACTTGATAAAGTGGAAGCCCTAAGTGATAATTGTCTGTTACTGTTTCAGCCCAAACTTGGCGATTTTCAATATAAACCCGCTGAATTTCAGTAGTATCTAATAGGTAAATCTCTTCCTCTTTTTTGGCTCGAATAACTTTGTTTTTATCGAGTTGTTGAGCAAATTTCAGCAGTTGCTGAATGGTATCTGACAAAGCCGGTGCTTCGATAATGACTTTTTCCTCTGAAAACTTTTCGTCAATATGCAATTGAACTTTCATAAACATTCCTTCTTTCCAGATGTTGGTTTGCTGCTGATTTTCGTTAATACCAAGAGGTCACTAACTACCTCCTTCTTCCTAAATCTATTAAACATTATTTCGACTAGGAAAACAAGGACTTTTACCTAAGTGGTTGCTTTGCTTGTCTATTTGGTTCTTTCTAGGAAGCGATGTGTGTTCCCCTCACATCGGGCTTCTGATAGAAAAACAGCTTTATGTTATAATAATAGCTAGAATACTTACGGAGAAAACTATGTCAAAAATTATTGAACTACCAGAAAATCTTGCTAATCAGATTGCAGCAGGTGAGGTCATCGAGCGACCTAGCAGCGTGGTCAAGGAGTTGATAGAGAATTCCATTGATGCTGGTGCTACTCGGATTATAGTTGAGATTGAAGAAGCGGGACTCAGGAGCATTCAAGTCATTGATAATGGTGAAGGAATTGAGCATGAGGAGGTTTCCTTGGCTTTGCGGCGGCATGCTACTAGTAAAATCAAGAAACAAGCCGACCTTTTTCGAATTCGGACATTGGGCTTTCGGGGAGAGGCACTTCCATCCATTGCCTCTGTTTCACGTTTGACGATTGAAACTGCGACAAGTAGTGGTGCACATGGAACGCTTCTGATTGCGCAAGGTGGAGAAGTTGAGACTTTAGAGCCAAGTAGCTGTCCTAGGGGCACCAAAATCAAAGTGGAAGACCTTTTTTTCAACACGCCTGCTCGCTTGAAATATATGAAAAGTCAACAAGCGGAACTATCTCACATTGTAGATGTGATTAACCGTTTGAGCTTGGCTCATCCGGAGGTCGCTTTCACTCTTGTTAATGACGGTAAAGAGATGACACGGACAGCAGGAACAGGAAATCTGCGTCAAGCAATTGCTGGCATTTATGGACTGACAACAGCCAAAAAAATGATTGAAATTTCAGCTTCTAATCTGGATTTTGAAGTATCAGGCTATATTAGTCTACCAGAGTTGACGCGTGCCAATCGTAACTACATCACCATTTTCATCAATGGTCGTTACATCAAGAATTTCCTGCTCAATCGAGCTATTCTTGATGGTTACGGTAGTAAGCTCATGGTTGGGCGATTCCCGATTGCTGTGATTGATATTCGGATTGACCCATATCTTGCTGATGTCAATGTTCACCCGACCAAGCAAGAAGTGCGGATTTCAAAGGAGCGAGAGCTCATGACCTTGATATCGCAAGCTATTGCTGCAAGTTTGAAAGAGCAAGATTTGATTCCGGACGCATTAGAGAATTTAGCCAAATCAACCATTAACCGAGCAATTAAGCCTGAGCAGACCAGCCTCCCTCTCAAAGAGAACCGACTTTATTACGATAAAGAAAGAAATGACTTCTTTGTGAAACCACAAGTGTCAGAAGCTCAACCTTCTTTTGAGGAATCTGCCCGATTAGACCAACAATCTGCTGATACAGATGAACTCAATTCAAAAGCTGCTTCTGTCAAATTTGCAGAAAGGCAATCTCCTTCTTACAATCAACTAGATCATCCAGAGCTGGATCAGGCGAGCTTAGAGAGAGCTTTAGATAAGCTAAATAGAGAAGAAACTTCAACGTTTCCAGAATTGGAATATTTCGGGCAAATGCACGGCACCTACCTTTTTGCTCAAGGAAACGGTGGTCTTTATATTATTGACCAACATGCAGCTCAAGAGCGAGTAAAGTACGAATATTATCGTGAAAAAATCGGAGATGTAGATGCTAGTCAGCAGCAGCTTCTGGTTCCCTATATCTTTGAATTTCCAGCTGATGATATGTTGCGTCTGAAACAACGAATGACTCTTTTAGAAGAAGTCGGTGTTTTCCTTGAAGAATACGGAACTAATCAATTTATTCTTCGTGAACATCCCATTTGGTTTAAGGAAGAGGAAATCGAATCAGGTATTTATGAGATGTGCGATATGCTGCTTCTAACCAAGGAAGTCTCTATCAAGAAATATCGCGCTGAGCTGGCTATTATGATGAGTTGCAAACGCTCTATTAAAGCCAATCACAGTTTAGATGACTATTCAGCGCGTGATTTGATTTTTCAGTTATCACAATGCGACAATCCCTACAACTGCCCTCACGGTCGTCCCGTTTTGGTCAACTTCACCAAATCTGATATGGAAAAAATGTTCCGTCGGATTCAGGAAAATCATACTAGCCTGAGAGAATTGGGCAAGTATTAAAACTATTTATAAAAGCTCTAAAACAGAGAGTGGGACGATGAAATCAGTAGTTTCGTAGAAACTTGATTTCATCATCCCACCTCCGCACAGCTCGAAAGGTTTGGGGAACCCTTCGAGGCTGGAAATAAAGTCAAGTGAAACTTGGGTCAAAAGGACTGGAAAAGTTGAGTTATCAACGTATTAGAGTCCACTCAGCAGTGATTGATTGGCACTAAAGTGCCTAATCAATTGTGCATGGGAAACTCTACATTGACTAAAGTCACTAAAGCTTCTCCAAACCACTGCGTCTTATAATTCTGGCTATATAAACAACAGAAGCTGAGCACTTTTGTCTCAGCTTCTGTTGTTAAGATTTTATCTGTAATTGAGTTTCAGCAGTGATTTAAGATGTTTGGCTATAGGAATGGGGTTCTTGATGTTCAGCACTTTCTACTTTAAAGTTTGTTATCTAGTCCAAGTAAGTTTTCTTGATGGTCAGATACCTCTTGCAGGCTAAGGCTGCGCCGGCAGATAGAAAGAAGAGGAAAAAGATGAGGGATGGATTCCAGGGAAGATAGAGTCCTCCTGCGAAAAAGAAGAGGGTGATGGCCAGAAAGAGGATATATAGGACGTTGACCAGACCAAAGCTTCTGACCTCCTGTTGATAGCCCTCGCTTTCCGAAGTAGTCCACTTGGGTCTGGCTTCTTTCTCATCTGCCTGATCCAGTAGCAGATAATCCGTCGTCACCTGAAAGATTTTGCTCAGTTCGATGACCTTCTCGATTTCCGGCAAGGTCTGAGCAGATTCCCACTTGGAGATGCTCTGCCGGGAGACATTGACCTTTTCCGCCAGTTGATCCTGAGACCAGCCTCTTTCCTTTCGCAGTTCAAAAATTCGTTTATTGATTTGCATTTGCTGAATCTCTTTTTATATTTCTCTACTTGTATTGTACCATGATTGAGAGAACTTGAACATATAGCCAGCTTTCCTTTTTGTCAACCGGAGGTTGCACTTTTATTTGCAGTTTCTGCGCTCAGAATATGATATACTAAAAGGGTTGAAAAGGAGAAGTCATGTACGAATATTTTAAAGGAATTTTAAGTAAAATCACAGCCAAATATATTGTAGTGGAGGTGGGGCAAATTGGCTATATCCTGCATGTGGCAAATCCCTATGCCTATTCAGGTCAGGTCAATCAGGAGATTCAAGTTTTTGTTCATCAGGTGGTTAGAGAGGATGCCCAGCTCCTCTACGGTTTTCGCACAGAGGATGAAAAGCAGCTTTTTCTCAATTTGATTTCGGTTTCTGGTATTGGACCTGTTTCTGCTCTTGCGATAATCGCTGCCGATGATAATGCCGGTTTGGTGCAGGCTATTGAGCAGAAAAACATCACTTATCTGACAAAATTTCCTAAAATCGGCAAAAAAACAGCCCAGCAGATGGTGTTGGACTTAGAAGGCAAGGTTGTGGCAACAGGTGTTGCTCCTAAGCAAGTTGCTGTTGCAGCTACTAGTGACAATAAAGAATTGGAAGAAGCCATGGAAGCCATGCTAGCTCTGGGATACAAGGCGGCTGAACTCAAGAAAATTAAGAAATTCTTTGAAGGAACCAATGATACCGCGGAAAACTATATCAAATCTGCCCTCAAAATGCTGGTAAAATAAAGGAGAAAAGATGAAACGATGTAGCTGGGCAAAAGAGAATAACCCTTTATATGTCGCTTATCATGACCAAGAGTGGGGGATTCCTTTGCATGATGAGCGGGCTTTATTTGAGTTGCTCTGCCTAGAGACCTATCAGGCAGGGCTGTCTTGGGAGACTATTCTTAATAAACGAGCAGCCTTCCGACAAGCTTTTCATGGCTATGATGTTCATCAGGTGGCAGTCATGACAGATGCGGAGTTAGAAGGCATTTTACAAAATCCTGCCGTCGTCCGAAATCGTCGGAAAATCTATGCAACACGTGCCAACGCCCAAGCTTTTCTGAAAATACAGGCAGAATTTGGCAGTTTTGATCATTATCTCTGGTCTTTTGTAGACTTTACACCGATTGACAATCCTGTCAAGGATTACAAGCAGATGCCCTCAAAGACTCCGTTGTCTGAAAAACTGGCTAAAGATATGAAGAGACGAGGCTTTGAATTTGTAGGACCAGTCTGTGTCTATTCTTTCCTGCAGGCGGCAGGTCTTGTCAATGACCATGAGGAGACTTGCGATTTTAATTCAGCAAGAAAAATAATCAAACGATTTTAAGAGCTTTGCTATCTTTTATGTGAGCAGTCAGTGCAATATTTATTGGCCGATACTGTTTTATATTTTTCATAATGTTGCTGTATTTATGATGATATGACATCACTACAAAACCATGACCAAAGTTCCAATCGTAATCAAAATGCTGCCAATCAAGGATTTCATAGTAAAATCCTTGTGTAGAAAGATAAAAGCAAGAATGAGTGTGAGGGCAACACTAAGTTTATCAATAGGAAGACCTTGGATGCTTCTCCCTCCTGCAATGCTCGGTAATAACAGAGCCAGGAAGCGCCCGTCGCCAATCCATATAAAATCAAGGAAATCCAACTTTTCTTGCTGATGTTAGCAAGACCGAGTTGCCCTTTGGTCAAAAAGACCATACCCCAAGCCATTAAAACAACGACCACTGTCCGAATAGCTGTCGCTAGATTAGAATTGACGCCAGAAATCCCGATTTTGGCTAAGATATAAGATAGATGTTAGTGCTGCAAATAAAGCAGAAAGGAATGCAAAAACTGCCCACATCATTAAATCTCCTTAAATGTTTTGTTTTCTTTATTTTATCACATTTGATTCTATCTAACACAGCAAACTAAGGGCACTCAGGCAGTACAAAATTCTCTGTTTTTTTATATAAACCCTAGTTTTGCTAAGCTAATCCTCATTTTTGAAGAGGCTGGGGCGAAAGTCTCCAACTTCAAAGTATATAAAGCGATAAATCAATGATGTAGTAGCTGATTGCTCAAAGCACGGCTTTGTGGTGATGCGAAGCAAGTCTCAGGGTATTAGCTTTTCAAGCTCGCAAAAACACTTTTGACGAAAACTTTATTTTCTTTATCCACCGTCTCAACAGTCTCCCAGACTGTTGAGCAAGCTTGCGGAGGTGAGATTACGAACTAAAAATTTTCAAGATGAGTTCTACCTCACTCCCATAATCGAGGTAATCATATTATTGATGTGACACAATTATAGTTATAAATTAGAAGGCTGGCAATTCCAGACTTTTTCTTTTTGAAAAATTCTTAGTCTTATCAATTTGCTTACAGATTCTTTTCTTAAAATGAAGTTTTTAAGATTTTTTGTGATAAAATAAAATCAATTGCGAATAGTAAGGTAGGAGGTTCTATGAAAGCAGAAATTATTGCTGTGGGTACTGAAATTCTGACAGGTCAGATTGTCAATACAAATGCCCGATTTTTATCGGAAAAATTAGCGAGTCTGGGTGTAGATGTGTATTTCCAAACAGCGGTTGGAGATAATGAAGCTCGTCTGTTATCCATTTTAGAAATTGCTCGAAATCGTAGTAATTTGGTCATCTTAACTGGAGGATTAGGCCCAACAGAAGATGACTTGACTAAGCAAACTTTGGCAAAATTCTTAAATCGTAGGTTGGTATTTGACCGAATGGCTACGGAGAAATTGGACTGCTTTTTCGCAAGTCGACCGGATTATGCTCGAACACCAAACAATGATCGGCAAGCTCAGATAGTGGAAGGATCGACTCCTCTCCAAAACGAAACCGGACTTGCGGTGGGAGGCGTGATTGAAGTCGGTGGCGTGACTTATGTTGTTCTCCCCGGACCGCCTAGTGAATTAAAGCCTATGGTAAATAATGAGCTGGTTCCGCTGTTAGCAACTGGTCAAAAATTGTATTCAAGAGTCTTGCGATTCTTTGGTATCGGTGAAAGTCAATTAGTAACCCTTTTAGGAGATTTAATTGATAATCAGACCGATCCGACCATTGCTCCTTATGCTAAGACGGGAGAGGTGACATTGCGATTGTCCACCAAGGCTGCTAGTCAAAATGAAGCAGATATTAAGTTTGCCCATTTAGAAAAGAAAATTTTATCTGTACAGACTTTTGAGAAACAACATTTAGCAGATCTTTTCTATACTTATGGAGATGATAATTCTCTGGGACAAACAGCTTTTGAACTGTTGAGAAGAGCAGGAAAGACCGTCACAGCAGCTGAAAGTTTGACTGCAGGACTCTTTCAAGCAACTTTGTCAAACTTTGCTGGAGCCTCCAATGTTTTTAGTGGTGGCTTTGTTACCTACAGTATGGAGGAAAAGAGCCGAATGCTGGGCATTCCCTTGGCAGACTTAGAAAAGCATGGGGTAGTTTCAGCTTTTACAGCGGAGAAAATGGCTGAGCAGGCAAGAAAATTGACCGCTAGTGACTATGCGGTGAGCTTGACAGGTGTGGCAGGTCCAGACAGCTTAGAAGGACATCCAGCAGGGACAGTTTATATCGGTTTAGCAACCACAGGGGATGTTCAGTCTATTAAGGTTAATATTGCCGGTCGCAGTCGGACAGATGTACGTAAAATAGCCGTTCTGCATGCTTTCAATCTGCTACGAAAAACTTTATTAAAAAACGAAAATATGCTACAATAATTAGATAGGCAAAAAAATAATTTATCATTATACAGGAGAAATAAATGGCGAAAAAACAAAAAAAATTAGAAGAAATTTCAAAAAAATTTGGCGAGGAACGTCAAAAAGCGCTAGACACTGCACTTAAAAATATTGAAAAAGATTTTGGTAAGGGAGCAATTATGCGCCTAGGTGAGCGTGCTGAACAAAAAGTTCAAGTCATGAGTTCAGGTAGTTTGGCATTAGATATCGCTCTTGGTGCAGGAGGGTATCCAAAGGGGCGGATTATTGAAATCTATGGACCAGAGTCTTCTGGTAAGACGACCGTAGCTCTTCATGCGGTGGCGCAGGCTCAAAAAGAAGGCGGTATTGCAGCTTTTATTGATGCAGAACACGCTCTTGATCCAGCTTATGCGCAAGCTCTTGGGGTTAATATTGATGAACTCTTACTTTCTCAACCTGACTCAGGCGAGCAAGGCCTTGAAATTGCTGGTAAATTGATTGACTCTGGTGCGGTAGATTTGGTAGTTATTGACTCCGTGGCTGCCCTCGTACCGCGTGCTGAAATTGACGGAGACATTGGAGATAGCCACGTTGGCTTGCAAGCGCGGATGATGAGTCAAGCTATGCGTAAATTGTCTGCTTCTATTAACAAAACGAAGACAATTGCGATTTTCATCAACCAATTGCGTGAAAAAGTTGGTATTATGTTTGGAAATCCAGAAACAACACCTGGTGGTCGTGCCTTGAAATTCTATGCGTCTGTTCGTTTGGATGTTCGCGGAAATACCCAAATCAAGGGAACTGGTGATGAAAAAGATACCAATGTTGGTAAGGAAACTAAGATTAAGGTTGTGAAGAATAAGGTTGCTCCGCCATTCAAGGAAGCTTTCGTAGAAATCATGTATGGTGAAGGAATTTCTAAAACAGGCGAGTTGATTAAAATTGCGACAGACCTTGATATTATCAAAAAAGCGGGTGCTTGGTATTCTTATAATGATGAAAAGATTGGTCAAGGGTCTGAAAATGCTAAGAAATACTTGGCGGATCATCCAGAAATTTTTGATGAAATTGATCATAAAGTTCGAGTGCATTATGGTTTGATTGAGGATGATGCTGAAGATGAAAAAAATGCAGAAGCAACCAAATCAACAAACAAAGTAGAGGAAGTCACACTAGATTTGGATGACGCGATTGAGATTGAGGAATAATTTTTTAAAAATAGGTCGCAAGACGGAGGGATTTTGTGGTATAATATAGTATGATAATAGTACCGTGTGGCGAAAGGAGTACTTACATGATTACAATTTATACTGTCTCAAGTTGCACTAGTTGTAAAAAAGCAAAAACATGGCTCAATGCTCACCAGTTAACTTATAAAGAACAAAATCTTGGTAAAGAAGGGATTACAAAAGAAGAGTTGTTAGATATTCTAACAAAAACTGAAAATGGAGTTGCAAGTATTGTGTCTTCAAAAAATCGTTATGCAAAAGGTTTAGGCGTAGATATCGAAGAATTGAGTGTGAGTGAAGTGATTGATTTGATTATGGAAACGCCACGTATTTTGAAAAGTCCTATTCTAGTAGATGATAAACGTCTTCAAGTAGGATACAAAGAAGATGATATTCGTGCATTCTTACCTCGCTCGGTTCGTAATGTTGAAAATACAGAAGCGCGTTTACGCGCAGCCTTGTAAAGAGTGGAATTTCCACTCTTTTTTTATTTCGATGTTTATTGATATTAAAAATATGATAAAATAAAGAATGAGGAGGAGTTAATCCATGAAAAGAAGCCTGATTCTATTAACCATTATTCTCACAGTCTTAGCAGGTTGTGGTCAAAAGAAAGAAACAAAATCAAAAACAAGCAAGCAATCAATTGATAGTACGTTGCCAGTTATTGCAAACGCTGAAAAAGAAACAGTTGTGACAAAAAACTTATCATTCCCTAAAACAGCTGAAGGGGTTCAACAAACACAAACAATTACTTACAAAGGCGATCAATTTTTAAGTTTAACGATTGAGCAAATCATGCCGATGAAAGAAGAATTGAAAAAAGTAATTGCGGAAGTTGGAGTTGCTGAGGCGCAAAAATTATTGGAAAAATCTTTGGCTGAAGATGAAAAAGTTACACAAGCAAAAAATTTGCAAGGCTTTTCAACCTCTTTGGAAATTATAAATGAGCAAGAATTGAAGCGAACTCATACGTTTGATTTTCAAGTTTTGGATGTTAATAAAGCCGCAAATACTGAGTATTTAAAGAATATGAAATTAAAAGAATTTTTAAAAATGAAACCAAAAGAATATGTTGAAGATCAGATTGCCAGTGGTGCAACGGAAGTCAATCAATAACTGTCAATCATTGGTTGCCTTTTTAGACAGGTCGTTTTAACAACGTTTACAAAAGCTGGTATACTATTCTTATAAAGTTCTAAAATACAAGGAGGATATTTTTATGAGAAAATCGGTTGTTTTGTTAGGAGCAAGTTTGTTGCTGCTCACAGCTTGTGGTCAAAAATCCGGTCAGAATCAGTCAGGGGATAGTAAGACTGGTTTGAGTATTGTGAAAAAGGATTCTGTTGTGACCAAGTCTTTTCAACAAAAACAGACTGTCCAAGGGATTGAACAAACACTTACGCAAACTATTTCTTATGAGGGAAAACCCTTTAAGAAGTTTGTGATAAATCTTGAACAAATACTTCCTGAAAGTATGAAGAGTGTATTAGCGGGTCAAGATTTAGAAAGCACTAAGCCGCACTTGATTTCTGCTTTTGAAAAGGCTGCAGGATTGGATAAATTTAAGTCTTTGGGCGGTGTTGATGTTAAAACAGACATTACAAAAGACTAAATTATTAAAGTTACAATCAATATTGATATGAGCAAAATCAACCTTGATGAAGCATCAAAACTGGATACATATGGCTCTATGTTTTCAACTATTAAAAATTTAACAACCAAACAATATATTGAATCTGTCAAAGCAGCTGGAGCTAAAGAAGTTGCAAATCCATGATTTTATAGGTGTATAATGAAACAAAAAGAGGCTGGGACAAAAATCCTTAACCTCGGCAGATTTTTATGAGTTTCTTGCAAGTTGCAGTGGTTGAGTGAGTTCTATGCGGTTGATAAATCAACCGTTACAGCCCTACTCAACTGTGCGGGGGTGGGACGACAAAATCAAATTTCTTCGAAATTACCGATTTTTGTCCCACTCCCTTTTTCAACACCTTTCATTTGTGAAAAGTCTTGAAATGTGCTATAATATGGGTATTCTAGTGAAAGAAGGTGTAATTGTGGGATTTACAGATGAGACAGTACGTTTTAATCTTGATGATTCAAACAAAAAAGAGATTAGTGAAACATTGAAAGATGTCTATGTGTCGCTGAATGAAAAGGGCTATAACCCAATCAACCAAATCGTAGGATACGTACTTAGTGGTGATCCTGCGTATGTACCTCGCTATAATAATGCACGAAATCAAATTCGTAAATATGAACGTGATGAGATTGTAGAAGAATTAGTTCGTTATTATTTGAAAGGGCAAGGCATTGATCTCTAATGAGAATTATGGGGTTAGATGTTGGTTCAAAAACAGTCGGTGTCGCGGTTAGTGATCCACTTGGTTTTACAGCTCAAGGACTTGAAATTATTCCTATTGATGAAGAAAAAGGGGAATTTGGTTTTGATCGTTTAAGTGAGCTTGCAAAAGAATATAAGGTTGAGAAGTTTGTTGTAGGACTACCTAAAAATATGAACAACACAAGCGGACCACGTGTAGAAGCAAGTCAAGCTTATGGTGCTAAGATTGAGCAATTATTTCATTTGCCAGTTGAATACCAAGATGAGCGTCTAACAACGGTAGCTGCGGAGAGAATGCTGATCGAGCAAGCGGATGTGAGTAGAAAGAAGCGAAAAAAAGTGATTGATAAGCTCGCAGCGCAGCTCATATTGCAGAATTATTTAGATCGAAATTTTTAATAAATAAAGGAGAAAACATGGCACACGATCATAACCATGACCATGAACACGAAGAGCGTGAATTGATTACGCTAGTAGACGAGCAAGGGAATGAAACTTTGTTTGAAATTCTCTTGACCATTGACGGAAAAGAGGAATTTGGTAAAAACTATGTTCTCTTGATTCCAGCTAGCGCAGAAGAAGATGAAAATGGCGAGGTAGAAATTCAAGCCTACTCGTTTACTGAAAATGAAGACGGAACAGAGGGTGACCTCCAACCAATTCCAGAAGATTCAGATGCTGAATGGGATATGATTGAAGAAGTTTTCAATAGCTTTATGGAAGAATAAAAATTGCGTACACTAGCTTTTCGTATTACAAACAATGAAGAGATTGAAAGGCTGTGTGAATAGTTATTTTTATGGTATACGAATGAGTGGTTGGTTAATTCCCATGTGGAGCAAGAGTTCCAGCCATTCAAGTGAATTGTGGGGTGTGACATGAACCAAAGTCTGGTTCTGTTTCACTCCCTTTTTGCTGGGAGAAGAATATGAATGAAATTGAAACGTGGCTAGAGAGTCGCATTGGTTTAAATTTTCGCTCTGGTTTAGAGCGAATGAGACAGGCTATAAGTCTTTTGGATCATCCCGAAGAAAATTATCCCATTATTCATGTGACAGGAACGAACGGAAAAGGCTCAAGCATTGCTTTTATGTGTCAATTATTTGCAGAGCATAAAAAGAAGGTGGGAACCTTTACGTCACCTCATATGGTAAGTGTTCATGACCGGATTTGTATCAATCAAAAACCCATTTCCGATGAAGACTTCACTCGACTGGGACGCCAAGTTCAGGAAATGGAAAGACAGCTTCGACAAACACATGACCCACTTTCTTATTTTGAAATTTTAACCCTTATAGCTTTATTGTATTTCGAAGAAGAGCAGGTAGATGTGGCTTTAATTGAGGTGGGAATTGGTGGACTTTTAGATGCAACAAATGTAGTGATAGGAGATGTTGCGGTTGTAACGTCTGTAGGATTGGAACATCAAGAAACATTAGGAAACTCCATAGTAGCAATTGCGGAGCAGAAAGCAGGGATTTTTAAGGAGAAAAAAGTGGCTGTCATCGGACCGCTGACTGAAGAAGCGAGAAGAGTTTGTGAACTGTGTGCGAAAAAGCTAGATGTTGTTTTGTACGAATATGGCAGAGATTTTTCGTTTTCAAAAGGACAATTTTTCAGCTCAGATGTGAATATTCCTCATCTAAAGTTGAGCCTAGTAGGTACTTATCAAGAAGAAAATGCCACTGTTGCTTTGCAAAGTTTTCTTTTATTTATGAAACAGCAAAATTGGCAACCACAAGTGAAATGGATACGAAAAGCTCTGCAAGAGACACATTGGGCAGGGAGGCTGGAATATTTTGAGCGAGGAATTTATCTGGACGGGGCTCACAATTTACCAGCTTTATCCCGTTTGGTGGAGTTTATTCTCCAGCAAGAACGGCAAGAAATCTTTCTCTTATTCGGTGCTTTGAAACGCAAAAATTATCAGGGGATGCTGTCTTATCTTCAGCAGGAATTGCCTCATGTGCAGTTGTTCGTAACGACTTTTGAGGATGACGGTGCAATAGATAAGCAGAATCTTACAACCGAAACCTACGTTTCCTCTTATCGGGAGTTTATCGAACAATTCATTAAAAGCGCTAATGACAATCAGCTCCTTTTTGTAACAGGTTCTCTTTATTTTATTGCGGAAGTTCGTGCTTTTCTTTTGGAGAAAGAAATTGACTGATTAGAATGGTGAATGGCATAATAGAAATGTAGATAAAGGAGGGGAAATGGCACATTTAAAGAAATTCAGCTACGTCACATTTTTTCTGATAGGACTTATCATTTTGACATCGTGTACCAAGTCTAACCAAACTTCACCGTTCTCTCAATCTGTCTCAAGCAGCCAATCAACTACAGTCTCAAGTGAGAGTAGTGTTTCGCCAACTATTGCAGAAAATTCGTCAGAAAAATTAGACGGTACTTATAGAGGTATGGACGAAGAAGATGAGATTACTTTGGTTATCAAAGGAAATAGTGGTACGTGGACAGAAAAAGAGCCAAACGGTAAAGAGAAAGTAAAACAGGTGAGCATTGATCCGACAAATCAGCGAATGACGATTGGTGATGACATTGAGCATTATATGATTGATGGCAAACAGTTAACGATTGAGGATATTGAGCAAGAAAATGGAGAAAATGATACAGTTGTTTTAACGAAGCAATAACTTGTCTAATGTTGGTGCAAAATTTCTTGATAAAAATTTGATATAAGCTTGCGAAAACTAGGACGCGTTAGGCTTTAAGTTTATTGATTCATACAAGTCGATATGAGAAGCTGCATTTGTTTTAGCGAATTATTCACAAAGGGGCTTGCTTCATGAACTTTATCTGTTGCTTCTAACCGCTTTCTAAATTGGTAGTGGACAACAATCAGTATTCTAGTTAAAATGTAGAGATAGGGGGTAGGAGTGAAAGTGGCTGGTTACGAACCACAACTTTTCTTTTACTCTTTTTTGCTCTAATGAAAAAATACTTTGAATATCGAAGAATGAGTAATTCTGGCTTGATTTATTAGGGATTCCCCGTTATACTAGTACTAAATAAAAACAGGGAGAGAACATGAATTTTAGGAAATTTCAGCTATTGATGTCAAAATATGGTTTTAGCATCATTATTATGGCGCTAGAACTGGCACTTGTTTTTTGGTTTTTCTTTTGGCTTGGTCGCTGGATGCCTACTTTATGGATTGTCTTTGTGATTTTCTTCAGTCTGGCAACGATTTTAGCGATTGTCAATCGTTCAATGACACCGGAAAGTAAAGTAACTTGGCTCTTGGTAGCGTTTGTTCCAGTCATTGGCCCCTTGCTTTATTTGATGTTTGGCGAGCGCCGATTGTCTAGAGGTGAACTGAAACAGCTAAAAAATATGGATCAGATGAAATTTCGTGAGGACAATAGCTATGAGTTGCGGTTATACTTGAAAAAAACAGATAAATCAGCTTACGGGATTATCAAGTCGCTTCTCAGCATGGATCATAATGCGGATGTTTACGATGGCACGGAATCGCAATTTTTCCCTTTGGGAGAAGAGATGTTCCAGAAAATGCTGGAAGATTTACGCAAAGCAGAAAAATTTATTTTTTTGGAATATTACATTGTGGAAGAAGGTATCATGTGGAATAGTATTTTGGATATTCTGCGTGAAAAGGCAGCCCAAGGTGTGGAAGTGAAAATGCTCTATGATGACATTGGCTGTATGGCAACTCTTCCGGGAGATTATACCAGCCGATTGCAGGCTATGGGGATTGACGCTCATAAGTTTAACAAAGTGATTCCGCGGATGACGGTGGCTTATAATAATCGAGATCATCGGAAAATCCTCGTCGTTGACGGGCAGATTGGCTATACTGGTGGTATTAATCTGGCAGATGAATACATCAATCACATCGAGCGATTTGGTCACTGGAAAGACGGTGGGATTCGTCTGAACGGGCGCGCTGTAAAAGCCTTGACACGGCTGTTTCTGATGAACTGGTATATCAACCGTGGGAAAATCAGTGATTTCGATCGCTATCATTTGGACAACAAAGCTGTAGATGCGTCAGGGCTCTATATTCCGTATGGAAGCGGACCGAAGCCCATGTATAAAGCTCAAGTGGGTAAAAATGTCTATCAAAATATAATCAGCCAGGCGACAGATTATGTGTATATTGCCACGCCGTATTTAATCATTGATTATGATTTGACGGAAGACATCAAAAATGCTGCTATGCGGGGGGTAGATGTCCGCATTGTGACACCTTATATTCCGGATAAAAAAATCATTCAGCTTATTACGCGAGGAGCTTATCCTGATTTAATGGCGGTTGGGGTTCGGATTTATGAGTATACACCGGGCTTTATTCACAGTAAGCATGTAGTGGCTGATGATGATTTTGGTGTTGTCGGAACAATCAATTTTGATTATCGCAGCTTAGTTCATCACTATGAAAATGCTGTTTTGATGTATAAGACGCCTTCTATGTTTGACTTGAAGCGAGATTTTGAGAAATTGTTTGAAACCTCACAAGAAATACATGAAGATACCATTAAAAACACCTGGTATCAACGCTTGATTAAAGAAATTGTCGAATTATTTGCACCGATGCTATAAAATTTCTCTTGTAATGAGAGGAATTTTTCTTTTTTACGAATAATCTAGTAAAAGGAGGCAGAATGGTTATCGATTTAACAAGTGAAGAAAAGGAATTTTTGAAAGAGTATGTGGCTGTAAGTTATCATCGTTTTCGAGAATTGGAATACTACACTTTACTTTTGAAAAAGATGCAGAACCTGTCAGAATCAAGCTGACAGATAGGGAAGATTTTGATATACTAGATAAGACTGATATCAAGGAGAATCTTTATGTACGATACAATGCCTGAACAAGAGATGAAAGAGACAGTAGTAGAGACGCTTCACGAAGAGAACGAGAAAAAATCGGTTTTTATAGAGCCAACGTCGACTCCTTTTGTCGTTTTATTTTTGTGGAGCTTATTATTGAGCGTTTTAAGTGTTGCCAATCCATTTTTGACCAACCTTTCTACTAATCTGCAATCTCAAAATTTATATGCAGGTTGGGCAATGGCGCAAGGGCAGGTTATTTATAGAAATATTTATGGAACGAGTGGTCTGCTTTATTATCTAGCTAATTGGGTGGGTAGTCTCTTTATGGGCAATATTTTCTTTGTGGCAATGCAATGCTTGGCTTTGTTTGTTGCAGGAATTTATCTGTTTAAAATCGTATATCAATTAACGGCTGTAAAAAACACTTCTATCAAAATCCTTTCTTTATTCTATTGTTTGACGCTCGCTTTAGGCTGGGGCGGCTTATACTCTAGTATTTTTGCTTTCCCATTTGTCTTTGGATCGCTGTACTTTCTGATGCGTTATGTGACAGGAGAAGCAAGCGACAGAGGTTTTATTGGCTTTGGAGCACTTGGTGCGCTGATCTTTATGATTGATCCGGTGACGAGCCTTGTATTTTATTTGGTGACTTTCCTTGCTCTGCTAGTTTATAATATTTGGGCAAAGAAAAAAGCGCACGGTCTGTATCAATTATTTGCCATTTTGGTAGGATTCTCGCTTGTATTTTATCCGCTAGGTTATTATACGGTTTTGAATGGCAGTTTTGGGCTCGCCATTAGTCAGATTCTTTATCCTTGGGATAGCTTGCATTTTTCAGGGTCGCATTTATTGTACAATGGTTTGCTTTATGGAGGACTTATTATTGGACTTGGTATAGTTGTGACTTGGGTGAGAAGTTTTTCATTGCCAACGAATTCTTTAGAACGATTTCTACAACTCTTTAGTTTTTTAGCCTCTCTCTTTCTTGTTGTGTTTGTTTTCTTTTTGCCAGATCGGGGAGCCTCTCAACTGTTGCCGATTTTGCCATTTTTTATAGTTCTAGTCAGTATGTGGCTTGGAAAGCAGTCATTCCATAGAGGTGGAAGGCACAGTAGAGTTCAAAAATCTTCGTCTGCTTTCGGAACTTATATTACAAAGAATGCTTTTTTACCGCTTTTAGCCATGATTTACTTAATTGGTTTTCCGTTTGTCAATCAGTATGTTTTATCGACAGGCGAAACAAGTGAGCGTATTTCTGCGGCAAATTATATCAAGAGCAAATCAAAGAATACTGATAAAATCTATGCTTGGGACACAACGGCAGCTCTCTACCAAGCGAGTGGGCGCCTATCTGCGGTACCGATTTTAACCCCTAGCTTGTACCAAGGAACAGATGAAAATCAAATGTCCCTAGTGAATAACTTGAAAGAAACGCCTCCAACTTATATTTTGGTCAACGATCAAGTGTCTCTTCTGCAAGATATCAAAAAACAATTAAAAGAAAATTATCAGCAGACAGACCTAAAACTCAATCATTTCAAGCTCTATAAGTTGAAATAAAAAATCAATATCTTGTGTTTAAAATAAAATTTAAAGTTTTTCACCACAAGATATTGATTTTTTTTATTGGAGTGATATAATATGTTTTATACGAATGGAGGAGCTCATGATTGCATTAAAAGAAGAAACAGTACAAGGATTTGCTGATATTTATGTAGAAAAACGTGACGGTCGTCGTGTGGCGTTTGACGCAGACAAGATCTACAAAGCTCTTGTAAAGGCTAGCCAAGAAGTAACGACGATGACTCCGTTGTTAGAAGCAAAACTTGAAGGTATTACCAATAAAATCGTAGCAGAAGTGATTTCACGTTTTCCTGCGGGTGTTAAAATCTATGAAATTCAAAATATCGTGGAGCACGAATTACTGAATGCCAATGAATACGCCATTGCAGAAAGCTATATTACTTACCGCACACAACGTGATTTTGCGCGCTCAAAAGCAACAGATATTAACTTTACAATCGGAAAATTGCTTAACAAAGACCAAGCAGTTGTCAATGAAAATGCCAATAAAGATAGCGATGTTTTCAACACCCAGCGTGATTTGACGGCGGGAATTGTTGGGAAATCGATTGGTTTGCAAATGCTGCCACCACATGTGGCAAATGCACACCAAAAAGGAGACATCCACTATCACGATTTGGATTACAGTCCTTATACACCGATGACGAATTGCTGTTTGATTGATTTTAAGGGCATGTTGGCAAATGGCTTTAAGATTGGAAATGCTGAAGTCGAAAGTCCAAAATCCATTCAAACAGCGACTGCGCAAATCTCTCAAATTATTGCAAACGTAGCTTCTAGTCAATATGGTGGTTGCTCTGCTGACCGAATTGATGAAGTTTTAGCGCCTTATGCTGAAAAAAATTATGAAAAACATTTGAAGGATGCGCGTGAATGGGTGCTTCCTGAAAAGCAAGAAGAGTTTGCCTGGACAAAGACTAAAAAAGACATTTATGATGCCATGCAATCTTTGGAGTATGAAATCAATACCTTGTTTACATCAAATGGACAAACGCCATTTACCTCACTTGGCTTTGGGCTTGGAACCAATCGTTTTGAGCGTGAAATTCAAAAAGCTATTCTTCAAATCCGCATCAAAGGTCTTGGCTCTGAGCACCGTACAGCCATCTTCCCTAAATTGATTTTCACGTTGAAGCGTGGATTGAATTTAGAACCCGGTAGTCCAAACTACGACATTAAGCAGTTGGCCTTGGAATGCGCTACGAAGCGGATGTATCCGGATGTCTTGTCTTACGACAAGATTGTGGAATTAACGGGTTCTTTCAAAGTTCCAATGGGTTGCCGTTCTTTCTTACAAGGTTGGAAAGATGAAAATGGTCAAGAAGTCAATTCTGGTCGTATGAATCTTGGGGTTGTAACTGTCAACCTTCCAAGAATTGCCCTCGAATCTGAAGGTAATATGGATAAATTCTGGGAAATCTTCAATGAACGGATGAACATTGCTGAAGATGCCCTTGTCTATCGTGTGGAACGTACAAAAGAAGCAACGCCAGCTAATGCTCCTATCCTTTATCAATATGGCGCTTTTGGGCAACGTCTTGGTAAATATGACAAGGTAGATCAACTCTTTAAACATCGTAGAGCTACGGTTTCTCTCGGCTATATCGGTCTGTATGAAGTAGCGACTGTCTTTTATGGTGGTGAATGGGAACATAACCCAGAAGCTAAGAAATTTACAGTAGATATTGTTCGTGAAATGAAACGCCGTGTCGAAGAGTGGTCTGACCAATATGATTATCACTTCTCAGTTTACTCTACACCGTCTGAAAGTCTGACAGATCGCTTCTGTCGTCTGGATACAGAAAAATTTGGTCTTGTGAAAGATATTACAGATAAGGAATACTATACTAATAGCTTCCACTATGATGTTCGGAAGAATCCGACACCGTTTGAAAAGTTAGACTTTGAAAAAGATTATCCAGCAGCGGGTGCGTCGGGCGGCTTTATCCACTATTGTGAATATCCTGTTTTGCAACAAAATCCAAAAGCGCTCGAAGTTGTTTGGGACTACGCTTATGACCGCGTGGGCTATCTGGGAACCAATACTCCGATTGACCATTGTTATAAGTGCGATTTTGAAGGGGATTTCACGCCAACAGAACGTGGATTTACTTGTCCAAACTGTGGCAATAGCGATCCTAAGACAGTTGATGTTGTCAAGCGAACTTGTGGTTATCTTGGAAATCCTCAAGCCCGTCCGATGGTAAATGGACGTCACAAGGAGATTTCAGCTCGTGTTAAACACATGAATGGTTCAACAATCAAGTTCGAAGGACATCATGTAGAAAAGTAGGAACTTTCATGGGAAAATATCAATTAGACGATAAAGGAAAAGCACAAGTGGCACGCTATCATGAAAAGCATTCCAAAGGCGGAGTCAATAAAAAAGATCGTGTTGCAAATTTGCGAGAACAATTCTTACAAAAAACAAAGAAAAAATAGGAGAAAGAGTGAGGTTTGCATGAAGCTAGTCTCACTCTCTTTCTATCAAGGTGAGAAAAATGGAATTAAGACGACCAAGATTAGAAGATAAAGAGGCGGTGATAGACCTCATACTAGAATTTGAAAGGTCGAATGCTGCACACGATGGCGGTTTTTGGGACAAGGAAAATTTCGTTTATGAAGATTGGATTGCTGGAAACCAAGATGCGGAAATGGGTCTCAATATTCCTAATACATGGGTGCCGGCTATACAGTTTGTTGCCTTTGATAAAGGACAGGCTGTTGGCTTTCTAAATTTACGCTTGCGTCTGAATGAACATTTACGCGGACATGGCGGTCATATTGGTTATAGCATTCGTCCAACTATGCAGGGGAAAGGCTATGCGACCGCTATGTTGAAAGAAGGGCTTCTTGTCGCTGCTTCAAAGAATATCCACCGAGTGCTAGTTACTTGTGCGGAGGACAATTCTGCTAGTAGGGCAGTTATTTTAAAAAACGGGGGCATATTAGAAGACATCCGACAGGGCACCGAACGCTATTGGATAGATTTGAATTAGGAATAATTTATGGAATTACGAAGACCAGAATTGGCAGATAAAGAAGCGATACTTGAAATGATTGCAGAATACAAAGAGCAGGGGCTTCTCATGAATGGCGGTGTAGAAAGCACTTGGGCATATGCAGAAAATTACGAAGATTGGTTGCAAATCAATCGTGATCAAGAGGCAGGACTGAATTTGAAAGAAGGGCGTGTTCCAGCTATTTTGTTTGCTTCCTTTGCAGATGATCGTGCATTAGGTTTTTTAGGGCTTCGTATGACACTAAATGATTTTTACTTAGAGTTGGACGGGCATATTGGCTATGGCATTCGGCCTAGTGAGCGGGGGAAAGGGTATGGTAAACAACAATTAGCCTTGGCTTTACTTGAAGCCAAAAAATTAGCGCTCTCTCCCGTTCTGATTACTTGCGATATGGATAATGCTGCTAGTCGAGCAGTGATTTTGGCCAATGGTGGAGTGTTGGAAGATGTACGAGCTGGGAAAGAGCGTTATTGGATAGAGTTGGGGTAGAAAAATGACATGGAATACACCGAAGCCAGGTGAGTGGAAAAGTGAAGAGTTAAGCAAGGGGCGTATTATTGACTATAAAGCCTTTAATTTTGTGGATGGTGAAGGGGTGCGTAATTCCCTCTATGTCAGCGGCTGCATGTTTCATTGTGAGGGCTGCTACAATGTAGCGACCTGGTCGTTCAATGCCGGGATTCCTTATACGCAAGAGCTGGAAGAGCAAATCATGAAAGATTTGGCTGAGCCCTATGTTCAAGGACTGACCTTGCTAGGAGGAGAGCCTTTTCTGAATACTGGGATTCTCTTGCCCTTAGTCAAGCGTATTCGACGAGAGTTGCCTGACAAAGATATTTGGTCTTGGACGGGCTATACATGGGAAGAAATGATGCTGGAAACACCAGATAAACTTGAACTTCTTAGTCTCATTGATATTCTGGTAGATGGCCGTTTTGATAAGGCAAAACGAAATCTCATGTTGCAATTTCGAGGTTCCTCTAATCAGCGTATTATTGATGTACAAAAGTCTCTCAAAGCTGGAAAAGTGATTATTTGGGATAGATTGAATGATGGCACAGAAAGTTTTGAGCAGGTTAATCGAGATAAAACAGAATAAATTTGAACCAAGGTAGGAATTGATTGTTCCTACTTTTTTGTTGTTTAAAATGTAATGGCGAAAGATTGCATTGAAAACGCATTTATAATTTAAAGTTTTTGTAATTCTTAAAGAATGTTTGTATTTTTATCTTTTCTTGGTATAATTCCCAATTTACAATTTGTCCAAGAGCGCTTATCAGGAACTGTTGTACGAAATTCATTTGGTTTTATTTATCCAACAGACTTTGCTTCTCATTGTTTTTATCTTTTTCTAGCTATTTCTTATTTGTTAAAAGATAAAATAATATGGATACGTAGTATTATAGGTCTTCTTCTTTCTTATTTTGTTCTTAAATATTGTGATGCTCGTTTAAATGCTCTCTCTATTTTTATTGCTACATTAATCTTTTTATTTTTTATTATATGAAGAATACGAAGCTGAAAGTTTATGCTATTTTACCCTTTTCTGTTCCAATTTTATCTTCATTAATGTATTATTTAAGTTCGCGGTTTACTTGGGCAAGTCCATTTTATGTATTGGTGAATAATTTAATGAGTATGAGACTGCATTTAGGTAAAGAAGCTCTATCAAAATATGATTTACATTTATTTGGAACAAAAGGGATTCAATTTATTGGATATGGAGGTTCGACAGAATCGGTTTACAGTTATAATTATGTGGACTCTTCTTATATACAAATGCTATTTACCCATGGCATATTTCCATTAATTATACTTATTATTTTATATGTTCTACAGTCTTGGAAGTCATATAAACAAGGGAATTATTTGTTGTTAGCAATTTTATCTTTGGTATCCGTAAACTGTATGATTGAAGCATTTTGGATTCGACCATCCTATGATATATTTATGTATATAATGTTTGCTTCAATTACTTTTCCAAAAAAGGAAAGTGAACTTGAGGATTAATACATGAAAATATTAAAAAATTACGCTTATAACTTCTCCTATCAGTTACTGGTCATCATCCTTCCGATACTGACTACTCCATATGTAACACGGATTTTCTCGTCTGAGGATTTAGGAACTTATGGTTATTTTAATTCAATTGTGACCTACTTCATCTTACTAGCAACTTTAGGAGTAGCGAATTATGGTACGAAAGAGGTTTCTGCAAATCGAAAGAATATTCAGCCGACTTTCTGGGGAATATATAGTTTGCAAGTAGTTGCAGCATTTATTTCTATAGTTCTTTATCTTCTTCTTTGTTGGAGTGTTCCAAGTATGCAGAATCCTGTTGCTTACATTTTAGGATTGAGCTTGTTGTCAAAAGGCCTTGATATTTCTTGGCTTTTTCAAAGTTTGGAAGATTTTCGTAAGATTACCATTCGGAATATTACAGTTAAACTTTTAGGGATCCTATCAATCTTTTTATTTGTGAAAACACCAAATGATTTATATTTATATGTTTTTCTTTTGACAGGATTTGAACTACTTGGTCAGCTCAGTATGTGGTTGCCAGCGAAGGAATTTATTGGGAAACCACATTTCGATGTTGTACATGCAAAAGAACATTTAAAACCAGTTATTCTATTGTTTTTACCTCAAATTGCCATCTCGCTATATGTGACGCTGGATCGAACTATGCTAGGCGCTTTATCTTCAACTAAGGATGTGGGAATTTATGATCAAGCCTTAAAAATCATAAATATATTACTAACAATTGTAACTTCTCTTGGCAGTGTGATGCTTCCTCGTGTTTCAAGTTTGCTGTCTTCAGGTGATTATAAAGCAGTTAATAAAATGCATGAAATGTCTTTCTTGATTTATAATTTGATTATTTTCCCAATTATTGCAGGGATGTTAATTGTAAATAAAGATTTTGTCAATTTCTTTTTAGGGAAGGACTTTCAAGAAGCACGAGTGGCTATTGAGATTATGATTGCACGGATGTTCTTTATTGGTTGAAAAAATATTATGGGAATTCAGATTTTAATACCTCATAATAAAAATCGAGAGTTTATGTTGTCAACTACAATTCCTGCTTTTGTAAGCGTTGGATTAAACTTACTTTTAATTCCTTCTTTGGGATTTATTGGAGCGTCAATTACATCGGTTCTGACAGAGGCACTCGTTTGGGTTATTCAATATTACTATACTCGTTCATACCTCAAAGAAGTACCGATTTTATCATCAATGCTAAAAATCATTTTGTCCTCAAGCTTGATGTATATAATTTTATTATTATTGCAACCATTACTAAAATTTTCGTCTGTTGTGAATGTCGGAATTTATGGTATATTAGGGGCTGTCTTTTATATAAGTTTTATATTAGTGTTCCGAGTTGTTAATATAAAAGAATTAAAAGAACAATTTTTGAAAAAATAGGAGTTATTATGTACGATTATCTAATTGTTGGTGCTGGTTTATCTGGAGCAATTTTTGCTTATGAGGCAGCCAAGCGTGGTAAAAAAGTAAAGGTGATTGATAATCGAGATCACATCGGTGGGAATATCTATTGTGAAAATATTGAAGGCATCAATGTTCATAAGTATGGTGCGCATATTTTTCATACTTCAAATAAACGAGTTTGGGATTATATAAATCAATTTGCAGAATTTAATAATTATATTAATTCTCCTATTGCTAACTATAAAGGTAAATTGTACAATTTACCTTTCAATATGAATACCTTTTATGCTCTTTGGGGAACGAAGACACCTCAAGAAGTTAAGGATAAAATTGCAGATCAGACTAAAGATTTACAAAATGTTGAACCGCAAAATTTGGAAGAACAAGCGATTAAATTGATTGGTCCTGATGTTTACGAAAAGTTGATTAAAGGCTATACTGAAAAGCAATGGGGACGTTCTGCGACAGAATTACCACCATTTATCATTAAACGTTTACCAGTACGTTTAACTTTTGATAATAATTACTTCAACGACCGTTATCAAGGAATTCCAATCGGTGGTTATAATGTTATCGTTGAAAATATGCTTGAAGGTGTTGAAGTTGAGCTTGGAGTAGATTTTTTTGTCAATCGCAAAGAGTTGGAAGCATCTGCTGATAAGATTGTCTTTACAGGTATGATCGACCAATATTTTGATTATAAGCATGGTGAATTGGAATATCGTAGTCTTCGTTTTGAGTATGAAGTTTTAGATGAAGAAAATCATCAAGGGAATGCAGTCATCAATTATACAGAGCGTGAAATTCCTTATACTCGTATCATTGAACACAAACATTTTGAATATGGAACATAAGAAAAAACAGTTATCACGCGAGAATATCCAGCCAATTGGAAGCGTGGAGATGAGCCATATTATCCAATCAATGATGAGAAAAACAATGCTATCTATAATAAGTATTTAGAAGAAGCAAAAAAGAACGATAATGTTATCTTTTGTGGGCGTTTAGCCGATTACAAATATTATGATATGCATGTGGTTATTGAACGAGCTTTGGAAGTAGTGGAGAAAGAATTCTAAGATAGAGTCAACTAATTTTCATTATTTTCTTGGTTTAACTTTATTCTATTTTTCCACCTAACCCTAGCACACGAATGAAGCTTTCGCATTTTAGGAAAGTGTCTCATTTGCGTTCTTTTTTTGATGCTCAAAAAGAGACAAAAATATATAGACAAATGGTTTGAAAACAGGTATAACTATCTTTATCTTAAAATGAAAGTATGTGGGAGGGATTGTATGGACTAAGAACATCTTTTGTGGATAACGATTAGTTCATATTATTATTTCTATTTAGTTTATTGTCTGGTCGTAGACAAGAGATTGTTTCGTGAGATTCGAGAGACAAATTTTCGACCGATTGATGAGCATGTTTCGATGTCAGAAACAAACACTTTTGGACGGGGAGTAATGCATTTTCATGGAAGAAACGAACGCGAAAGAAACTGTATAAGAGTTTGAGGTGATTGGAAAATCATTTGTCAAATAAAAATTCCTAAACTAAATAGGAATGGTTTAGGAGTTTCACTAGTGAAAAAATAATTTGTGACTGATAGATAAAGTTGATTCGGATCTTACTGCAAGTATACTTTGTCATCTTTTAATATTAAAATAGCGGGCAATGGCAGTTGTTTCCAAAAATCATAATGGATTTGTCCATCAAAATAGCTGAGCAGGATACAAATCAGATTGCCGTGAGAACTGATGATGATGTGTTCATCTTGGTGATTTTCTTCTAATTTTTGCAGAAATGCTAGAGCTCGTTTTTGAGCCATGAGGTTCGATTCGCCACCCGGTAGAGAACTGTCAGGATTTTGCCAAAGTTGCTTGAGTGTAGTTTCAAATGTTTGGTCGGAAACCTGCTGACTGCTTAGTTTTCGTTCAATCAATCGCTTATCAAGTTGAATCGGAAGCCCAAAGGTTAGTGCCAAAGGCTCAATCGTTTCAATTGCTCGTTGGTAAGGACTAGAATAAATAGCAGAGATTGGCTTATTCTCTAGTATTTTTAATTGTGAGAGGGAAGCGAGTCCCTTTTGTGACAAAGGGCGTGTCCATTCGTCAGGTGTGTAAGTCGAATGTGCATGGCGGACAAAATAATAGGTGTTGTTCATGTAATCTAGTATATCACAACATGTGAAAATTCTATAAATAAGCAAGAAATAATGCTTATTTAAGAAAAACTTTAACTTTGTCTTACGGATAGTTAATAAGAGCTTGGTAAACTTTAATCAACCATTAAAAATAATCAAAGGAGTAAATAATATGGTTGACAAAAATCATCGTTCAAATAATGAAAAATATACAAAATGGTCTATCCGTCGGTTAAGTGTAGGTGTTGCTTCCGTAGTTGTGGCAAGTGGATTCTTTATTCTTATTAGTAATCCGGTAAATGCCCAAGTTGGTGCGCAAAACAAGGTGGTGATAACAACCCCTTCAAATAGTTCGACAGACTCTGGTAAATCCATACTTGATTCGAAAGTAGGGCAAACAGAAAGCCCGTCAGCTGAAAAGAAAGGAACACCAAGTACAACAAAACCCTCACAAGACTTGTCTGGCAAAACAACTCAAACACCAGATAAAAAGGTGCAAGAAAAACAAGAAGTTACAGAAGAAAACAAAGTAGGCAAGTCCGTCGCGGAAGCTGCGAAAAAAATCCAAAAGGCGTCAGAAGCAGTTGCAAAAGAAACAGCTTCAAAAGCGCAAGAAGATCCAACTCTTGCTCAAGCTAAGCAATCTGTAACGGACAATATCAAGGGCAGTACAGATGTTCCGGCTTCTTTCCTAGCCAATGCGAACCACCCTGGTCCCTTTGCAGCAGGGGTGAATGAAGTCATTCCGTACGAACTCTTCGGTGGTGATGGGATGTTAACACGTCTCTTGTTGAAATCCTCAGACGGTGCACCGTGGTCAGATAACGGCACGGCAAAACACGCTGGCTTACTACCTTTTGCCAACATTCCAAAAGGTAAATATTTCTATCAAGTGTCACTCAATGGTAATGCGGCAGGTAAACAAGGCAAAGCTCTCTTGGATCAACTGAAAGCGAATGGCACACACAGTTATACCGCAACCGTCACAGTTTACGGTGCAACTAAGGATGGTAAGGCAGACTTGAACAATGTTATCGCAACACGTCAAGTAAATCTGAATTTGAATGGCACTACGACCGTTGACCAAGTGAAAAAATCCGTAGTAGACAACATCAAAGATAAAATTGATGTCCCTGCAAGTTATTTAACAAATGCAGTTTATCCAGGACCATTTACGGCTGGTGTTAATCAAGTGATTCCGTATGAACTCTTTGGTGGTGACGGTATGTTAACACGTCTCTTGTTGAAATCCTCAGACGGCGCCTTATGGTCAGATAATGGTAAAGCAAACCATGCAGGTCTCCTACCACTCGCAGGTTTAGGAAAGGGGCAATATTTCTATCAAGTCTCACTAGATGGTAATGCAGCAGGTAAACAGGATAAAGCTTTATTAGACCAACTAAAAGCTAATGGTACGCATTCTTATAAAGCGACTGTTACAGTGTATGGAGCAACCAAAGATGGCAAAGCGGACTTGAAGAATGTCATTGCGACGAAATCTGTGACGATTAACCTAAAAGGTGAAAAGAAAGCGGACTCTAAAGGACAATCTCAACAAGGTCAAAATGATCAGGCACAAAACCAAGGTAAAAAAGCAGATTATGACGGAAGCAAGCATTCAAATAAAGGTGGAACACCTTCTGCGACATCTTCAAAAGGTGGACAAGCTACAGCAAGCAAAAAATCGCTTCCTAATACAGGTCAAAAATCCTCTCTTGGCTTGACAGTCCTAGGACTTCTTGGATTAAGTGCAGCAGCTATTTTAGCACTTGTTGGCATGAAACGCAGAGAAAAGAAGTAATTCTCGCATTTGTGAGCAATAACGCTTGAATCAAGTATAGAAATAGTGTTATACTTTTTCGTGGTATAACACTATTTTTCACAATAGAGGTAAGAAAATGACGAAGAGAATTTTGTTAGTAGATGATGAAGTAGAGATTACCGAGATTAACAAGCGTTATTTAACACAGGCAGGTTATGAAGTCAATGTGGCGCATGATGGGCAGAAAGCTTTGGAGCTTTTTAAGAAATATCCGATTGATTTGATTGTCACCGATATTATGATGCCCAACATGGACGGGTATGATTTGATTGGCGAAGTGCAGTATCTTGCTCCGGAGCAACCTTTCCTTTTTATCACTGCTAAAACATCTGAACCGGATAAAATTTATTCCCTCAGTATGGGGGCGGATGATTTTATTACCAAACCTTTCAGTCCGCGGGAGTTGGTGTTGCGGGTGCATAATATCTTGCGGCGCATTCACCGCAGTGTGGGAGCAGATGAAAAACTCCAACTAGGGGATTTAGAGATAAATCATGCAACGCGCGAAGTGACAGTGCACGGACAATCATTGATGATGACCATTAAATCTTTTGAGTTGCTATGGATTTTGGCCAGCAATCCTCAGCGGGTCTTTTCTAAGACAGAATTGTATGAGAAAGTCTGGCAAGAAGATTTTGTAGATGATACAAATACGTTGAATGTTCACATTCATGCCTTGCGGCAAGATTTAGCAAAATACAGTACAGAAAAAACACCCACGATTAAGACCGTCTGGGGCTTAGGGTATAAGATAGAGGTTTAAAATGAAATTAAAACACTTTATTATTGTGGGATACCTCATTTCCACAACGATCACGGTTGTTGCAATCATCTGGTCTGTCAACACCATGCTGATTTCAAAAAGTGATATTTATTTTATTATTGGTATTAGCATTCTGGCTAGTATTACAGGGGCATTGGTTAGCCTTTTGCTGTTGAGCCGTGTCTTTCTTTCTTTGGATAAATTAAAACAACTCATAAAAGGAATCTCTGACAAGAAATTTGAAACGGTGAATACAATTAAAAACCCAACAGAATTTAAAGAGCTGGCAGATGTCTTTAATAATATGTCAAGAAACTTGCAAAGTACCTTTACTTCGTTGGAAGAAAGTGAGAAGGAAAAGGGTTTGATGATTGCTCAGCTTTCACATGATATTAAAACGCCTTTGACATCTATTCAAGCAACTGTTGAAGGAATGCTAGACGGTGTGATTGCGGCAGATGAGCAGCAGTATTATCTCAAAACCATCAGTCGGCAGACCGATCGGTTGAATAAGCTGGCCGAGGAGCTAAGTTTTATCACTCTGAATACGATGAATCAGCCAGATGTACCGCTTGAAAAAGAAGAGATTTTCCTTGATAAGCTCTTGATTGATATTATGTCGGAGTTTCAATTGGTGATTGATAAAGAAGACCGAGATATTCAGATTTCAGTGCAGCCAGAATCAGCAAAAATTATCAGCAACTATGATAAACTCTCGCGGATTATTCTCAATCTTGTCAGCAATGCTTTTAAGTATTCAGAAGCAGGGACTAAGCTTACTATTGATGCGGCGGTTGACAATAAGCGCTTGACTTTAACGGTGGCAGATGAAGGTCAGGGCATTAAGTCAGAGGATTTGGAGAAAATATTTAAACGACTTTATCGGGTAGAATCTTCTCGCAATATGAAAACTGGCGGGCACGGTCTAGGGCTCTATATTGCACGTGAATTAGCACGCCAATTGGGTGGTGATATTTTCGTGCAAAGTGAGTATGGACAAGGTAGCAGTTTTTCGCTTGTATTAGATTTATAAAATGAAAGTGAGATAGACTAGAAAAATGAACATTTCCGGTTTATCTCACTCTTTGTTTTTATTAGTTTGTTTGTTGCTCAGCTAGAATGACTTCAAAGAGAAGATTTCCAACTAAATTGAACATTAGGCGTGAGCGTAGTTTTTCGCGCTTTTTAGGTGCATCGTAGATAAAGATCATGTGGTCGCTGATTTTAGCAAGGAGATGATTTCCTAAAGTGGTGATTGTAAGAACAGTTGCCCCTTGTTCTTTTGCCTGTAAGATACTGTGGTTGACGTCTTTATTGCTGCCACCGAGTGAAAAGACGATAATCACATCTTTTGGCGTAGCAATGTCTTTAATCCGGTCAATGCTGTATTGCTCAAAGTAGTCATTGGACCAGATGTTAATGAGTTTCAATTTTCGATTGAAGTCGGTCATAGCCATGTAGCTAGAGCCAACACCAATGCAGAAAATCCGTCGGGCAGCCAAAATTTTTTGTGCAAAGATTTGAAAGTCTTTTTCGGACAAGATAGAAATGGTATGTGCGAATTCAACTTGAATTTGTTCTTTCATTTGTTCAAAAGAGGACGCTACGGATTTCGCTTGATCTTTTTTGAGTTCTTTTGATAAGCGTAAATCATAGCGCAATTCGTTATAGGTTTGATAGCCTAATTTCTTACAAGCACGGATGACGGTTGATGAAGAGATAAACAGTTCATTGGCAATTGTCTTTAGTGTAATCGTCTCTACTTCTTCTTGTCGCATGAGATAATCAATGACCTCTTGTTCATTTACAGACAATCTGTCATAGTGCTGTTTTAAATTTTTTAGAAACATAAAGCCTCTTTTCTAAAGTATCGTTTTTAGTAAAACGTTTTCTGCTTAGTAAAATTTTACCGAAATAGTCAAAATTATGCAAGATAGAAACTTCTTTTCAAAAAAACGTTTTCAAGTTTATTTCTGCTAAAATGAAAACAGAAAAACACAAGGAGCAAAAAGATGAAAGAGAAGAATAAATTTATCTCTGTTTTTGAGCAATTTGGACGCTCATTCTTACTCCCTGTTTCGGTTTTGCCGGGTGCGGGGATTATCCAAGGTATTGGTACAGCCTTTACCAACGAAAACACGCTGAAGATGTTTCCTTTCTTGAACAATGCTATTTTTCAGTTTGTCATGAAATTTTTCATTGCGCTTGGTGGTACAGCTTTTAGCAACTTGCCTGTTATCTTTGCAGTCGGAGTTTCAGTTGGTCTTGCAAAACGGGAAAAAGGATCGGCAGCTTTATCTGGCCTGTTAGGTTTTCTTGTTTTGCACAACGTTTTGAATTTCTTGTTGAAAATCAGTGGAAGGCTAGTCAATACTGCTAACTTATCAAGCGGTGCAGCCAAACTTGCCCTGTCAAATGCCATGCAGACAAAAGTCCTCGGGATTCAAACCATGGACCTCAGTGTGTTTGGAGGGATTATCGTTGGGGTTTCTGTCTACTTCATTCATAAATGGGCGGTCAAGCAAGAATTGCCAACGATGATTGGTTTCTTTAGTGGACCGCGTTTTGTACCGATTGTTACCATGGTAGCGATGTCCTTTGTAGCCGTTGCAATCTTCTTTATCTGGCCAACCATTCAAGCAGGTATCAGTGCAGTTTCTATCCTCGTTTTGAAGTCAGGTCCGATTGGCACTTTCTTATATGGATTGATTGAGCGGGCTCTCTTGCCGTTTGGTTTACACCATGGCCTCAACTGGCCGGTTCGTACGACAGAGCTTGGTGGCTCATGGACAATTGGTGGGAACCATGTCGTCGGTACGGTTAATGCCTATCTTGCTTCTTTAGCGGATTCTTCGATCAAGTCTATTGACCCATCTATTACGCGTTTCAATGGTGGTAAATTTGTTTACTTCATGTTTGGTCTTTCTGGTGCTGCTTATGCTATGTACAAGACAGCTTCTCCAGAAAAACGCAAAGTAGCAGGTTCGCTTCTCTTTGCAGCAGCCGGAACTTCATTCTTGACTGGTATTACAGAGCCAATCGAATTTACTTTCCTTTTTGTGGCACCAATGCTTTACGCTGTGCACGCTGTTTTGGCAGGTTCTGCTTTGTTTGTTATGCACATGCTGGGTGCTGGTGTAGCAACTCCTACTGGACATGGTTTCATTAACCTTGTAATCTACGGTGTGTTGCAAGGACCTAAAACGCACTGGTGGCTCGTCTTCTTAGTAGGTATCCCTTATTTCTTCCTTTATTACTATGTCTTTAAATTTATGATTTTGAAATTCAACTTTAAGACTCCAGGTCGAGAAGATACGAATGAAGTCAAATTGGCAAGTAAGCAAGAAGCGCGTGGTAAATATGGCTTGAAGATTCAAAATGTCGGTCAATCTGCACCACAAGACACTACTCCGGTAAAGCAAGCCGGAGGAAAAGAACTGAGCAAACAAGAAAAAACACATCAGCAAGCACTTGGGTTGATTGTGGCTCACGGTGGTCCAGAAAATATCGTGGATGTCAATGCTTGTATCACTCGTTTGCGGATTGATGTCAAAGACAAGTCAAAAGTTGACAAAGATACGATTATTAAGAAATACGAAGCACTCGGCTTTGCTGAAAATGGCATGCAAATGCAATCTATCTACGGCGCTTATGCCAATGTTCTCAAAATGGAAATCCAAGACATTCTAGGTTTAGAGGAATAGCCATGGCACATAAGATTTTATGTGTAACAGATTTAGACGGAACTTTTGTGAAAGATTCCGTCGATGTCAGGCCAGAAGATTTACAAGCCTATCAGCGGCTGATGCAGTATAGTGATTTTGCCATTGCCACAGGACGATCTGTTAAAGAGATAAACTATCTTGTGCAAAGAAATCACCTTCAACTGAAATATGCAATTGGTTTTAACGGCGCCATGATTGTTGAGCAAGGCAATCTCTTATTTTCTCAACCGCTGGAGCAGGAAAATGTAATAGATTTACTTGCCTATATCCAACAAGAAAAACTGATTTTCGATGCGCTAGATGGCGAAGAGAGAATCGGAAATTTTGACCATGAAGACAAGCGCCGGTTATGGAACATGCCCATTCTTTGCTTAGACGATCCTTATGACCTTGTCTGCGAACGGCAGATTTATAAATTCAACATTCGACCCGAAGTATCAAAAACAGCTTCCTATGTGCAGACATTAAAAGAACAGTTTTCTCATTTGGAAGTTTATCAATCGGGTGGGACACGAATAGAAGTGACGGCTAAGAATGTTTCAAAGGGAAGTAGCTTACAGTCTTTGAAAACTCACGATCAACTAGTTGTGACGTTTGGTGATTCAGGGAATGACATTTCGATGTTTGAAAAATCCGATCTTTCCTACTGTATGGCACATGCTCCGAAGGCTGTCCAAGAAGCAGCTACGTATGTAGTGGATCACTTTGCAGATGCGGTGAAACATTTGGAAAAGTTGTTGTATCAAAATAGTATAAAGGCTTAAGAAAATTTTCTTAGGCTTTTTGTGTGCTACCACTATCCTTAATCAAAAAATTTTTTTGGTTTCATGTTATAATAAACCTATGGAAAACAAGAATAAATTACTGTTGATTGACGGCTCGTCCGTCGCTTTTCGTGCTTTTTTTGCACTGTATAATCAAATTGACCGTTTTAAGAGTCCGTCTGGGCTTCACACTAATGCCATTTACGGCTTTCATCTTATGTTGAATCACTTGATAGAACGTGTACAGCCGACTCATATCTTGGTGGCATTTGATGCGGGGAAGACCACCTTTCGGACAGAGATGTATGCTGATTACAAGGGCGGTCGGGCTAAAACACCAGAGGAATTTCGTGAACAGCTGCCTTTTATTCGCGAAATGCTAGATAAGTTGGGTATTCGCTATTATGATTTGGATCAGTATGAGGCAGATGACATTATCGGTACTTTGGATAAAATGGCTGAAAACACAGCTGTTCCTTACGATGTGACAATCGTGAGCGGAGACAAGGACTTGATCCAGCTGGCCGATGATAATACTATTGTGGAAATTTCTAAAAAAGGTGTGGCTGAGTTCGAGGAATTTACACCAGCCTACCTCGTGGAAAAAATGGGAATCACACCCACACAATTTATTGATCTTAAGGCTCTTATGGGTGATTCTTCGGACAATATCCCTGGTGTGACGAAAATCGGTGAGAAAACGGGACTCAAGCTCCTCTTGGAATATGGCTCTCTGGAAGGCATTTATGACAACATTGACCAAATGAAGCAGTCTAAGATGAAGGAAAATCTTATCAATGATAAAGAGATAGCTTTCTTGTCTAGAACACTTGTTACCATTGATACCCAAGCTCCCATCGAAATCGATTTGGAAGATATCCTCTATCAAGGTCCGAATATCAAACAATTAAGCAGATTCTATGATGAAATGGGCTTTAAGCAATTTAAGCAAGCGCTGGAAGCGGAAGTAGAGCCAGAAGAGGCGGCTGACATTGCTTTTGAGGAAGTGACGGAAGTCCGTCCAGAAATGCTCAGTAAAGATGATTTTTTCTACTTTGAAATGTTGGGGGACAATTACCACATAGACGAGATGGTGGGCTTTGCGTGGGGAAATGCACAGCAGATTTATGCCAGTCAGGACATCAACCTTTTGCATCAACCAGCTTTCAAAGAGTTTCTGGGAAACACAGCCCTCAAGGTTTATGATTTTAAACGCTCTAAAGTTTTGCTCAGTCGCTTAGGCATTGAGCTTTCGCAACCATCGTTTGACAGCCGTTTAGCTAAGTACCTTCTTTCAACCGTTGATAACAATGAAATCGTAACAATTGCTGGTCTTTATGGCAAGACCAAACTCGCCGAAGATGAGGCGGTTTATGGGAAAGGCGCTAAGCGGGCACTGCCTGAAAAAGCTATTTTATTGAGCCATTTAGCCAGAAAAGTCACAGTTCTCATTGAAACGGAAAAGCCTATGACAGACTTGCTGCGCCAGCATGACCAGCTAAATCTGCTGTATGAAATGGAGCAACCTTTAGCCTTTGTACTAGCTAAAATGGAAATTGCTGGTATCAAGGTAGAACGCGAAACATTGCAAACCATGCAGATTGAAAACGAGAGAATTCTGACTCGGCTAACTCAGGAAATCTATGACTTAGCAGGGGAAGAGTTTAATATCAATTCGCCTAAACAGTTGGGAGGCATTCTCTTTGAAAAACTAGGTTTGCCAACGTCTTTTACTAAGAAAACCAAAACGGGCTACTCTACGGCAGTAGATGTATTGGAACGTTTGGCACCAATCGCGCCAATTGTGGAAAAAATTCTGGACTATCGGCAAATTGCTAAGATTCAATCAACCTATGTCACGGGACTACAGGACTGGATTCTAGCAGACGGAAAGATTCACACTCGCTATCTTCAAGATTTGACTCAGACAGGACGATTATCAAGTGTTGACCCTAATCTGCAAAATATCCCAATCCGTCTAGAGCAAGGTCGCTTGATTCGGAAAGCTTTTGTGCCAGAGTGGGAGAACAGTGTCTTACTTAGCTCTGATTATTCGCAAATTGAGCTGCGGGTTTTGGCGCATATTTCAGGCGACAAGCATTTAATTGAAGCTTTCAGACATGGAGCTGATATTCATACTTCAACAGCCATGCGGGTTTTTAATATCGAAAGACCAGAAGATGTGACACCAAATGACCGCCGCAATGCCAAAGCTGTCAACTTTGGTGTTGTCTACGGAATTTCTGACTTTGGACTTGCCAACAATCTGGGGATTAGCCGTAAGGAAGCGAAGTCCTATATTGATACTTATTTTGAGCGCTATCCAGGTATCAAGAATTATATGGAAAATGTAGTGCGAGAGGCACGAGACAAGGGCTATGTAGAAACTCTCTTTCACCGTCGTCGGGAGATCCCAGATATCAATTCTCGTAACTTCAATGTTCGAGGATTTGCAGAACGGACGGCAATCAATTCGCCAATTCAAGGCTCAGCCGCAGACATTCTTAAAATTGCAATGATTCGACTGGATCAAGCTCTGATAGATGGGAATTTTAAAACCAGAATGCTATTGCAAGTTCATGACGAAATTGTGCTGGAAGTACCCGAAAACGAACTGACCGCTATCAAAACGTTGGTCAAAGACATCATGGAATCTGCCATTGAACTTTCTGTTCCCTTGAAAGCGGACGAAAGCGCAGGCAAGACCTGGTATGAAGCAAAGTAGAATCAAAAGTACCCAAAAGAGGGATATTATTCTGATTTTTTAGCTGTGCTCAGTTCAGATAAGGAACTCTCAAAGCAGGTACATTCAACTTTATAAAGGATTTGTGTTTCTGATTCAAAAAGGAGTAGCATAGCTCACGATACATGAAAGATTACGGAGAAAAGTTTATGACCTATCATTTCAAAAATCCCAGCGACGGGATTGTCAAGTATTATTTAGAAAATAGCAAGGTGATTGCGGTTGTTGGTTTGTCAGATCGAGAAGAGGCAACCAGCCACCGTGTATCCAAGGAGATGCAAGAACGGGGCTATCGGATTGTTCCGGTCAATCCGCGAGCAGCTGGTGGGGAAATTCTAGGTGAAACCGTGTATGCCAATTTAAAAGACATTCCTTTCTCGGTGGATATCGTCGATGTTTACCGTCGCAGCGAGTTTTTGCCAGATGTGGCGCGTGATTTTCTAGAAGCGGATGCTGGGATTTTCTGGGCACAATTAGGCTTGGAAAATGAAGAAGCCGAGCAAATCCTTCGTGCAGCTGGGTACGATGATCTTGTCATGAACCGCTGTATCAAGCGGGAGCATACCCGTCTGATTTTAGGAGAGTAAATGGCAACGTTGGTGATTATCAGAGGCAATTCTGGTTCAGGAAAAACAAGCCTGGCAAAGAAATTGCAAGAGTATTATGGACGAAAGACACTTGTCATCTCTCAAGATGTCGTTCGCCGTGACATGCTAAAAGAAAAAGTCGAGTCGGATAATCTGTCAATCTCTTTGACGGCAACCATTGCCCGTTATGGCTATGAGCGAGATTTGTTGGTGATCGTTGAAGGATTTTATGAAACAGATATTTACGGGCAAATGCTAGAAGAACTGCGTGCTCTCTTTTATCCAAAAGTTCTGTCTTACTATTATGATTTGACTTTTGAAGAGACAGTTCGTCGCCATCAAACAAGGAGCAAGAAAGTAGATTTCAGTCCAGCTGACATGAAACGTTGGTGGAAAGAATGTGATTTCTTAGGTTGGGAAGTAGCAACTTTTACAGATCAAGATTCGCTGAAAGATGCCTTTCAAGAAATTTCTAAAAAAATCAATTTGTTCTAAAAAATTAAGTTTGGTTTAAGCTAACTTGGTTATACTATATTTATCAAATGAAGACCTCCTAACTTTGTTTGATAGAAATCCTAAACTTTTTCATAATAATCTCCCTAATAAAGTCACCCAATTGGTGGCTTTTTTGTGTAGAGTTTATGGTATTTCTTGTGTTCTACTTATGTAAAATGATTTGAAAGCAACTTAAAAGACCTGAACAAGTATCCAAGTCTTTGTGAGGTTAATTTTATTTTTCAGAGTTAGAAAAACTAAGAAAAAATCGGAGTTTGTTCTTTTTCCTTTTTCACAGCTTCATAGAAAAGAGTTTGAGCTGTATAAACGTAGGGATAAACATAAATAGAAGCAATCCCAAAAGTAATGGTACTTAGCAAGTACCAACCGATAAAGGTTAAATCAAGAACAAATCGCTTGCCTTTATAACCTTTCATCATCTGACGACTCGCACGGATTACTTTAAAGGCGCCATCGTAGCTATTGTTTTCTAAACTATCACAGAGGATAAATTCCACTTGAGAATAGGCATAGTACTGAGGGAGTGCAATCAGAACGCCTATAATCATCAAGAAAAAACCGATAAGAATGTAGAGCAATAAAGTTCCAATAGTTGTTTGAAGCGCAACGTTTTGTGAAATATCTTGAGAATTGGGGAGGAGTTTAATGATACTAAAACTAGCAAGAATCATCATGCCGCTCCCAATCCAGACGAAAAGATTCCACAGAAATAGCAATACGCGTTTGAGCAAAAGCGTCATGAAAACAGGACCGATTATTTTACTATCAAAAGTCCGAATGGAATCTGAAAAATGCACCTCTTGTTGTTTTCTACGAATGACCTCAAGCAAAGTCCAAAAAGCAGCTGTTAAAAAGAAAGATACGATAAAACCAATTGCAATTGGAAAAAGAGAACGATTGATCCCGTGGGCAACCGTATTTTGGATACCATATTGTAAGATATTATTGGACAAGGTGTCTGAAGAATAATTGTAAACAACGGAAACAATCGCAGTCACAATTGGCACTAAAAAGAGTGCGTAGATTCCCTTGGTTTGGCGCTGGATACGACGAGCTTCTGCCCGAAATTCACTTAAGTTCATATTTGCCTCCTATATTGAAAAATATTATACCATATTCTTCTAAGAGAAAGAAAAGTTTTTATCTACTTTATCTTTCTTCCTTTTTTTGATAAAATCATACAGGATGTTGTGAGTCAAATGAACTCACACACTGTAAAATGAAGGTCTGGGACTGTTTTTCCCAGTATCGGAGGTAAAAATGTCAGATTCACCGATTCAATATCGTTTGATTAAAAAAGAGAAGCACACAGGTGCTCGTTTGGGAGAAATTATCACGCCGCATGGCACTTTTCCAACTCCCATGTTTATGCCCGTGGGAACTCAGGCAACTGTAAAAACGCAGTCACCAGAAGAACTCAAAGAAATGGGCTCAGGGATTATTTTATCCAATACCTACCATCTCTGGCTGCGGCCGGGTGATGAGCTGATTGCGCGTGCTGGTGGGCTTCATAAATTTATGAACTGGGATCAGGCTATTCTGACAGACAGCGGTGGTTTTCAAGTTTATTCCTTGGCAGACAGCCGTAACATCACCGAAGAAGGGGTGACCTTCAAGAATCACCTGAACGGCGCAAAAATGTTCCTCTCTCCAGAAAAGGCCATTTCTATTCAAAACAATCTAGGCAGTGACATCATGATGTCCTTTGATGAATGCCCGCAGTTCTATCAACCGTACGATTATGTCAAGAAATCCATTGAGCGGACCAGCCGCTGGGCAGAGCGTGGACTCAAAGCGCATCGCCGTCCGCATGACCAGGGTCTCTTTGGGATTGTGCAGGGTGCTGGTTTTGAAGATTTGCGCCGCCAGTCAGCCCATGATTTGGTTAGTATGGATTTTCCAGGATATTCTATTGGTGGTTTAGCTGTAGGTGAATCTCATGAAGAGATGAATGCCGTATTGGACTTTACAACTCCGATGCTGCCTGAAAACAAGCCTCGCTATCTCATGGGAGTTGGAGCGCCAGACAGTCTGATTGACGGGGTAATACGTGGTGTGGATATGTTTGACTGCGTGCTACCAACACGAATTGCCAGAAATGGTACCTGCATGACCAGTGAGGGGCGTTTGGTCGTGAAAAATGCTCAATTTGCAGAGGATTTCACACCGCTCGATCATAACTGTGATTGCTACACCTGCAAAAACTATACGCGCGCTTATCTTCGTCATTTGCTCAAGGCTGATGAAACCTTTGGACTCCGCCTAACCAGCTATCATAATCTCTATTTCCTCATCAATCTGATGAAAAATGTCCGCCAAGCCATTCTAGATGACAATTTGCTTGAATTTCGTGAAGATTTCATCGAGCGCTATGGTTACAATCATTCAAAGAGGAATTTCTAGATGAATCACGGTGAGAAGTCGTTAGTAGAAGTAGTCAAGGATTATTTGCTGGATGGGAAAAAACATACGCTTGCGATTTACGGACACGGTGCTTCTGGAAAATCTACTTTTGCCAAACGTTTAGTAGAAAGTCTGGGGCGAGAGCGAGTTAATCTGCTTGTGGCTGATCCTTATATAATAGACGGGGAATATCGTGACTTGCTGGCGGTTAAAGAATTTCCTGAGCAAAAAGTGACAGCCTGTCTTCCAGTGGCTCATGAATTGAAGAGCTTGGAACGTGATATAAGAGCTTTGCAATCTGGCTGCGATATAGTGACGATTGACTAGCCTTGGGCACCAAGTCAGCGACTTTCAGCGGAAAAACCAATTCTAATTGTGGAAGGCATGTCAGTTGCTTTTCTGCCGAAAGAATTGTTTGATTTGTCCATTTGTTTTTACACCGATACAGCGACGGAATTAGAGCGCCGCTTGGCTCGAGATACAGCCGTTCGAGGTCGCAATGTGCACTGGATTCGGCAAGCGCACACCAGCCGCCGCCAGCAATATGAACACTACTATAAAATGTATCAGGAAGAGGCTGATTTTCTCATCAGCCAGACTGAAGAGGGCTTTGGAATAGATAAAATAAGCAATGGACTTGGAAAATAAAATTCCAGGTCTTTTGTTTTTTTGGCTTATTTTTTGGTAAAATAGATTTTATAGCAACGTTGCTAAATGCAGCAATTAACAGAATTTTTGGCTTGCTTGACTCAGCAGTGATGTAGGCTTGCGGGAGTTGGTCGGTCTGTATCAGTAGTGAAAAGGATTTAGGAGAAATATGCGTATTAAATGGTTTTCAATGGTTCGAGTGACAGGCTTATTGCTGGTTCTCTTGTATCACTTTTTTTAAAAATTATTTCCTGGGGGATTTCTCGGTGTTGATGTCTTTTTCACCTTTTCAGGTTTTCTGATTACAGCGCTCTTGATTGATGAGTTTTCTCAGAGTAAAAAAATAGAGCTTCTAGCCTTCTTTCGACGGTGTTTTTATCGGATTGTTCCCCCTGTCATCGTCATGGTATTGGTGGTCATGCCCTTTACCTTTTTGATTCGGCGGGATTTTGTAGCCGGTATTGGAACGCAGATTGCAGCAGTCATGGGCTTTGTGACTAACTTTGACGAAATGATGACGGGTGGAAGCTACGAGGCTCAGTTTATTCCACATTTATTTGTCCATAACTGGAGTCTGGCTGTAGAGGTTCATTATTATCTACTTTGGGGACTGGCTATCTGGTTCCTAGCCAAATATTGCAAAACAGCCGGTCAGCTGAGGGGCAGTATCTTTTTGCTGTCTTCGTTTGGTTTGCTTATCAGCTTTCTCAGTATGTTTATTGGCAGCCTTTTAGGACTCAGTTTTTCGGGGCTTTATTTCTCGACCTGGACTCACATTTATCCTTTCTTTGTCGGCAGTATCCTAGCGACCTTGACCGGTATCAAACAGATGACAGGCCTGTTAAAGAAAATAATTCGCTCCTGGTCTTTGCGAGAGGCTTGTCTGGTCTTTGCGGCGGGATCGGGTCTCTTAGGCGTGATGATGCTTTGGATCAAGTTTGATTCGCTTTTACCTATTTGCTTGGTTTTCTTTTGGCTAGTTTGTCAGCGGCGGCTATGATATTGGCTACACGGGTCTTGCATGAGAAGACTCTCGACCTAAAAGAACCGCTAGTTTTGACAGTGATTGCTGATACGAGTTATGGAGTCTATCTTTTCCATTGGCCTTTCTACACGATTTTTTCACAGCTGATGGGCAATCTGCCTGCGGTGATTTTAACAAGTCTTCTTTCTCTTGCTTTTGCTGGACTGTCCTTTTATGTTATTGAGCCAATCATTGCTGGGAAATCCCCTGCTTTTCTCGGTTGGGACTTGCATTTTACGCAGTTGAAAAAGGTCTTGGCAATGAGTTTCGTAGGTTTGCTTCTTATCAGCCTGCTGGCTATCGGACTTGCTCCGAAGATTGGGGCGTTTGAGACAGATATGCTAGTCAATGGTCTTCATCAGGATGACACCAAGCTAAATCGGACTAAAAGTCTTGCAGAAAAAGGAGAAGCTAGTAGTTACAATATTGCAGATGGTGTGACGATTATTGGTGACTCCGTTACCTTACGGGCTAGTACTCCGCTGAAGGAAGTCCTGCCGGATGCACAAGTCGATGCTCAAGGCAGTCGCAATACAGCTTAGGCTCGCGAAATTATGAGCAATAATGCCGCAGTTGGCGGCTTGCTCAAGACCGTCGTGGTAGCAACCGGTGTTAATATTGTCTTTAACTACGAAGAAGAACTGAATGAGTTGGTCAAGACCCTACCGAAGGGACATCGGCTTATTCTGGTAACTCCTTACGATGGTAATTCAGACAAATATGACAATCCTGTCGCCGAAAAACATGCGCAATATGCCAGAGAGTTAGCCAAGAAATATGCTTACGTCACTATTGCCGATTGGAACACTACTGCCAAGCAGCACCCAGAAATCTGGGTAGGTAGTGATCATATCCACTTTGGAGAAGATGCCGACACAATTGCTGCAGGTGGTCGACTCTATGCGCAGGAAATTCAAAAGGCTGTCACAAAAGCAGCAGATGGGTCTGTAAAGCACAAGTAAATTCTTAGTGCATGGGGAAGTGCAAGTTTGTATTGATCATTCGATTTATCCTAGTAGTTAAAAATCTGTGCAAGCCCTTCAACTAAGCATGTAGGAAACAAACTGACTTTAAGCGTGGAAGGGGTAGTTTGTCTTCTTACCAGGCAATTCTACTTATTCATATTAAAGAAAAAATGATTTGTAAATGTCAAGCCTCATTTTAAATGAGACTTGATTTTTTTGTGTTGGTACTCACGACTAATAAAGATTTCTATATTTAATCTCTTGCTTTTTCAGAAGATAGTAAAAGCTCAGTAAGAAAGGGGAACGCTTTTAAATAAAAAAACTAAAAAACTTGCTCAAATCCCTTGCAATCAGTAAGGCTTTGTGTTATTCTATTATGGTGCTGTGAAAAACAGTCTGTAGCTTTGATGCAAGAGGTTGCGACACGCTCGGTTGCATTGCCACGCAATGGCGTCTCGGTTTTCTTGTGGAGCTAGCCTATTATCTTAAATAGACGAAAAGGAGAAAAAGATGGCAAACAAAAAAATCCGTATCCGTTTGAAAGCATACGAACATCGTACACTTGATACAGCGGCTGCAAAAATCGTAGAAACTGCTACTCGTACAGGTGCAGAAGTTGCAGGACCAATCCCACTTCCAACTGAACGTAGCCTCTACACAATCATTCGTGCGACTCACAAATACAAAGATTCTCGCGAACAATTTGAAATGCGTACACACAAACGTTTGATTGATATCATCAACCCAACTCAAAAAACAGTTGATGCTTTGATGAAGTTGGATCTTCCAAGTGGTGTGAACGTAGAAATCAAACTATAATCAGATGCAAGGTAAAAGTATTCGGGCTTAACTGGATACGGGCTAAGAGCTCTGCAAAAAAGATGAACTTCCTAGTGTTCGTCGAACACTGCGTCAGTTTCCTATTTTTACCAGGCTCTCTTAACGCCCTTAATATCTTAATCTTGAGCATAAAAAACGCTCGTTAAAAACTTTTTGAAAAAATATAGAAAAGGAAACATTTTCTCATGACAAAAGGAATCTTAGGGAAAAAAGTGGGAATGACTCAAATCTTCACTGAAGCTGGCGAATTGATCCCTGTAACTGTTGTTGAAGCAACACCAAACGTGGTTCTTCAAGTAAAAACAGTTGAAACAGATGGTTATAACGCTGTTCAAGTCGGTTTTGACGACCTTCGTGATGTATTGAGCAACAAACCTGCTAAAGGACATGTAGCGAAAGCTAACACGGCTCCTAAGCGCTTCATTCGTGAATTCAAAAACATTGAAGGCTTAGAGGTCGGTGCAGAAATCGCAGTAGATACATTCGAAGCTGGCGATGTTGTTGATGTAACAGGGACTTCAAAAGGTAAAGGTTTCCAAGGTGTTATCAAACGCCACGGTCAATCACGTGGTCCAATGGCTCACGGTTCTCGTTATCACCGTCGTCCTGGTTCTATGGGACCAGTTGCGCCTAACCGTGTTTTCAAAAACAAACACTTGGCAGGACGCATGGGTGGCAATCGTGTAACGATTCAAAACCTTGAAATCGCACAAGTTGTTCCAGAGAAAAACGTTATCCTCATCAAAGGTAACGTGCCTGGTGCTAAGAAATCTCTTATCACTATCAAGTCAGCAGTTAAAGCTGGTAAATAATAAAGAAAGGGGAAATCAGTCACAATGGCAAACGTAAAATTATTTGACCAAACTGGTAAAGAAGCTGGTGAAGTAGTTCTTAACGATGCAGTATTTGGTATTGAGCCAAATGAATCAGTTGTCTTTGACGTTGTTATCAGTCAACGTGCAAGCCTTCGTCAAGGAACTCACGCTGTTAAAAACCGCTCTGCAGTATCAGGTGGCGGACGCAAACCATGGCGTCAAAAAGGAACTGGACGTGCGCGTCAAGGTTCTATTCGCTCTCCACAATGGCGTGGTGGTGGTACCGTATTTGGTCCAACTCCTCGTTCATACGCCTACAAACTTCCACAAAAAGTTCGTAGATTGGCACTTAAATCAGTTTATTCTGAAAAAGTTGCTGAGGACAAATTCGTAGCTGTAGACAGCCTTTCATTTACAGCTCCAAAGACTGCTGAGTTTGCAAAAGTACTTGCTGCGCTTAGCCTTGATACAAAAGTACTTGTAATTCTCGAAGAAGGAAACGAATTTGCTGCACTTTCAGCTCGTAACCTTCCAAATGTGAAAGTTGCAACAGCAACAACTGCAAGTGTTCTTGATATCGTAAATAGCGACAAACTTCTTGTTACTAAAGAAGCTATCTCTACAATCGAGGAGGTTCTTGCATAATGAATTTGTATGACGTAATCAAAAAGCCTATCATCACAGAAAGCACAATGGCTCTTCTTGAAGAAGGTAAATACGTATTTGAAGTGGACACTCGTGCTCATAAACTTTTGATCAAACAAGCGGTTGAAGCTGCTTTTGACGGAGTGAAAGTTGCAAATGTGAACACAATCAATGTAAAACCAAAAGCAAAACGTATAGGGCGTTATACTGGTTTTACAAACAAAACTAAAAAAGCTATCATCACTCTTACAGCTGATTCAAAAGCAATCGAGTTGTTCGGTGCTGAAGCAGAATAATCTAAGGAGGAAATATCGTGGGAATCAGAGTTTATAAACCAACTACAAATGGTCGCCGTAATATGACTTCTTTGGATTTTGCTGAAATCACAACGAGCACTCCAGAAAAAACTTTGCTTGTTTCTTTGAACAACAAAGCTGGTCGTAACAACAACGGTCGTATCACAGTTCGTCACCAAGGTGGTGGACACAAACGCCATTACCGTTTGATTGACTTCAAACGTAACAAAGACGGTGTTGAAGCAGTTGTTAAAACAATTGAATACGATCCAAATCGTTCAGCAAACATCGCTCTTGTACATTACACTGACGGTGTGAAAGCTTACATCATCGCTCCTAAAGGCCTTGAAGTTGGTCAACGCATCGTTTCTGGACCAGAAGCGGATATTAAAGTCGGAAATGCTCTTCCACTTGCTAATATCCCAGTTGGTACATTGATTCATAATATTGAATTGAAACCAGGACATGGTGGTGAATTAGTACGTGCTGCTGGAGCTTCTGCCCAAGTATTGGGACAAGAAGGTAAATATGTTCTTGTTCGTTTGCAATCAGGCGAAGTTCGCATGATTCTTGGAACTTGCCGTGCAACTGTCGGTGTTGTTGGAAATGAACAACATGGATTGGTTAACCTTGGTAAGGCTGGACGCAGCCGCTGGAAAGGCATCCGCCCAACAGTCCGCGGTTCTGTAATGAACCCGAACGATCACCCACACGGTGGTGGTGAAGGTAAAGCACCAGTTGGTCGTAAAGCACCATCTACTCCATGGGGCAAACCTGCTCTTGGACTTAAAACTCGTAACAAGAAAGCGAAATCCGACAAACTTATTATTCGTCGTCGCAACGAGAAATAGGCGGCTGAGCAGAAGTTTGGCGGTTTAGCTGCCAAACTTCATTGCGAAACCTTGGCAAAGTTGATTAGATGTGTAGCAAGGCTGATAGCTATAGCTAACTAGCAATCAACTACTGCCCCTCGTGAGTTGTTACATACTTATAATTAGCGAGCTAACTCGCAAAATTCCGCCAGCTCGGTAGCGCTGATTGTCAGTGCAAGCCGTTGTGGTACATATTTTAAAGGAGAAAACATAAAAATGGGACGCAGTCTTAAAAAAGGACCTTTCGTCGATGAGCATTTGATGAAAAAAGTTGAAGCTCAAGCCAACGACGAAAAGAAAAAAGTCATCAAAACTTGGTCACGTCGTTCTACGATTTTCCCAAGTTTCATCGGATATACAATTGCAGTTTATGATGGACGTAAACATGTTCCTGTTTACATCCAAGAAGACATGGTAGGGCACAAACTTGGTGAATTTGCACCAACTCGTACTTACAAAGGTCACGCTGCTGACGACAAGAAGACACGTAGATAAGAGAGGAGAAAAACATGGCAGAAATTACTTCAGCTAAAGCAATGGCTCGTACAGTGCGCGTTTCACCTCGTAAATCTCGTCTAGTTCTTGACAATATCCGCGGGAAAGACGTCGCTGACGCAATCGCAATCTTGAAATTCACACCAAACAAAGCTGCTGGCATTATCGAAAAAGTGTTGAATTCAGCAATCGCTAATGCAGAAAACAACTTTGGCTTGGAAAAAGCAAACTTGGTAGTATCTGAAGCTTACGCAAACGAAGGACCAACAATGAAACGTTTCCGTCCACGTGCAAAAGGTTCAGCTTCACCAATCAACAAACGCACTAGCCACATCACAGTGGTCGTTGCAGAAAAATAAGGAGGTAAAATCGTGGGTCAAAAAGTACATCCAATAGGTATGCGTGTCGGTATCATCCGTGACTGGGATGCCAAATGGTATGCTGAAAAAGAATACGCGGATTACCTTCATGAAGATCTTGCAATCCGTAAATTCGTTCAAAAAGAATTAGCTGACGCAGCTGTTTCAACTATTGAAATCGAACGCGCAGTAAATAAAGTAAACGTTTCTCTTCACACTGCTAAACCAGGTATGGTTATCGGTAAAGGTGGAGCAAACGTTGATGCACTTCGTGCAAAACTTAACAAATTGACTGGTAAACAAGTCCACATCAACATCATTGAAATCAAATCACCAGATTTGGATGCTCATCTTGTTGGTGAAGGAATTGCTCGCCAATTAGAACAACGTGTTGCTTTCCGTCGTGCTCAAAAACAAGCAATCCAACGTACCATGCGTGCGGGAGCTAAAGGAATTAAAACTCAAGTATCTGGCCGCTTGAACGGTGCTGATATCGCTCGTAGTGAAGGGTATTCTGAAGGGACTGTTCCGCTTCATACGCTTCGTGCAGATATTGATTACGCTTGGGAAGAAGCAGATACTACTTACGGTAAACTTGGTGTTAAAGTATGGATTTACCGCGGAGAAGTTCTTCCAGCTCGTAAAAACACTAAAGGAGGTAAATAACCAATGTTAGTACCTAAACGTGTTAAACACCGCCGCGAATTTCGTGGTAAAATGCGCGGTGAAGCTAAAGGTGGTAAGGAAGTGGCATTTGGAGAATATGGCCTTCAAGCAACTACTAGCCATTGGATCACAAACCGCCAAATTGAAGCTGCTCGTATCGCTATGACGCGTTACATGAAACGTGGTGGTAAAGTTTGGATTAAAATCTTCCCACACAAATCATACACTGCCAAAGCTATCGGGGTTCGTATGGGATCTGGGAAAGGTGCTCCAGAAGGTTGGGTTGCACCAGTTAAACGTGGTAAAGTGATGTTTGAAATCGCTGGTGTACCTGAGGAAGTTGCTCGCGAAGCGCTTCGTCTTGCAAGCCACAAATTACCGGTTAAAACAAAATTCGTGAAACGTGAAGCAGAATAAGGAGAAGGCATGAAACTTAATGAAGTAAAAGAATTTGTTAAAGAACTTCGTGGTCTTTCTCAAGAAGAACTCGCGAAGCGTGAAAGAGAATTGAAGAAAGAATTGTTTGATCTTCGTTTCCAAGCAGCAACGGGTCAATTAGAACAAACTGCACGCTTGAAAGAAGTGAAAAAGCAAATCGCTCGTATCAAAACTGTTCAATCAGAAATGAAATAATAGACTTGGGAAAGGAGAAATTCTAAAATGGAACGTAATCAACGTAAAACGCTTGTTGGACGCGTCGTTTCTGACAAGATGGATAAAACAATCACAGTTGTAGTTGAAACAAAACGTAACCACCCAGTCTATGGTAAGCGTATTAACTACTCTAAAAAATACAAAGCGCATGATGAAAATAACATCGCTAAAGAAGGCGATATTGTTCGTATCATGGAAACTCGTCCGCTTTCAGCTACAAAACGCTTCCGTCTTGTAGAAGTTGTAGAAGAAGCAGTTATCATCTAATCAAACCAGAAAGGAGAAAACTTAAATGATTCAAACAGAAACTCGTTTGAAAGTTGCTGACAACAGCGGTGCCCGCGAAATCTTGACAATCAAAGTTCTTGGTGGTTCAAAGCGTAAATTCGCTAGCATTGGCGATGTCATCGTTGCATCTGTAAAACAAGCTACTCCTGGTGGTGCGGTTAAAAAAGGTGACGTTGTAAAAGCGGTTATCGTTCGTACTAAATCAGGTGCTCGTCGCAAAGATGGTTCATACATCAAATTTGACGAAAATGCTGCAGTGATTATCCGTGATGATAAAACACCTCGCGGGACACGTATCTTTGGTCCAGTTGCACGCGAATTGCGTGAAGGTGGATTTATGAAGATCGTCTCACTTGCTCCAGAAGTACTTTAATCAAAAACAAACTAAGTCCCCTATCTTTGATAGATAGGGTGCCCGTCAGGGCGTAAGAAATCAAAGGAGAAACCAATGTTTGTAAAAACTGGCGACAAAGTTCGCGTGATTGCTGGTAAAGACAAAGGTGTTGAAGCCAAAGTCGTTGCCGCACTTCCAAAAGTAAATAAAGTTGTTGTTGAAGGTGTGAACATCATCAAGAAACACCAAAAACCGAATAACGAAAATCCTCAAGGTGCTATCGTGGAAAAAGAAGCACCAATCCATGTGTCTAATGTTCAAGTGTTGGACAAAAATGGTGTTGCAGGACGTGTTGGCTACAAGTTTGTAGACGGCAAAAAAGTTCGTTACAATAAAAAATCAGGCGAAGTGCTTGACTAATCACGAAGGAAAGGAGAAGTATAATGGCTAATCGTTTAAAAGAAAAATATCTTAATGAAGTAGTTCCTGCTTTGACTGAAAAGTTTAACTACTCATCTGTTATGGCTGTGCCAAAAGTGGATAAAATCGTTTTGAACATGGGTGTTGGAGATGCTGTATCAAATGCTAAAAATCTTGAAAAAGCTGCTGAAGAACTTGCTCTTATCTCAGGTCAAAAACCACTTATCACTAAAGCTAAAAAATCTATCGCCGGCTTCCGTCTTCGTGAAGGTGTAGCGATTGGTGCTAAGGTAACTCTTCGCGGTGAACGCATGTATGAATTCTTGGATAAATTGGTTACTGTATCACTTCCACGTGTTCGTGACTTCCACGGTGTTCCAACAAAATCATTTGATGGACGCGGGAACTACACACTTGGTGTGAAAGAACAATTGATTTTCCCAGAAATCAACTTTGATGATGTCGACAAGACTCGCGGTCTTGACATTGTTATTGTAACAACTGCTAACACGGATGAAGAATCACGTGAATTGCTTACAGGCCTTGGAATGCCTTTTGCAAAATAATCTAGGAGGTAAATAAATTGGCTAAAAAATCAATGATTGCTAAGAACAAACGCCCTGCGAAGTTCTCTACGCAAGCTTACACTCGTTGCGAACGTTGTGGTCGTCCACATTCAGTTTACCGCAAGTTTAAACTTTGCCGTGTTTGCTTCCGCGAGTTAGCATACAAAGGACAAATTCCAGGCGTTACCAAAGCTTCTTGGTAATTTAAGATGTGAGAGCGTTAAGAAAACGCAATGAAAATAGGAAGTTTGGTGTAGGAGCGATGCTCCAAGGCAAACTTATCTTTTTCACCAAGTTCTTAGCTTGAACTCAATTAAAACATGATACAAAAGGCGTAACGAGCCCAGCAAAAATAGGGGATTTCGCTCAGGAGCGATGCTCCTAGAGAAATCTATCTATTTTGCACAGCTTGTAGTCCGTGTTCTAATCAGCAAGTCTGTTTAGAGTGTATCCATCAAACTGAGCCTAGCTCAATCATTAACTAGCAAGTGAATTATCAAACTACTAGTAAGAGGAGAAAAACAAAATGGTTATGACTGACCCAATTGCAGACTTTTTGACACGTATTCGTAATGCGAATCAAGCAAAACATGAAGTGCTAGAAGTACCTGCATCAAATATCAAAAAAGGGATTGCTGAAATTCTTAAACACGAAGGTTTTGTGAAGAACGTTGAGTACATTGAAGATGATAAACAAGGTGTTATTCGTGTATTCCTTAAATACGGTCAAAACGGTGAAAAAGTTATCACTGGTTTGAAACGTGTTTCAACACCAGGACTTCGTGTTTACAAAAAATGTGAAGATCTTCCAAAAGTCTTGAATGGACTTGGAATTGCGATTATCTCAACATCTGAAGGCTTGTTGACTGACAAAGAAGCACGCCAAAAGAATGTTGGTGGGGAAGTAATCGCCTACGTTTGGTAATTGCATGATACAAAGAGCGTGACGGACAAAGTGAAAATAGGAAATCTAGCGATGAATGCCCGCATTCAAGATAGATTTATCTTTTTCACACAGGCCGTAGCTCGTGTTCAAATTGGCAAAACTAATTTGAATGATGTATTTGAATAAAACGTTAGAACTATCGTACAAACTACTATGATAGTTCCCCCGTGAAAACTAGTCGTTCTGCGGCTTGACAATCTAACAGGAGAAAACAAAAAATGTCACGTATTGGTAATAAAGTTATTGCATTGCCTGCTGGTGTCGAATTGACAAACAAAGACAATGTCGTAACTGTAAAAGGACCTAAAGGAGAACTCACTCGTACGTTCTCTAAAGATATTGATATTCGTGTGGAAGGAACTGAAGTAACTCTTCACCGTCCAAACGATACAAAAGAAATGAAAACAATCCACGGAACAACTCGTGCTCTTTTGAACAACATGGTTCATGGTGTATCAGAAGGATTCAAGAAAGAACTTGAAATGCGTGGGGTTGGATACCGTGCTCAACTTCAAGGAAAAAAATTGGTACTTTCAGTTGGTAAATCTCATCCAGATGAAGTGGAAGCTCCTAAAGGTATTACTTTTGAACTTCCAAATCCAACGACTATTGTTGTGAACGGAATCTCAAAAGAAGTAGTTGGACAAACTGCTGCTTATATCCGTAGCTTGCGTGCTCCTGAACCATATAAAGGGAAAGGTATCCGCTACGTTGGTGAATTCGTCCGCCGTAAAGAAGGTAAAACTGGTAAATAATATTATAAGGTTGTTTTTTAACCAAAATATTTATTTCCAACTTTGTGCTTAGGCACGAAATAAAATTAAGAGGTGAAAATTGTGATTTCGAAACCAGATAAAAATAAAGTCCGCCAAAAACGCCACCGTCGCGTTCGCGGAAAACTCTCTGGAACTGCTGATCGCCCACGTTTGAACGTATTCCGTTCTAATACAGGCATCTACGCTCAAGTAATTGATGACGTAGCGGGTGTAACGCTCGCAAGCGCTTCAACTCTTGACAAAGAAGTTTCAAAAGGAACTAAAACTGAACAAGCCGTTGTTGTCGGCAAACTTGTTGCTGAACGTGCAGTTGCTAAAGGTATTACTGAAGTGGTGTTTGACCGCGGTGGATATCTATATCACGGACGTGTAAAAGCTTTGGCTGATGCAGCTCGTGAAAACGGATTGAAATTCTAATAGGGAGGACACTAAAAAATGGCATTTAAAGACAATGCAGTTGAACTTGAAGAACGCGTAGTTGCGATTAACCGTGTTACAAAAGTTGTTAAAGGTGGACGTCGTCTTCGTTTTGCGGCTCTTGTAGTTGTTGGTGACCGTAATGGTCGTGTTGGTTTTGGTACTGGTAAAGCTCAAGAAGTACCAGAAGCAATTCGCAAAGCCGTTGAAGATGCAAAGAAAAACCTAATTGAAGTACCAATGGTTGGCACAACAATTCCTCATGAAGTAACATCTGAATTTGGTGGAGCTCGTGTCTTGTTGAAACCAGCTGTAGAAGGTGCTGGAGTGGCTGCTGGTGGTGCTGTTCGTGCCGTCATCGAATTGGCAGGTGTAGCAGATGTAACATCTAAATCACTTGGTTCTAACACTCCAATCAACATCGTTCGCGCAACTGTTGAAGGTTTGAAACAATTAAAACGCGCTGAAGAAGTTGCTGCCCTTCGTGGTATTTCAGTTTCTGACTTAGCATAAGAAAGGAGATTCACATGGCTCAAATTAAAATTACTTTGACAAAGTCTCCAATCGGACGCATTCCGTCACAACGTAAAACTGTTGTAGCACTTGGACTTGGCAAATTAAATAGCTCAGTTATCAAAGAAGATAATGCTGCTGTTCGTGGTATGATTACAGCAGTATCACACTTGGTAACTGTTGAAGAAGTTAAGTAAGTAATCATTTTGCTAACAAAACTTTAAATTGAAATAAACTAGGGGATGAGAGGATTTTCTCAGCCCCTTAAACTAAATATATGTATAGGCGAGTTTATCCTGAGGACACCTTTTTCTCAGTATAAGCGCTAGCATTTTACAAAAGAGGAGAAAAAATATAATGAAACTTCATGAATTACAACCTGCTACAGGTTCTCGTAAAGTCCGTAACCGTGTTGGTCGTGGTACTTCATCTGGTAATGGTAAAACAGCTGGACGTGGTCAAAAAGGTCAAAAAGCTCGTAGTGGTGGTAAAGTTCGTCTTGGTTTTGAAGGTGGACAAACACCATTGTTCCGTCGCATGCCAAAACGTGGTTTCTTGAACATCAATCGTAAAGAATATGCAATTGTAAATCTTGATCAATTGAATGTTTTTGAAGACGGGGCAGAAGTAACTCCAGTTGTCCTTATCGAAGCAGGGATTGTAAAAGCTGAAAAATCTGGTGTTAAGATTCTTGGTAACGGCGAATTGACAAAGAAATTGACTGTGAAAGCAGCTAAATTCTCTAAATCAGCCGAAGAAGCTATCACTGCTAAAGGTGGTTCAGTGGAAGTCATCTAAGCGAGGTGACCTATGTTTTTTAAACTATTAAAAGATGCATTAAAAATCAAACAGGTTCGTTCAAAAATTCTCTTTACAATTTTTATTGTATTAGTATTTCGAATTGGTACGACGATTACTGTTCCAGGTGTTAATGCAAAAAGCTTGGAAGCTCTTAACGGGCTTTCATTTCTAAACATGCTCAGCCTTGTGTCAGGTAATGCTTTGCGAAATTTCTCAGTATTTGCATTGGGAGTTAGTCCGTATATTACCGCCTCTATTGTTGTTCAATTGCTACAAATGGATATTTTACCTAAGTTTGTAGAATGGGGCAAGCAAGGTGAAGTTGGACGAAGAAAGTTAAATCAAGCAACGCGCTATATTGCCTTAGTCTTGGCGTTTGTTCAATCTATCGGTATTACAGCAGGTTTCCATACCTTGTCTAGTGCTAAGTTGGTGGCAACGCCTAACTGGCAAACTTATTTGCTGATTGGTTTTCTGTTAACGACGGGTTCTATGATTGTGACTTGGTTAGGGGAACAAATTACAGATAAAGGCTATGGTAACGGTGTTTCTATGATTATCTTTGCAGGTATCGTAGCAGCAATTCCAGGAATGATTAAGAGTATATATGTAGACTACTTTGTCAATGTACCAAGCAGCCGTATTACTTCATCTATCATTTTTGTTACTATTCTGATTATAGCTGTTTTACTCATTGTTTACTTTACAACCTTCGTTCAACAAGCAGAATACAAAATTCCAATCCAGTATACAAAGATTGCGCAAGGTGCGCCTTCTAGCTCATACCTTCCTTTGAAGGTCAATCCGGCGGGTGTTATTCCGGTTATCTTTGCAAGTTCGATTACTGCCGCACCTGCAGCTATTTTCCAATTTTTGACAGCTACAGGTCATAATGCACAATGGGTTCGAGTGGCCCAGTCCTTGTTTGCAACAACAACCGCAAGCGGAATTGTGATGTACGCACTCTTGATTATTTTGTTTACATTTTTCTATACATTTGTACAAATCAATCCAGAGAAAACTGCAGAGAATTTGCAAAAGAGCGGTGCCTATATTCATGGTGTACGTCCTGGTAAAGGAACAGAAGAATATATGTCTAAGTTGCTTCGTCGCTTAGCAACAGTTGGTTCACTTTTCTTAGGCTTTATTTCGATTTTACCGATTTTAGCAAAAGATTTGTTTGGATTGACAGATGCTGTTGCTTTAGGTGGTACTAGTTTGCTGATTATTATTGCAACTGGTATTGAAGGAATGAAACAGCTTGAAGGCTACCTTCTGAAGAGAAAATATACTGGCTTTATGAATACAACAGAATAGAAACAGAGTAAAGAAAGATATTCTATACTTTAAAAGCAATTTGCGTTAAAGTACGAACGCAGTGGTTGATGATGAAAATGAGTTTTTGTTTTCATCCTGAATCAACTATGTTGCGGGGTGGGAGAGCAAATCGAAAATCATAGATTTTCTGAAGTCTGTCCCACTCTTTCTATTTTGTTTTTAAACAAGTTTATTAAGAATTTGTAATAGATTTATTTAAAAACAAAAAAGGAGAAGGATCATGAATCTTTTGATTATGGGCTTGCCAGGTGCAGGCAAGGGGACTCAAGCGGCCAAAATCGTTGAGGAATTTGGTGTTGCGCATATCTCAACAGGGGATATGTTCCGTGCAGCCATGGCCAACCAAACTGAAATGGGGGTACTTGCGAAATCATATATTGACAAAGGTGAATTAGTGCCAGATGAAGTGACTAATGGGATTGTCAAAGAACGTTTAGCACAAGATGATATTAAAGAAAAAGGCTTTTTATTAGATGGCTACCCACGCACCATTGATCAAGCTCATGCACTGGATCAGATACTTGCTGAACTTGGGCTTACTTTAGACGGGGTTGTTAATATCGAAGTGGATCCTAACAGCTTGCTAGAGCGCTTGAGCGGACGGATTATTCACAAAAAAACGGGAGAAACCTTCCATAAAGTCTTCAATCCACCAGCAGATTATAATGAAGAGGATTATTATCAACGTGAGGATGACAAGCCAGAAACCGTGAAACGCCGTTTAGATGTCAATATCGCTCAAGGAGCACCAATTATTGAGCATTATCGTTCTCAAAATTTGGTTTATGATATTCAAGGAAATCAAGAGATTGATGATGTATTTAAAGATATTGAAAAAGTCTTGTTAAAGTTAAAATAAAAGCGTTTTTTACACTTGCAATATTTGACAAGTAGTGATACAATGAATTAGTCTGACTTATAATTGTTACCTCTGTGTTCAGAGGAATGAATCGAAATTTAGGGGGTGCTTTTGCGTGGCAAAAGACGATGTGATTGAAGTTGAAGGCAAAGTAGTTGATACAATGCCGAATGCAATGTTTACGGTTGAACTTGAAAATGGACATCAGATTTTAGCAACAGTTTCTGGTAAAATTCGTAAAAACTATATTCGTATTTTAGCGGGAGACCGTGTTACTGTCGAGATGAGTCCTTATGATTTGACACGTGGACGGATCACTTACCGCTTTAAATAATCGAAATACTTGGAGGGATAAGAAATGAAAGTAAGACCATCGGTCAAACCAATTTGCGAATACTGCAAAGTTATTCGTCGTAATGGTCGTGTTATGGTGATTTGCCCAGCAAATCCAAAACACAAACAACGTCAAGGATAATAGAAAGGAGAAAAAATGGCTCGTATTGCTGGAGTTGATATTCCAAATGACAAACGTGTAGTTGTTTCACTGACTTATGTATACGGTATTGGTCTTCCAACATCTAAGAAAATTTTAGCAGCTGCTGGAGTTTCAGAGGATATTCGTGTGAAAGATTTAACATCTGATCAAGAAGACGCTATCCGTCGTGAAGTGGATGCTATCAAAGTTGAAGGTGACCTTCGTCGTGAAGTAAACTTAAACATCAAACGTTTGATGGAAATTGGTTCATATCGCGGAATCCGTCATCGTCGTGGACTTCCTGTACGTGGACAAAACACAAAGAACAACGCTCGCACTCGTAAAGGTAAAGCTGTTGCGATTGCTGGTAAGAAAAAATAATATAAGGAGGTAAAAAGTCTTGGCTAAACCAACACGTAAACGTCGTGTGAAGAAAAATATCGAATCTGGTATTGCTCATATTCACGCTACATTTAACAACACTATTGTTATGATTACTGATGTGCATGGTAACGCAATTGCTTGGTCATCTGCCGGAGCTCTTGGATTTAAAGGTTCTCGTAAATCTACACCATTTGCTGCCCAAATGGCATCTGAAGCTGCTGCAAAGTCTGCACAAGAACACGGTCTTAAATCAGTTGAAGTTACTGTTAAAGGTCCAGGTTCTGGTCGTGAGTCAGCTATTCGTGCTCTTGCTGCCGCTGGTCTTGAAGTAACAGCTATTCGTGATGTGACTCCTGTGCCACACAATGGTGCTCGTCCTCCAAAACGTCGCCGTGTATAATCATAAACCATTACACTGCTTTTCGTTTAAGAGGGAGTAACTAAATGATTGAGTTTGAAAAACCAAATATAACAAAAATTGATGAAAAGAAAGACTATGGCATATTTGTAGTAGAACCACTAGAACGTGGTTATGGTACAACGCTTGGGAACTCACTTCGCCGTGTACTTCTTGCATCTCTACCGGGTGCTGCTGTGACATCTATCAATATTGAAGGTGTATTGCACGAATTCGATACAGTTCCAGGTGTCCGTGAAGATGTGATGCAAATCATTCTGAACGTCAAAGGGATTGCTGTAAAATCTTACGTCGAAGACGAAAAGACAATTGAACTGGATGTTGAAGGTCCTGCAGAAATTACTGCCGGTGATATTTTGACGGATAGTGATATTGAAATTGTAAATCCTGATCATTATCTCTTTACAATTGGTGAAGGTGCTAGCTTAAAAGCTATTATGACCGTAAATACAGGTCGTGGTTATGTACCGGCTGATGAAAACAAAAAAGATGATGCACCAGTAGGGACGCTTGCGGTAGATTCAATCTATACGCCGGTGAAAAAAGTTAATTATCAAGTTGAACCAGCTCGCGTTGGTAGCAATGATGGTTTTGATAAATTAACTCTTGAAATCATGACAGACGGGACGATTATTCCAGAAGATGCCCTAGGGCTTTCTGCGCACATTTTAACGGAACATTTAGACCTGTTTACTAACTTAACTGAAGTAGCAAAATCTACTGATGTGATGAGAGAAACAGAAAAAGTTTCAGATGATCGTGTGTTGGATCGTACAATTGAAGAATTAGATTTGTCAGTTCGTTCGTACAACTGTTTGAAACGTGCTGGTATCAATACTGTATTTGATTTGACAGAAAAAACTGAACCTGAAATGATGAAAGTAAGAAATCTAGGACGTAAGAGTCTTGAAGAAGTGAAAGTAAAACTTGCTGATCTCGGTCTTGGATTAAAAAACGATAAATAAAGGAGGAAAACATGGCTTACCGTAAACTAGGACGCACTAGCTCACAACGTAAAGCAATGCTTCGCGACTTGACCACTGACTTGATTATCAACGAATCAATTGTGACAACAGAAGCTCGTGCTAAAGAAATCCGTAAAACAGTTGAAAAAATGATTACTTTGGGTAAACGTGGTGATTTGCATGCTCGTCGTCAAGCAGCAGCTTTTGTTCGTAACGAAATTGCCTCAGAAAACTATGATGAAGAAACAGAAAAGTATACTTCAACTACTGCTCTTCAAAAATTATTCTCTGATTTAGCTCCTCGTTATGCAGAACGTAACGGTGGATATACTCGTATCCTTAAAACTGAACCACGTCGTGGTGATGCTGCTCCAATGGCAATCATTGAATTAGTATAATTTTTATCAATTTTGTTGAGTGTTATGATGATGGAGTAATGTTACTCTTAGTCTAGCTCTGGTCTACCGCTAGGATTTTTCCTAGCGGGAACACTCATCTTATGATAAGAAACGTAGACGCTTGTTTACGAAATTGCTTTTACAAAAAAACAATTTCGTAAGCAGGCGTTTTTTAGAATTTCATAATCGATGCTTCACTACAGAATTTACAGAATTATAATGCTGAATTTATCATGAAAACTCCCAAACAGACATCTGTTAATTTTAACTTTATCCGCTGAAAAGAATGTAAAAGTACCTGAAGAGATAGATAGGTG
>OBXR01000027.1_pt1 | contig 135171 bp, 143 predicted proteins | sample 1476651 | NCBI WGS metagenome assembly OBXR01 (sample SAMEA2580175, study PRJEB22360) | human gut metagenome | biome: human gut; feature: human-associated habitat; material: faeces | place: Denmark | collected 2008/2010 | reverse complement strand
AGGCTCAGGCTCAGGCTCAGGCTCAGGCTCAGGCTCAGGCTCAGGCTCAGGCTCAATAGCAGGATGTACAACTTCCTTTTCTTTTGCATAGCCTTTTTGAATTAACTCACGCCCATGTTGTTCTAAGGTTTCAATCTCTTTCCCCTCAGTAACAACGACACCACCAAAATAAATGGCTCGTAATATAATTAGCTTCATGTTGCCCCCAAAGAAAAAGCGGTCATGAAGACCGCTCTATCGATTATTCCCCTGATGTAGGCACGGTGAAATCACCGTAAACAAAGGCTTCCGGACGTTTTACGGCTAACGCCAAACGCTCCTCGCAACGAATTGAGATCATGTTTTTCTCAAAATCGTCAGTGTTTTCCGTAGAAATCACTACATTGGTTTCTTCACGATCGAATAACTGTGCACCTGCGTTAAATGCGCCTGTTAAGAACTTGCCTTTAAACGCTGCTGATTCCGTAGCAACAACAGGTAATCCCCATAATGTTGGGCCAACTAATGCGGAGGGGTTAGCAAGAATGTAACGTCCTAATGAGTCTTTGGTTAATTCAATTTTCGCCCAATCGATAAAATGCAAAACATGCCCTGTGGCAGGCAGTCGAGCTAATTGCGCTTGTAGCATCGCAAGGCGTAAATCATCAATGCCACTTTGCTTTTCGACGCTAAATTCAGGTTTATATTTAGAGGCTTGAGGAATGATGCCATGTAAGTGAGCACCAGATCCGTCACCAAACAAGATTTCTTGCTCTTCAACAAACTTCAAGCCATAACGCATTTCAGCATCGACTAAAGACTGCAGTTGTGCAAAATCATCTAGGATTTGTTTAGATGCCTTGAACATATGAGCAATAGTGGTTACTGGTGTGATTTTGGTTGCAAACTCAATATCACTGTAAGGCTTAGCGGTATTTTCTGGTACCACAGAGGCTTTATTCGTAAAGCCAGTTTGCTGAACCCAGAAAATAGCCGGTGAAGTTGTTTTGCCTGGCGCAATCAGATCACGGATAAATAAACGCTGTTTTGGCGCAACATCAATACCAGGTAAGCGCTGAGGTTCAACAACACCTTCAGCCACACCAGTTGAAGTTAATGCGGCTTGCACTGGAATAGAAATGCGCTTACTTGATTGAATGCTAGAGTTAATTTCTTTCAGCGCATCTGCAGAAATGACCTGTTGACCAATTGTTTTGGCTGCTTGAACCGCATTATTCAGTGGCATTTGTGCTACATGTTGCTCTAATTCACCTAATGAAGCTTTGAGTGTTTTTTCAGATTCACGCAATGCATTCAGTTCGGTTGCCATCTTATCTACCGCTGCTTTAGTTTCGGTGCTTAAACTACCGACTTTTTGCGCTTCTTTTAAGGCTTCTTCGGCTTTAGCATTAAATTTGCCATTGGCTTCTTCAATTTTTGCCGATAGATTTTTTAATAATTCATTTGTATCAGACATAATGTCTCCGATTAGTTAGCTGTGGCGAAGGCATTTACCGCCTTTTCCAATTCAGAAAGAGTTTCAGGATTAATTTCAGAGGTAGCGCTTGGCGTACCGTGAGGATTGGAAGTAGCGCTCGGCATACTTCGTGTTAAAGCACTAATAAGTTTTCTACGCTCAGAGCGAGAAGTGTTCGCCTTAGCAAGTAACGCATCTAATTTACGAATGGCAGCTTGCGGGCTTTCATCACCATCATCAACAATATCTGCAGTAAGCAAATTATCAGCAAAGCCTTTCTCGATCGCTTCACTCGCACCAATATAGGTTTCGTCGTCCATCATCTGACTTACAACCTCATTAGATTGTCCACTACGTGCCACATAGATATCTGCCATCGACGTATCAAAAGGGGCGAGATCATTAGCTAATTTTGCAAAATCATGCCGATTACCTACACCGACAGCCCAGCAGTTATGGATCATCAAAAAGGCACCTCGGCCCATTTGAACTTCATCACCAGCCATTGCAATAATAGATGCAGCGGAAGCGGCAATACCTAAAATATTGACGGTCACTTTTCCACTGTGAGAACGAAGTAAGTTATAAATGGCTAACCCTTCAAACATATCGCCACCTGGACTATTGATATTGACAACCACATCATTATTTCCAATGGCGCGAAGTGCGGCAGAAATACGTTTTGCAGTAACCCCCTCTCCCCAATAATCTTCACCAATCACATCTAATATTGAGATGGTATTATCTGTACTTGATGCACGAATACTGCTATTCCATTTATCCAGCGCTCTAGGTTTAAGCTCGTAGCTAATCGATGCGCAGGGGCGATCCTCCAGCGCAACTGGCAAATGACTTTTTTTCATAAATTTACTCCTCAGAGTGAGGTTGATTGTTTTGAGAATGTGGGGTTATGGGATTACCTTCAGGAAACAACCAGTTGGTGATCTGCGCTTTAAGTTTTTCAGCTTCATTACTAGAGGCTTCTTGCCCGAGCTGATCAAGCGGTGTTAAATTAAGTTGAACGGTATAAATATCACCCCCCTCAATCGGCGGTAAATTTTCTAGCCGTCTCACATCATTTCGACTCATCCAACCATTTTGTAATGCCGTTGTGTAGTAAGCGGAACGCCCTGCACTGTCAGCCCGTAATAAACCTTCAACAGAGAATTCAGCATAATAATCGTCGTCACCATTCAATAAGCATCGGCTAATTTCTTGTTCTATATTGACTAAAAGAGGTCTTAGCGTATTAGTAAGAAACTGCATATTCATACCTTCGACGCTCGATGCCCAACTACTTTGTTTATCCATATGACCCACCATAAACGGTGGAACACGAAACCATCGACAAATTTCTTCAATGCTGAAGGTTCTACTTTCTAGCATTTGAGCTGCTTCAGGATTCATGGTGACATTGTTGTATTTCATTCCCCCTTCCAACACCATCATTTTTCCCGCATTTTTTGAACCTACAAAGCTTAATAGGTAACTTCTAATGCGCTCTCTTTGTTCATCATCAAGCGGAAACTCTGAAGATAAAAAGCCCGAACTTTGCAATCCATTTTCAAATATCTTAGCGGCTGACTCTTCAACGGATAATGCAGCACCAATAACATCACGCCCTATTTTTACAGGGATCATCCCGCAAATGCCATCCATACCAAACCCACGAATGTGCATAATTTTATTAGTAGGGATCGTTCGTGTTTTTTGCCCTAACGGATCAGTGTATTTATATTCGAGCATACCCGTTTGATCACTGCGTTTAACCATCATGTTTTGTGGCAACAAAGGCTCTAACGCAACTAACTTTGAACCAATATATTTTTTCTCAATGAAACTATTACCACGTAAACAAAGGCTAGCAACAACCATCAACATGAAACGAGAAGGCGTCATCTCAAAATTGGGTTGCTTGCACAGCAATCTATAAATAGGGTGCTCTTTCGCTAAGCTTCTTGAGCCATCACTTTCACTTTTATAAATCTTGATCGGTAATGTCGATATTGATTCACTCAGCAATCTTACACATGCCCAAACTGCAGAAAGTTGCATTGCTTTATCTGCTGTTACAACTTTTCCACTACTGCTTGTGCCACTCCATTCTTGCCAAAAATCTCCACTGGTCAGCGAAATGGGTACGCCCAACCAATTAAGAAGCGCGCTTTTAATGCGCCCTGGTTTTTTATTGTGTTGCATTAGATACCTACTATGATTGGGTTATTTATAAATCCTGAGATATCGGGTTTATCACTCCCCCCATTCACCAATAATCGACTCATGCCTGTAAATAGTGCAACAGGGCCGTCAATTTTTGCCTCGGGTGTAGATTTATTAGGGAAAATATTGTCGTTTTTGTCTGGTTTAACCGTGACGTTCGACATCATCCAGTTCATAACAGGGTGTTGGCTATGATGAAACTTACCTGCGTAAACTAGTGCTTCAATCTCTTTCATGGATTCGGAAAAGTTACGAACCGTTTGAGCAACCTCAACAAGAGGTAGCCCTTCTTCAGCGAGTGACAAACTAAATTGTGTCGCACTCCACGGGTCAAAACCCAGTTCGTTTAAGTTCTCACCCGTCACCCATTCAATAATTTCTTCTTTAATTTGAGCATGATCGACAACTTCACCATCAGTTAATGTGAGATATCCCATATCAGCCCATTTACGGTAAAGCTCCGCCATTTGTTTAGAACAACGCTCAAGCCGGTCTTCAGGCAACCAAAACTTAAAATCAGCATGAACATGACCGTTGTCGGGCTGTTTCCACACTTTAGCAGCCGCACAAATATCAATTTTATTGGCAAGGTCAACGCCGACCCATAACGGATAAGTTTGTAATTCTTGTTTAGGGGCTAATTGAGGCGCATCATCCCACTTCATCATATCCATCCATGAAGATTCAGCCGTAACCCAAATATTCATGTGTTTAGTGAAGAAGTTAATCCGTGCCGAAACCTGCTCTTTGGCTTTCTTGGCTAAACGGCGTAAATCATCCCAGCGCTTACAAACCCCCAGCCCCGGATTCGCTTTTTGCCACACGGTTTCATCAAAGGGATCATCGTCTTTATCTAAGGTATAAATAATGGCGAAAAACGAATCATCATCCACTTGGCCACGAAGCACTTTAATACCGTAATCCCGTAATTCGTAACAAATCCCCTCTTTATTAAACCCCGCCGTGGTGATCCCAAAAAGAAGAGACTGCAGACGCGCACCGGTAGCAGTTTCTAATACATCCCACACATCACGAGTTTTGTGTGCATGCAGTTCATCAACAATGCCACAGTGAATATTTAAACCATCAAGGTTGTTGGCATCACTGGAAAGCGGTTCAAACTTAGAGGCAGTTCTTTCTTGATAGATAGCGAGTTTATTAAACTCAAATAAACGTCCCAATGTCGCTTTGGACTTTTTCAGCATGTTCTTCGCATCTTCAAATACGATACGAGCCTGATCACGTGTCGTTGCTGCAGAGTAAACTTCGGCACCGCCCTCACCATCAGCACCGGTCATATACAGCCCAATACCTGATGACAATGTGGATTTTGCATTTTTACGTGCAACTTCGTTATAAGCTGTGCGAAAACGACGGACAAAGACAACATCACCGTCTTCATCTACAACTTCTTTGCCCGTTTGTTCATCAATTAACGGAATAACAAAGCCAAAAATATTAATTAAGATAAAAACATGCCAAGGCATTAAATCAATGGGCTTACCGGCTAAAGCTCCTTTGACATGAGGAATAAAACTGTAAAAATCGAGTATGTGCTGTGCGCGATCTTCAATGAAATAGATGCCACGCTCAGGCCCATGCTCTAAATCATTCAAAAACCGTTGGCACGCTAAACGTACCAGTTCGCACGCAACAATTTCTCCAGTCACCACCTGTTCGGCGTACTGAATTCCATCTGCTACGATTGCCATTCATCATTTGCGCTTTTTCAAAAATGCCTCGAAAGGATCTTCTTCGGCTTGCTTATCAATACTGACTTTTGCTCGAGAAGCGGGAGTCATACCAAATTCACTTAACATGGCGCGAATACGTTTCCATGCGTCTGCCTTCATTGCAGCAGATGGATGCGCCTTTATCATCAATCCACTTTCTGTATTGTTTTTGTAGGTATAGCCTTCTTCATCGAGAACATCACAATGATGTCGATATTCAGTGTAAGCTTCGACGAGTAACTCCAATGCCTTGGCATCCATCTGACTCATGACACCCATTGCATCAAGTTCTTCAGCAATACGCTTAAACCAATACTTACCTTGCTTAGTAAAATGTTTCGGAGTTGGGGGTACCCCTTTTGGCGGTTTTGGCTCTTTTTTATTAATCGGTCGTTTTGATGGGTTCCCCCTCACCAATTGCAGATGTGACGGGGTTTTAGGCGGTCCAGCCATAATAGAAATCTCCTATCAATAATCGCTTTGGGTTCCCCAAAAAAAGTTTTCTAACCTGCGGTGATGTGAAAAGAGGTAAGGGGGCGGTCCTATAAGGCGAGAGTGGTAGGGATTTGACCCGCCCCTCCCCTATGAAGAATGGTACTGTTATCCTTGACCAATATTACCTTTCATCTGCTGTTCGGCACCGATATAGCCCACAGCAAGCAATGCTTCACCATCAGGATATTCCGCAAGCAACTTGTTTATTTCAGCAATACAATGTTCAACCTTAGCTCTGCTTTGTTCTGGTAGTTCAGCAACTATTCCTTTAAACATAAGTAAGGTTTGTTCATCTTGCGTCATAGCGTTCTCTCCTTTGCAGTCTTAGTTCTATGACATGGAATACATAACGACTGCAGGTTCTCTTCTGCATCGGTACCCCCATGTGCTTTAGCAATGATATGGTCAACCGTTTTCGCTTCGGTGGCTCGTCCTGCCCTTAAGCATTCTTGACAGAGATACTTATCACGCTTGAGTATACGTACTCGCAGTTTATCCCATTGGGTACCATAACCACGTTGATGACGAGACTTACCGCGCTGGTGGGCTTCCCATCCTAGGTTCTGATGATCTGCACAGTAGCCGTTACGTTCTGTTGTTGTCTTGGCGCATCCCTGTTTACGACATGCGCGAGGTATGCGAGGTGGCATGTGATCTCCTGTAATCTAAAGGGCAAATTTCTGCCATTTTAAAGAGGGGATTTCTCACCTTTACTTCTGACTACACCACGTTCTGTTATTTAACTCACGCACAGCTTGTGACCATGCTTGTTGCTGAGTTGCCATTGCTTTCTTAAGCTCATTGATAGCAACATCTTGTTGATTGGCTTTCATACGCAAATCTGCCAACTCAGCCTTAGCGTCCTGCTCTAGTTGATAACTGACAGCCGCATCTTTTAGTCCTGCGGAATTAACAAAGGCATCTTTGATAAATAACTTACCAGCAAACTGTGGTGTTGATTTAGGCTTTGTTTCTACATCTTGCATCAGTTGTTTAATGCGGGTTAGTTGTTCTTCTAACTTATCTAACTCAGTGGTATCTACTGAGACTTTTAATTGAATAGTGTTATCTGACATATCTATCTCCAATAAAAAAGCCACCAGCGATTAACTGATGGCTATCTCTATAAACTCTATCAACGTCACCCAATACATGATATTTGTTGAATTTAATTACTATAATTACATCAACTAATTTAATAAAAAAGTAATTCTTTGTAATAGATAATTACAGCATGTTATTTCATTGTAACCAAATGATTAATAAACAAATAAATAATATTAGTTATATTAATTAGAGCCTCATCACTCTCAAAGATTACCTTTGATGTTAGTATATAGGCTTAAATTCTCATATGAGACACTAGTCTTTTGTTATAGATGTTCACTTTCCATATGATCTTGCATCAATAATAACATCACTCAGACAGTGACCCACTCATTCAAACAAGGAGGTATTATGTATTTTTTATATACGATTATCGCTATTGTATTCTTGATTTCCCTCGCCACTACAAAATCTGACTCAAAGAACAAACGAAAATAAAATCCATTAAAATAATTAATTAAAAAAATAATCATACCCAATATAGCTGAATAACCTGTGTTAACTTATTATTTTTACAGAATATGTCTAAATAACAACGCGCTAGATATAAATATTTTTATCATATCCTTAGCAAATTTATTCGCCCATACTTTGGCAATATGTAAGCAGTCGTCAAACATTCGCCCTTTTCTACTTGCTTGAGAACTTCGACGATAATGATCTACCGCCATGTAACTTGCTCTACGACAAACAGGTAAAGAAAAGCCGAGCTTTTTTAACTCGGCTAGTACGTTCTGCTCTATGAATTGTTCGTGGTTCATGCTGACTCTTCTCCATCTGGAAATTCGCCCATATCAGGTAAGGTTAATTGTGATAGCTCTTTAATTGCCTTCTTCGCTTTGCGTATTTTCTTTAAGTGACGCTTGCGTAAATTCATTAAGTCACTACCTTTCCTGCCAAAGTTCTCGAACGACCAGTTATCGGCTGCTACTAATCTATTTTGCATCTCATTGATAGTCAGGGTTTTAAGCTCATTCATGTCAAGGTTTGCTAACCCCGTTTGTGGTTTTGACTCTTTTTCAGCTAGATCAAGCAACCATCGACGCAAGGCTTTCGCTACATCTGTATTAGCTAACATTCCGATTAGATGTGCACCTCTAACAGAGAAGATCCTGACCTTTTCTTACGTAAGTTGTTGTTTATTCCATTGGTCATTGTTTCAGTGACCATTGTCATATCATCAGAAAACTCGTCTTTGTTGGCGTTATATAGATTGGTTACTGACTTCTCATTTTTGTATTCGAGAAGCTTAGCCATCTGAGAGCTGGTAAACCAAATCTTATTATCACCATTATCAAATGGAGTAATTTCATTACCTTTGAAAACTAATGATTTGCCCATGGTGTATTTCCTTATAGAAAAGCGAACCTGTTCACCAGAAATAACCGCCCCACAGAAAACACCATTAACGGTTTTTCTCAGGTTCGACTTTCTGTAAGGTTCTGTGAGTATTTTTAATTGCGCGGTGAATGCGCCGATGAAATGCGCAGAGTTCGCAGCTTAGCGATACACTGCTAAGCCACTTCTAGTCTGTTCCTAGCAGTCAAGATATGATCACTCTCCTTAATGGATAAACGACTTATCTAATTGCTGATATATATATTTACTTAAGCTATACTAAGTAATTATCACTATACTTTGATTAATATCCTGTTAGTTTGCCCATGCACCCATGCTGGGCTTTTTTTATTCTTTTGGAATGCTTTTATCCAGCTCTTCACGGAATTGAGTTGGGTTATCGAAACCTTGTGCTGCCATGATATTTCTCCATTAAAAAGCCCCGCTATTGAGCGAGGCATTCAGTGTTGATGTAATTCTGCAAATACAAAGTTTGCTGTTCGTTCTCAACTATCATTTCTCTGAGACGTAGATAATCTTGTTCAACTGCTTTGTTAAGTCGTGCGGTGGTTTCATCGCTTCCGCTTTCGGTGTAATTCTTGGTGACGGCTGGACACTCGGCTTTGACGTACACCCGCTTATTGCCAGAGCTAACAGCATCACGAAGAGTGTCGATTTCATTCTTTGCACTGGCTAACTCCTGTGTGTATTTAATATCGAGTTGATTTAGTCGAGTGATACGGGCTTGATAGTCTTTGTTGATGTTGATTTGTTGTGAGAGTTGCTCGGTGAGTGATTGGTTTGATTCTTTCAGTTCATCAATTTTTCCTGCCTGCCATCGAGTCATGATAAATAACAGCGTCATCATCACGGAGCAGGCAATTAGCAACTTCTTACTCATAACAACAACCAAGCATCTTCAAAGACTTTCTGACTGTATGGCTGATACCCAAGCTCAACACCTACAATCGCCGTGGCCAATGCAATAGCAACTGGTTTAGATGAAACATTAATAGGCTCATTTACACTAACGCCGATATCTCTAGCCGCACGATTAATGTAGCCGGCCGTGTTATTTTCATTTGGAGGCGCATACCGATCGATAATCGACTCGACAGTATTGAGTTCGTATTTCTTTTGGTATGTCTGCAGTAATTTATAGATGGCCCGTATACCGTATTCAGGTGATACGAATTGGCAGAAGCTCGGATCTGTTTGCTGTGCTGATAGCCCTTGCCATCTTGAACCATGCCGAATATTGCCTGGGTTGTTATTGCGTTCACCGCGTGCTGGTCTAGTCACTTCTTACCCCCTGTAAACTTATCCCAGAAGAAATCCAATGCTAAAGAGCCAGCGGAACCACATAAGCCAGCCGTAAATAATGTGTAGTAGAATGAAGCGTTAAGCTCTATTGATATAAGACCGCCCATCATCCCAGCAAAGCCAGATACGAACATTTGCATAATTGCTCCTACCCAACTCCACCGATAACCGTTACGTTTATTGTCAATAATGTATCTAGCCAATCCGCCGTATAGGGATATAGCGAATATGACACCCCATGCGGTGGCACTGAATTTGTCTTTCTCGTCCATTCGTGTCATACCGCCTCCTTTCTGGAGGAATTAGTTAATAGAACGCCGACTCACAGCTCTTGTGTGAATGTGATAACTAGAGTAATTGTTCTGTGGTCGGCATATACCAAAAAGCCCCGCGAATGCGAGGCTCTGTAAGCTGTTGACTTTCTAATTACTTAAATTATATTCCGTATGATAGATGCAACTCATCATCATACTTATCAAAAATCAGATATTTTGGTAAGTCTTCATTGGCTACCCATATTCTAACGCTACAAGTATCTTCCGTTGTTTCAATGTCGAAGTGTTCAATATCCTTAAGCAAATCAGGATAGTGTTGATTTATTAAAATAACAATATCATCTCTTTTAATTTCCATCACCGCTCCTTTTTATAAAAACCGTGAAAGATATTTTTCTATTTTTATGTTTTAATTATGAATTATTGAGTTTAGCACAAAAAGAGGGATGTTATGATTGAAAACTATCTAAACATATTCATAAAAGCGACTTTTGTTGAGAATATGGCATTGAGTTTCTTTTTAGGAATGTGCACTTTTCTTGCTGTTTCTAAAGAAGTTAAAACCTCATTAAAACTAGGTCTTACTGTTACTGCTTTACTTATTATTGCTACGCCTATCAATAACTTAATCTATCATTTCATCCTAAAGAAAGATGCTGTGATTGAAGGTGTTGATCTTAGTTTTTTAAGTTACATTACCTTTATTGGTGTTTTAGCGGCGTTAGTCCAGATACTTGAAATGTTTCTAGATAAATTTATTCCTTCTCTTTACCATTCTTTAGGTATTTTTCTACCTTTATTAACTATTCATTGTGCTATCTTTGGTGCCACCATTTTTATGGTTGAACGTGATTACACATTTACTGAGTCAGTAATATATGGCGCTGGCTGTGGCGTGGGTTGGCTACTAGCAATTGTTGCATTATCAGGCCTACGAGAAAAAATGAAATACTCTGATATTCCGAAAGGATTAAAAGGTTTAGGTATAACCTTTGTGACTGTTGGTTTAATGTCACTTGGCTTTATGTCGTTCTCTGGTATTTCACTATAATTTATATAACTTTAATTTTTTGTTAGCGCACTCGATAACAAAAGACCGCCTAAGCGGCCTAGTTAAAATAATAGTTGAAAATTAAATGATAATCATTATTATTTAATGAATGCCCTCGTTAATAATTTGGGCATAGACAATATTGACATTGCTCACATTTAGCTCTTAACTTATGCCGACATAACTCCTAGCGCGTCGGCTTTTTTTCTCAAATCTAAGCTAGCCCCGGCAAATAGTTCGAACCGTATCCCCAGTCACCGTAGTAATGTAGGCTTGATCTGTACGCTTAATATCAAATGATGGGATGGCGTCTTTCTTTGTGTGTTCAACCCGCGCCACGATATCTTTATTTTCTGATTCTGGGTAAAACTCTAGGCGGTACATTTCTCCTAAGCAGTGGACTTCTTCCACTTTACGACCTTCACGTTCAGTAATTAATTTAAGTGCGTACATAATTTCGTTCCTTATTTTAGATAATAAAAAAGACCGCCTAGGCGATCTTTAATTAACTCACACACTTTTATTTATGATCTATGGCATGCCTGACAGCACCAATAACAACCATCCGCAGTTTTATAACCTTTAGCCTTTGCTTGAGCAACAGCCTGTGTGCAATTAGAAAATAATCCTAAATACTCTCTATTTAATATAGTAGGTAAATGACTACAACCTTCTTTATGCACTTCATAATCTCCATGGTTGTCAGTGGATGTGTGAACATAATAACGATACATAAATACCTCCTGTTTTTGTGTACACAAAGAGATAATATGTTAATTAGTTAAATTATACTTACTATTAGATCACATACTACTGAGCCATTCGAGTTCATAGTGGTTTTATTGTGGTTTTTTCATGCATTCAGAGCAAAGAACCACCATACCAGAAGTGACTCTTTTTGCTTCTTGGATAGCATTATATTCTCCAAAATAGTATCCAAGATAAAATCGTCTCTCGGTTAAAAGAACTTTTTTACAAGCGTCTTTATGTAATGTGAACCCTATACCATTTATTGCGTTTGTTAAATAGTAGTCCATCGCTCATTCCATGTTTAGTTTCATTATTATGTTTTTTAAAATTAGCAAAAGAATTATAACGATACAACCGATAACACCATTAATACTTACCCACAAAGATAAGTATTACACAAATAACAAAAACCTCGCCAAACGAGGTTTTGAAAAAACTATCAATAATCTCACGATATATAGAGTCTTATGAGTAATAACGTTTTCAGTCTGTGGGATTAATATTTCCAGACTTCTTGAGCAATCTCTTTTACTAATGCAATTTTATCCCATTGTTGCTCTTCAGTTAATGCATTCCCTTCTTCAGTTGATGCAAATCCACATTGAGTACTTAAACATAGTCGATCTAATGGTACGAACTTACTAGCTTCATAGATTCGCTCTATTACTTTTTGTTTACTCTCTAACTCTCCAGTTTTTGAAGAAATTAATCCCAGAACAACTTTTTTATTGCCTGAAACATAAGATAACGGGGAGAAATCACCAGCTCTATCTGTATCAAACTCTAAATAATATGCTGATACATTTTCTCTTCCAAAAAGGATCTCAGCAATCGGTCCATAGCCACCACTAGCTGCCCATGTAGAGCGATAATTACCTCGGCAAACATGCGTTGTTAACACTAAATCTGATGGTGCGTTTTTAATAGCTTCATTATTCAAATAAACAAGCGTTTCCGCTAATGAGTTTATATCATTGCTTATTACAGTATGATCTGAATGGCATGAGCAACTATTTACACTTTCGCTCTCAGCAATACCTGAGTTGTGATATCGAGAATCAACCATCATGCCCCAAGTACAATCATCTAATTGCAAATTACGACACCCTACAAGATATAACTCTTTTATGAACTCTTGATAAGCACCAATAATATCGTTAATTAACTCATCTTTTGAAGAATAAATTACATTAGTGCTATCTAAATTCTCTGGCCGATAAAGCTCTTTGAAAAATTGAGCTGGTGCTGGGATCGTTAAACGAGGAACAATATTATCTTCAGCAAATTTCAACAAAAATGAAAAATGTTCAATAAAAGGGTGGTTATTTCCAGAGATTTTCCCTGTTAATCGAGCCGTCTCTGGACGAGTTTCAATACCATCGAATGAATATCCTTTAGATAAAAAGGCTTTTTCAACGCCGTTTAATCCCCACATAAAGTCTAAATGCCACCAGCTACGACGAAACTCACCATCGGTAATAACATGTAATCCGGCTTTTTTCTGCTTTTCTACTAACTCAATGATTGCTTTATCTTCTATTTTTTTTAATTCATGGCTAGAAATAGTGCCATTAGCATAATCGCTACGCGCTTTATGTAGATATTCAGGTCGAAGGTAACTACCAACGACATCAGCTTTAAATGGAGGGATGTTAATGCTCATTCAATATATCCTATATTTTCTTATTAAGAATTTTATTATCAAACATAACATTAATAAAAAAAATGGATATTGAAACTATTTCATATTTAATATGAAGCTATTTTATCTTTAAAAATTAAAAGCACAGATAAAGAGGATAACTAATAAAAACACAAAACCTCACTGTAGATGAGGTTCATAAGCTGGTTGACCTTGATGTCAGTCTTATCACAATATCATCATATTTACGTACGTAAAGTTTTATATGATTTTTTCCACGTATCGATCCATCTCTAATGGAACATCTAGCATCATTAACATACCTTCTATTATCCCCTCTGCCTTTTGTAATTTTTTACCTATATGCCCATCAGAACAATTGTGCTTGTTAGCAAGTTGCATAAATGTCATTCCGAATAAATAGTAATCAAGCAATAGGTCATGCATATCACTATTCTTTTTATTCAATTGCGCCATACAACTAGAAATAATTATTGCATCGTCTTCACAACATTGGGGGCGAGCCTTAACTTTACTTGGTATTAATCCACTAAACCCCGCAGCAACCGAATACCATTGGACCGACTCTGTATTATCTGCCGACCATGCACCCCATCTTTCTAATACCTGTTGTATATCACGCATTATGCCACTTCCTTATGTTGTCTTGAAAATACTAACTCTCTTACCTCACAAGCTTCTGTTAGCATATCGTTAAAGTCACCTCTATCGGGCCATCTCACTCTTACTGTCTCTACATCATTATTAGAAAGTAGGTTTTTATGCGCGCACTCCATAGCAGCTGCATGACCAGCCGCATTCCAATCCATATCTGTAAAGATAACAAGATGAGTAACACCCTTCGGTGCTTTGAATTTTTTCATGAAGTTAGTATTAATGACCGACCAAGTATTTACACCATAGAGTTGCTTACAAGAAAGTGCGGTCTCTATACCTTCAGCAATGCCAAGTGTAGTATCGACAGGAAACATTCTTATCGCGACAGATTCTGCATACTCTAAATAATTGTCATCCTGCACAGCAGTCATTTTCTTCACAATATCAAGAGGTGCTTTTTTATTCCCTTGTAAATACGTTCTATGTAAATAACAGAGTTGCCCTTTAGCATCAGTAGCTAGTGACCAGATAGCTTGAAATTTGTCAGAACTATTACGAACAGGTTGATGATCACAATAACGGACATTATCAAGTGGTAACTCAAAAACACCTCGATTCTGCAAATACTGCATGGCTGGTGTATTTTTAAGTATGGGTAGTTTGGAATAACAGCCCGTAATACGTTGGAATAAATTATTCTTATTGACTTTGTTGGGTGGAATAATTTCTTTTTCTCGGTGATTACCAATCAATACATCAATTTCATCTGCTAATGTTTTAAAGTCTTTGCCTTGTGTTCTTTCCAGCAATTGAAAACCGTTACCCGAACTGCACGTGCAAATATAAGTTCCTCGTCCGTCTTTATCATCAATACGGAATTTTCCTTTCTCCCCGCAGATAGGGCACTTTCCTTTAAAGTGCTTACGGCCCGTTATAGGAGGCAACCCATAATGTGCAAATATTTTTGCCCATAGTCCTTTTACCGCATCAATGGTATTCACAGTAAACCTCCTTGCTGTGGCTGGTGGCTAATTTGAGTGCGTAAATTTCGAATATTGACTTGTGCCTTCTTGCGAGACTTAGCAAAGGCGATTTGTTTGTATTTAATAAAGTTGCTCACTTCAGGTGTGATTTCTTGTGGTGTGTTATGAAAGCCTTGTGGCCATACGCCAAATTTATCTTTGAAAGTATTAGAAACCCAACCATCGCTAATCGGCTTACCCTGTGTTGCGCGTTGATTCTGGTAGTATTTCAATTGAGACCACCAGCTTTGTTTGTCTTCTCGGGTGTAAGTGCGTTCTTTCTTATTCAGTTTTTTGATGTTTCGACTAGTATCAACATCAATATCTTCACCGACTAAAGGTTTAAACCCACATTTAGGGCAAACATAAACACCTGCAGGCTTCATGTAGTGGCAAGAGGAACATTCTTTGGGTTTCTTCTCTTGTTTTTCTTGCTCTCGGATAGATGAAGATTCACTCATGCCGTCATTTTTGGTAGGCAGTTCGTCATATTCAATATCATCGGGATAACCTAAGCGGTGAACAGAACCGGAGTGATCGAAAATAAGGCAAGTTTCTTTTCCTGGTGCCGTGCGTAATCCTCGCCCAATAGCCTGGCACCAACGAATTTCTGATTTAGTTGGGCGAGCGTAAATAATGCAACGAACATCGCTATCAAAGCCGGCAATCAATGTTCCAACACTTACAAGTACCTTCGTCGCACCTTGTTCAAACCGATGGATAATAATTTGACGCTCATCATGTGGCGTATCTGCGGTGATCACCTCTGCATTCACACCTGCGCGGTTAAATTCGACAGTGACAAAATTGGCATGACTGACCGTGACACAAAAGCAAATCGTCGGTAGGTTTCGACCATTCACAAGCCAGTTATCAACAATGTCCCCCACCAAATCAGCACCACTCATGATTTCAGCAATTTCAGCTTCTTTGTAATCACTACCGAACTCTGCGTTGCTGGACGATTTCACTTTTGATAAATCGGGTTTAGTCGGCGCATAGAACTCGTATGAGCTTAAATCACCACGCTTGATCAATTCTTTCATCGTGGTTGGCTTAATCAATGTCTCGTAGTAATGACCAAGAAATGGCGCAAAAGGCGTACCAGATAAGCCAATTACCTTGAATTCACTTTCACTGATCACTTCTAATATTTTCTTACGGCGTAAATGCGCCTCATCGATAATGAGTAAATCGATGTTGTCTGGAAAATCTCTACGAATAACGGTATCTGCTGATGCAATTTGAACTAAACGAGTTGGATCATAATTAGGGTGATCACGCCATACATAACTAATCTCTTCAGCTGGCAAACCATACTCAATAAAACGACTAACCGTCTGATCAATTAAAATGGTGTAAGGAACAAGAAACATCACTCTCATTCCACGCTGAACATGTCCATCAGTAATAAACGCAGCTAATGCCGTTTTTCCGCTTCCTGTTGGGCTATAAATCATGAATGTTCTATTTTGCTTCCATGTCTGACGTAACATCGTCAATCCGCGTTCCTGTGCAAAATTTGGTGTGATTGTTAACATCGGTTTCCTCATCTGATAATTAGCACTGCCAAAGGAAGGGATTTATTTTTATTTCTTTGGACGTCTAAACGGCTGTTGGCTTTTTAACTCCTATAGAGATCTATATTTAAGATCTACTCACTCCCTTGGCTGTGCCTTCCCTAACACCCCTTTCAAAGATCACCCCCCTTTCCCCCCTAGAAAGTTTCCCCCTCTTCCCCAGAAAACAATCTAGACGGCTAAACGTCTTAACTTCCAATACCTCCTAAATTTAATTACTACTAAATCGATAACGGCTTTGCTGTGTACCCTTGCATTGCTCTCTGATAACGCTTTATGAATTCTCTTAATCTGACGTTAGCTTCATGACGAGCTTTGTTGTCTTTACGGTAGGGAACTTGTTCTCGTTCCCATTCCGTTTGGTATACTTCTGAATATTTAACTAATGCCTTCTGCCTCATGCTTGGGCTTAACTTCGTGAGTTGTTCCTGAATCCACTTAGCATCATCAGGAAAGTAGTGATCAGGCATCGGCATGTTGATTTGGTGCATGAGAGTTACCTTGATTATTCATAGCACTAGAAGACTCGTAACCGCATTTAAAAGGGAATAAATCATCCAAGGAACAATCACTCCCCAACTCATTAAAAGCAGTTACGATTGAACGACAGTCACAAAGGCTTGGAGTCCTGATGTCAAGTTCATAATTAGATATTCTTGATTGCCCCCAACCCAAATGTGCTGCAAGTTTTGCTTGTGAAATCCCAAGCTTTTTACGTTGCATTGAAATTTTATTCATACATCCTCTCCATTATTTTTATATACATTAAACACAAAATGTGTTTATTATGCAATCACATTTTGTTTGATTACTTTATTCACGTTTTGTGTTAAATAATGGCTATGAAAAAGATTAATGAAATTATCGGGGAAAGATTGAAATCTATCCGCGAATCTAAAGGTTTTAGTCAGGCTCAGTTGGCAAAACTGTGTGGATATTCGTCTGCGTCACGAATAGGAAATTATGAACTTGGTGAGAGAAAAATTAGTGCTGACGATGCATTAAGAATTAGTGAGATCCTAGAAGTATCCCCTGCAGAGTTGATGTTTGGCTCACAAAGCGAACAAGTTATAAGTAATTACCAATACCCTCTATTCACAAAGGTACAGGCTGGCGCTTTCTCAACAGAATTTAACTCATACACTCAGAAAGATGCTGTGTCATGGATACCTACAGCTAAGAAAGCCAGTGAGCGCGCATTCTGGTTAGAGGTTGAAGGTCAATCAATGACGGCACCGCCGGGAGGAAAGCCTAGCTTCCCTGAAGGAATGCTTATCTTGGTTGATCCTGAGGAAGAGGTTGAGTTCGGAGATTTCTGTGTCGCTCGTTTGCTGAATGATGAGTTCACATTCAAACGATTGATTAGAGATGGTGGGGTTGAGTATCTAGAGCCATTAAACCCTCGTTTCGACCTGATCCCTATTAACGGGAACTGCACAATCATAGGTAAGGTAATCAAGTCACAATGGCCTGACGACACGTTTTAGGGTGTGGTATCTAAGTTTGATATAAAATAATTTAAAAAGTTGTTGACATAGGGTTGGCAACTGGAATAGTCTAAGGACGTCAAGCCCAGCCCCGTTCGTAGACAATAGTTAATATCTACATAACGGCTCTGGGCATTTTTTATTTCAACATGAAAAAGACAGCTATTCTTATTGATGCGGGATTCTTTATCTCCCGAGTTAGCGCTGTAAAGCGAAAGCATTTTAAAGATCATGATTTAAATGCATCTCATCTAATGAAATTAATATGGGGACTTGTTCAGTATCACTTGAACAAAAGACATGGCTCTCATGAGCATAGAGCTCCATTGGAATTATACCGAATTTACTTCTACGATTGCCCACCTCTTGATATACAAACAAGGTACCCTTTGCCAGCAGAAAAAGGGCACACATCACCACCAAGGAAAAATTTTAAACTAGAGCCATCTTATATTCTAAGAACAGAACTTCATGAAGAATTAAGGAAGAGTAGAAAAACAGCTCTCAGGATGGGAACACTAGTTGATAGTAAGCGTTGGCAAATAAATGAACACACACTCAAAGATCTTCTTGCTGGCAGAAAAAAATGGGAACAACTAACCAATGATGATTTTCATTACGATATAAAACAAAAAGCTGTAGACATTAAGCTAGGCATGGATATAACTATGCTTGCATATGAAAAATTAGTGGATGTAATGGTTCTGGTAGCTGGTGACTCAGATTTCGTTCCAGCAGCTAAACACGCAAGAACAAAAGGAATAGACTTCATCTTAGACCCATTAAGGCAAGACGTATCACCAACTTTATCTGAACATATAGATGGAATCCAATCTTATGGTTTAATATCTGCAATTGCAGACATACTACAAGTAACTCCAGACCCTGTACCAGATTGGTGGGAAGAGAAAGTAGCCAGATCAGAGGCTAGGAAAAAAACAAGTCAGCGTAGAACAAGACCTAAAAGAAGATAACCCCAGCCCTCCCAGCGAGGGCTTTTTTGTGCCTTCCATATTCACCTATAATTAATTGGTTTACATAAATAAATTTAAATTAACACTTAACCTAAATAGGTATAAATTAACAAAAGCAATTTATCTTATGGACGGTTAATTCATGATTAAATTTGGGGTTGTAGCCGTGATTTTATTGGCTTCACTTTTAGTTATAAATATCAAAATACAAAATGATAAAATACAATCTATTACTGATGAAAATCAGTTCGAGTGTATCAAGCATAACCATACAAAAAATAACGGAAATCCCCCTCATTCTCACAACAAACACCTCACGCCTCAATTTAATATCAAAGCAATACAAGAAAGTTGCTATGAAAGGTGGAGCTTAAAAATGGATCGCCACTACTAATTACCCAATTTAATCCCTCCAAAGAAGTGATCTGCATTCCAATCTGAGATTTTTTTGAAAATAAATTATCAGAAAATACAATAAACTAAATCAAAAGCCAAAATAAAACCACAAAATGTGATTGCAATACAAACACAAATATGTGTTAATAAAAACACAAAACGTGATTAAAGGATTTAAATATGCCTATTTTACATTCTACTGCAATCCCTAATTTACCGAAACCTGACATACATACAGGCGTAATGTTACCTATGTTCTTGTTTCGTTTCTGGACTAAATCTGAGCATCCAGAGAAAAAAGAAGTTATGGCCACTAGCGCTGAACAAGCTAAAGAATTACTCGGTGGCAATGTTGTTTTCTCTGCACGGTTTTCTTGCGAGGCTTAATTATGGCTCATGAACTCAACTTAGAGGCTGTTGCAAAAAAAAGCGACCAACTAAACGCCCTTTTATTCCAGCTCAATGCTGAACGTATATCGGGGCAACCTGAAATAGAAAGTTTAATCGGATTGGCTTACGAATTATCAGGTGACATTTCAGTTTGGTTAATCGAAGAAAATGCACAGAGAGATAATGATCATGACAAAAGAAATTAAGTCTGATTTAGGTAAATACGAAGATACATTACATAGAGTGAAATCATTTCTAGAAACGGCACAATTTCTCTCTCGTAATGAGGAAGAACGAGCAATTCAACTTAGTTTGTTATCACAAGCAGAAGATGAAATTAATGAGGTTTTAAATGATGAATAACACTGAATTAAAACAATCCGCTTGTGATGAATTACTTTATGCGACTTCTATTTTAAATCTCATTATCAACGATAACGTAACACCTAGTGATAATATGTTTAATGCTATTGAGTCAGCAGTAGCTAATATAGAAAGAGCAAAAGAAAATGTATCAATTATTAATACTGATAAATTACCAAAGCCTATCGGTGAAATTAAAATCAGTGATAACGATACAATTGAAACGGCTGTCGGGTGTATTTTAAATACATTAGAAACTGCAATCAATTTAAAAGTTGCCGAAGAAAGCGGTCATATTAAAAATTACGACATTCAAATTACAAATTTAATCCAGTCAGCCAAATTAAATTTAAAAACTGTTTATGAAAAAATCAGTTTCACGGAGGCGTAATGAATATTGATGAATTAATTACCCTTCCTGACTTAAGTAAATTAACAGATGGCGAGTTGGGAAAATTAAGAGCAAACTTAGACTTATCTATTGATTCACTCATTACGGGAATGAATATATTTGGTGAGTTTATGTTTTGGGCTGATAACAATGAAAATTATGAGGATGGGAAAAATCATATTAGTGATGTGGGATTATTTATAAGCCAAATGTCGTTATTAATATCAATATTAAATGAAAGGTTTGGCGGAATTGAATATGAAATATCAAATCGAAGAATAAAGGGAATAAAAAAATGAGTAAACAACACGAAGCTATTGAGAAAGCAACTGACAATCAAATTACTATTGCTATGCGCCCTGTTTATATTATTGCAGGTGCCAACCGTGCTTACTTAAGTTAGCGTTCAGCATTAAATAAGCTAGCAAATATTCTCACCGAGCGTGAATTTCATAAAGAAGGCATTGAGACTAACTATGAAGGTGAACAATGCGAACTTGAAAATGGCACAGTCGCTTTCAAGCGTGGCGAACCTACCGAACACTTTATGGATCGCAAGGAAGCTAAACTAACCGAACTCCAAGAACGATTAAAGCAAGAGCGTAATATTGAACGCTTACAAAAAGAATATGCTAAAGCTGTCGCTAAATATGATGATGCAGAAAAAGAAGCTGATAGATTATATTACGAATTAAATAATGCTTTAACCAATAAATAAATCATCCATTAAATAAAAATTAATTATAGCGTTCATGCTAGGGATTGCTGCGCTCTGAATTAGGAGTAAGCAACATGGATAAAGTTAATTTACTTGAAATAAGAAGAAAGCGTTTTATCAATTCGGTACTTATTTACATTAAAAAAAATGGAAAGAAAGCTAAATTTAAATCAAAGGTAAATAATAAAACTGTTATTACAGAAATTAACTTTGAAAACTTAAATAACTTCTTCCGTGATGTCTATGAAGAAAAAGATTGCCGTCAACGTTGTAAGTGGAGTGATAAAGATATCTACAATACTTATGAGTGGTTATATAACCTAAATGGCTCAATTTCCGATATGGGTAAATACATGATTGATTATATTGTTGAGTATTTACCGCCTTACTTAAATGGAGAGGAATATAAATATCATGACGTATTCTGAATTCATGAGCAAGGGCAAACAATTAGAGAGCAAAGGATTTTATAGACGCGCATTAGAACATTACAACCAAGCTTTCATTATTGCAGATCCACCAGCCAAAGGTGCAATGAGTTATCAACAAAAAATAAGTAATCAATCATCAAAGCGCTGTTTAGATAAGGCCAAAATTAAAATACCGGGTGGCATGTTATGAGTAAGAAAATAAAAAGTAGAAGAGGCGGAAGCAAAACTAAACAAGGACATAAAGGCACAGATTTTGACTGTTGGTTGAGAATGAAGCAAGAAAACAACCTCTTTCATCCAAACATATCTAAATACGTATCAACATTTCAATCCAATATTGATTTCGTAGAAATGCCACTAAATAGATCTATGCGGCGACATATAAACAAAATAAATAAGGACATTTAATTATGCAATATTTAATCAATACAGAATTATCAATGACCTCAAAAGAAATCGCTGATTTAGTCGGCGCCCGTGAAGACAATGTAAAAAGAACCATTGAAAGACTAACTAATAGCGGTGTGATTTCCCACCCTCCATTGGAGGATGGAGCTAAATCAGCTAACGGAGTAATACCAAAACACTATGTTTTTTCAGGTGAAGAAGGTAAGCGTGACAGCATTATTGTAGTTGCTCAATTATCACCTGAATTTACAGCTCGGTTAGTTGATCGCTGGAAAGAACTTGAAGATGAACGAGTCAAACCTAAATCACAGGCAGAAATTATTGCTGCTATGGCACTAGCTAACTTAGAAAGTGAACGCCGAATATCTCATGTAGAGCAAAAAGTTGAACAAGTAAATGAAGTCGTTGAGCAAATAAAACAAGGAACCATCCCTACTGGCTGGATCGGGTACTCTCTGGCTAGAACTAAATCAGGTATGACGGTGGATAAGTGCAAAATACTCACCAAACAGTTCAATGTTCGCAAAAATACAATAACTATTCTTACGCCCGAAGGTATGCCTAGACCGATGGCCATTATTCATGAGGCTGATTTTATATCTGCATTCAAGACAATGATGAATGAAGCCGAGAAACGTGGCACTCGCTGGCATCATCCTAAAATGGGATTATTTCAGGCAATTGGCTGGGAGGATAAATGATGGCTTATTTTACTGATACTAGTAATGGCGTTATTTCTGATGATGGTGCTTTAATTTCTTACTCTGAAGCTGTAACAGCTCTTGAATCAGGTAAATACGATAAAGAGTTATTGAAAGGTTTATATTTAGCCGCTGCAGTCATGGGTAAGTTAGCTGATGAACCTGAAACATTAACACCTGAACAGCGAATTTCTGTATGGCGCTGGGTGGTAGCAACTTGTTTTATCCGCGAACTGCAAGAAAAAAATGGCACCACTGAAATTCGTAATGAAGAAGGCGGTGTTGATCTTGCCACTATTTACAGTAACGGAGAAAACGCTTTAACCATTTACCCAGCTTCTTTGCGCCTTTGTCTTGCAAGCCATTTTGAAAGCATTTTTATCGAAGAGTTAGGGGGTATCTATAAAGATTATTGTCCTGACTTCATCATAAAAGCCTATATCGGCTTTCTAGATATCTCTCTTGAGCATGGCCCTCGCCTATCAGAAAAAGGACGTGAAGGACTTTGTATTCTTCATGATGATTATATTCGCGAGTTAGAAGCTAATAACGGATTTCTAGCTATGCCAACTATGCACTAAGGACGGTAAAAAATGACAACTAAATTACCTTACATCGAGACAAGCCAATTAAGAGCTGCACTTACATTATTAAAAATGAGTGATGATGTTCGTCTTATTACTAATTGCATCCATATCAACGCTGAACATATCGAAGTGTCTAATGGGCATGTAGTATTACGCATGAAACACAACTCTGAATTCAGTGATGATATTGTTATTCAATTTGATGAAGCAATTCCTAGCGATGCTGAATATACACATATTAAATCATATGATGATGGTTCTTATGTCGCTATTCATTATAAGCAAGAGAAGGATGAAAATTTCTACCCCTCCTATAAAACAAAACTCACTTTAATTAAAGATAAGTACCCATCATTTAACCGTCTTTTTGAGCAGGAATTTATTAAAGGTGAAGCACCCTTAATACAGGCCATGTACTTAGCCTTGCCTTATTTATTATTTGGTCGTGTTATTACAGGAATACTAAAAACAAAAAATAACAAAAATGTGCTTTTTAATTTTTCATCTATGACAAAAGAAGCATTTGGAGATCCTAAATTACTTGTACTACCAGTGGCTGATAATGCTTTTGATATCACTGATAAAGTTTACAGCTTAATTAAGGATGATGATTAATGACAACTTTAGATTTCAATCTCGTTAGTGTCATCAAAAATGCAGGTGGTGATGCTGGTGATATGACAGATGCTGTATGGAAAGCCGGTTATCGTAAAACAAATTTTACCATTGAGCAGATCATTGATATCACGGTGAGCATGACGGGTGATTCTATTTATTTAAAATTACCTCATGACAATTTGCCTAAGACATTGGATGACATTAGCAAATATTATTTAAACAATATCATTTTTGATGCTCATTGGGATAACCCACCAACAGTTGTTGCACAGGTCATTATGGAGAACGGGTATAGGAAGGGAGACAAAAAGTGACAACTACAACTCGATATATTAAGTGGAAGGAAATGATCCAGTTAACAGGGAAAAGCAAACCTACAATTTGGAGAATGTACGCAAAGCGAAATGAGTTCCCCAAACCAGAAAGAACAAAAGGCGGTACGTTTTTAGGTTGGCCAGAACATGTCTATGAAGAATGGGTTAGAAGTGAAAAGCTATAATGCTAACTTGACCCGTTACTTGACCCGCATCTCTTGCGGGTTTCTTTTTAAAATCTCGTAACTCATTGATTTTAAATGGTACGCCCTACAGGATTCGAACCTGTGACCTACGGCTTAGAAGGCCGTTGCTCTATCCAACTGAGCTAAGGGCGCCTAGAGGGGAAATAGACGTTAGCATTTATGCTGATAACGGGTGTGAATTATACTTTCAACATTCTGAGAGTCAACGATTTTTCCACAAAATCAAACTAGATGGTTAAAATATGGTAAGTAATCAACTGACAGATTGCTTATGATCTGACAAAATAGAGCAATACCATAATTGAATAATTTGGATGTATAGATGTCAGCAAGAATTATAGATGGGAAAACGATTGCGCAGACCATCAGAAGTGAAGTGGCAGAAAAAGTAAAACAACGTATTAAGATAGGAAAACGTGCACCGGGTTTAGCGGTTATTTTAGTCGGTGATAACCCTGCATCGCAAATCTATGTTGCCAGTAAACGTAAAGCTTGTGATGAGGTAGGATTTATCTCTCGCTCTTACGATCTACCGGATACTACAAGTGAAGCAGATTTACTCAATCTCATTGATACTCTAAATGAAGATAATACTATTGATGGTATTTTAGTGCAGCTCCCTTTACCTGCGGGAATTGATAACGTCAAAGTATTAGAACGTATTCATCCTGATAAAGATGTTGATGGCTTCCATCCTTACAATATTGGTCGGTTATGCCAACGCGCACCTAAGCTACGTCCTTGCACCCCTCGTGGTATTGTCACACTCTTAGAGCGTTGCAATATTCCAATGAATGGCTTAAATGCGGTAATTATTGGTGCTTCAAATATTGTTGGTCGCCCAATGAGTTTAGAGCTACTGCTTGCAGGCTGTACAACGACTGTCACTCATCGTTTTACTAAAGACTTACGTTTTCATGTTGAACATGCTGATTTGGTGGTTGTGGCAGTTGGTAAACCTAACTTTATTCCTGGTGAATGGATAAAACCTGGCGCTATTGTCATTGATGTCGGTATTAATCGCCTTGAAAACGGTAAAGTGGTTGGTGATGTTGATTTCGCACAAGCCTCTCAACGCGCGGGGTGGATCTCCCCTGTTCCGGGTGGTGTAGGTCCAATGACTGTAGCGACTTTGATTCAAAATACGTTGCAAGCCTGCGAAGAATATCACGATCCTGATATAGGAAATAATTAATCAATGGAAACATTTCAATTAGATGGTCACCCCTATGTAGAACTGTGTGATCTATTAAAACTCCAAGGCTGGACAGAAAGCGGAGCCGCTGCAAAAAATATTATTGCTGAAGGCCTCGTTTGCGTTGATGGTGAAGTAGAAACACGTAAACGCTGTAAAATTACTGCCGGTAAAGTCGTCACACTCGGTGAGTTTGCTGTCACTGTCAGCAACTAGTTCAGCTAATCATACTCGTTACTCAAGCGTTACTCTTTAGTAACGCTTTTTTTATCTTTCCACCCTTTTTTTACTAAACACGCTATTTTTCGAGCTTTTATTTAAGCCTGTAAAATTAGTGGACTAATCCATTGATTTTAAATTGATTTAATTGCATCAATTTAAGATAATAATAGTAGGTTATTATTTTTGCTATTCATATCAGTGATAATACTTTATCTCGCTTCAGCACATTAACGCTTTGATAAAGAATAAGTTAAATATTGATTACATAACCTATTATTTTTTATATAAATAATACTTAGTTGGCTTGTAGTAAGAATTTCAGCAACCTTTTCCATTGGATGATTTTTACGTATTAATAATCGCTTTAATATGCTAAAACGTGATTTAGATCTAACTTTTCCTTTGTTTTATTAGGCAAAAGAACATTGTTTATACTAAATTAGATATTATAGTTTGAAACGATTCAGCCTGATAATAAAGTATGAAGCGTTATTTTTAATTTTTATGTTGTATTTGATCCTTAATCTAATAGGAGTTCTTATGTTTAACCTACCAATCCAAGGTGTCTCTATGTTTTTCTTGCAACAGAAAAGTGATACCTATGATTTTACTACAGGTAAGGTACAAGCATGAGACGTCGAGTCGCTACCATTACATTAAATCCTGCTTATGATCTTGTGGGATTAAGTACCCCTATTGAATTGGGTGAAGTTAACCGAGTGACAACGGCGGGATTTCATGCTGCCGGTAAAGGTATCAATGTAGCCAAAGTATTAAAAAGCCTTGGTATTGATGTCACTGTTGGCGGTTTTTTAGGTAAAGAGAATCAAGATGGCTTTCAAAAAGAGTTTAGTGAAGCCGGGATTGCTAATCGCTTCCAAATGGTTGAAGGTCGCACACGTATCAATGTCAAACTGACTGAACCCAGCGGTAAAGTAACTGATTTTAACTTTTCAGGGTTTGAAATCACTAAACAAGATTGGACTCGTTTTGTAAATGACACACTCAGCTGGGCGGGTCAATTTGATATGATTTGTGTCAGTGGAAGTGTACCACCTAGTATTGATTTAAATGATTTTACTGCTTGGATGAAGCGACTACGTAGCGAATGTATGTGCCTTATTTTTGATAGTAGCAGAGAAGCATTTGTCGCGGGGTTAAAAGCGTTACCTTGGTTAGTAAAACCCAATCATCATGAACTAGAAATTTGGGCAGGTAGACCCTTACCTGAGCTCTCTGACGTGGTACAAGCCGCCCATGAATTACGCCAGCAAGGTATTGCTCATGTTGTTATCTCGTTAGGTGAACAAGGCGCTATGTGGGTTAACGCCTCTGGTGCGTGGATGGCAAAACCGCCTAAATGTGATGTGGTCAGCACGGTAGGTGCCGGTGACTCTATGGTGGGTGGGTTGATTTATGGTTTGATGATGAGGCAAACCAGTGAACATACCTTACGTCTTGCTACAGCAATTTCAGCTCTTGCCGTCAGTCAAACTAATGTTGGAATAACTGATCGTGAACAATTGGCAAGAATGATGACCGAAGTTGAATTAACGCCACTAAAAATCTAAAAAAAATATCGGATAATGATTACCCGATATTTTGACTTTATTGCTTTATCAATAGGTAGCAATATTAGCTATTACGACGCCATGTTGTACCTTGTGGGCCATCTTCTAATACAATCCCCATTGCTGTTAAAGCATCACGAGCGGCATCCGCAGCTGCCCAATCTTTATTCTTACGAGCATCATTACGTTGTTGAATTAACGCTTCAATTTTTTCTACTTCATCAGCATCGTCTGCTTGCGCACCACTTTGTAAAAAGTGTTCTGGTTGTTGCTCTAATAGGCCTAATACTTTGGCTAATTTACGCAACACCGCGGCTAACCCATTAGCCGCCTCCATATTGACGGTTTTTAAGCGATTCACTTCACGGGCTAAATCAAATAACACAGAATAGGCTTCTGGTGTATTGAAATCATCGTTCATTGCTTCAATAAACTGCGCTTCGAACGATTCACCACCAGCAGGTTGAGCATTTGCATCAGTACCACGTAAAGAAGTATATAAACGCTCTAATGCAGTACGCGCCTGTTTTAAGTTCTCTTCGGTATAATTTAGTTGGCTACGATAGTGTCCTGATAATAAGAAATAACGTACCGTTTCAGCATCGTAATAGGCAAGAACATCACGAATAGTAAAAAAGTTATTCAGTGATTTAGACATTTTTTCTTTGTCTACCATCACCATACCGGAATGCATCCAATAATTAACATAAGGACCATCATGAGCGCAGGTTGATTGTGCAATTTCATTTTCATGATGCGGGAACATTAAATCGGAACCACCGCCATGAATATCAAAATGATGACCTAATTCTTTACCATTCATGGCTGAACATTCAATATGCCAGCCTGGTCGCCCTTCTCCCCATGGTGATGTCCAACTTGGTTCACCGGGTTTTGACATTTTCCAAAGCACGAAATCCATAGGATTGCGTTTTACGTTAGCGACTTCAACCCGAGCCCCTGCTTGTAGTTGCTCTAAATCTTGGCGAGAAAGCAAGCCATAATCCGGATCGGTATCAATGGCAAACATCACATCACCATTTTCTGCTACATAAGCATGACCACGTTTAATTAATGTCTCGGTAAGAGCAATAATTTCTGCAATATGATGTGTGGCTCGTGGCTCTGAATCAGGGCGTAAGATATTCAATGCATCAAAATCTTTATGCATTTCCGCTAACATACGTGTCGTTAATTGTTCGCAAGTTTCATTATTTTCAATCGCACGCTTGATGATTTTATCATCCACATCGGTGACATTGCGCACATAATTCACATCATACCCTAAATAACGTAAATAGCGGGTTATGGCATCAAATGCCACAAATGTACGTCCATGACCAATATGACATAAATCATAAATAGTGATGCCACACACGTACATACCTATTTTCCCTTTATGGATAGGTTTAAATTCTTCTTTTTGTCGAGTAAGAGTATTAAAAATCTTTAGCATCAGAGGACGTTCCCATTTTTAACTGTACGTGTTGATTACGTATTTATGTATATAAAATAACGACTACAGCGATAAAAATAACCACATAACATTACCTTTATAAGGGTTTTAATGCCTAAACTCAAAGGTAATCCAATTAATAGTCTCTTATATTACTCTGCTCTGCGTTTATTTTCACTGTTCAATCGTTAACAGTAAGGCGCCAAATTGAGTTTATTGGTGAAATAATTGGCGAAAAATGTTTTCTATTACTATTTTCGCGCTTTTTAGCCTGAAAGTCGCCATGAACAAAAGATGAATACTGACTAAATAAGGTAACTGTGGTATAAAAAAACGGTCTATTGTTTCAGCCCACATCTGGGTAAAACTAAAATTATACTAGGATCTGAATATGGTTACTTTTCATACCAATTACGGCGATATCGTGATTAAAACATTTGCAGATAAAGCACCTGCAACCGTAGAAAATTTTTTAGATTACTGTAAAGAAGGGTTCTACGATAACACTATCTTCCACCGTGTTATTAATGGTTTTATGATCCAAGGTGGTGGTTTTGAACCTGGTATGAAGCAAAAAGAAACTAAAGCCCCGGTAAGAAACGAAGCAAACAACGGTCTTGCCAATAATCGTGGTACATTAGCGATGGCTCGTACCAACGATCCACATTCTGCAACAGCACAATTCTTTATCAACGTAGCAGATAACGACTTCTTAAACTTCCGTGCAGAAAATGCCAATGGTTGGGGATATTGTGTATTTGCTGAAGTTGTTGAAGGCATGGATGTTGTAGACAAAATCAAAGCCGTTTCTACTGGTCGCAGTGGTTTCCACCAAGATGTTCCTCGTGAAGATATTATCATTAACAGTGTTACTGTTAGCGAATAAGTAGCGCTTTTTATGTGCACCCTGTTTATTGCAGATCTGCATTTAAGTGAGCACGAACCGGCAATTACTGCCGGTTTTCTTCGCTTTTTACAAGAGCAAGCTATCCACGCAAATGCACTTTATATTTTGGGCGATTTCTTTGATTTTTGGATTGGTGATGATGATCCTAATCCACTACACCAGCGCATAGCCCAAGCATTAATGGCATTAAAAAATGCGGGAGTGCCCTGCTATTTTATTCATGGTAACCGCGATTTCTTAATCGGCTCTCGCTTTGCAAAAGAGAGCGGAATGACACTGCTACCACAAGAAAAAGTGCTTGAGATAGAGCAACATCGCATTTTAATCTTACATGGTGATACGCTTTGCACCGATGATGATGCCTATCAACGCTATCGTAAAAAAGTCCACAATAAGTTTATTCAACGCTTATTCCTACTCCTTCCTCTGACCATTCGATTACGTATTGCTAAAAAAATGCGCTCTCGTAGTCAAAGTAGCAACCAATACAAATCTGAAGCGATAATGGACGTTAATACTCAAGCCGTTATCAATACCTTTAAACAATTTAATACTCAATGGATGATCCACGGTCATACTCATCGACCGGCGATCCACACTGTCGACATTGATGGGAAACCACATTATCGAGGTGTATTAGGTGCTTGGCATACGGAAGGCTCAATGTTTAAAGTCACCTCAGATAAAATCGAACTGATCCAATTTCCATTTTAAATAGATGATACTTTTTCGGCTATTGTAGCATATTTTTCTTTACGCAAACGTTTTCCTTGACGTATTAGCGTGATACTATCATGCTCAGTTTCTCTGGCTATATCCGTTTATGCTTACAGGAGCAGTTAAGTAATGTCTTCTCAAGTTGGTCTCAATATCTCATCCCCTCGTATCGCCATTGTGATGGGTTCGAAAAGTGACTGGGCGACAATGTGTCATGCCGCAGAAGTCCTAGACGCGTTACAACTTCCTTACCATGTTGAAATTGTTTCCGCTCACCGAACACCGGATAAATTATTTCGTTTCGCAGAACAGGCCAAAGAGAATGGTTTTGACGTGATTATTGCGGGTGCTGGCGGTGCTGCACATTTACCGGGGATGTTGGCAGCCAAAACCTTAGTTCCTGTATTAGGGGTTCCTGTACAAAGTGCTGCATTAAGTGGTGTTGATAGCCTTTATTCTATTGTACAAATGCCGAAAGGTATTCCCGTTGGCACACTGGCTATTGGTAAAGCGGGGGCTGCTAATGCCGCGCTACTCGCCGCACAAATTTTAGCATTACACTCTGCTGATATTTTTAATGCATTAACACAATGGCGAGCAACGCAGACACAAGAAGTCCTTAATCACCCTGATCCAAGGGAGGCACTATGAAGCCGGTTTGTGTTCTTGGCAATGGACAGTTAGGTCGAATGTTACGTCAAGCGGGTGAGCCATTAGGTATTGCGGTATATCCCGTGGGACTTGATGCTGAACCCGAAGCGGTACCTTATCAAAAGAGTATTATTACCGCAGAAATTGAACGTTGGCCGGAAACCGCATTAACCAATGAGTTAGAGCACCATGCTAACTTTATTAACCGAGATATTTTTCCATTACTCGCAGATCGCTTACCACAAAAACAACTCCTTGATGAGCTTCATTTAGCGACGGCACCTTGGCAACCATTAACTTCGGCTGAGCAATGGCCTGGGCTATTTAATCAGCTAGGGGAGTTTATTATCGTTAAACGCCGTGTTGGTGGTTACGACGGACGAGGTCAATGGCGGATACACCCAGGTGACGAACAACAATTACCAGCCGAAATATATGGTGAATGTATTGTCGAACAAGGTATTCCTTTCTCTGGAGAAGTCTCTTTAGTTGGTGCAAGAAATCGTCAGGGGGATTGTGTTTTTTATCCACTCACTCACAATCTTCATCAAGATGGCATTTTACGCATGAGTGTTGCGCTACCAAATCCTCCCGAGGCATTACAACAATTAGCAGAGGATATGCTTAGCAAGATCCTCAATAAACTAAATTATATCGGTGTAATGGCGATGGAATGCTTTATTGTCGGTGATAAATTACTGATTAATGAACTCGCACCTCGCGTCCACAACAGTGGTCACTGGACACAAAATGGTGCTTCTATTAGCCAGTTTGAACTTCACTTACGTGCTATTCTTGATTTACCGATGCCCAAACCTAATGTTTGCCAATCGGCGGTAATGGTTAATCTTATTGGAACGGAGATCGACACCAAATGGCTATCATTACCTTTAGTTCATCTACATTGGTATGAAAAAGAAGTGCGTCCAGCCCGCAAAGTAGGGCATCTCAACTTAGTACATAATAACCATCAAGCTCTACAAAAGACCTTAAGTGCATTAAGTCCCCTGCTCGATGAAGCCTATCAATATCCGATTAAATGGGCGCTAGAAAAATTAAGCTAGCAGTCCGACTCAGAAAGTTAGAGAATAATAGCCTTTAAATGTACTGGCCTGTGAATACAAGGCCAGTTATTCGCTATTTTTTCCTGAACATTCAGGATACTGCACCCGTTCTATGGAGTCAGGATGCCAGTCACGCAACAAAATTTTGGTCCTATCTATCAGTGGAGCATACTGATACTGCTAGGTTTAGTGTACTTTCTCGCTACCGCAACAACATTTACCTCTTTAGGTGTGGTTCTACCTAGTATGATAGCTGAACTAGAGTGGAACTGGACACAAGCTGGCCTTGGTTTTACTTTATTGGGCTTAACCTGTGGACTTGCGAGCTTTTTACCCACTTTACTTATCCGTAAATTAAACGTCCGCTTCACACTCCTCATTGGACTGATTATTTTTGTCAGTGGATTCTATTTTCTATATGAAACCAATACCATCACACGCTACTTTCTTGGTACCGCTTTACTTGGGGTAGGTTTTACGCTATTAGCAACCGTACCGGGCACTTACGTGCTATCGCGTCTATTTGAAAAACAGTCTTTTGCTTTTGGCGTCTATTTTACTATTGGTGGATTGGGAGGAGTTGCTGGCCCTTGGATCTATTTTTTAGCCACACACCTTTGGCACACATGGCGTATGCATTGGCTTATTTCAGCTATTATTCTATCAATTATTACCCTGCTGACTATTTTAGTATTACGAGAAGGCTCAGCAGAAAAAGCGCATGCGAAAAAAATCAGTCAATTACAAAGTAGCAAACGTATTTATCAAACCAAAGCGATATGGACCGCACGTCATGCTTTACGAACATGGCAATTTTATGTCATTGCTGCCACTTACACCGCTTTTCTATGGTGTGGGATCACAGTAAATAGTTTTGCAGTTGCACATATTATTGAAAATGGTTTTAGTGAAACTATTGCTGCAACGCTACTGAGCACCATGGCTTTTATCAATGCATTCTCACGATTAGCCGGTGGGGCGATTGGGGAATGGTTAGAGCCAAAAAAATTACTGATTGCCAGCTTAACGATTATTATTATCGGTCTATTAGCACTGAGTATGGCTAATAGTTGGATCTACCTAATGCTATTTACCCTTTGTGTGGGGATTGGTTATGGTATGACCTTCTTAGCCTCAAGTGTGTTATTGGCTAACTATTTTGGTCGCGCACCTTATTTAGAACTATTTTCGGTGATGAACCTGATCTCAACATTGGCCTGTTTAGCCCCCTTCTTTGCTGGGGCTATTAAGGATATTTCAGGCAGCTTCACACCTGCATTTTTAATTCTTACTATCCCTGTTTTAGTTATTTTGGTGATCACACTATTTATGCGCCCACCAATTTATCCTAACTTCCAACATGCCAGTGAAAAACATAATGCGCCAAGATAAAAATAAAACCGCAAATCTAGTTTAGAAATCCAATCAATATTATAGAGAAGCGGTTTTAGCGAGGAGAGATCGAGCAGATGAATGAAGAATTAATCATGAAATACTCAATTGGTATCGGCATAGCTTTGGCGTGTTTTATCGCCTTTCTTGCCATATCTTTTTTACATGATAAACAAAAAAAACGTCGTAGAAACATAATTATTCACATCATCCAAGCTATTTTACTTTGTAGTTTAGTGGCTATTATAAGCCAATATTGTGAAATGGCGGTGGTAGATTTTAAACTACACTTTATCTCTTTCCAGATGATTAATTTCTTTAGCTATCTTGCTATCGCATTAATCCTGATGAGAAAATTTTTCTTACTCATTAATTTATTAGAAAAATCACAAATTAAAAAAGGCAGTGATCCTACCTCAGCCCGTATTATTTCGCGTATATTTAAAATCACTCTTCTTGTCATCATGATCTTACTGTTCGGTGAGCATTTTGGCATGAGCTTATCGGGCTTAATGACATTTGGTGGCTTAGGCGGTATTGCCATTGGTATGGCAAGTAAAGACGTTATGAGTAACCTTTTTTCAGGTGTTATGCTCTATTTTGATCGCCCTTTTAACATTGGTGATTGGGTACGTTCACCCGATCGCAATATCGAAGGAACTGTTGTTGAGATTGGCTGGCGTATCACGAAGATAATGACCTTTGATCATCGCCCGTTATATATTCCAAACTCAGTATTTTCCTCCATTAGTGTTGAAAACCCCGGCAGAATGACCAATCGACGTATTGAAACAGAATTAGGGTTACGCTATGAAGATTCGGACAAAGTTGGGGTTATTGTCGAAGATATCCGCACGATGCTACAACAAAACGACAAAATCGACACCAAACAGACTTTATTGGTCTATTTTAATCAATTCGCCGATTCATCATTAAATATTATGGTGTACTGTTTTACCAAAACCACAGTATGGGCAGAATGGTTAGATGCGCAGCAAGAAGTTTATTTAAAAATGATTGATATTGTGCATCAACATGGCGCTGACTTCGCCTTCCCATCACAAACTGTATATATTGAAAAATCATCGCCTGTATCACCATAAGCATCCGATAAAAAAATGCTGATATCCGTTCGATATCAGCATTTTTAATTCAATATCACGTATCACTTCATTTAATGATAACTAGATAACTAATGGCGACTATTCTCCCTGAATACGACGATATTGGCCTTTATCTTGTAATAGCCTAACCCCTAAAATACTGCCACAAAGTGAAAGTAATACGGCGGCAAGAGCGGGAACAACTATCCACATCATCCATTGTGGTTGCCAAGGGAAATTAAATACCGATTTTTGCAACAACCCTAATGCAACTTCAGCCCCTATCGCTGCAGCTAAACCGGCCATTAACCCTAATAAGGCAAACTCCGCCCAAAGCGTGCGTCTTAATAGTGACTTACTCGCGCCTAATGTTCGATAAACCACCAACTCGATACGACGTTGTGTCATACCGACTTGAATTTGTGCCACTAATAGCAATGCCCCACACAGCATAACTAATCCAACCATAATTTCTAATGCTCGGCTGACTTGCTGTAAGATCTGCTGAACTTGCTGAATTAATGCACCCGTATCTAGCACACTGACCGTAGGAAATTGTCGATTTAATGCGGTGATCAAACTTCCATCACCATTGTAATAAAAACTGCTCATCCATTTTTCAGGCTGATTACTTAGCCCTTCTTCTGCAAAAATAAAGAAGAAATTTGGTCGCATATTTTCCCAATCAACATGGCGAATGCTGGTGACAACAGATTTAAACTCGCGAGTATCACCAACAAAAGTTAGCTCATCCCCCAGCTTTATTTCTAACTTTTGTGCAACCCCCTGATCGATTGAAACGCCATTACCGACAGGAGGCCATGAGCCTTCGACAATAACATTATCTTTAGGAAGTTCACTGTGCCACGTTAAATTAAGCTCTCTTCGTACGGTATTATTACCTGCATCCCGTGCATCTGCCCACACTTTCGCATTGTGATCATTAATCGCTGTTAAACGTGCTAACACAACCGGATAAGCATCTGTCGGTGCCACATGATAAGTGGCTAATAATGTATTAATCTGCTGTACCTGAGGCTTTGACATATTAATCAAGAAATAGTTAGGACTATCTTCAGGTAACTGCTGTTGCCATTTTTCCAATAAATCCCCTTGAAGCAAAACCAATAGCGTCAATAGCATAAAGGATAATGAAAAAGCGGCTAATTGCGTCATGGTTTGGAAAGGCTGGCGTAATAAACGTGTCACCGCTAAACGGGCACTCAATTGCTTAAATTTAAATTGCTTTAAAAGCCATAATCCAAGCCAACCAATCACGCCAAGCAAGAAAGCAATGACGACGATACCTAATAAAATAGACCACAATAAAACACCCGTTCCGGCAAACAGAGTTAAAGCGCCAACAACAATCAATGCAACGATGGGTAAATAATAACGTAGTGGCCAACTAGGTGCCGTAGTACCACTTCTCAACACGCGGGAAGGTTGCGTTGACATTAATTGATGATAAGGGCGTAACCCCGTCAATAACGCGATGAGTAGTAAAGAGCCAACCGACCATAGCCATGGCATAAAGCTCGCATCAGGTAAACTTTTTGGTAATACCGGTGCTAAAATCTGCAACAATACTAATTCAAAGCCCCAACCGACCAGTGAGCCGACCACGATAGCCGCAACAATAATCACCCCCCACTGCCCTATAATCCATTTACGTAATGCATGATTATCGGCACCTAAGGTTTTTAATACCGCAATTAGCGTATGTCGACTACGGCAATAATGTGTCATTGAAACCGCGACGGCAGAAATCGCCAATAATAGTGTTAATAATGCAGATAATAGTAAAAAGTTTTTTGCTCTCTCCATTGATTGAGATAGCGCACCATTATCTTGTTTTAAGCTATTCCAACGCTGGTCAGGTTTTAATAAGGGATCAAAGCGTTGCTGGTATTCATCAATTAATGCTTCATTACCCGCAAACATATAACGATAAGTTAAGCGGCTTCCCGGCTGAACGGCACCAGTCGCTTCAACATCAGCAAGATTAATTAAAATACGCGGTGCAATTTGAAATGGATTAAAACCACTGTCAGGCTCTTGAACTAATACACCGCTAATTGTAAAAGTGGCGTCACCGACATCAATATTATCACCAACCTTGATCCCCAAAAGCGCCAGTAACCTTGCATCCACTAACGCCGTGCCTTTCTCCGCTTTTAGCCCTGCGGGCTGAGTTTCTAGCTCACCATAGAGTGGATATAAGTTATCCGCGGCTTTTACCAACGCCAATTGAGGAGTATCACCTTCTGGGGCATAAGACATGGTGGTAAATTGCATTTGACGACTAAGTGTTAGCCCCATTCTTTTAGCTTCAGCTAGCCAATTTTCATCAACAGGATACGAGGCACGTAGCACTAAATCACCGGCGATAAGATCACGACTTTGAGCATAAATACTTTTATCAATGCGATCACCAATACGCCCTAACGCCAGCACACAAGCCACCGCCAGCGCTAAAGAGAGCCAAACAATTAATAAAGCCGGCGAGCGCCACTCACGCCAAAACCAACGCCAGATCATGACTCCTCCTTAAGTTGCCCATCCACAAGACGTAATCTTCGCTGACAACGCGCGGCAAGCTCATTATCGTGGGTGACCAAAATTAATGTTGTGGCATAATCACGATTAAGGGAAAACAGTAAATCGGCAATTTTATCTCCCGTTTTTCGATCAAGATTACCTGTTGGCTCATCAGCAAACAGGATCGCCGGTTGGGTACAAAAAGCTCTTGCTAATGCAACACGTTGTTGCTCACCACCGGAAAGTTGTGCGGGCATATGATACAAGCGCTCACCCAAACCCAATTGTTTAAGTAAATCAACGGCTCGCGTATGGCTCTGTTTTTCTGACTCACCTTTTAATAACGCAGGAAGTTGCACATTTTCTAAGGCATTTAACGTTGGAATTAGCATAAAAGATTGAAAAACAAATCCGACATGTTGTGCACGTAATTTTGCCCGCTCTTCTTCATTCATTTTGGTCAGATCGTGTCCCATTAATTGCACACGACCAGCGCCTCCATCATCTAATCCTGCAATAATACCTAAAAGTGTAGATTTGCCCGATCCTGACTCACCAATTAAAGCAATTGTCTGTGCAGACTCGACAACTAACTCAACACCCTGCAATATAGAGATCTGACTATCACCTTCTCCTACTTGTTTGGTTAACTGATGAACTTCAAGAACCTTTTCCGTCGACATACTTGTTTCCTTATCGTCATGATGATGTTTAGCTTTAAGTCTATCGCTGCTGATACCTTTTTGATCTTTGGTGACAGCCTAAGTGCCGGATATCGCCTTCCTATTGAAAGCGCATGGGCACAACGCCTCGCGGATAAATGGAAATTAACTTATCCTGAAATAAATGTCGTGAATGCAAGCATCAGTGGCGAAACCGCATTTCAAGGTCAAAATAGGCTCCCTGATTTATTAAAACAGCACCAACCTCGTTGGGTTTTGATTGAACTGGGTGCAAATGATGGCTTACAAGGCTACCCTGTAGCCCAAACGAAAGAAGCGTTGCAAAACATCATTACCCAAGTAAAAGAAGCGGGAGCAACGCCACTCTTTATGCAAATTATGATTTCGCCTAATTATGGTAAACGCTATACGCAATCTTTTTCTGCTATTTACCCACAATTGGCGAAAGACAATGCTCTGGAGCTTATCCCATTTTATATGGAGCAAATAGCAGATAAACCTGAGTGGATGCAAAACGACAGCATTCACCCAAATGAAGCGGCTCAGCCTTTTATTGCTCAATGGATGGATAAAACCCTATCCCCTTACCTAACACGTTAAACTATTGTGACAGTAGTTAACCTAGATTAAATGAGATTAATTGTAAAATTATGCAAAAAACGGTATTGATTACAGGAAGTTCTAGTGGGATTGGACTGTGTGCGGCAAAAACACTCAAGCAAAAAGGATATCGAGTACTGGCTGCTTGTCGCAAAGAAGATGATCTTAACCATATGGAAACATTGGGGTTTGAGCCTATTTTTCTTGATCTCGATGATGCAGAAAGTATCGAAAAAGCCATATTAGAAGTAATTCGCCTTACTAATGGGCGTTTATATGGATTATTTAATAATGGTGGTTTTGGGGTTTATGGTCCATTAAATGCGATTAGTCGCCAGCAAATGGAAAAACAATTTTCCACTAATTTTTTTGGCTTACATCAGCTTACTATGGGGTTACTGCCGGCGATGTTACCTCATGGCGAAGGACGTATTATTCAGACGAGTTCGGTAATGGGATTAATTTCTACTCCCGGCCGAGGCGCTTATGCGGCGAGTAAATATGCCGTTGAAGCTTGGTCTGATGCATTAAGAATGGAACTTGCCTCTACGGGGATAAAAGTCAGTTTAATTGAGCCGGGTCCAATAAAAACACGCTTTACTGAAAATGTTAATCAAGCCCAACAAGATAAACCGGTAAAAAATCCGGGGATTGCGAGTCGTTTCACATTAACACCTGATGATGTAGTGAAAAAACTAATCCATGCTTTAGAAAGTCCAAGACCTAAGTTACGTTATCCTGTGACCTTACTCACTTATGCCGTCAAAGTGTTAAAACGACTCCTCCCTGATAGACTTATGGATAGGATCTTAAACGGCCAAAGTAACAAGGCTTGATTTTTGCAAAATTCATCCTTATTTATTAATGAAATAGCGTAATAAACAGCATTTATATTTAAAACTCTCAAAAAGGGATAAGTTAATGTTAGCAACTGCACATATTGTTGATGTAAATGAATCGAATATTCAGCAAGTTATAGAACAATCGATGACAAAACCGGTCATGATGTACTTCTATTCAGAGCGTAGTCCTCATTGTGCAGAGCTTGGGGCAACGTTGGATAAACTAGCGGCTGAATTTGCTGATCAGTTTGTATTAGCTAAATTAGATTGTGATGTTGAACAGATGATTGCCTCGCAATTTGGTCTACGAGCGATCCCAACTGTTTATATATTGCAAGAAGGTCGTCCTGTCGATGGGTTCCAAGGCCCACAACCTGAAGAAGCTATTCGCCAAATCCTTGCCAATATCTTACCTAAACCAGAAGAATTAAAAGCGGCGCAAGCTTCAGCACTATTAGCAGAAGGTAAAGCAGACGAAGCATTACCACTGTTAAAAGAAGCACACCAAATTGATCCTAAAAACAGTGAAATTACCTTAGCCCTCGCAGGTGCTTTAATTTCATTAAATAAACATAATGAAGCAGAAGAATTATTAGCCGCAATTCCATTGCAAGATCAAGATAGCTACTATCACAGTTTATTAGCTCAAATTGAACTGCAAAAACAAGCTGCCGACACACCTGAAATTCAGCAATTACAAGATAATTTTAATCAGCAACCTGACAATACTGAACTCGCTATTCAACTGGCGTTAAAACTGCATGAAGTGGCACGTAATGATGAAGCCCTTGAATTGCTATTTAATTTTCTGAAAAAAGATCTTAATGCCGGAGAAGGGCAAGTTAAGAAAACCCTGATGGATATTTTATCTGCTTTAGGGACTAATGATAATCTAGCATCTAAATATCGCCGAATGGTGTATTCTTTACTTTATTAATATTCATTTTATTTATTAAAGCAGGCTAAGGACAGATACATGGAAATAGTTATTGGTATTATTATCTTATTCGCCATTATTTTAGTTTTAAGTGGTGTAAAAACCGTTCCACAAGGTTATCAGTGGACTGTCGAGCGTTTTGGACGTTATACACGTACCCTTGCTCCAGGCCTTCAACTCCTTATTCCATTTATTGACCGTATTGGTCGTCGTATTAATATGATGGAACAAGTATTAGATATCCCTTCTCAGGAAGTGATTTCTCGTGATAACGCCAATGTCAGTATTGATGCGGTCTGCTTTATTCAAGTTATCGATCCAGTAAAAGCTGCTTATGAGGTGAATAACCTAGAGCTTGCAATCATCAATCTAACGCTAACCAATATCCGTACAGTGTTAGGCTCTATGGAACTGGATGAAATTCTTTCACAACGTGATCAGATCAATAGCCGTTTATTACTGATTGTTGATGATGCAACTAACCCATGGGGTATTAAAATTACCCGTATTGAAATTCGTGATGTGCGCCCACCACAAGAGCTAATTTCAGCCATGAATGCGCAGATGAAAGCTGAGCGTACTAAGCGTGCTGATATTCTAGAAGCAGAAGGTATCCGTCAAGCGGCAATCTTAAAAGCGGAAGGTGAAAAACAAGGGCAAATCTTAAAGGCAGAAGGTGAACGTCAGTCTGCTTTCTTACAAGCCGAAGCCCGTGAGCGTGCAGCAGAAGCGGAAGCAAAAGCGACGCAAATGGTATCAGAAGCTATCGCTAAAGGGGATATGCAAGCCATTAACTACTTTATTGCACAAAAGTATACCGATGCCCTGTCACAAATTGGTTCTGCCAATAACAGCAAAGTTGTAATGATGCCATTAGAAGCCAGTAACTTAATGGGTGCAATTGGTGGTATTTCAGAATTATTAAATACCAAAAAAAGTGACTCAGGTAACAAGAGCAATTAATTATGATTGAATGGATTAGTGCTCAGCCAGCACTTTTCTGGCTTTGCCTTGGTGTCTTACTACTAATCGCCGAAATGCTAGGCACTGCCGGCTACTTACTATGGTCTGGTATGGCCGCATTATGTGTTGCATTAATCGCATGGATCTTACCTATTGGTTGGCCCATTCAAGGGATTCTATTTGCATTACTCACCGTTGTGAGTGCGATCCTTTGGCGTATCTGGCTTAAACGCAAAAAGTTATCCAAAGAAGCAGAAAACTTAAACCAAAAAAGTCACCAACTTATTGGTACAAAAGCAGTTTTGTTATCGGATACTGAAAATGGTTTTAGTCGCATAAAGCTTGCTGATGGGAGTTGGCGAGTCTATTCTGACACGCCATTAAAAGCAGGTGATACAGTCAAAGTGATTGCTATTGATGGTATCACTTTGCACGTCACCTCATTTTCTCCCACCACTCGCTCGGCATCATCAACACAGCATGCTGCTGTTATTGATGATGACAACAACCAGAAAGATGATTGATGATTGGGCATTCCGCCCCATCATCGCCTGGGCATTCATTTGCTAATAAGAGAAGCCGTTGACGAATGGCATTTAATTCGTTAATGGTTTTCTCTATCTCAGCCACTTTCTTTAAGGTTGCCTCTTTCACATCAGCACTGTGACGTGAAGGATTACGTAATAACATCAGCAATGAACGACACTCTTCTAAACTAAACCCGACTTCACGAGCTTGCTTTAACAGTGTTAATTCTTCGATATGTTGCGGTAAATAGTATCGATAGCCATTTTCACCCCGATGAGGTGGGGTTATCAGATCTTTTTCCTCATAAAAACGGATTGCTTTTGTCGTCAAACCGGTTTTGGTTGCGATTTCACTAATATTCAAAATTCCCCCTTGACCTTCCCCTTGCGGAAAGGTTTAGCCTTTATCTCAGATAAGAAAAAACCTTTTCAAGAAAGCAAGTTATCCCATATTACGCCATAATAGAGGTAATCGCTTTTTATTTGGAGATATTGACCATGGCAAAAACTACGCTACTCGCACTACAAGGGCTTTCATGCTCCCACTGTGTTAACAGTGTAAAAAAATCACTTGATGCCCGCAATGATATAGAACAGTCCACGGTGACTATTCAATACGCTAAAATTGACAGCGACGCAACTGTTGAAAGCTTAATCAAAACCATTGAAGAAGCCGGATATGAAGCTCATCTAGCCACTCAAGCTGATGTAAAACTAAATTTGAGTGGACTTAACTGTATGAAATGCGTTGGTAAAACAGAAAACGCGTTGTTAGCTGTTGACGGTGTTGTTGCAATCAATGTAGACAAAACATCGGCTGAAATTTTTGGTACAGCAAACGCAAAAGATTTAATTGCCGCCGTTGTTGCTGAAGGTTTTGAAGCCTCATTAGCAAACGAAGAAGAAAATAAACCAAAAACGATTGAACTGACTTTATCAGGCTTAAATTGTGGTCATTGTATCAATTCAGTGAAGAAAGCTCTTGAAGGGACTGATGGGGTAGAAAGTGCACAAGTGGAATTAACTCATGCCACAGTAACAGGTACGGCAAACACAGAGAGTGTGATCACAGCCATTCAAGATGCTGGTTATGATGCAAAATTAGCAGGAGCCAACCACCCAAAAACTGAGCCGCTGACGCAAACGGATGCACCACTGGAAGCATCGTCAGCGGCGATTTGTGATATTCCAGTAGAAGAAGCCATCCTTGATAATAATAATGCTGATATTAGTATCGATGATGATAGCACTCAGCTATTAATCGACGGTATGACTTGTGCAAGCTGTGTTAGCAAAGTACAAAAAGCCTTACAAAGTGTTTCCGGTGTTGAAAATGCACGTGTTAATTTGGCTGAACGTAGCGCACTTGTAACGGGTCATGTTAATCATGATGACCTGATTAATGCGGTTGAAAAAGCAGGCTATGGAGCAGAAATTATTCAAGATGATGTAAAACGCAGAGAGCGTCAACAAGAAGTCGCTGTCGCTAATATGAAGCGTTTTCGCTGGCAAGCAGCCTTAGCCTTAGTCGTTGGTATTCCTGTAATGGTATGGGGAATGATCGGCGATAATATGATGTTAACGGAAGCTAATCATAATATCTGGTTAACTATCGGTATTATTACGCTTGTTGTGATGATTGCTGCAGGTGGGCACTTTTATCGTAATGCGTGGCAAAGCCTAAAAAACGGCAGTGCCACCATGGATACGCTCGTTGCGTTAGGTACAGGGGCGGCTTGGCTCTATTCAATAAGTGTTAACTTATGGCCTGAGGTGTTTCCTGCCCAAGCAAGACATCTCTATTACGAAGCCAGTGCGATGATCATTGGTTTGATAAACCTTGGTCATATGCTTGAACAAAGAGCCCGTCAGCGCTCTTCTAAAGCATTAGAGCGTCTATTAGACTTAACACCACCAACAGCAAGAGTAGTAACGGATAATGGCGAAGTTGAAATGCCATTAGCGGATGTGAAACAAGGTATGATCTTGCGTTTAGCAACCGGTGATAAAGTTCCCGTTGATGGTGAAATCACCCAAGGTGAAGTGTGGATGGATGAGGCAATGTTAACTGGTGAGCCAATTCCACAACAAAAAAGCCTTGGTGATACCATTCATGCAGGTACTACCGTGCAAGATGGCTCAGTGCTATTTAAAGCTGCAGCAGTAGGCAGTCAAACTACCCTTGCCCGAATTATCAAACTGGTACGTCAAGCACAAAGCAGTAAACCCGAAATAGGTCAATTAGCAGATAAAATTTCCAGTGTATTTGTTCCTATCGTCGTCGTTATTGCGTTAATTGCAGGGGCTATTTGGTACTTTTTTGGTCCTTCACCACAAATTACTTATGCACTCGTCATTATCACAACGGTATTAATTATCGCTTGCCCTTGTGCTCTAGGATTAGCGACCCCCATGTCGATTATTTCAGGTGTGGGACGTGCCGCAGAATATGGCGTATTAGTGCGTGATGCGGATGCATTACAACAAGCAAGCCAATTAGATACCTTAGTTTTTGATAAAACAGGTACCTTAACTGAAGGCATGCCACAAGTAACTGAGATCCACACATTCAATCAGATAAGTGAAACTCAAGCGCTAGCATTAGCAGGCGCACTAGAAAGTGGCTCTAATCATCCATTAGCAAAAGCGATTTTAACCAAAGCTGAAGGTATTAAATTACCGCAAATAAGCCAATTTAGAACCCTTGCTGGTATGGGGTTAAGTGGTGAAATTGACGGCAATATTGTGCTGTTAGGTAATCCTAAACTAATGAAAGAATCTGGCATTGATATAAGTGAGATAAACGCCTTAATAGAAAACCAATCAGCGAAAGGGGTAACCCCCGTCTTATTGGCACAAAATGGGAAAATAGCGGCCCTACTTTCTATTCGTGATCCACTACGAGAAGATACCGTTAGTGCATTACAGCGTCTACATCATCAAGGTTATCGTTTGGTCATGTTAACTGGAGATAACCCTATTACAGCCAATGCGATAGCTAAAGAAGCGGGTATTGATCAAGTGATTGCAGGCGTTATGCCAGAAGGTAAAGCGCAAGCGATTAGTCAACTACAGGCAGAAGGTCGTCGCGTAGCAATGATTGGGGATGGTATTAACGATGCCCCAGCACTGGCTAAAGCAGACGTTGGTATTGCGATGGGTGGTGGCAGTGATATCGCCATTGAAACCGCGGCCATTACCTTAATGCGCCATAGCTTACATGGTGTTGCTGATGCGGTTGAGATCTCAAAAGGCACACTGCGCAATATGAAACAAAACTTGTTTGGTGCATTTATATATAACAGTTTAGGCATTCCTATTGCTGCCGGTATCTTATATCCTTTTACCGGTACATTATTAAACCCTGTGGTTGCTGGTGCCGCGATGGCCTTATCATCAATCACTGTCGTCAGTAATGCCAACCGATTATTACGTTTTAAACCGAAAAAATAGTCACAATTAATCAGTTAAATACAGCCTCTTCTATCTTTAGATACCAGAGGCTTTTTTATTATCCAGAGAGAATTATCATCATTTCAATAAGTTAAAAAAAAGCCGATATTGCTATCGGCCAGTCAAAGAGGAATTTTTCATTATACAAGAGAGTCATCACTCCGCCCTCTTAACGGTAGAATAGCAATTTATTATCAATATTTCATTATATTTTATTATTTATAAATATATTCATTAATAAAAATTAAAAGGCGTTTTATTTATAGTGATAAAAAAAACATTTTATAAAATAAGCCACTTATTTTTATACTTTATATTTTTATAAGGACTTTTTAATGAATTATAATAAATTATTTATTATTTCTTTATCTTTAATTTACTCTGCGAATGTTTTTTCTAATACTGATAGCCCATCACCAAATATGGGTAACTCACTTGAATCAAATCAAGAAATTAATGCTTCAGATAATAATCTGGATTCTAAAAAGAAAGAATATGTAGAAAGAAAAGTACATTCTTTATTGGAAAAATATAGCACGTCTGCTTTTATAAATAAAGCAACTATTTTTAGAACATATGTTCAAAATTTGCAACCAACAAGAAGTTCAAATGATAATCAATTTCTTATTGCTGCGCCCATTTTCGATGAAATGATAGCGTTATCTACTAAAAATAGTAATTCTAAAGATTTAACAAAACAAAGTTCTGGTCAATTAAATCTCAAAGAGTATTCAATTGAAGAACAAAGAAATATGGTGAGTTATTTAGAGGCTGAAAGAGAGAAAATTAGAAATTTATCAAAAAAAGTAAACAGTTCTTATCACAAAGATGATTTAGAAAGATTAGATATAGCTATATATGATTTTATCGCATTTATTCAAAGAAATATAGATAGTGACAACAAGGAAAACAGTGGAGTTACTATTATAAGGAATAATCAAATCCAAGAATCATTATTTGAGAACATTCTCAGTATGTATCCAGTAAATCCATCAGATCTTATTGAGATGGATATATCATATGATGATAGACTCTCAGATTTAGATTCTAGATCAACTCAAACAGCTACAGACTTAGCTGACACAAGAACAGATTTAGGTTACGCTGTAACAAACTTAGCTAACACTAGAGAAGACTTAGCTAACACAAGAACAGACTTAGCTAACACAAAAACAGACTTAGCTAACACAAAAACAGACTTAACTAACACAAAAACAGACTTAACTAACACAAAAACAGACTTAACTAACACAAAAACAGACTTAACTAACACAAAAACAGACTTAACTAACACAAGAACAGACTTAGCTAGCACAAAAACAGACTTAGCTAACACAAGAACAGAACTTAGTCAATTAGGCGAAACAGTAAAACAACATGGAGAGGATATAGAAGAACAAGGAAAAGAAATTACTCAAGTTCGACAAACCGCTGACAAAAACAAAAAATACGTAGATAAATACCTAGTTAATAATTTTCCAATTAATGGTGAGTCTAGAAATTTAATAAATCATCTTAGCTCTTTATATTTAGAAAACAAATCAAATAGAATTACCATTAATTCACTTAGAAATGACTTTGAACACTTTAAAGATGAAACCAATAATCGTTTCTATAAAGTTGAAAAGCGCGCTAATCAAGGGATTGCCTCTGTTGCAGCGATGAGTAATTTACCTTTTAATGATGCAGCAACCTTTAGCACCGCAATGGGTATCGGTAATTATCGTAATGCCACAGCATTTGCATGGGGAATGCAATACCGTATCAACGAAAATGTTAAAGTTAAAGCCTCAACCGCTTGGAATGACGCTAACAATTGGGTCTCTGCGGGGGGGATCGGTATTAGTTGGTAATATAAATTTATAAATATAGCGGTAAAGATAAGGAAAGCTAAGTAAAACTCAGTTTTCCTTGTTTTATTCAATACAAAATCCGTTATGCTACAACCTTGTGGTTTATCCCATGAGGAGCGTATCAAATGAAGGATATAATACAGAAAATCAAGAAATGGATCGGTATACAGAAAACATCTTATTACCCCTATCCTGCTATTGATATTTCACTCCCTAATCATGTCTCTTTACATCTTGTTGGTAGTATCCATATGGGCGTGCCAACGATGTCACCATTATCCAATGTGCTGATTAATAAAATAGCAACAGCGGATGCGGTTATTGTCGAAGCGGATATTTCAACCGAAACTCAGCCCTTTGATCAGCTATCGTTATTGCGAGAGCCATTAGAACAACGAGTAAATGAAACACAACTTACCACTATCATCAGCCATTGTGATCTTCTTTCTATTCCACGTTACCAAATTGATGATAAACCACTGTGGCAAATCGCGCTGATATTACAATCAACCCAAGCGATGCAACTTGGATTACAACCACAGCACGGCATTGATTATCAAGTTATCCAACAAGCCAATAAACAACGAAAAGCGATTATAGAGCTAGAAGGTATTGAGCGTCAGGTCGCATTATTATTAGATTTTCCACAAGACGGCGCACAATTACTCGAAGATACGCTAAAAAATTGGCATGAAAATGCGCGGGCATTGCAAATTATGATCAATTGGTGGTTAAATTATACCAGTGAAAAGCACCCTTCTCCTTTGCCAAATACTTTTAGCAAAGCGGTATTTGATATTTTAATGGAAAAGCGCAATCAAGTCTGGGCAACAACGCTTTCTAATCTTCCAGCAGGCCACTATGTTGTCACCGTCGGTGCTCTTCACTTATTTGGTGAAGATAATTTAGTTGATCGATTAACTTATCAAGCATAACAAGATCACGTTCACCATTGTTCTCACCTTATTGAGTAGGAATAATTATGACTCCCGCAGTGAATTTACTGGAAAAGCAAAAAATTAAATTTACTCTTCACCCTTATGAACATGATGCGAATGTACATAACTTTGGTGATGAAGCCGTTGAAAAGTTAGGGCTAGATAACCGTCAAGTGTTTAAAACGCTTCTCGTTGCGTTAAATGGTGATGCTAAAAACCTAGCCGTTGCGGTCACACCAGTATCAAGTCAACTTGACTTAAAACGAGTCGCCAAATGCCTTAAAGCTAAAAAAGCAGAAATGGCCGATCCTCAAATAGCACAAAAAGTAACAGGTTATTTAGTCGGCGGTATAAGCCCATTAGGACAAAAAAAGCGCCTTCCCACGGTGATTGATGAGCAAGCACTTAAGTTTGACACTATCTATGTCTCAGGAGGTAAGCGAGGGCTGGATATTGAACTAGCGGCTGAAGACTTATGTTCAGTATTAGGTGCACAATTTGCCCTGATCCGTAAAGAAGATTAAGAGTAACTGATTGCTTATTTTAGTTTTTTATATCAACTAAGCTGCCAATAAGAAATAAAATAACAAAAGGCGACATCCTCTGCCGCCTTTTGGGAATTATCTATTGTATATTTTCAATAAATACTATTTTTTATACACAATCTCGCCTTGCGGTTCAAAATCAGCCGCTTTTAGTGGTGAGTGTTTTTCGATATAACCTTTTAACACTTCTGCATCAACAAAGCCGGTATTGACATATCCTGGGTGTGAATCAATCTTAGGATAACCATCACCACCAATACCGTTAAAGTTTAATGTCGCCATACGATAATTTTTAGTTTTATCTAATGGTTTGCCCGCAATTTTTACATCACTCACTTTACAATCTGCATCTACGGTTAAACTTACATTATAAAATTGTGCATAAGCGCCTGAATCTACTTTCATGCAAGCAACTGCGGATAGATAAGGTTCAACTTCTTCACCTTTGAAATCAACATAGACGAGTTCGTTAGCAAAGGGTTGTACTTTTAATACATCTTTATAAGTAATATCGCCAGATTCAATCGAATCACGTACACCACCACCACTCATAATGGCAAAATCAGCATTTGCACGCTCCGCCTGAGCAGATAACAGTAAACGCGCCATATTCGTTTGTTCAAAACGAACTTTGCTACGATCGCCTTCTAATTTACCAACCACTTCCCCGACTTTCACATTCAATTGCTCACCACCTTTCTCTTGATAAGGGGTCAGTAATTTCATCATTTCAGGGTTATGAGGGATCTCCTCTGTGTAGTAAACTCGCTCAGTGGTTCCGTCTTCTTTTTTCACTTTCTTATTTAAGTTAATTGGAATTAACTGATAGTGTTTTAATGTGAACTCGCCATTACGGAACTCAAAATCAGCGCGACCTACATATTTACCCCATTCATGGGCTTGAACAATCCATGTGCCATTTTGATTATCTGGAGCGCAAGGCGTGCCGGGAACATAATCTGCTTGTTTGTAATTTTTATTCTCTTGAGACATACAAACCGGATCTTGTGAGTGTCCACCGACAATCATATCTAAATAGCCTTTCGGTAAAGCACGCGCCATTTCAACATCACCCGGTGCATTAGAGCCATGATTACCATCGTCATAATGCCCCATATGGGTAGCAGCGATAATAATATCGGGTTTTTCTGTGGTACGTAATTCTTCAACGACTTTTTTCGCTTCATCTGCTGGTTTACGGAACTCAGTATCAGGGAAGTTAGCAGGATTACCAATACGCACCGTATCATCGGTAGTTAAACCTAATACCGCGATTTTCACTCCTTGCTTATCAAAAATAGTATAAGGTTTAAATAAACGTTCACCGGTACTTTTTTGATAAATATTCGCAGAGAGGAAGGGGAAAGTAGCCCATTTTTCTTGTTGGCGTAGCACTTCCAGTGGATTATCAAACTCATGGTTACCCAGCGCCATAGCGTCATAACCGACAAGATTCATCCCTTTAAAATCAGGCTCTGCATCTTGTAAATCAGATTCAGGAACCCCCGTATTAATATCACCACCAGACAGAAGCAATACGCTACCGCCATTTTTAGCGACTTCATCGCGAATATTGTCAACTACGGTTTTTTGAGCAGCTAAACCGTACTCGCCATGATCATTGTGCCAAAAGTGACCGTGATGATCATTAGTATGTAGGATGGTAATTTGGTAAGTTTTATCTTTTTCCCATGCCTGAGACATCACAGGCGCCATTGCTAAAGTCACTGTCAGTGCGCATGCAGATAATTTAAACGATAAGCTCATGGTCTATCCCCATGTATATTATTTATTGAGAAGGCTCTGCCCTGTATTCACAGTAGAAAAAGCAGAAAGAAGTAAATAGTTTTACTGTGTTTTATGACGTAGGTTATATATTTTTATTATTATTTCATTGTTCCAATAGTTTTTTTGAGACATCAGTCAAACTCTATTTGCTATAAATGGACTTGACGTAAAATAGATATGGACGACACTAATAACAATAGCAATAACTTACTAACAAAAAGCATACATTAAGTTGTGATAACAAATTTTTGGCTATTTTTACTCCATTATAGGTAAGAGCGACTATAATTTAACTTAAAAAATAAATTTCAGTTATGAACATCTCGGGGACAATGTTACCCGTTCCCCTATCGCAAAAACAAAGTCTGCTTATTGATACTATGTTAATCACAGCATTTTCTACTGTGTAGCATGGTGCTCAATCGTTATTCACTACTGAAATAACCATAGTTAGCATTTTTTATTTTATCTGAGTTTTACTTGGGTCAATATGAGGGATACTCGTCTTAGAGATTGCTCTCTAATTTAAAAAACATTGAACATGTTGAGACTAATGACACTTATCTATCTTTATTGGTTGTTTCCATACTCTTTCTTCACTAGATCCTGACTAATAAAGCTAAATAAGTTGTATTTATTTTTACAATCAAAAACCAATCTAAATAGTCTATATCAAGCTTATACAAAGAAGATCTACCAAAATAACACAGAAACACTCAGTTACATTATAAATCTAAATCAAATTGCTATTTTTATAAAAATTCAATAAATTTTAGCGAATTTAGCGCTTAGATACGTTAAACTAACAGTCTGCTGTACCACTCGCCCCCCGATACATGTAGTTTAATAACAAGAAGGAGAATTGATGCCGCATTCAACCCCCCTCATTACCACCATTGTTGGTGGATTAGCACTTGCTTACATCTTAGGCATGATTGCTCAACGGCTAAAAATCTCACCTTTAGTAGGATATCTTGCTGCGGGTGTGCTCGCTGGCCCATTTACCCCGGGCTTCGTTGCTGATACCTCTTTGGCGCCTGAGCTTGCTGAAATCGGTGTTATCTTACTGATGTTTGGCGTAGGTTTACATTTTTCTTTAAAAGATCTAATGGCTGTAAAAGCTATCGCGATCCCCGGTGCCATAGCACAAATTACCGTTGCCACCTTATTAGGGTTAGGGTTATCCACTTTCTTTGGCTGGGGTCTATTTAGTGGCATTGTCTTTGGATTATGCCTTTCAACGGCAAGTACTGTGGTATTGCTACGCGCACTCGAAGAAAGAGGTTTAATTGATAGCCAGCGCGGTCAAATCGCTATTGGTTGGTTAATTGTCGAAGATCTCGCTATGGTATTGGCCTTAGTATTACTGCCTGCTATTGCCAATATGCTTGAAAGTAGTGACCAAACAAGTATTTCAGAGCTATTAATTAACTTAGGTATCACTATTGGTAAAGTAGTTGCCTTTATTTTAATTATGATGATTGTCGGTCGTAAGCTTATTCCGTGGATCTTAGCTAAAACGGCTGCCACTGGCTCTCGTGAGCTTTTTACCCTATGTGTGTTAGCACTAGCTTTAGGTATCGCTTACGCAGCAGTGACGCTATTTGATGCTTCTTTCGCATTAGGCGCTTTCTTTGCCGGTATGGTACTTAATGAGTCTGACCTCAGCCACCGAGCAGCACAAGATACTTTACCTCTACGTGATGCCTTCGCCGTTCTGTTCTTTGTCTCTGTCGGCATGCTATTTGATCCTATGGTATTAATTGAGCATCCTCTAGGCATTTTAGCCACACTTGCGATCATTATTATAGGTAAATCCTTAGCAGCCCTAGTGCTCGTTCGTATGTTTGGTCATTCACGCAGAACCGCATTAACCATTTCAGCCAGTCTTGCGCAAATTGGTGAATTTGCCTTTATTTTAGCTGGAATGGGGGTTGCACTAAATGTTTTAGAGCCAGATGCACGTAACTTGGTTCTTGCGGGCGCCTTAGTCTCTATAATGCTTAATCCTGTTCTCTTCTCTTTGTTAGACCGTTATCTAGCAAAAACAGAAACCAAAGAAGAGCAAGAGCAACTTCAACAAGAAGAGATGGAAGAAGAGATGCCAGTGCCTGTCGATATTTGTGGGCATGCGATTATCGTCGGTTATGGTCGTGCAGGTAGTATGCTAGCTGAAAAGCTACAACCGCAAGCTATCCCATTGGTCATTATTGAAAATAGCCGTAATAAATTTGCTGAGTTAAAAGAAAAAGGCTTAAACGCCGTGCTCGGTAATGCTATGACCAAAGAATCACTGGCATTAGCGCGTGTTGATTGTGCTAAATCGCTACTACTAACTATTCCTAACGGTTATGAAGCAGCAGATATCGCAGAAACGGCAAGAAAAATGAACCCTGATCTCAATATTATCGTTCGTGCTCATTTTGACGATATTATTGTTCGTGCTAACTATGATGAAGAAGCTTCCTTTATTCTTGAGAAAGGGGCAAATCATGTGATAATCGATGAAGATCAGACCGCTTCAGCAATGGCTGAGATGCTAATAAAAGAAGTCGAGTTCGGTTGCGCCATTGATGACACACCTGAAGAGGGTCAACAAATTATTGCACCCAATGCAGCGCAATAATAGAGATTTATTTTTAATAATAAACGATTAACAAACTAAAAAAGCAACACCTTTATCGCGTGTTGCTTTTTATTTTCTCTCTTTCACAAAAGAAGAGCGCGACGACTTAACTTAACGTTCCCAGTAAGCTTCTTCTAAGCTATCTTCTTTTTCAGGCAAACCGCGAGTCAAACGTGGTGAGTGTTGGCTTAATACTTGATAGCTTACACGGTTAGCATATTTACATACTTGCGCCAATGAAGAGTAAGTCAAATAACTACGTGGGTGTTTACTCGAATTAGGTACATTAATGCGATGATAACTATTTGCCGTAATATCATGTAATAGTGCAGATAATGCCGCATCGCCAGCACCATTAGTATTCATAATTTTTTCCGGCCCTCCCATATAAGGCTCTATATGCGAATAGACTTTTTCCGGTGTTTGGCAATCTTTAAAACGCATAGCACGGCTAAACTCGTAACGATTAAATTCAGCAATTGCACCTGGAAGTAACGGATGAGTGGTTTGGCGTTTAAAATCACTCTCTGTAAAGCCTGCCATATACAATCCTGCAGGGCCTGCGGTACATAAGACTAAATCAACCCACTCTAAAGCCGCATCTGATGCTAACAATGGATCAGCATGACCTGTAAGTTCTAGGGCTTCATCTTCATTCATAGCTACTACAGAGACATGCTCTTTTAAAAAATCTCTCCACCACTGAGGATCGTCGGCAATCACGTATTTAGTACCCAACGTTAAGACAACCGGTACATCATGCTTTTTGGCATATTCTATCGCTTTCATAGTTGCCAACGGCATTGGCTCTCCCGGTTTGCAACGGACGAGATAAGCAGTTAAAACTAATGCCGATGCATCTGCAATCACATCCTCAGGAATACTTTCGGGCTGAAGTTGATTCATTTGACCAGGACTGATAGCAAAAGTACGTTCACCATTTTCAGTAATGAGGGTAAAGCAACGCCCTATTGCACCATCAACACCTTGTAAATAGTTTAAATCAGTACGGCTTGAGGTATTACATAAGTAGCGATAAGCATAACTACCAATCTGAATATTGTTGCACATAGTCCCCAATAAAACAGAACGATCATCCGCTAATACGGAGTAGTTATGTAGTGTGTTACCAATAGTGCCACCCGCAAATTCATGGGTAATAAGATTATTAACCGTTAATTCGCGATAAAGGGCTTCCGCTACATCATCTTCAATAACCAGAGAGTGTCCCTGACTCAAGTTATAGCGATTGATAAACGCTTCATCTACCTTAGCTTCAATATCAACTAATGTTTGGTCGATGCCAACAATATAAGCCCGAGAAGATTCGCTCTCAGTCATATTGATGATAGGTTTTAATAATGGATCTCGTAAACTAACGGGAAAATAGTGTTTGGATTTTCTTTTGCCAGGGAATTTCATTGTGAACGATGCTACAAGCTAAAAAAGATGCGCAATGTTAACACAATATTAGTGGAGAGACAGTAGGTGTACGTCTGTACACCTACTTTTATTTGTGGATATTTACGCTGTTTTACGGCGATTTCTTGCCATATAGCCCAGTAAAACACCCATTACAGAAAGGATAAAACCAACAAATGCGGCACCGACTAAGATTAATGCACGTTTAGGCGCATCTTTCTTAGTTGGTTCATAAGGTTTTAGCATATATTTGAAAGGAACAAATTGCAGATCACCCAATTTTATTTGTTCTAACTGCTGAATATTATATAAGCGATTTTTTAATTCAGAACTGACCGTTGTAGGATCAGTAATCGCTTCTGTTATCGCTAATTTGCTACTAAGTGCATCAGCCCCCATGGCAATGGAGTAATTAGGATCATCTTTAATTTGTGCACCTTCACTAGAAATAGGCTTTTTAACCCCCGCAGCATTGGCAATTTCTAGTGCATATTTTAAGCGCTGAACATTAACATTACGCGCATTAGCAATACGTTCTAAATCCATTTGATATGCTTTTTGCGCATGGTTTAATTTACGCTCAATTTGATCATCAATTTCGTCTTTCACTTCTACCCGTACTTTAGTAGAAATAAAGCGAATATAACCTGACAGCAAATCGTAAGCTTCTTCAGAAGTTGGCGCAGTAAAGCTTAAGTTAATTTCGCCACTAAATTCTTCATCACTATTTTTACTGTCTGATGCTTTTAAATTAATATCTTTAGTAACAATAGTTTCGATTAATTTACGTTTATCCAATGGCGTAGGATCGTCCATCTTAGCCAATAAGTTTTTATAGTAATCCGTATTGACTAAATATTCTTCACGTAATACACGGGAATTGTAGTTATTGATAAATTTTTGGTAAACAGAAGAAGCATTTACGCCAGTATCAACATCAACCAAGCTTAAATCATTTAAGGTTGCTCTTAACTGCTTCATCTCATCTAACATTGGTTTTGTAATAGCAGCTTGGCTTGTCCATTTCTGGGGCAGAAAGCTCGCAACAGTAAAACCTACGATAGCAAATAAAAGTGTGATCCCAATAATGACAAATTTTGATTTATAAAGAACAGAAAATAACTCAAACAGATCGATTTCATCGTTCTGTTTTAGATAAAAATCGTCGAAATGCCCTTTATCAACTTCTGAAGATTGTGGTTTTGAAAGCTTACTATTCATTTTCCTGCCTAAATTTGTGTAATGCAGCGTCCGTTTATCAGCCATTTTAGTGCACAAGACTAAAATGGTTAAAAAATGAGAAAAGATAAGTTTATATATAACTGAAATATGATCAAATGAATATATCACCTAATCCGATAATCGTATTTAGTGAGCTTATCTATTATTTTTCACATATGTCGCGGATTATAGCTTCAAGTAAGTCAATATGCTCAACTTTATCATTCAAAGCAGGAATGTATTCATACTGTTTTCCACCACCATGTATAAAAAACTCACGGTTCTGTTCATTAATTTCTTCTAATGTTTCTAAACAGTCTGATGAAAATCCGGGACAAATAACCTGTACATGTTCAACCCCTTCACTACCCAGTTTTTCCATCGTTTTATCAGTATAAGGTGATAACCAAGGCTCACGGCCAAAACGTGACTGGAAAGTCATCATCACTTTTTCTGCTGGATAATCAAGTTGCTGTTTTAATTTTTCTACTGTAAGGCAGCATTCATCAAAATAGATATCCCCAGTTTTAATAAATCGTTCTGGAATGCCATGAAATGAAAGTACTAAACGATCCGGCTTACCATGTTGCTTGAAACTCTCGTCAATGCTATTTACCAGCGCTTTAATATAAAGTGGATGTTGAGCATAACTACGAACAAAATGCAGTGAAGGAATAGTTCGCATCGTTTTAAACAGTTGGCTAATACCATCAAATACCGCCCCCGATGTCGAACAAGAGTATTGTGGATAGAGAGGTAATACAATTAGCTTTTCAACTCCCTGTGCCAATAATCGCGTCAGTCCTTCGTTGAGGGAAGGATTGCCGTAACACATACCTAATTCAACAGGTATATGCGCAAAACGTTGTGCTAACGCTTTTTGCTGTGCACGGCTATAGACTAAAAGAGGAGAGCCGTCTGGCAACCAAATTTGTTGGTATAATTTGGCCACTTTAGGTGAGCGAAATGGCAAAATAACCCCATGAAGAATGGGTTTCCAAATCCACGGGGAAACATCAACAACGCGAGGATCGCTAAGAAACTGAGCTAAATAGCGCTTCACTGCATCTGGTTGAGGTGCATCAGGGGTGCCAAGATTGACCAAAAGAACGCCGTATTTAGCATCATTCATACCAAGACTCCTTAGAGCTGTTTTATTAACATAACCAAAAGTAAAAGAGTAAAGGAAAATAGTGAACTCTGTTTGTCAATTAATCGGATTGTATTCTTTTTATAAATATTTTGTAAAAAAAATCCCGGTCTAACCGGGATTGCTCTTCGGTGCTATAGATTAACCGAGGATGTTTTTCAGTTCAGCATTAATTTCGCTTACTTTCTGTGTACCATCAATTTTGTGGTACTGCGCGTTACCCGCTTTAGCTTCATTTTGGTAATAAGAAACTAAAGGTGCTGTTTGAGAATGATATTCGATTAAACGTTTACGCACTGTTTCTTCTTGGTCATCTTTACGAGTTGTTAACTCTTCACCTGTCACATCGTCACGGTTTTCAACTTTAGGTGGATTAAATTTAATGTGATAAACACGACCTGATGGCGCGTGCACTCGACGACCAACAATACGTTCAACAATAATTTCATCAGGTACAGCAAATTCCAGTACGAAATCAACATTGATACCCGCTTCTTTCATTGCATCAGCTTGTGGAATTGTTCTTGGGAACCCATCCAACAAGAAACCATTACGGCAATCGTCTTGTTTGATACGCTCTTTCACTAATGCTATTACTAATTCATCAGTCACTAATTGACCGTTATCCATCAATGCTTTTGCTTTCAGTCCTAATTCCGTACCTGCGCTAACCGCAGCACGTAACATATCACCGGTTGAAATCTGTGGGATACCATAGTTTTCTTTAATGAATTGAGCCTGAGTGCCTTTACCAGCGCCTGGAGCGCCTAGTAGAATGATACGCATCGCGTAAATCCCCTTGCATTTAATTTTTTATAGTTAAACTCGAAAACGCATTACCATACCATTTTGTGAGGTCATCGCTCAAGAAATCACGTTATCGATTGCACTTTATTTTTATCGCAAAAGAAAAAAACCACGCTCTCTTGCGCAAAGAACGTGGTTTAAATGATTGAAAACGAATATGGTTACACGTTTTTAGCTAATAGTTGATTCACTAAACGAATAAACTGGTTTGGATCTTCTAAAGTTCCTCTTTCAGCAAATAGCGCTTGATCAAGTAATAAATTGATCCAATCCGCGAACTGTGTTTCATCGGTCAACTCAGCTGTTTGTTTGACTAATGGATGGTTAGGGTTTAACTCAAAGTTGTATTTAACTTCGGGGACTTGTTGACCTGCAGCCGCAAAAAGTTTTGCCATTTGCGTACTCATTTCATCCGCACCAGTAGTAACAATAGCAGGCGTATCCGTTAAACGATGAGTTAATTTCACCTCTTTAACTTTATCACCTAGTAAGGTTTTTACACGCTCAACAAAAGGTGCCAGTTGTTTATCTGTCTCCTCCTGCTGCGCTTGTTTCTCTTCATCAGCCAGTTTATCTAAAGATTCATCTGCTTTGCTCACAGATTGGAATGATTTACCATCGAATTCAGTGAGATAGTTCATCATCCACTCATCAATGCGATCGGATAGCAGTAGAACTTCAATACCTTTTTTACGGAATAATTCTAGATGAGGGCTATTTTTGGCCGCAGCATAGCTATCTGCAGTGATGTAATAGATTTTATCCTGACCTTCAACCATACGACTCACGTAATCTGCCAATGAAACAGTTTGTGCATCGCTGTCATTATGAGTAGAAGCAAAGCGCAGTAATTTAGCAATGGCTTCAATATTAGCGTGATCTTCTGCAGGACCTTCTTTTAACACTAAACCGAACTCTTTCCAGAAAGTTTGATACTCTTCAGGATTATTGTCAGCCAGTTTCTGTAACATTTGTAATGCACGTTTAGTTAATGCGCTACGTAAATTACGTGTCACAGAGCTATCTTGTAAGATCTCACGAGAAACGTTCAATGGTAAATCGTTAGAATCGACTAATCCGCGGATAAAACGCAAATAGTTAGGCATAAACTGTTCAGCTTCGTCCATAATAAAGACGCGCTGTACATACAGTTTTAAACCGTGTTGATGTTCACGGTTCCATAAATCCCAAGGTGCTTTAGAAGGAACATACAGCAGGCTTGTGTACTCTTGTTTACCTTCAACCCGGTTATGTGCCCAGCACAGCGGATCAGCAAAATCATGAGAAAGATGCTTATAAAATTCTTTATATTCATCATCACTGATTTCTGACTTATTACGCGTCCATAACGCTTGAGCTTTATTTATTTTTTCCCATGTAACGGTGCCGTCTTCTTCATTTTTAGTTTCTATTTCGACAGGTAGGGAAATATGATCAGAGTATTTGCTGATAATACTACGCAGACGCCAATCATCTAAATATTCGTCTTCACCTTCACGTAGATGCAGGGTAATTTCGGTACCACGATCCGCTTTTTCAATATCAGCAACCGTATAATCACCTTCACCTTGTGACTCCCAGAAAACACCTTTATCAGCAGGTTGCCCCGCGGCACGGGTACGTACCGTCACTTTGTCTGCCACAATAAATGCGGAATAAAAACCGACACCAAACTGACCAATTAATTGGCTATCTTTCGCTTGGTCTTGTCCAATAGACTCTAAAAATGCTTTAGTCCCTGATTTCGCAATAGTCCCTAAATTATCAATCACTTCATCGCGGGTCATACCTATGCCGTTATCACTGATAGTCAGTGTTCTTTTTTCTTTATCAGTGGCAATGCGGACATGAAGTTCCCCCTCATTTTCATAAAGAGCTGCATCGGATAATGCACGAAAACGTAACTTATCCGCCGCATCCGATGCATTAGAAATCAATTCGCGAAGGAAAATTTCTTTATTAGAGTAAAGAGAATGGATCATTAATTGTAGAAGTTGCTTAACTTCAGACTGAAATCCTCTCGTTTCCTGATCTTTCATACTCATTTTTACCTCAATTTATCCTAATTTGGCGAAAAAAATCGATATGACTTAAAAGGTGGGGATAGTTAAGCAAGTTTCAAGGGAGCAGAGCTTAATAACATTAATAAAAATACTGAAACGCCATATAAAGAGGAAAAATCAATTACATAACAGCTAGGAATAACCGCCAAGGCAAGCATGATATAAAGCCATTGGCGGTATGTAGATCACTGCGATAAATGGTTATCACCATCATCGGCTAAAATCGCTTGTGCACCTAAATTCGCCTCTTCAATAGCATGTTTTATGGAATCGGCATGAGCAAGTACCACGCCTAAACGACGATGTCCTGCGATTTCAGGTTTAGCAAATAAACGAATTTGTCGATTTGCCTTAAGCGCTTTTTCTAACCCCGTATAGACAATATTAGTACTAGACAACTCAGGTAAAATCACCGCGGAAGCACAAGCACCTAATTGGCGAATACCACCGATGGGATAGCCTAAAAAAGCACGCACATGGAGCGCAAATTCTGATAAATCTTGTGAAATTAAGGTAACAAGCCCTGTATCATGAGGACGCGGTGATACTTCATTAAAAAACACCTCATCACCTTGGATAAATAGTTCCACACCAAATAACCCATAACCGCCCAAATTCTCCACTACTTTACTAGCGATATGTTGTGCTTTGGCAAGGGCAATATCACTCATTTTTTGTGGTTGCCATGACGCACGATAATCGCCTTTTTCTTGCCGATGACCAATAGGCTCGCAAAAATGAATACCATCAACAGCACGAATCGTGAGTAATGTTATCTCAAAATCAAACGGGATCATCTTTTCAACAATCACTCGCCCTTGCCCTGCTCTTCCCCCTTCTTGAGAATAAGTCCATGCACTAGTGAGATCTTGCTCTGAACGAATAACACTTTGTCCTTTTCCAGATGAGCTCATCACCGGTTTTACAATGCAAGGAAAACCAATCTCAACCGCCGCTTTTCTAAAAGCCGCTTCATCATCAACAAATTGATAAGGAGAAGTCAGTAAGTGTAATGTTTCTGCAGCGAGACGGCGTATTCCTTCCCTATCCATAGTGAGTTTTACTGCACGGGCACAAGGTACAACTTTTTGACCATTATTTTCTAATTCGACTAATAATGAAGTAGCAATAGCTTCAATTTCAGGCACCAAAAAATCGGGTTTCTCTTGAGTTATAATCTGTTTTAATGCCTCGCTATCAAGCATATTGACGACATAATGGCGATGAGCAACATGCATTGCCGGCGCATTGGCATAGCGATCAACCGCAATAGTCTCAATGCCAAGACGTTGGCATTCAATGATCACCTCTTTACCTAATTCGCCTGCACCTAATAACATCACTTTTGTGGCATTAGTGGTCAGAGCCGTTCCCAAAATGGTCATTTTCGATCCTTATCTCAGTCAGATAATACGCATTACGCAAACGTTTGCATTTAGTGGTAGCATAACGGAATTTAACAAAGAGAAAAATAGCCATAGTAAAATTTAAATACTTTATATTTTTTGGCTATGCTGACCTTTATGAATTTTTAAGGCATTAAGGCGCTTTCTAATCAGCGCAAAAATACAACACAATAGCCCTAACCAAATCAATGAAAAACTTACTCCTTTCACAGCATCAAAGGCTTCATGGAATAGGAATACGGCCAGTAAAAACTGCATTGTCGGTTCAATATACTGTGCTAAACCAATAACGGTTAAGGTGGTTCTTTTTATTGCTGCGGTAAAAAACAGTAAAGGGAGAATAGTCACTGGCGCGGTTAAAATATAATAGAAACGAGTTAAATTGTCTGCAGAAGAAAACGCACTTTCATCTCGCATAATCAGCCAAATCATCGCCCCTATAGCGACCGGAATTAGCCACAGAGTTTCAATAAATAATGAAGTTATGACATCAAAACGAATAAATTTACGAATGAGTCCATAAATCGCAAATGCTCCTCCCATCACGAGTGCCAGTATGGGTAATTGACCATACATCCATAATTGATATCCCACTCCTGCACAAATTAATATTACCGCCCATTTTTCAGCAGGATTTAATTTCTCTTTAAGAAAGATAACGCCCAATACAATAGAAAAAAGTGGATTAATAAAATACCCCAGACTGGCGGCTAAGACTTGTTGATGCGTAAGTGCATAAGTAAAGGTGCACCAAGAGACTGCCATTGCTAATGAACTAAATAAACACATAAAAATAGAGCGTCTATCTTGGAGAACAGCACGCCAGCGAGTTCTATTTTTAATAAATAATCGAACCAGTAATAACAGGGGAATAGACCAAATAAGACGTTGTGCAAGTAACTCTAATGGTTGAGCACCGGGTAATAGCCGATAAAAAAGAGGAGTTATTCCCCATAAAATATAGGAGCAAATGGCTAATAAGACACCTGACTGAGCCCACATATGACTTTCCACCAATAGCGTTAAAGAGACCTTACTATCATACGCCGAAAACGAATCAAACAATATGATCATATCCGCTACTTATCAGCATCAAAGTAAGCGATTATCAAAATAAACCACTGAGTAAAACATAAAAAAAATCTCTATAGATAAAGTTGTATAAACCTTATTTATAGAGATCACAAAAAGACCAGAGCAAAGGGGAAAATAGGACTTACAAGCAAATAAACAAATAATCCATTAAAAAATATCTCGTACATGTAACGGCGGTTGTTTACTGACAAATTCACGCAATACTTTTCGGCTCGGTGCTGCAGCAATTGCGCCCTTTTTAGTGGTTGCTAATGCGCCACAAGCCGCGGCTTGCGTAATAATTTTTAATAAATATTGTTCATCATCAGCAAAACCATATTCTGCAACTGCGGCTAATAATCCTGACATAAAGGCATCACCTGCCCCTGTGGTATCAACACAATTGACGGTAAAGGCACTCAAGGCAACTTGTGTTGTAGGCGTTAACACTAAACATCCTTTAGAGCCTTGGGTGATCACTTTTAAACGAGCAGGATAATCAGCTAATTTTTTTAATGCATTTTCTAAGGTAATTTCCTGAGTCATCCAAGTCAGCTCATCTTCAGATAATTTCAAAATATCTGCTTTGTGAGCATATTCATCGATGATCGCACGCATTTCTTCATGATCACGCCACATTTGGGGGCGTAAATTAATATCGAAACTCAGTAAAGAGTCGCTATTTTTTACTTTACTAATAGCACTATCTAGCGTCGAGCGACAAATTGGGTTAACTAAAGCAAGTGAACAAAAATGTAAAATGTCTTTTTCAAATACAGGCAGTGATTTATTGGTAAGAAATTGATCAGCAGAGTCCGCAACTAAAAAAGTAAAATCTCGTTCGCCATTTTCTTGCAACGAAACTAAGACTGTACTGGTACGATGTAACTCATCAAATTCCATTGTGCTGGTGTCTACACCGAGATCAAATAACGTTTTTTGCATAAAGTGACCAAATGCATCTTCACCGACCCGACCAATAAAGCCACTTTGCTGTCCTAATTTTGCAACACCTGCAGCGACATTCACTGGTGCTCCACCAGCACATGCTTCATATTGCATATTTTGCAGTGGAATTAGGTCAACAACCGCATCACCTAAAGACCAGACTTTCATAATCTCTCCTGAAGATAAGCCACTATTTTTATTCACTATATTGTATTTTTATCAGTATTAATAACTAAAAAAATAAAGATATTGCTCGAAAAAACATCCTGATAACGTTAACATAATGGTGTACAATAATAAAGATAAATTCAAACAACACGCTTTTTAACCCTAAATGTTATCGCTAATAAGGGTGACATATAGCTTACAGAATAACTGATAAAATCAGGATAATGAGATGAAGCAACGTTTAGAACAATCGACAACTGCCCTAAATGCCTTACAAAAAAAACGTGGAAAGCAATTTTATCCTCAATTCCATTTAGCCGCTCCTGCGGGATGGCTTAATGATCCTAATGGCCTTGTTTATCATAACGGCTTATATCATGCATTTTATCAACATCATCCTTTTTCTGAACTTTGGGGGCCGATGCATTGGGGACATGCTACCAGCAAAGATATGATCCACTGGCAACATCAGCCAATCGCCCTTGCTCCGGGTAATGAGTATGATAAAAGTGGTTGTTTTTCCGGATCTGCGGTAAGTCATGAAGGTAAATTATACCTCTTTTATACCGGCCATAACTGGTTAGCAGAAGAAGGCGATGACAGCCAAATTTACCAAGCACAATGTGTGGCAGTCAGTGAAGATGGGATCCATTTTGAAAAGAAAGGCATTATCTTACCGCCACCACAAGGATATATGCACTTTCGTGATCCAAAGGTTTGGTTTCAAGAAGGGAAATGGTGGATGGTAGTCGGTGCCCGCGATGAAAAAGACCAAGGCCAAGTGTTACTTTTCTCCAATGACACCCTATTTGAAGAAGGGAAACAATGGCGTTCGGAGTACAAGGTTTTAGGCAAAACCGATGATAAAAACGTCTACATGTGGGAATGCCCTGACTTTTTTCCTATCAGTGATGATAACGAATTTGCTCTTGTTTTTTCACCACAAGGAAAACGCGCTGAAGGTTATCAATACCGTAATCTGTTTCAAACCGGTGCACTGATCGGTCAGTGGTCACCAAAACAACCTTTTATCATACATGGTCATTTTACTGAGCTTGATAATGGTCATGACTATTATGCTCCACAATCTTTTGTTACTGCTGATGGTCGCCGTGTTTCTATGGGATGGATGGATATGTGGAACTCCCCTATGCCTTCGCAACAGGAGTTTTGGGCTGGTTGTTTCACGCTTCCTCGTGAAATTAACTTTGATAAAAGGGCAAACCGTTTACGTATGACCCCGATAAAAGAAGTTGAAAGTCTCAGACAAACAAGAAATACGATAGAGATGACCACACTCAATAACCAAGCGCTTAAATTACTCGATAAGACACCGGCTATTGAGTTAAATTTAACCTGGTCATTAGATAGCCAAGCGGAAAAATTTGGTCTTTGGTTAGGAAAAGGTTTAGAGGTATTTGTCGATAATCAATCAAATCGCTTTGTGATCCGTCGCCATTATCCACAATATAATATCAGTGGCTCACGTAGCACACCGTTGCCAGTAGGAAGCGAAATTAACTTACGTATATTTATTGATCGCTCATCAATAGAGGTTTTTATCAATCACGGAGAGCTGACCTTTAGCAGCCGTTATTATGCAGATGAAAATGATCGCGATTTATCGCTATTTGCCACAGATGGCAGTGCCACATTAATCGCCGGTGAATATTGGACACTATCAACGATAAGTTAAGCGTTGTGATTTTTCTATACTCTCTAACGGAAAAGAGAGTCTCGTTACAGAGACTCTCGTTCAATTAACTGACAGGGGATTTGTACTGTTTTATTATGATTACGCTCTTGAATAATATGTAATGTTGCTTCTTTACCTAAGTCATAATGTGGCAACTGTACTGTGGTGAGTGGCGGATAGAATAACTCCCCCGTTCCTATCATATTGTCATAGCCTAATACAGCCACTTGCTCAGGAATACGTAATCCCATCGACAGTAAAACTTGATAAGCCAAAAATGCGATACGATCATTACCACAGATTAAAATATCAAAATCTGCTTTTTGCTGACGACAGTGTTGTTGTAACAATCCAATCACATCACGGTAATGTTCATCGCCAAATAACATTGTGTATTGACGCAATGATGACAAAGGTAAGCCGGCATCTTGCCAAGCATCTTCGACCGCTTTACGGCGAATAGGGCCTGCAACGGTATCTTCGGGTAGATAAAAACATAACGGATGCCGATAACCTTTTTCAATCACGTGTTTTATCGCAAAATATTGTCCGTGATAATCATCAGGAACATAGGTTGGAAAAGTTTGATCTTTAGCTAGGCAGTTGGCAAGTACCACATTTTTATCACGTAGCTTTTCATGTACCGTGATTTCTCGCAATCCCATTGTGGTATAGATGATACCATCTGGACGTTGAGCTAACAGTTGCCAAATGGCTTGATCATACCCCTCTTGTTCAGTGAGGTTTACCACAAATGAACTCCAGCCAAACTGACGAGCGGTACGCTCGATGGATAAAATCATTTCCACGGAAAAAGGGGTCGTTGCGGTATCAATACCAAGCACACCGATCGATGAGACCTTAGTCCCTTGACCTCGAATTTTTCGCGCTGAAAAATCGGGCACATAATTCAGTTCTTCGATTGCACGTTGGACTTGTTTCAACGTATCTGGTTTTAATAACTCAGGGTTATTAATCGCTCTTGAGACTGTCATCAAAGAAACAGATGCAAGTCGAGCAACATCTTTCAGTGACGCCATAATATTGGCTCGATTGGGTTGTTAAGTAAGGTAATTATAAATAATGCTCTATTTTACAATAAGTAAAGAGAGAAATCCACATTCTCAAGACCATACAAATATAAGTATGACAAATTATTTTAGTTAATAAACTAATCAAAAAACAATTATCAATATTAATTATACTCACACTAGATGTTTAATATAGTTAAAAACACTTACGATAAAAAACTTAGTTACAATTAATAACAGTTATATGAACTTCGTTTATAGAAGAAAAATATCTTTAACGATAAAATAGAAATATTGAAACAAAACAAAGTTCTGATATTTTATCTATAATATAATGAAAAAGTATTAATACTTTTTTATTTAATATATCCTTATTACGGCTCCGTTACGTGAATACTACTCTACATAGAAAATTTATAAATTAGTCAAATTTCGTTACTCATTTACTCTTGATTAAGAGAGGAATAAAACTGGGAGCAACATATGGAATCGATAATCCATCTGATCACTTTCGAAGATGACAGCACAAAAGTTCAACTTAAAGCAGTGCTTTCTTCTTTAGCGGCAAATGTGAAAACCTATTCAAATGAACAGGCGTTTTTAAAGTACTATTTTTCATCAACTAAAGGGGCTCATAAAGAGTGCATCATAATTAACACTAAAAGTAGTGCATCGCCATCAATTGCGCTGGTAAAAGAGTTAAACAAATTAAAGAATATCATTCCTGTTATAATTATTTCGGGAGATGCATCGATAGAAAGTTGCCGTAACGCATTTAAAGCGGGGGCTTTCGAATATTTAACTCGCCCTTTAAACGTCAATGAGCTTCTTAATATTGTGTCAGAATCTTTTTTACACTATGAAAGTGAGGTTGAGCAATTCAGAACCTATATTTCTTTAAAAGATAAGTTTAGTAAACTATCAAATAGAGAAAAAGAGGTAATGGAGATGATCCTTGACGGTAACACCAGTAAAGAAGCTGCCGAAAAGCTCTCTTTATCACCAAGAACAGTTGAAGTTCATCGTTCGAACATGTATACAAAACTAAAAATAAGATCACTACCGCAACTAGTGCAAGAATATGATTTCTTTAAAAAATATGACTTAAGAGCCAATTAAATTTAGCCCGCATATCTTCTTTATCATTAGATGATATCCAGCGCTTGTATAACAGCTTAATCGACTTTCGTTTCATTATTATTTATTAATGAGAGTAAACTGTATTGTAAAAATATTCTATTTTTGATGAATAAGTATTGAATATGGAAATAATAAATATACTAAGCTCCATTCTGCAACAGAAGGGAAGGCTATCCTATTTTGACGCCTCCCTTTCATAAGTCATACAAATACTCCAACCTCTAACCTGAACAATTAGTATATTTTATTTTTATAATCGCTATTATTAATAACGCACTCCCTATTCATTGTTAATAATGGCGAAACGATAAAATAAATACTATTTAATTTGACATAAATCATTTTTCACCTCTTACAGACATAACTACTATTGACAATCAATTTCTGATTTATTGTCTTATTTTTTAACTAAAAATATTGCTGATTAAAAAAGAACAAAAAAGGAATCGCTGTCTCTTTTTTTATGTCTAGATAAAGTACAGTAATTGTCTAGTGACTTTAAATTAATCTATATTTACCTTATAGAAAAAATAATTAAAATAACAAAAAAATCATAAACAACCTCATAAAATAGCTGATGGATATCATAACTCTGGTTCTTTTTAGTCTATTGTTTAGAAATTAATTCTCTTTATTGTTGAGCTATTTTAATATATAAAAAATTTTTTCTACTCACCCACATCATAATAGGAATATCATTTTAGGAAAAAATGATTACGTAAAAACAACTAAACAAAAATAAGTATTAACACCTAAAGAATAAGTATTTTTTGTCGATTGAATATTTATCCTAGCTTAATCAATGAGCCTACTTTTTTATTCACTTATAAAATTTATTAGATAATCTTATAATTTGATCTTCATTTTCTTTTTACTTAAACGTATTATGCTAATACCTTGTGTACTCACTAATATTTTTTTGTAAAAAAAATGAATAATGAAGAAAAAAATCGTCGTCCTATAAAAGCAAGACAAACCAACTGGGCAACTCGCTGTAGTCGCTGGCTGCAAAGCAAAGGCGCTACCCCCAATGGGATCTCTTTATTTAGTATCCTATTCGCTGCTATCTCCGGTTTGTTTCTCTACTTTGCTCTCGCTCACTCCCAAGGCCTACTTCAATCAATCCTTCTTATTTTAGGTGCATTAGCTATCCAGGGTAGACTTATCTGTAACCTACTCGATGGTATGGTCGCAGTTGAAGGCGGATTAAAAAGTCCTGCTGGTGCCGTTTATAACGAACTACCAGACCGAATAGCTGATACATTGATTATTATTGGTGTAGGTTATGGTTTATCCATCACTTTTCCTATCGCTATTACCTTAGGCTGGGTAGCCGCTTTCTTTGCGGTAATGACAGCTTATATCCGTGTATTAGGTGGTAGTTGTGGGTTAGAACAGCGTTTTACGGGACCAATGGCCAAGCAACATAGAATGGCATTATTAACCGGTATTGCCATTATCTCTGCATTTATTCCCGCTGAATGGGGAGCATGGCTCTGTTTAGTCTCCCTGTGGATCATTATCTTCGGCTCTGTACTTACTACCATTTTGAGAACTCGCCAAATTTTACGCGATTTAACACAAGGAGTTGATGAATGAAAAATGGCAAACTCTCTTTCGATGCAAAAATCATATCATCAGTCTTAGTCTCTATCTGCCGTTTTTTAACCGGGATCAGAGCCAAACAAATATCTCCGATTGAGAAAGATAAACCTTGTATTTATTATGCAAATCACTCAAGTCATCTAGATGGTTTAGTTATTTGGTCTTCACTTGCCCCCCATATTCGGCCATTTGTGCACCCTGTTGCTGCAGAAGATTATTGGAATAAAAACCGTTTACGTCGTTATCTTTCTCGTCGTATCTTTCGTGCAGTTTTGATCCCACGCCACGCGAATAAAACAAATGTTACTGAAGGAAATGGTGAAACAACAACTGCACCTCAGAAAGTAAATGCTCTTACACTGATGCAGGCTGTTTTAGATAAAGGTGAATCGCTAATTATTTTTCCTGAAGGAACTAGAGGTAACGGTGAGTCTATTCAGGATTTTAAAGCCGGTCTTTGGCATTTGTCCCGTAACAATCCACAGGCTCAATTAGTCCCTATCTATCTTGAAAACTTAAACCGCGTACTTCCTAAAGGCTCTCGGCTGGTTGTTCCTATCATTTGTAGTGCCACATTTGGCCCTCCTATTGAACCGACACATGAAAATGAAGATAAGACTGAATTTCTATTAAGAGCCAAAAGTGCGTTAGAGGAGTTACATCATGGATAGTATCAACAATGAAATTCTCTGGATCTTTATCGGGCTATTCTCCTTTTTAATTATTGCCAGTATTATTGGTGCGATCCTTGCGGCACTCAAAGGTCCTACCTCAACCATTACCAATCTTAATTCTCGAATTAAAGCTTGGTGGATCATGTGTATCATTTCTGCCGTCGCTATTAGTATTGGAACAATAGGCTCAGTTATCCTCTTCGCCTTAATTTCATGGCTTGCATTACGTGAATTGGTTACATTAACCCCGACTCATCGAGGTGATCACGAAGCACTTTTTTGGTGTTTCTTTGTCGTGCTGCCTATCCAATATATTCTCGTCGGTGTGCAATGGTATAATTTGCTAGCCATCTTTATTCCGGTTTATGCCTTCTTATTAATTCCAACACGTATGGCGCTTTCCGGAGATACTCATCACTTTCTCGAGCGCATGGCAAAAGTGCAATGGAGTGTCATGATAGCTATCTATTGCCTTAGCTACGCTCCAGCATTATTAATGTTACCGATAGAAGGCTTTGAAGGACGTAATATTAACTTATTACTGTTTTTGATGATCGTGGTACAGACTTCTGATGTTTTACAATATGTGTTTGGTAAACTATTTGGCAAACATCCTATCGTACCGAAATTAAGTCCTAATAAAACCATCGAAGGTTTCTTTGGCGGCATTATTTCAGCCAGCCTTATAGGGATGATGTTATGGTGGGCAACACCTTTCACATGGTGGGCTGCTTTTTTACTCTCTTTAGTCATCACACTCGCAGGCTTTGCTGGCGGTTTATGTATGTCAGCCATAAAAAGAGACAGTGGCGTAAAAGATTTCGGTACTATGATTGAAGGCCACGGCGGTATGATGGATAGAATGGATTCCCTGTGCTTTGCCGCCCCTATTTTCTTCCACGTTATTCGCTATTTCTACGTGTAATTCCCTTTTGAATAAATGCTGGTAATCTGCAAAATTATTACCAGCATTTCTATAAATAAATCATCGAGTTATTATCGTCAATGTAATTAATCGCTTGTTTTAACTCAATTAAAAATACCTATATTTAAGCTTTATTTTTATAAATCAACATATTAAATAAGAATAATCTCATACTCGAAATCCGACCACTTCTTTTTTTAACTTATAGTCATAGATCACATTATTACTATCTTTTAATCTAGCGTTTCCTTTTTATTTTTTTGTAGATAATTATGATCACTTGGTTACTTCTTGCTTTATCTTTATTGTTATTAGGGTTCCATCGCAAACTTGCACTTACTACTTTAGCTATAACCACCATTAGCGCATTTATAACAGGTGTTATCACTTGGTATGTACTTCCGGTTATATTGAGCTTAATTTTACTCTCTTATGCATATCGCCATTACAAAACCAATCGTCTTATTGCCACTATTGTTATTCTTGCATTTATCGCCATTATTGTTGGGTTAACTTTTCATTTTATTCCTGGTTTTAATAACTTACGCTACATTAAACATGTTCCATTAGGGCAATATAGCCCCCCTTTCTCTTTTTATTTCAATGCCGATAAAGCAGTAATCCCTTTTATTTTAATGATTTTTATTCCTACATTATTTAAAACAGAACCAGTAAAAAAAGCCAATAAATATCAATGGGTTTTACTGGCTATGGCGATCCCCGCACTGTTATTATTCGCAATGGCATTGGGTGGACTCGCTATTGAATTACATTTGCCACAATGGCTACCCGCCTTTATGTTAGCAAATATTTTCTTTGTCTCTCTTGCTGAAGAAGCACTATTTAGAGGAGCTATACAGCAAAGTCTATCTCGCTATTTATCTCCCTATCTTGCGCTATTTATTACCGCTATTTTATTTGGGTTAGTCCATTTTGCCGGAGGAATATTACTCATTATCTTCGCCTCATTGGCAGGTATTATTTATGGCTTAGCGTGGATGTGGAGCGGTAGGCTTTGGGTTGCTACACTCTTTCATTTTGCACTGAATCTCACTCACCTGCTCTTTTTCACTTACCCTTTTAAAATCGCGTAAGTGCTATATTATTCTGCTGTATTTTAAGTTTTAGTATTCCCGTCTCTTTACTCGTTTAATACTAATACGAGTAAAGAGGATGGGTGAAACGTGAAAGCAGTCACACTATTAACTTATCGAACATCTTAATTTTCCCATCATTAGCTGAAATTTTTTGTTAGTATGCCCTTTATCGCTTATCTATAAATAACAAAAATTTTATACAACATATAATAACAAATAAGCCAAAATAACAGCGATTGACAGCATAAAAAATACCCACTATTGCATTGTGATAGGTATCCATCACACAAAAATAGATTATTTTTACCATACACATTATGTGACTTTTACCTCTTTCACCATCAGGAAAAAGAATATGTTAGATCAAGAGATGATCCGTACTTTTATTCAAGTAGCAGATTGCCAAAGCTTTACTAAAGCGGCGGAGATGTTACACAAAACATCTGCGGCCATCAGCTATCGGATCAAAACCCTAGAAGAGAATATTGGTACACAGTTGTTTAATCGTACGACAAGAACCGTCACATTAACGCCGGCAGGAGAATATTTATTAGAAAAATGTCGCCAGTGGATTGTTTGGCTTGAATCAATGCCTATCGAGCTACAGCAGATGAATGCGGGAGTTGAGCACCAAGTTAATATTGTTATTAATAACTTACTCTATGATCGTACCGCCGTGGCCAGTATGTTAGCCTGCCTGCACCAACGTTTTCCTTCTACCCAATTTCATATTACTCGACAAGTTTATATGGGAGTATGGGACGCGTTAATTAATGAAGATTACCATTTTGCCATTGGTGTCACAGGTAATGAATCACTGAAAAATAATATTAATATTTGTGCTATGGGGGAAATTCAATGGCAATTTGTCGTGGCACCAAATCATCCATTAGTCAATGTTAGTGGGGTATTAAGTGATGATCAAATGCGGATATACTCTGCCGTCAATGTTGAAGATACTTCACGCCATCTTTCCAAACGCACCGCTTGGCGTCTATCTGGACAACATGAAATTAAAGTACCTGATTTACATACTAAACTAGCATGTCATTTAAAAGGAGTCGGGATCGGTTTTTTACCATTAAGTCTATGTAAGCCACTGATTGATAGTGGGCAACTTATTGCAAAGGAAGTGAAAAATCGTCGCCATAATTCTCCCCTATCACTAGCTTGGTGCGAAGATAAAAAAGGTGCCGTTGTCAGCTATCTGGTTGATTTGTTCCGACAAGGGCATCCCAGTGTGCAATCTTTTTACGATCCCCTTAACTAAAAAAGGCAAACCGAAGTTTGCCCTTGTTGATAACATTTAACTTAATGCGTTAGTTGGTCGCTGTGGCGTCAGGATTTTCTTTAATAAATAAGCTTGCCACAATACCTATGCAAATCAGAATAGCAGCAAAATAGAAGCCGGAATCCATACTTCCTGTTTTATCTGATAAAAAACCCGTTAATGTAGGGGCAAATACTGAACCTAGCATACCGATACAGTTATACACACCAAAAGATGTCCCTAATGCATGGCGTGGTGAATTATCTGCCACTACCGCCACTAATACTGGATTAGTACTAATTTTCCCTACGATCCCGTATAAGATCAGTGCACCAATCAGTACCGGCATAGAATCTGACATAGGTACAGCAAGAATAGCCACCAAAGACAACGGTAACATAATTAATAGCACAGGCTTACGACGGCCTAATTTATCAGAGAACCAGCTAAATAAGAGTGAGCCAGGAATAGCAAACCAAGGCATGAGTGATGCAATGGTAGAGATCTGTGTTCCTGTAATACCACGCTCGGTTTCAAGATAATAGGGTAACCAAGTGACTAAAACAAAGAACCCATAGATTGAACAGAAGATAGTAATATAAGCAAGGTTAATATTACGGTTACCAAATAAATCTTTAAACGTCAGTTTTGTTTTCTGTTTTGGTGCATTAGGAGCCGTATCCGTAGCTTTCGTTTTAGGTTTATCTTTTATTATCCATAACATCATCAAACCAATGATAATAATAGGTACCCCAATAATATAGAATGGTGCACGCCAGCTCATCCCCATCTCACCGACAGAAATACTAGAGATGTAGTAACCGATGGATAAACCAAACGCCATACCACTATTAATAATGGCACTACCTAGCGTAATACGATGTTTTGGAATAGCTTCTGAAGATAAACCATATTGTGGACCATAATAGAATCCTTGGAATACCCCGACCATCACCCATGCAAACATAAAGGTGACATAAGTTGGCATCATCCCTGCGATAATGGTAAATCCACCAAAGAGCACAACACCCGTGACTAAGACTTTTTTCTTACCTAAATAGTCACCAATTATGCCTGATGGAATGTTCAGTGCTGTATAACCAATAAAGAAAATACTCATAATTGAGCCAAGTTGCGCTTTGGTAAGATCAAACTCAGCACCAATATTCACCATTAAAGGACCGACAATGGCACGGCTACCATACAGTGCAATCCAACCAAAAAAGAAAATAATCGTCAGCTTGACCCAATAAGGGACTTTGCCTTTACTCTCATTCACTTGTGCATCGTTCATAATGACGCTCCTGACAGAATGTTATTAAGACTTATAAATTAAAGTGCCAGACTGACCTTCAATAACCTGTTGAATGTTTTGTAATGCGCCAATATGAGCTTGTTGTCCTGTGGCATTTACAAAATCACTGACAGCCATGATTTTTGGTCCCATTGCGCCATCAGCGACTGCCATTGGTGCAAGTTCTTCTGGTGTTGCTTCACGAATAGCAGCTTGTTCTGGTGTTCCCCAATTTTTATAAATGGCATCAGCCTCTGTTAAAATAACAAAGTGCTCTGCATTTAACTCACGAGAAATTAAAGCTGCTGTTAAATCTTTATCTATAACGGCTTCACTACCAATAAATTCATTATTTATATTATTAACTGGAATACCTCCTCCACCGCCACAAATAACAATATGACCTTTATCTAATAAAAGCTTTACTGCCTCTATATCAATTATTTTTTGAGGTGCTGGTGAAGGTACGACACGGCGATAATATTGCCCATCTTTTTTAAATGTCCATTGATATTTATTTATTAATTCTTCTTTTTCTGCTTCCTCATAAATAGGGCCAATAAATTTACTCGGTTCTCTAAAAGCCTCATCATTAATATCAACAGAAACACGAGTCATTACTGTAGTAATTGCTTGCGTAGGATTATTTTGGTTGATTTTCTGCATCATCATATAACCAATCATCCCCTGGCTTTCCGCGACCAAGATATCCAACGGATAGGCTGGAACCGCTTGATAAGCAAGATTTTGTAATGCTAACAACCCAACCTGAGGCCCATTACCATGTACTAAAACAACACGGTACTCTTGCGCTAATTTATTAATTGTCTCTGATATTAATTCAATATTTTTATATTGATTTTCAGCAGATAAAATTTCGCCACGCTGTAATAATGCATTTCCGCCTAAAGCAATAACAATTGTTTTCATAATTATCCGTTTCCGAACGTTTATAATTTCTTTTTAATAAAAAAGATTAATCTATACGCTGTTGTTGTTTAATTTGATAACCAATCCATAATCCCAGTAAAGTATCTGCACCGGAATGATGACCGATAGAGAGTATTTCCAACATATCTTTAAAAATAATCTCTTTATTTTTTATTTTTTTACCTAGTTGAATAAGATAGGTAGAAAATATTCCCCGTGTGGCGTATTCCAAATAATGTTGACTCACTATCGTAGTTAATGACGATAATGGTGGTGTTTCATTAAAAAAATGTTCAATCGATTTTTCTGGCTGTGCTAAATAATGCGCAAATAACATTCCCACCAGCATATCATCTGAACTTGGTGTTAACCCTGGACCTTTACCAATAAACATCGCCCAATTAACCGCTTTTCCAGACAATTGATGATAAAATAACTTTGTTAATAACTTAATTTCATCAAGTCGGGCGATTTGACGATAGTTTTTTAATGGCCCATAGAGTCCTGTCGCTATCACCGGAGATAATAGAGAAAAAAAACTCTCTAACCATCGTAAATCTAATGTCGCTTTATCTTGTAAACGCAAATTTTCACTATCACCGGCAATCAATGTCATATTATCTGCGATTGCGATTTGATTGTTTTTCATCCGCATTTTCAAAGCGGGATGACACTGCTTAGCCAAAGAATCAAAATCGGCTTGTTTCAGTAGCCACCCCATCGGGCTTAATCCTCTTCCTTGACGATGAAAAGTGATTAAGCGTTGCTGAGGGCAAATAAAATTCAAAGCATGTTCATAAATGCCGACACATTTAAACTCACCTTCAAAAGCAAAGATATGCTGACTGGTTTGAAGTGCTTGAATTTGCATATTGCCCCCTGACGACCGTGTTATTACAAAACGTGATTAAGCTTCAATGCCTAATTCTTCTGCCAGTGCCACTATCGCTTTTTCAAAACAGCCTAAAGGTGCACGTACCGTTCCTGCGCCAATTTGCCCAACCCCCGGCTCTTTATGAGCAATACCCGTATTAATTAGCGGTGTAATACCCGTTTCAACAACTCGACGAGCATCTAAACCTAAACACGCACCTTGGAAATCCCAAGTCGGTATTTGTAGCATCATATTACGAGCAAGGTAGATTTCAGCCATCTCTTCTGTCACTTCACGTGCTGCATCCATACCACCCGATGCCCCGACAAAGCGGGTTACTCCCGGAGCTGCAACCATTGCTGCACCACCAATACCGAAAGTTTCTGTAATAGCACTATCACCAATATCAGGGTTGGCATCTGCTTGGCTAAAACCAGAGAAGAATAATCCCTGTGGCGTATTAACAGGTGCTGTAAACCATTGATCACCCATACCACTTATTTTGATGCCAAAATTACTACCATTACGCGTCATTACCGTCACAATCGTACCTTGCTTAATTTGTGCTCCTGCGTCCATCGCCGCTTTACAATAAGCCATGGCTAAATTAAGGAAGAATTGGTCAGTAATACTGAGGAATTTGGTCACTTTGGTTATCTCAGCCGCATCTAAATCCAATGTGCTAAGAATTGGCGCCAGCTCTCGTAACAATAGTGCAGAAGCTGCAATATTACGTTGGTGGAATTCATCTCCCATCGTAATGGCTTGACCCATAATTGCCGTAAGGTCTATCCCATTCTCAATGGTGGCTAAAGCGGCTTTTAATACTGGAGCTAAGCTATTACGCATCCAATGCAAACGTTCTTGTACATCAGGACCATAAGCACCAAAACGCATCACTTTACCAATACCTTCGTTCATATTGCAGTAAGCATAGTTACCGTGAACATGGTTTTTAATCACTAGCATTGGCATATGAGCAGAAGTAATACCTCCCATCGGCCCTACGGCATTGACATTATGGCAAGGAATAAACTCAATCTCTCCCGCCTCTAACATAGCCAAGGCTTGCGCTTCATTTTCAGCCCAACCTTCAAATAAGCTAGCACCAATACAGGCGCCACGGACAGGACCACTCATTTCTTGCCAAGTTACAGGAGGTCCTGCATGCAGTAATTTTTTTCCTGTTGCTAAAGTTGGTACTACTTCTTTTGCTAAACTCACATCACACCAGTGAGGACGGGCTTCACGGATACGTTCGATAACTGCTTCATTCGCTTGTTCGATAGTTGAGTACATATCTGCAATTCCTTATTTCAATTTCTTTAATATTTCAGCCAGTTTTTTATTACCACCTGCGACAGGTGCCCATTGATAATGAACAACAGGCGTACCACTGGATTGCAGATCGTCAGCAAAACTGCGTAATCCGGCGTTGATCACGGAGATCCCATTTAAAAGTGGTGAAATTTCAGCAGCGGCTTCTACTGGATGTGGCTGGATTAATTCTTTGGCTAACAGTACGACTTCTGGCAAGGTATCCATCACAATAATACCTGCATCTTGTAGCTGTTTTTGTTGCTCACTACGGTTTTGAGGATCTTCCTGCGTACCGGTAATAGTGGCGATAGTGATCAGTGGATTAGCTTCACCACGTTTTTCATTTAATTTTTTAATTTCTTGAATTAATGCACCTGCTGGATCTGACGTTGCACCATAACCAATCACAAAGTCGACCAGTAATACGCCAATATCATGCTTATTACTTAATTCACTAATAAATTTATTGCGAGTAGAAGGATCTATCATTGGATGGGGTTTGCCTTGGGTATAAAAATCATCGCCCATATCAATAATTTTATGCCCTTGTGCATCGAGCATCGTACCTTGCTTATGTTCGTTATCTACCGCCACATTGAGTTGCTCAGATAACAACATCGCGCATTCTGCCGCTAATGTTCCACCAGCATATAATCCAATAATCTTTTTACCTGTCACTTTAGGTAACTGAGCAGCACTATCTTCAACACGTGCTAACGTAGCCGCAATACGCGCCGTTTCGTCTAAGGTGCGAGTAAAATAGATATTATCGTCTTGATATTTCTCTGGTGTTGTTCCTAAGAATTGCGCCACTATCGGTTTATTATGACGCTTCATTTCTGCAATAATTTTTTCACGTACTGCCGGTGCGGGAGGTTTAGAAACAAAAGCAATCACACGGGTTTGAGGATCTGCCGCCAGCATATTAATAGCCGTGATAGCACTAATACCACCAATTTGCTCGCTGAGATCTCGTCCCCCCAGACCTATTGCATGAGAAACCCCTTGGCGTTGTAATACAATTTGTGAGGTGATCTCTTGAATTCCTGTCCCTGATGCACCAACGATACCAATAGAGCCTTTCGGTGCAATGTTAGCAAAGGCTAAAGGTGCGCCAGCAATATTTGCCGTACCACAGTCAGGCCCCATGACTATCAATCCGTTAGCGGCGGCTTTTTCTTTTAATGCTTTTTCATCAGCAATAGAGACGTTATCGGAAAATAGCATCACATTACAGCCATCTTCTAATCCCGTATCAGCTAATTCTGCCGCATACTCACCGGCAATAGAAATAAGCAACATATTAGCGTTAGGACTTTTTTGTTTAGCCGTACGCCAGCTACGTACAGTGGTTAATTTATTACCACTTTTTTGACCGTTAGCAATATCAGCTAAGGCTTCTTCTAACGCACTGGAGATAGTCTCGATAATAGCGGGATCGTCTGATTCAGCTTTAATCGAAACACAGATATCATTAGGTGTCGCTTCGTTAAAAATGTCATGCCAAAAACCGGTGACATCAAGGAGAGATTTATTCGCTGGTGTTCCCATCATGACGGAAATTTCTTCCACCTCAGGGGCTTCACTTAATTTTCGGGAAATTATCATCAGGCTGACGGAATCCTGAAAGCTCCCTTTTTTAATAAAAGCATGGATCATTATAATATCCTTAACGCATTTAATATATGTAACTGCACATATCTAGTTGCATTTCGTTTTTTTGATAATAAGAAGCCTATTTACTTAATAGCTTAAGTAATATAAATAAAATTCGAGATAGACATGTTTGAAACTCTGTATACAAACATACTGAATAAATATCAAAAAGTAGAGTGATTAAAGTCACAGTTATTTATTGTAAAAAATTTTTATTTAATCAGTCGCTATTTATTAAATAAATTATAATGAGTGAGATGAGTAAAAATAAAAAACACCATATTGAGTAAATTAATTTATATAAAATAAATTAATCATATAATTAGCCATACCAAATGGTATGACAAATCAAGGGATTTATAAGAATTTTAACAAACAAGTAACATAACGCAGTTAGCCGATATTATCAACAAATAAAAAGCACTTTATTAATAAATAAAGTGCCTTAAATAATTTTCATATAAATAAACATAAGTCTACACTTTACTTTTACACCCTTGCTAAAAATAATATTATTGAAAAAAAAGCAAAAATAATGCCTATAAAAATAATATTTATAGGCATTTTTAAATTAATAAGTTTTAAATAAATTCAAGAACAAATTAACGTTGTGAATCTAAAGTTTCATTATTCTTTATAACATCTTGAGCTTTACTATAACTTTCAATTAATAACTGATAAGCAGGGAATATTTGGGTATAAGCTTGAGCCCATTCAGCGGCATCTGCACGGTTCCAAGTTTTTTGCATTTCAGAAGCCACTGCTGCCGTATCCATAGGCACAACACCGGCTTGAACAATACGTGCTAAGGTAATTTCTTCTGCCATTTTGCTATACGTTCCTGATGCATCAATCACAGCAAAAACTTGATAACCTTCAGCAACAGCACTAATTGCTGGGAACGCCATGCAAACACTCGTAATAGTACCAGCAATAATTAATTGCTTTTTACCCGTTGCTTTCACAGCTTCAACAAACTCAGGGTTATCCCATGCGTTAATTTCACCTTTACGGGCAACATATTTAGCATGTGGTGCATTTTGATGAATTTCTGGAATTAATGGGCCATTAGGACCTTGAGGGACAGAAGCCGTTGTAATAACAGGCATCTTCGCTAATGTTGCCATTTTTGCTAATACCGCAGCACGAGCACGTAATTCCGTCATTGGCATATCGCCAACGGTTTGGAATAAACCACTTTGGTGATCGATCAATAACATAACAGCATCATCTGGATTAATAACTGGACGTTGACCATTGAAATTTGCAGGAGTACTCATTTATTTATTCCTTCTAATTAACAAAAACGATTATTAACAATATGAAGAAGATATAAGGAAATAGCGTTAATTATCTCCTCGCTCTCGATATAATTAACAATAGTCAATTAATTAAAAAGTCGGTAGTAGCAATAATGATAAACACTATTCTAAAAATAGAACACTGAAACACTTTTCTCATTGTTCTATTTTTAGAATAATGAAACCTATTTTCCCCTCTACTCAAATCAATATAACTCATTAGAATACCACCTATAGAAATTTTATAGGAATATCATTATGAAAAAAGTTATTGGTATTTATAAAGCGCCTCGTCAACATTGGGTTGGTGATGGCTTCCATGTACGCTCACTATTTAGTTATGGTGATCATGGTAAATATTTAAATCCATTTTTATTATTAGACAGAGCCGGCCCGACTGATTTCCCTGCCTCTCAAGGCCATAACCGTGGTGTAGGCGAACACCCTCACCGTGGGTTTGAGACAGTGACTATTGTCTATAAAGGGGAAGTGGCACATCACGATTCTACAGGTGAAGGAGGAGTGATTGGCCCTGGAGATGTACAATGGATGACCGCAGCATCAGGTATATTACATCAAGAGTATCACTCTGATGCCTTTAACCAAGCGGGAGGCATACTTGATATGGTGCAGTTATGGGTAAACCTCCCATCTCATGCTAAATCAGCGCCTGCTGGCTATCAGTTACTCAAAGAGAGTGCTATTCCAGTGCTTCCATTAGCGAATGATGCCGGACAACTGCGCGTGATTGCGGGGGAATATCACCAAACTCAAGGGGCGGCAAAAACCTTTTCACCTGTTGACGTTTGGGATATTCAATTGAAAAGTGGTAAATCTACGACCTTACCAAGCAAAAAAGATCGCTATGTGGGATTAGTGATACTCCATGGTAGCGCCTATCTTGATAACCAAACTCAATTAAATACGGGTGATTTGGTTATTTTAGATAATCAAGGTGGCTCAATTAATCTTGAAGCTATTGAAGATGCGATTGTGTTATATCTTAGCGGAGAGCCAATTAATGAGCCTGTAGTTGGTTATGGTCCATTTGTGATGAACAGTAAAGATGAAATTAGGCAAGCTATTGATGATTTTAACCAAGGTAAATTTGGTCGTATCCCAAACGAAATATGATTAATACTCTCCTTGCTCTATAACTTTTATAACAAACGGCTGCTCACTTAGAGCAGTCGTTTGTATCTATTTTTTACTCTTTATATGGAGCCATATTCTGCGCTAAATAATCTAATAACACTTGAATAGCGGGTAATAAACCTTTTCGTGACGGATACACGGCATGAATAACATCTTTAGGAAAACGCCACTGTGGTAAGACTTCCACCAAAGAGCCATCTGCTAACTCTTTCTCTACGACACTCAATGGTAAACGCGTGATCCCAAGTCCCTTTAATGTTGCTTTATATAAGGTCATCACATCCGTTGTCGCTAATTTAGGTGTAACATGTTGCGTTGAAACAGTACCATCATTATGGGTAAGCGTTAGCGTATACTGCTGCGAATGTTCGCTATTAGCTAAAATAGGATAATCAGCAAGTTGCTCTGGAGAATCAGGCGCACTGTTGGTTGCAAATAATAGCGGATTAGCCACTAAAACACGGCGAGAATAGCCTAATATTTTCATCGTTAAGCCAGAATCATCCAAAGGTAATGCTCTAACTCGTAAAGCTAAGTCAAGACCTTCATTGATCACATCCACAGGGCGGTTAATCGCTAAAATTTGTATATTGATATCAGGATATTTTGCCATAAAATCCACCAAAATATCTTGAATATAAATTTGCAGTAATGCAACTGGGCAAGAGAGTTTGATCGTGCCGTGAGGATGCCCCTGTGCTGAACAAATAACCTCTTGAGCAATCTCCGCTTGTTCAACGACATTTTTACACTGTTGGTAAAAAGTTTGCCCTATCTTAGTGACATGAAATTGACGAGTTGAACGATAGATCAGCGAGACCTTTAGTCTCTCTTCTAAATCAGCAATACGACGACTAAGTTTTGATTTAGGAATACCTAACGTTTCGGCCGCTTGTGAAAAACCGCCAAACTCCACCACTTTAACAAAATAATAGAGGTCATTTAGATCATACTTCATCGCCTATTACCTATTTAATTGTCATTATATAAAAACTGAATTGTTTCAGCTTCGGAAATTATGATACATATATTATGATCTATTTTCACGCTAATAATATATTATAGGCTGATATTTTAGTAAAATAAAAATAACCATTAATTATAGCAATATAATATAAATAAAAATGGAGATTATTTTAATTCTGTGATGCTTATTTTTAATTACATAACACAATAAAGAATAAAAAAACAGGGATAGTTAAAAAGATTATTACTATTTAAATTAATTTAACACAAAACAACTAGCCTGAGTAAACAATAAATCACCTAAACAATAATGACTATAAAACAAATAGTTACTTAAAAACTTAATTACAAACCAAGATGTTAAGATTTAATTTTATTTTTATGATATTAATCAATGTATATTTAAAAATATGTTAATAAGATTATAATTAATAAAAATACTTATTTACATAATCTGTCACTTACAATTATTTCTTACACCTGTTTTTAATGGAATAACCTGATGAATAAATTAACTCCATTACGACCTATACCTACCTTAATTGCTGTCGCTATTACCCTTATCATTTGGTTTGTTATCCCTGTTCCCCAAGGGGTAGATCCCAATGCTTGGCACTTGTTAGCGCTGTTTGTTGGTACTATTGCGGCTATTATCGGCAAAGCCTTACCTATAGGGGCAGTATCTATTATTGCTATTGCGCTTGTTGCCGCAACAGGCGTCACTAACCCAGACTCAACTAAAGGGGCGATTAATGATGCATTAAGTGGCTTTTCCAACAATCTTATCTGGTTAATCGGTATTTCTATTATGGTTTCAATGAGTCTTAATAAAACCGGATTAGGTGCTAGAATTGGCTACTATTTTATTTCGTTATTTGGTAAAAAAACCATTGGTATCGCTTATTCCCTAGCTATTGCAGAAACGATCCTCGCCCCTGTTACGCCAAGTAATACAGCTCGAGGTGGTGGGATTATTCACCCAATAATGCGATCTATTGCCGATAGCTTTAATTCAAAACCCGAAGAGGGTACTAGTGGTAAGATTGGTCGTTATTTATCGCTAGTCAATTATAATATCAACCCTATCACCTCAGCGATGTTTATTACTGCAACCGCGCCTAATCCTCTTATTGTAAGCTTAATTATCGGTGAAACAGGGCCTGAAAATGAGTTAACTTGGTCAATGTGGGCAATAGCGGCTTTTGTTCCCGCCATTGTTTCATTATTTTTAATGCCGATTGTGATCTACTTTTTATATAAACCAGAGATAACCCATACGCCGAATGCTCCCCACTTTGCCAAAGAGCGTTTAGCTCAATTAGGCCCTATTTCATTACCAGAAAAAATCACTTTGGGAGTATTTGCACTGTTATTAATTATGTGGGCAGGAATACCCGCACTATTATTTGGTGATGCATTTAGTATTAATGCGACTACTGCGGCTTTTATTGGTTTATCAATCTTATTATGTACTGGCGTATTAAATTGGGATGATATTTTAAAAAACAAAGGCGCATGGGATACCGTAGTTTGGTTTTCCGCATTAGTAATGATGGCCTCTTTTTTAGGAAAATTAGGTCTAATTAAATGGCTCTCATTAAGTGTTGGTGCCGGTATTGATAGTATGGGGATAAGCTGGGTAAGTGGTATGATATTACTCGTGCTGATTTATGTCTATTCTCACTATTTCTTTGCTAGCACCACGGCTCATATTACCGCCATGTTTGCTGCATTCTATGCCGCAGGTTTAGCTCTTGGCGCGCCACCAATGTTATTAGGACTTATTTTAGCTTTCTCTTCTTCATTAATGATGTCTTTAACTCATTACGGTACAGGTACTGCACCGATTATTTTCGGCTCAGGCTACGCGACCTTAGGTGAGTGGTGGAAAGCAGGTTTTGTTATGAGCATTGTTAATCTCATTATCTGGATAACCCTTGGTAGTTTATGGTGGAAGGTGCTGGGGTATTAGTAAAATAATAAAAACAAGAATATGATGCCTAATCAGTCTGTTAGGCATCATATTAACTAGCGCCAAAGTTCACACTTTTCGACAATCGTCTCAGAATGATAATAACTTTCTTTATAGGCTATTCCTTCTTGATCAAAACAGTCATTTATATCCTGAAAAAAATAATTTAATTTAACTTTAAAAATATAAGATAATAAGTAAATTACATCCACATGAATATTGCACTCCCCATTTTCAAAGCGTGATTGATGTTGCTGGCTTACTCCTAATAAAGCACCAAGCTCACTACCCGTCATACCATGTTGTTGTCTTAACATTTTTATTCTTGCGCCAACTATCTTTGATATTTTTTTATTCATAATCGCCTCGAATGACAAAACCATATCGAAAAATATATTATTATCACTCATATAAGATATTTACTGTTGCTGTTGAGTTAGCACTACCAGGCGTTATTTTATTACCTGTTTTTATATATCTTGCTTTCCAACCAAATATATAATCACCGGAGGAGACCCCATTTTGTAGACTATTTTTTGTATTTAGTTTTATCGGGTTATTGTTTTTATCTAATAACTGAATGGCAACACCAGTGGCTCGATTAGTGCCCGATAAGTTTAATTTCCCTGTATTTACATCTATATATCCAGCACTACTTGTCACTGTCGCTTTAATGTTAGTGCCAGCCGCACAGTTTAATGTAATAGGAACATCTACACTTTTACTGACATCACCAATATTTTTAAATTGAGTATCATACCAAGTCCCCATATTAATATTATAATTTGATGATTTTGTAGTACATTTTAATGAATTTATCTTTATTGCATTAAGAGGCAAATAAAGTGAAGTTAAATTCCAAGTTGTGTTTTTAGGTTGTGTATTATTTTGTACTGCTTGAGCAATCTTGCCCCATTGAAGGCTTCCTGATTGCGTTACTCTGCCTGTTTTTATAATTTTGACTGTCCAATAAGGGGTAAGAAGTCGATAAGAATTGCCACTTGGGTCCTTTGGGTTCAAATACGATGTATTTAATGCACCTATTCCAGCAAATTTAACCTGTATCCCAATACCCGCAATATTGGTCTGTGCTATTTTATTCGCATTAGGCAACCAGCCATTAGTATAATTGGCAGTGATTGATGCGTTCCCACACCGCCCATCGTTACCTGAAAAAGTTGTTATAGGCCCATTGGCATAATTAATCTGAAACTCCTCTAATACTCTTGTCCCTATATCATCATATTGAATTGAATAGGTTTTATTGGGGATCCGAGCCTGAATATTTTTTAAATTAGGATTTTGAATACAAGCTGCAAAGGCGTCAGCAGAAAAAAAGAAGATTGTACCTAATAAAAAAAGTCTTTTACCCATCAAATGGTTCATTTTTATTTCCCACCATATTTGATATTTTATTTTCTATTTCTATTTTCTCTTCATCATCTAATTGAAAAAGATCACTTAAACTAATACCGAAAAAACAAGCATATTGATAAAGCCTATCTAGACTCACTCGATTAATTCCCCGTTCATATCTTGATTGTTGTTGTTGACTTATACCTATTTTCTTAGCCAATTCACTTAATGTGAGTCCATTTACCCTACGGTAATAAGCGATTTTTTTTCCTACCATCTTTGATGCTGGATAAGAGCGATTCACTTGAAACCCCTTTATGACACATTTAATTATAAATAAGAGTAAATTCAAGATGGCTCTTAAATGATCCCACCGTTATATTATTTCCATAGCCAACCATTCTTGCCGATAAAGCAAATTCCGCATTATGGTTATATTTATTAACAGCCGTCATTAATTTATCATTATTTTTTACAATACCTTTATTATTTTGCATTGCTAAATTTAGTGCTATATCTTTAGCAGTCCCACTATTAATAAAATATTCCGAATAATTAGGAACACTTTGGCCTCTTAAAATCATAGTGACTTTCTCTGTATTAACTGGGCAGTTTTTTAATTTTATAGAAAAATCTATCCAGTCTGATGCTTGACCATTTTTAATATTTCTAATATTGATTTTTTTTAAATCAATTAAATGGTTTTTCGTTTCTAACTCACAAGGTGAGGCTACTACTGACCCATATACATTAATATTAACAGTATTGCTTAATGCGATAGGAGAATATGAAAATAATAAAAATAACGTTAGTGATTTCCACATAACACCCTCTTTTTATTGATAAATAAGCGTTGCTGTTATTTTGGCGGACACCGTCCCCGGTGTTGCATTACCGAATTTACTAAATGCTCGTGTTCTTAGTGGAACAGTAACCGATGGTTTACCATTAACCGCGATATATAAATTTTTTCCATTACCTAATGGAATTTCGCCATTACTGTTTTTATTTTGTAATTGAACGGCAATATTTTTTGCCGTCCCCTCATTTTTATATAAATTATTCACATCTGCATTATCAGGCGTTCCAGAAAAAGTCAGCTTTACTTGATTTACCCCCGGAGAACAATCTATTAACTTAATATTAAAATCATTCCAAACAGAACTAGAGTTTACTTTATTAAATAAACTTTCTGGCATCTGTTTCAAATCAATATTAATATTTTTACTACCAGAAACATTACAAGTCGCGGCTTTTATATTTCCAGAAAATTGAAGTGTCACAGTACTTCCTGCAGATGAAAAAAAACTTATTCCAATAGTAGTTATAAGAAGGAAGAGCCTCATTACTTTTATCATTTTACTTTCCTACAGGTAGCAAACATCAATAGCTATAAAAATAACTATGTTTGATATTTAAATTAATTAATAACAAGTTACAGTAGTTTTATAGAGCCCTAAATAATCTGGAATATCAGATAGATCATAATTTACCTGACAGCTTTCATTGTTGTATTTAATAGTAAAGTTTCCTTTCTGTTTTAACCCTGATAAATAAACTTCTCCATCATTACCTACAATACTATTTAACTGACTATTGTCTTTAAAAATAGCTTGAGCGCCAAATGGTACTGGCTTTTTGTTTTCCAAATTTATCGTCATTAATACACGATAGCCTACATTTGCTGAAAAATTCGCTTTTACTAAAGCCCCTCGACTCGGTAAAACCGTCTGACTGGTAAGTTCCATTTCAGCATTCTCTGGCAATCTTAATGTATCGATCTCGACAGTATTTTTACGATATGGTGTGACATAAGGAACTAATGCATACCCTGAGTTATTAGTCCTAACTCCCGCTTGATTTAATATCGTAATATCACCCGCATTAGGAATATCTACGATTGCCGCGGTTTCTCCCAGTTGCTGTCCAAAAACAACTCCCTGAGAATGAGCAACGACGCTACCGCTCACACCATAGTAAAGATTATGATTATCTTTGCTATAACTGTATCCCCCCGTAATATCACCTAGTTGGCCTTTGTAGGATGCATTGATATTTCCAGAAGATCCTTGATCTTGATTGGTAAATGCTTGTTGCACACTCCAATTTAATCGATTATTTAACTGAGATGCCGATATACCTACACTTCCTGTACTTGAACTATTATTGTTACTATTCGCATTAAAATTATAATAAAAAGTATTATCAAATACGCTAAAGGGCACATTCACCGAAAAAGCCAACAAATGTTCATCATCATTTTGTCTTTTCTGATCAGAAATATAAGAGTGATTAACTGTATTTTTATTATAGGTATAATTTATTCCATAGCTGATACCTTGCCAGCTATTATTATAACCAAGTGTTGCTGATTGTTTTTTGCTTTTGCTATTCCAATAATCCTCTTGTATATATCCGATAGCTAAAGAGCCATATTTATCACCTAAATTTTGATTAAGTGTTATCTCCGCACGATGACGGCGTTGCTCAATTTCAGGGCTATAATGAGTACGACGAAAACTATCAAACACTTCAGATAAACTATAAAAGCCACTCGTTGAATAGCGATAACCTGCTAAAGCAATATTGGTTCCTATATTGTTCAAATTCTTATTATATCTAAACCGATAAGACTGACCTTGTTGCTTCCTTCCATCATTAAAAGTTGACTTAGCCTGTGTAACATCAACAGAAACAGCACCAAATGAGCCTAAATTCTTCCCAATACCTAGGGAGTAAGATTGATAATTTTGACTCAACTGACTCCCCCCATAAGCAGTAGTGCCATAAGGTAAACCATAAACTAATGTAAACTGGCCAAACTTCGTTTTATCTACATTATTATCATAAGCACGATATTCACCGCCCGTTACGCTATAAGTGAAATGACCTTCACGCTGTAATACAGGTAAAGAGGCGAAAGGTACGATTTGATGTTGCTCACTACCATTAGCACCCTTAATCGTAACGTATAAATCCCCACTACTACCTGATGGATATAAATCATTAATTTCAAAAGGGCCAGCTGCCACTTCAGTTTGATAAATAGTATATCCATTTTGTTTGATAGTTATTTGCGAGTTACTTTTTGCAATCCCTCTAATGATAGGCGCATAGCCTCTTAAACTTTCTGGATACATCTCATCATCTGTTGATAATTGCATGCCTCGAAACGGAACACTATCAAAAACATCAGATGAAGATATCCCATCCCCTAGTATTAACTGACTTTTTATTTTATTTATATTTCTAGATAAATAGGTATAAAGGGTGTTCCACTTCCCTGACTGATTACTTGTACTCGACCATGTTGTGTAGTTTCTTAAACGCCATGGTCCTAAATTTAAACCTGGTCTTAAATTTATATAATTTGAAGTTGTATTTAAACTGCTATTCTTACGATCATAGTTTTTAGAACCACTATAACTATAGTTTAGTAATAAGGCATTTATGCCATTATCAATATTATCTAACTCTATATATCCTCTTGGGTTTTTAGATAATGCAATTTGCGGAATACTTAAATATAACCTTTGTGAATCAAAATCTAATTCACTTTTAGCTTCTGGTATCGCAGACAAATTGACACAGCTAGTATATTCAGAATAAAGCCCAGGATAATCTGTTGTTTTAACCCCAAAGTCATTTAGATCATTTACTGATAAACAAGGTTTAAGCTGATTATTTTTATCTTTATCAAATCTAATATTTTTAGTTAAAATTAAATTAGTGTTAACATAAATATCAACATAATAGTCACCTGCTAGCTGTTGGTTATTCTCAAAAGAAGATAAATCAATAATATCTTTATTTGGCAGCTCTAAAAAATCTGGATCAAAATAGATATCATCTAAATTATTATTTTCTGCATATAATAAAGCTGCATAGCCTAAGTATAAAATGAGGCTAATACATACCTTACTTATTTTCATATTAGAAACCTAATTATTATATTCTAACTTCGGATAAATCCACATTAGCCCCATAATCATTAATAAGCTCCCAGCTTATAAGACCATGTTCATTATTATCATTTATATCAAATGATTTAGTTGAAAAAGGTTTAGCATAAGAAACATCATCAACCAATTTTCCATTGAATTTGATTGTTTGAAAATTCATAAAATAAGGTGTGGGATTATAAACTATGACTTTCCCTCTTTCTTTTGACCAAGATAATTTCTTTTGTTCTTCTTCAAAATTAACGTCTTTTAGACTTTTAGGTCTATAGATCAATTTCATTTGCGTTTTAAATGCAATTTGTAATGAATTTTCTGTTTTTTCTGTAGCAGGGATCGTTTTTATATTTAACCAAAAAAGAGATTCTTGATCACTTGGTAGCCCTTCTTCTGTTAAAAAGATCCTCAATGTATTCTCTTTATCTGGATTCAATCTAAATAAAGGTGGCGTGATCGTAAATTTTGACTGTTTTTTTTCCTCAAAATCATCTATCCATGACTGGATCAAATAAGGCATTTTGTCTGGGTTTTTCACGTTAATGCTGACATTCTTATTGCCTTCATTATAAATTACCCTTGTGCCACTAATAATAACACCTGCATAAGATGTATTAATAATAAATAAAGAAATAAAAAATAGAATAATAGACTTCATATTATCACCATAAAATGATTGTATAATAAGGTTTAAATCCCTTTAAACCTTATGACTTACCTAGTTATTTTTAATTATAATTAATAGTAAATGTTGCATTCGCATTTGCTAAACCCGCAGTGACAGAATCTGTTTTAGCAATATAACGAGCTCTAAAATCTAAATTATTTTCAACACCTTCTTTTAATGGATAAGTTTTAGATGCGGTAAATAAAGGGACAACGGTATTTGCATCATCCGTAATTTGAATACCGACACCTGTTGCCACTCCCGACTCTTGTTTTAGCGCAATAACAGTATCGTCTCCAGAATAAGACTCTGCATCAAATTTAACAGATGCAGTACTTACTGTTGCAGGGCAATTAATTAATTTAATCGTAAATTTAGTTGCCGCAGCAGTAACTCCGGCACTAGGTAATGCTGTTTTAGATACCTTACCTAAATTAACTTTTAGAGCATCAGATCCAGCTGCTAATTCACATGCGTTATCGATAATTTCTCCTGTAAAATCGATTGTTCCATCTGCAGCTAATGCATTATTCGCGACAAAAATAGACGTTGTAGCAATCAACATTGCAATAAAGCTTTTTCTCATTTATTTCTCCAAATAATTATTTTAAACACATTGAGATAATAGAAATAAGATTAATTAACTCAATACGCGAGTATTATCTATTTATTATTTGAAATAAACAAGTTTCGGTTATTACAGTATAATATTGATAATGTTTTAATATTAAATAGTGTTATTAACTAATAAAACACAGTATAAGTTAAACAATATGTTTTACTTTTAAAAAATCTTATTTTTAATAATTTGAAACAAAAATAAAAACAAAAATAAAAATAAAATTTTTCTTTTTCAAATAAAATATTTTTTTGTTTTCTTTTATAACTCATATAGTGTTAATCGTATATTAATGTTCAATAAAAGTGAGTTTTCTGATTAAAATAAAATAAATTCTAGCTGTATATAAGCTCTAAATGCTTATTTAATCAACACTATGGCTAAAAAACATCAATACTATATTCTAAATACCTGTATAAGTTAGTGATTTACTCTAAAGAAAAGCTAAGAATTTTTTCAAATTTATATAAAAAGCATTATTTATCACAAAAATCACAGTTCGATTGTTTTCCAACCAAAAAAATATTTACTATTCATTTTTAATGATAAAAATCAAAAACCATGCTTTGTAAAAGGAAATACTTTGGTGTAAAACTAAATTTAGCTTTTACTTATATCGCATTAAGCAAAATTTTCCGCCACGTATCGATTAGGAAGCACTATGAAATATCAAGATGTAACAAAAACCCCCTGTGAGAACGCTTATTTTCTAGTCTTTAATCTTATTAACTCATCAGAAACTCGCCCTACTCTTATCGACTTTTGTAATAATCTATCAGGTCTTCTTCGTAGTATGAGAACCCGTTTCCCTGAATTAGACGTAAGTTGTGTGATGGGATTTGGTGCTGATGCATGGTCTAAACTATTCCCTAATCAAGCTAAACCGCGAGAATTAAATACCTTTAAGCAAATCAACGGCGATGTGTATACCGCAGTATCGACACCTGGCGATCTGTTTTTTCACATACGGGCATTAAAGGTATCTGCTTGTTATGAATTAGCCTCAATTATTAGCCAAAAATTAAACTCTATTGCCACCTCAGAAGATGAAGTACATGGTTTCCGCTATTTTGATGGTCGCTCGATTATTGGCTTTGTGGATGGAACAGAAAATCCTGAGTTTGAAGATGAGCGTGTCGCTTATGCGGTTATTGGTGATGAAGATCCACTGTTTACCGGTGGAAGTTATGCATTTGTACAAAAATACATTCATGATATGGCGGCTTGGGAAAACCAATCTCTCATCGAGCAAGAAAAAGTGATCGGTAGGCATAAATTCAATGATGTTGAACTAACTGATGAAGAAAAAGATCCAGGCTCACACAATGTCGTCACCAATATTCAAGATGAAAACGGTGATGATTTAAAAATCGTACGAGCAAATATGCCGTTTTCAAATCCCTCCAAAAATGAATATGGTACCTATTTTATTGGTTATGCTCGCTATTTCTCAACAACAAACCGTATGTTAGAAAATATGTTTGCAGGAACACCTGAAGGACATACCGATAAACTACTGAAATTCAGTACTCCCGTCACGGGCACATTATTCTTTGTCCCATCTCCGGCGTTTTTAGATGATATAGAATAAAAGTTGATTATCAGTACAAACAAAAAGTTAATAGCAATAGCTCATACACTGCTCTATATTCGATAAGAACAAAAAAGAGCTATTGCTATTCAATATGATGACGGCATTTACTTACAATATTAATCGCCTGATCAGTCAACCAATACCCGCAAAATAGCACTTCCTTGAAAACTACCTTCAACAGGGTTTCTTATATCATTAGGATGAAAGGTTGATGTGATAGAAAATGTTTTTGCAGCACCTGCGTTAAGTTTAAATTTACCTTTATATTCGGTATCGTTATATTTCAACTCACAAGAGCCACCATTACCACATTTTGTATAGTTTTCCGTTTTTCCAGAAACAGGTGCACTTCCTATTAATGAAACGGATACTGATGCATCATAATCACACGTTAGTTGATAGTTATAAGGCGGGGTAACATTGTTAATAGATTCTTCTGGGGTCATATTTCCATGAGATAAGTTAATAACTTGGTTTTTAATATTACATTTACTTGTGATACTCACAGGAATATTAATATAACTATTCATATAAGGCTTCATTGCATTACCAAATTGAAGATAACCCGTACTGTTGCCACCAGAACCTTTATTTTCTTCATAAGCCCATGCAAAAGGAATATTTAAATTATATGATCCTGGGTAAGCCGTCGCTCTGGACACTGCCACAGTTAATGACATAGAACGATCTAACGGCAGCACTGCAGAGCCTAACCCCCAAACGGTTCCAACACTATGACAACCACTCGGTGACTGCTTAGCATAATAATTTGGCCCTACATAAACCTGATTATTGTTATTATTGGTACCTGCTAGTGTCCAAGAGAGATTGGACAAATAATAGCTCAATCCTGATGAATGTTTTTGCCAAGTATTTGTTTGTGGCAATCTAATCCAATAGCGGTAATTTCCTTCTTCTGCCATTGAGCCTGAACCACTACAGTAAGAAGCGATAACCCGCCACCCTTTAACCTGAGGTATGGTCACCTTAATTACACCACTGGCGTTAGCATCTGTCACATTAAGCGCAGGGGCTGTTGCTGATGCAGTACTACCATTTGACGGTACATGCAAAAAATTTTGTTGCCAGCCTACCGCATATGGTGTGGCTAAAGAAAATAAAGCTATTCCTATTAATGTCTTATTCATTTAAACCGTCCTACTTTTTAGGATTACATAAACCTCAGTCTCTGATACTCATCATTGACTCTGTTTTAGGTTTAGTTATAAACAATGCTTAATGATGCGGAGGCCGTAAAATTTCCAGGAGATAAATCAGCAGTACCTGTTTTAAAAGGAACAGCAGTAATAGTAAATTGGCTCCTGTCTTGCCCTGTATTAGAAAAACCTTTTGTAATGGCATAACCTCGAGGGGCTGAACCATTCAAACGCAAAGGATTATTCTCATCAACACTCTCTCCTTGATATAAGGCAAGGCCAAATCGATTTGAATTCACGCTATCTGCGGAAACTTTAAGCACATTATCAGGCGCTCCAGCTAACTGAATGCCAGATACTTTTACGTAAGGTGAGCCCTTAAAATAAGTACATGTAATAGGAATATTTTTTGTGATAGCGCTTGTTTGACCATCGACTTTATAAGTCATTATTTGATTAAAAGAAAACTGTATAGGGATATTATTATTAACAACACAAGGTGGAACATAAATAGCGCCTGTAATAGCTATATTTATATCAACTGCCCGTGCAGTTCCTGATAGTAAATATAAAAAAATAGGCAGTATAAAATATTTACTTTTATTCATAAGAAACCTCAAATTCTACCGTGGCATTATAAACTCCAGGTACAACACTTTTTTCCTGTATTGCTTTTGGTGTCGCTTCAACAAATGCATTAAAGGTCAGCAACATCGTGCCATCGTTAAGTTGAGTTCCATTTCCACCGTTATGGTTTTCACCTAAAGTAATACGTTGGTTTCCATCTATATCAATTAATCCAATGGCTAACTTACTTTTATTAACGCCAGATGAAAGTGTAAGGTACTTTTGTTGTTCAGCTCCCATCTCTGGCTCTGGCTGTCCATTAAATTTAATTTTCACTGATTTCCATAACGATTTTGCATCACACTGGATCAGTTTAATGGTAAATTTTTCTGCAGGTCTAACCGCAGGATATTTCCAATAATCCCTTGGTGTGCTATTTAAAAAAACCACATTTTGATTTAAACTTGGTTGATCAATTCTACATGGCGTATCAATCAAAGTACCATCAAAATTCATTGTTGTAGCCGCATTTGCAACAGGTAAAAAAATAAGCATAAAAAATAATATTTTTACCCATTCTCTATAAAAATAAATAACCATATGATCTACCTTAAATTAATTATACTGCAATTTAAGAGTTAATATATTTAACTTCCGGTCAAGAATATTTCTCTTTATTTCATCTGAAAAGAGGTAATTCAAAATAACATTATCTTTATAATGCTTTAATCTATTCATTCTTATATCAATATTTTCTACGTTATCGTTGATTTTATTTGTGAAACTTAACACACTAGTAAACGCAGGTTTACTATTTGAGCTGTTTTTAAAATCACTATAAATATTACAACCACCAATAACGACATCAATATCTTTTATGTATAGCTCTTTTAAACTAATTTCATTCGAAATAAGCTCACAAGGAGCATTTAAAAATGAGCCTTTTATATATATAAAACCATGTTGATTTTTTTCATTTTGATTATAAAAATCAATTTTTGCTCTATTAATATTAAAGAATGATTTATCACGAGCAACAGGTTCTGCAAAGCCAATTTGAGAAATAAAAAGGCCATTAATGTAAAGCATCAACATAAAGATAAATTTTCTATTCTTCACCTTTCTATCTCCAAAATCAGTTTTTATTTTTTCTCTGCTACACAACGATTAGCTTGACATTGAAATTTAATTGTCGGTCTTCCACCATAATCATTTATATAAGATAAATATGGCGTTGAGTACACTTTACTATTAACCCTTTGTGACGATTTAGGGGCAATCATGACTGCATTAAACTCAGAATCAACCGCTTCTTTCTTTGAACCACCAATACCGAATACAGTGACGTAATAAGGTGTTGGATTCTCTATTTCATAACCGTCAGATAGCTTATTTAAAACTAATTGATCTTGCCAAATAGCATTTGGCTCTCTCAATATTTGTTTCGGTCTATAAAACAATTTTATTTTTGTATGCAAGGCAATTTGTAATACATTATTGTCTTCAGCTTTAGGTGGAACTTCTCTAACATTAAAATAAAATAAAATAATGTTTCTCTATCGTTAGGTAACTTTTCAATATCTGGTGTCGCAGATACTTTAATTAACGCTTTATCACCAGGCTCTAATCGCTGAACTAATGGTGTGGCAATTAATGGCCCTAGCTCAATTTTTTCATTCTTATCATTTTCAATCCATGTTTGGGCTAAATAAGGTAATTGTTTATTATCATTAGTAATATTAATAACTAATGCATTTGACCCACCTTCGTATATAGCTCTTGTTCTATCTAAAGAAATTGCTGCATAGGAGTTTGATGTAACCATTAATCCTAATAATAAAAATGATATTTTTTTCATTTCAAGACCTTTGTCGTTTATTAATTACCGATATTTATTTTTCACACAATAATAATATCTTATTACTCGGTTCTATTTTATTTGGAAGTTTAGCGACACATTGTTGTTCAGCTCCCCAAGATACTCTAATTTCTTCATTTGGGTTAATACCTGTTAGCCAAGCAAAACCATCATCACTAATTATTCCTAGCTCTCGTCCTTTAGCATTACTAATTATTGAACCAAATGGTGGATAAGAGTTATCAGCTAACCTAATTATTGCAAAGGCCTTCTCACCTTTTAACACTTCAAATTTTCTATACCCAATGGCACCTTCAGTTAATGAAGATTCTACAATCGCCTGTGTCGCTTCTATATTATTAGGTAATTTAGTTAAATCGATCGTTGTTTCATTGCGATAATAACTATTAATATCGGTAACAACACCATAACCCCAATTATTGGTTGTTACACGGCCACCATCAACTGGTACTCCTGCAACACCTTCAGTATCAACTAATAAGCGAGTACCACCATTAAATCCATCTGGATGAAGTGCTGCTCCTTTAGCGGTAATCGTTAAGCCCCCATTAGCAGAAAAACCAAATGATGAGGTATTTTTATTTGAGATAGTGGCATTCGCATTAATATTAGCGATTGAAGTATAGCGTCCATAATAGCCAGAGAAGCTTGAACTACTATCCATATCATCGCCATATGTCGTTGAAACATTTAAATTATAATTAGCTAAGTTATCTTCAGTGGTATTAAAGTACCCTATATTATGCGTATAGTTCCCCGAATTTCTTGAGCCATCATAATTTATAAATCCTCTATTATTCTCTAATGGAATACTGACTCTTGCAAAGAAGACATCATTATCTTTGCCATAGTATTTAGATCTCGATGCAGATAAATTTAATGAAATATTTTTAACTGCAAAAACATCCATATATTTATTTAAGTTAATAGAATAATAATCGGAATTACTTTGATCCCAATATGTCTGATGATTATATTGCACCCCAATTGATGTGTTATATTCAGAAAGACCTTTATTAAAGGTTACTGTATAGAGTTCTTTCTCTTTTCCAGTAAAATCATCACGATAACGTGCATCTAAATAATTTTGCATCGTCATATAATTACGTTCATTAAATCGGTATCCAGCGAAGGTTACATCCGCATCCAAATTATCAAAACGTTTAGAGTAACTGACTCGCCATGACTTACCTTGCATAGTGCCACGATCAGGTAATCGTGCATAAGATTGTGTAATATCGGCAGATACCGCACCGAAAGCGAACATATCACGCCCAACCCCAAGTGCTACACTATTATAATCACCGGCGAAAATGGTACCACCATACATAGTCCAAGCATTACTTAAACCAAAAGCAGCTTCAGTCGTACCAAATATAGGTCCTTCTGTATTATGTAATTTATCTCTAGAGCGTCCTGCAACAACCTTATAACGAACTTGTCCCGGTCTTGTTAAATAAGGAACATAAGCTGTATCAATTTGAAATTTATTCGTCTTTCCATTTTGCTCAATAATCTCAACATCCAATTTACCACGCACCGAACTGTCTAAATCTTGAATGGCAAATGGACCTGCGGGTACTGTTGAATCGTAAAGAATACGTCCTTGATGCTTAACAACTACCCTTGCGTTAGTTTCAGCGATCCCTGTAACTTGTGGTGCATATCCCCTTAGTTGAGGAGAGAGCATCCGATCATCACTTTCTAAACTAATCCCCGTATAACGCCAGGAATTAAATATATTGGAGTTTATAAAGTTTTCACCGATGGTTAAGTTAGACTTTAAACTGCGGATCGCGCGATATCCATAAACTCGAGTAAAATTTAATAAATCTTTATTGTTTTCCGCATCACCAGAGGTTCGATTATAATTCCCTTGATAATCAGAACGAATACGCCAGCTACCGAAGTTATAACCAACAGTACCATTGTAATAAATACTTTGCGTATTGCTTCCTTCATGAGGGATATTAACATTGGTGTTAATATTATAATCAAGGATCAAACCTGAGATCCCATCATCCCAGCGAGATGGTGGTAACCAAGTAGCACTTGTATACTCAAGCCATATTTGAGGTATTTTAATTGATAATATACCTTCATTTAATTTTGTTGTAACTTCAACACCATCTAGGCTTAATAAGTCAATACATTTTCCATCATTCCATGTTGGTAGATTATTTTCTATTTTTTCCTTTAATCCTAAAGATGAAATAATATCACCTGTTAAACAGGCTTGAGATAACAGTTTTTTATTTTCATCTTGAGATTTGTTTTCTCTTTCTAATACGTTAACAGTATATGTTGATGAACCGATCCCTTGTCCATTAAGTACTAAGTTAAGCTGATATTTACCCGGTAAAATATAACCGGCTTCACTAAACCTAGCAAAGTTAATATTATCTTTAGATTTAGAGTCAACAACATCTAAGTTAAACTCTACAGAATATACATTTTGAGAATAAATTATAAATAATATAGTTGCCAAAATGCTTGTAGATCTTCCACTCATATTCTCTCTGTTCATATTGGCTAATAACCTTAATTATTTAAGTCTTAAAGTTTTAATGAGAAGTTGAAAGCAGCTAATCATTCATAATTTATTTTGAATAAAACGCTTGCATAATAATCACCAGGAGTAATTACATCCAACTTTTTTACAACGTCTATTTTGTAATATAGATATGTATTATCCCCATCAACATATATTAATGGTAATGACTCTCCAGAGTTAGCGCTATATCCATATTCATCTATTATTTTAAAATAGACTTCATCACTGTTATTAAATGAAAATAAATCAGCTTTAGATCCACTAACATCTGAATAAAATGTTAACGTAACGCCTTTCACTTTATCGATATTTTTAGTCTTATTAATAAATTGGCAATCAGATAATTTTATTTTTATTTTTTTACTCGCTAACAAATCATCATTATTGTTCATTTTATTAACAGGTATAGTACCTAGATCAACCAATTGGTATTTACTATCCATATCTAATGTGCAAGCAGGCGAAATTACTTTTCCTAAAAACTTTGCTGTTCCTTGCCACCAAACTTTATCTGATGGGATATATTTATCCAATACAGCTCCGCTTGCATATGTTGAAAAGATTTTAGTGAAAAATAATAATATTATGATTTTTTTAAACATAGATTTTGGCCTTAAATAATCGAGAGCAGATTAACTGCTCTCGTTAAATTTAATATGTTTTATTCATAGGCTAATGTGAAGTTTGTTGTAGCGTTAAACTCACCTTCAGCAATTGTTCCGTTTGTTGCTTTCTTAGCCCAAGCTGTATACATCAGCGTATTATCATTATTACCCAGTGCTTGTAATTCACCTGCTTCATTGAATTTAACCATTGAACCAGTTGTCGTTCCTGAAATAACAATAGCAGTCCCTGTATTACCAGTTGTTGCTAATTCTTCTGTTGCACCAGTAATAGTATTTCCATTAAAGGTTACTTTTACGCCTTTATAAGAACCAGCAGCACCAGTATCAGAACCGGCTTTAGTTAAATCACAATTAACTAATTTAATTGGGATTTGTTTAACTTGAGAAATACCATCTTTCTCTAATAGGCTTTTGCTGATTTGACCAAAATCGATAGCTTGGTTAGCACTTTCGGTAGCAATACCACAAGGTGCATCAATAACTTTACCAGTGAAAGTAATAGTACCATCACCTGAAGCTGCTTGAGCAACAGTCGCAGAAAAAGCCATTGATGCAATAGCGAACATCGCTAATTTATTCAATTTCATATTTTTACCTTTATATTTAACGTAGGAATTAAAGCGTTAAAAAATTAACTATGATATATAGTTACACACATTATCCTCATCCCATCCAGAGATGATATTGTTACTTCCATTACTTTTAAAAACTTATGACTATTTAAATTTTTATATAAAATTTAAACTGTATTTGTACAGATGATATAAATCATCTAAACACGCAAATAGAATGGAAACGAATCACTATTTTTTAATTTATGTTTTATAATATCTACGACAAGAACTTTTCGATAAAACTCAGACCAGTCAGCATCCAATAATTTTAATATCATATCTAATGTTTCAATATTGATACTTGTTATTCCATTTTCATATCTTGATATTTGTTGCTGACTCACATCAAGTAATTCGCCTAATTGGGCTCCTGTTAGAGATTTACGTATACGAGATTCTCTAATAAAATTTCCAATATTCTTCCTTAATAATAAAGAATCAGATCCTCTATTCTTATCGATATTCATGAAAAGCCACCTTCGTATATGTAAATTACCACTTACTTTATTCTCATTAATAAATTTAAATAGAAAAATTTAAAATACGATTTACATCTGATTTGCAGAGACAATAGTTTGCTTATCAATTTATGTAAACATGTTTAAAACGATAGATAATCAAAATACGATAGTTTACAACTATTGTTTGTTAAATATTTATCTATTTTTTGTTTCATGTATGTAGAAAAAAATGAATAAATTCAATAGTAAAATTACTTAGTCTAAATTCGTTAATAAATGCAATTTTACACGCAACACGTGTTAATTATTTTAACTTAAGTTAAATTAATTTAGTTTGCTTTAATTTTTGCGATATATTTACAATCAAAAAAAGAGCATCTCAATAAGATAAAATTAAGTAATTGATGTTTTTTTAATAATTACAACGTTCATTTTGCTTAAAATAACACGGCTATATTGATTAGATATCCCCATCAAAGTGGGTAAAAATTATGATGAGCAAAATCGGTTTTGCTCAAATTCGCAAATCAATTTTTTTAAAATCATACTAATTCAGATATAAAAATAGCTGGTGTCTATCTCAAAAATAAGATTAGTAACAGGGTTTACTGACAATGTCGATTAAAAATCAGACGACCAAGCAGAAAAAGAAGATGTAAAATGGGTTGGATAATGTGAGAAAAGACAATATGGGGGCTTAAAGATAACGCCCAATAAACCATCTGGGCGTTTAATCGTTTCATTATATCAAGTCAGATCATTACTTATTTATTTGCGTCCTTTTTTAAGGTCTCAAATTGTGTTTGATTTAGGCCAAAATCGCCAAATTTAAGTAACGCAGGATCATGGAAGTCACTACCGCCACTTTTTAGCAAACCAAATTTATTAGCATAGTTTTGGGTCAGTTCATAGTCGATAGGTTTCATTCTAGAATGACTTATTTCTAATCCTTTTAATCCAAACTGGACATATTTTTCTATTTCATCATAGTTGTCATAGACACATGGGTGAGCAAGTATAGGAATACCACCGTCTTGTAAGATAGCAGCAATTCCTTCATCAACAGGGATATACCCCATTTTTAAGTCTGTTTCTATTTTTGTTTTAGAGCCAAAAAGTTGTTTATAACGCTCTTTGGTCATTTCCTCTGGATATTTTTCTCTCAATGCTTGGAATATATTCATTTTAAAAACGATATTATATTTTGAGAACTTTTTCGCATCTTCATAACAAATATCGTAGCCTTGTTGATTGAGAGATAATATTAATTCTCGGTGAAACTGATCACGACAGTTAAGAGTGTTATCACACAGCTTGTCAACGTTGGGCGTTTTTTCGTTAAGCCAAAGTCCCACTACATGGACTTTTTTATAAACGTCAAAGTCATAACAACTCATTTCAACACCTTTGACGATATTTAATCCAAGACGCTCCCCTTCTCGGTAAATTTCGTCGTAATGATTGGTAGTATCGTGATCGGTGATCGCAATAGTCTTAATGCCGTTTCTAAATGCATTTTCAAGGACATCTTTTATTTCACAAACACCATCACTATGATTTGTGTGAACATGTAAATCAGCATAGATCATGAAGAAGTACCTCTGTTAATTCTTCCATTAAAAATAGTCGCGCAATAATCGTTAGTTACCATAAGCTTGTTATTCATATTGTTTTAACCCACGGTTAGTAAAACTGTATTTTGGTCGACATGTTTTTTATCGGTCTGAACAACGTCTAGCTTATTATCATCATTAGTAATGATGATCATCGTTGTTGGATCATAGCCTGCGGCTATTATCGCATCTAAATCAAATTCAATTAGCGTATCACCTTTTGTCACCTTCTGACCTTTAACGACACAGCATGTGAAGTGCTGTCCCGCTAAGTTAACGGTATCAATCCCCACATGGATCAGCATTTCAATATTGTTAACCAGTGTTAAGCCAATCGCATGACCAGAAGAAAAGGTAATATCAACAACACCATCTGCAGGTGCAATCACTTTTCCTGTTGTGGGGATAATTGCCATGCCAGGTCCCATAATGCCACAAGCAAATGTTTCATCATTCACCTCTGAAAGTGCAACCGTTTTACCTTGTAGAGGTGAAATTAACCCAACAGGTAATTTACTATTCGCTATTTGTGGTTTTTTGTTGGTTGATGCAGCTTGTTTATTATTTTCTTCTTCGTCACGGATTGGGTCGTCAGTAGGATCATCAAAACCAATAATAAGCGTTGCAATAAAAGTGGCTACACTGGCAATCAATAAGGTGATTATTGCATTTACCACTTGGTTATCTGTATCAGATATCCACATTGGTAAACTTAATAAGCCCGGAGTGACATAGACAAACGCTTTTAACTTAACAATACCAGCAAATAATCCTGCAATAGCACCACCAATCATACAAGCGTACATTGGTTTTTTCAGTTTGAGGTTAACCCCATACATAGCGGGTTCAGTTATACCACCAAAAAAGGCGGTAATACTGGCAGAAAAAGCTAATTGTTTTAAGGTTTTGTTTTTAGTGCGAACAGAAACAGCTAAAGAAGCAGCAGCCTGAGACATGTTGGAGCATAGCGCCATAACACGAATAATCGGGTCAAAACCTTTTTGCTCCACTAACATAATACTGACAGGACTAAGTGCTTTATGCATACCAATAGATACTAACCATGGATAAATAGCCACTAATAATGGAATAGCAATAAAACCGGTGTGCTCTTGGATTAAGATCACCCCATCAGCAATTAATTGAGCGAACCATGAAGTGACAGGACCGACCGCAATCAACGCAATAGGTGTCGAAACTAAAATCACCAATAAAGGCACCATAAATACTTTAACCATTTCTGGCACAATACGAACAATAAAGCGTTCAATATAAGACATCATCCAAACAGTAATTAAGGCAGGGATCAGTTGAGATGAATATTTAACCAAAGCGACAGGAATATGCATAAATTCGACAGGCTCACCGGCTTTAACTAAGCTTGTCCATTCAGGACTGACCATCGCTAAACAGACCATCGCAGCTAAATATTGGTTACAATTAAATATTTTCGCCGCCGAGAAACCAATAAATACCGGCATAAAATAGAAGGCCGTATTAAAGATAAAGTTAAGGATATAATAGGTTTGGTCACTTTTATCCAACCAACCTAGCATCGTTAATACAATAAGTAACACTTTCCCCATACCAGCACCCGCTAACAGAGGGATAACCGGAGCGATAGAGCCAGTAATTGCTGATAATACTTTATTTACGATAGATTGTTTCTTCTGGTCTTTATTATTATCATGAGGAGTATTATTTGTTTTTATCATTTTTGTTAGTTCATTAAATACTTTATCAACATCATTACCGATAACCAGTTGATATTGTCCTCCCTTCATCACATCAGATAATATTTTACTATTTGCTTTGGCTTTTGAAGGATCAATTTTATCTTCATTATGTAATGTAAAACGTAATCGAGTGGAGCAGTGTACTAATGACTTTATATTATCCTCGCCACCAACAATAGCGAGAATTTGTTTTGCAAATTCTTTATAATTCATAGCATTGCCTTTTATTTATTCTGTAAAAATAAATTAAAGATATATGGATAGAGTTGGTTATCGCCTAACCAACTAAATTTAAATGATTTATTATTACGGCATATTTTTTATTTATTCATCTTTTTATTATCCTCTGCAATTTTTGCAATATGGATTATTAGATATAAAATTTCATTGTCATCTAAGGTGCAATTATATTTATCTTTAATAAATTTACTTATTTTCAAACAGCACATATAAGGTTGATGGTACTTGTCTTTTATTATATCGAGTAACTCATTTTCTAAAGGTTCGTGATCATTTTCAGGTTGTGAAAATAATCGGATGGAGAAATAGCGAAGGTGTGTCACAAAACGACGATAATTTAACGATCCTATATCGTACTCTATATTTAAATAATATTTGACTATATTAGTAATGCTTTGGATAAAGTGGGTCACTTTGTAGGTTTGCTGAATATTATCGTTTGTTCTAATACTGGCGATATGTAATGCAATAAATCCTGCTTCATCTTCTGGCATTGAAATGTTAAATCTATCATTAATTAATTTTAAGCCATAAAGACCAATATCAAACTCTTCACTATAAAAATTTTTTATCTCCCACAATATTTTATTTCTTATAAAAGTCCCTTCTTTATACCGTTCAATGCTGGCTTGAATATGGTCAATCAATGCAATATAGATACTATCTTGTGTATCTAAGGTCATTTTTTCTTTTGCATACTGAATAATATTGTCCGCAATTTCTACGTAATCTAACGTAATATTCGATAAAAGATCGAGCACTCTCTGCGGACAATTTTTAGGACTTAAGATAAATTTTTTGGTTATTTGTTCAGATGTTATCTCATCACCTACTTTTTTGGCGTAGGCAATCCCTTTTCCCATGACGATAATTTCTTTTTCTGCTTCATCCAGAGAGATCACAACACTGTTATTTAATATTTTTTTAATTTTCATGTTCATCTGGCATGCTCAAAAATTTTCTTTTATTAAGGCTTAAAAACGCAAAAACCCATTTGTAGACAAAAAATACTTTTCATCTACAAATGGGTTTTGTGTAGTAAGCCAGGTACTATTACAATCCCTACGTTTACTAGGACGTTAACATGGGATATTTATATCGTCAAACTTAGCACAGTAAAGTTAGTAATAGATCACATATTTATCCGACTTATTAAAAAAAGATTGTTTAAGGTAAGAACGATACCGGCTGATGGCTTTATATTTTAATTTATAACCATATGATAATATTTTATAAAAAAATAAATATCCTCTAGGTTAGTTCGAACACTTAAAAATAACTTTTTTATCAGAAAAAATGACATTAATATCATTAGTATAAGTTTATTTTAATATAATAGGTCTATCTAAAGGTAAAAAATGTTAAAAATTAGAATATCACGCCCCTCAGAAGCACCTGAAATCATACAAATCTGGAAAAATTCAGTCGATGCTACACATGACTTTCTGACAGCTGACGATCGCCAAGAGATTGAAAAAGAAGTTATCGGTTTTTTTTCCGAAACACCGGTATGAGTTGCTACTAATCAAGAAGATCGCCCACTCGGCTTTATGTTTTTACATGACGGTCATCTAGAGGCGCTTTTTATCGATGCATCGGCTCGCGGGTTAGGTATCGGAAAACAGTTAATATCACACGCATTAGCTCTTCATCCTAATTTAAGCGTTGATGTCAATGAACAAAATCAGCAAGCCGTCGGTTTTTATCAGCATATGGGCTTTCAAATATCTGGACGTTCGGAGTTGGATAATCAAGGAAGAGCGTACCCATTATTGCATCTAAGTAGAGCTAAGACGATCACCCTTTAGTTTTACAAGCTTGTACGTATATAGATTGCTATAACTCTAGAATAGAGAAATACCTTTATGCTTATTACTTACGCACGATGAATATTAGTAAAAGTGGCTTTATGTTTACCTCTGCAGGGGAATAGCGAAGTAACTTGCTCAATACTCAATAAAAGAAAGCGTATCTAGCGAAATAGATATCCTACACAAATATGAGCCTAAGATAACTAAGTAGCAAGTTTCAAATGCCCAAACTTCTCACGCTTTGCTTTCATTTCTTCTTCAAGGCGACGGGACTCCTGCCCTGTTTCAATTGCTGTAGAGGTTGCTACCGAACGAATAAGTTGAGTACGAGTTGGTCTTGTTGCTTGAATTAATTCGTTCTTTTTCATGGTAGTCTCACTTCAAACTGACGATAATGCATTTTATCACCGTTGTTTTATATGGCAACATAGATCACTTTTCTAGTTAAAAATTTTATAGTGCAATGTCTCTTTATTTTCGTCTGCTTTGAGCGATAAGCGGACATATTCACTGAAAATTATTGGAAGCCTTTTCTTGCCCAGATTGGCTTTATCTGTAGATTTTCAAGAAAACATGTACCGTTATCGACACGCATATCAAAAGCCGGAAATGAGTCAAATGACGTTTTATCTTTCATGATTCTTTTTTTTCTGTGACTTCAAAATTTTCTTTCCGTTGCCGAACTAGGCTGAAACTTAACTTTCCGGCCGGAACGGTGATAATACCCAGACACGCAACTATTAGACCGACGCCAGCCCATCCTATAGGTGGCAATCTTTCACCGACGAGCAGAATGGCAAGGAGCGCGGCTATAACCGGCTCCAACAGAGTGATTGTGGTTGCCATACTGGCCGGAATGCGCGCAAGCCCGTAGCCATAACAGACATACCCAAGAAACATCGGAACCAGTGCCATATAAATACCGACGGCGGCATTATTCCATGCCATTAGTAGCGGCGCTCCTGTTACAAAAAGTACAGGCATAAGTAAAATACCGCCAGCACCAAAAGTGACCCCCATTGCGGCGCGAGAGGCTATCCCGGCCTCCATTAACCGCCGTGCAGACCACGAGTAAAAGGCATAGGTGAAGCCAGCCAACAGTCCCAGAAAGATCCCCACCATGGCATGGTCATTTGTGGTACTGCTTCCACTACTTTCTGCCAAGCAGAGTAGCACCATGCCTGTAACGCCAACACCCGCTCCGCACATCCACTGCCGGGTCAAACGAAGAGCGTCAAGTCGGTATTCAATCAGGGCGGACAGAATCGGCGCAGAGCCAATGGAAATAACCGTACCTACCGTAACACCTGCATTGTGCATGGAAGCATAAAAAGCGAGAGGGTAAACCGCTACCGCCACTGATCCGGTCAGCAAGAAATACCAGTTCTGGATAATCAGAGCACGCTGGCGAATTATTGTTGTCGCAGCGATAATACCCTGTAATAGCCCACCAATCCCCATCGCCACAGCTCCTATGGCTAAAGGACTCAGACCTGGGGCATATGTCGCAGCAGTGCCAGTCGTTCCCCAGAGAATAGCGGCGATAAGCACACCTACTATGCCGCCAAGTCGCTGTCCCGAAGAAATCATTAGTACATCTCCATCAACTGTTCTGCAATATTGCTGGCCTGTTTAACGCAGTTACTGTTACCTTCCAGCCCGGCTCGTGAAATGCTGCCTTCCAGCAGAAAGGCAAGATGTCTTGCCATACAGTGTGCGCTTTCAGCCTTTCCCTTCATCAGTTCCATTAAATGCGCAACCAGAATCGCTTCCACCTCTTCTTTGTGCTCACGAACGGCCTGACGACCCGGAACTCCTGCGGGAAGTTCGGCTGCCGCATTCAGAAGACCGCAGCCGCGAAAACCGTTCTCATAGGCAAATTCAGCATGATCTTCATAAGCATAGAAAACAGCCATTACCCTCTCTTTGGGTGTCATGGCTAGTTCCAGCCGGCTTTTATACAACGAAAGCCATTCTTCATGCCGAACTCTGAGATAGGCTGCTACCAACTCATCTTTGGATGCAAAGTTGTTGTACAGGCTTTTTTTAGCAACGCCGGCTCTTTTTACTATGGCGTCAATTCCTGTGCCATTAATACCATGATTATAAAAAAGAACACGTGCAGCACTGAGCAGTTTTTCTCGGGCAGTTTTTGAACCTTCAGATAAAGATGTCATGATCAGCCTCTTTGTTTATATGTAGGTAGACCAGTATACCTACTTGGAATACCGAAGCAACAAAAGTCTGCATTTATCACAGGCAGTGCGATCCTTAATAAGGTGGCCTAGCGAATAGAATGAAGTAAACAAGGTAGTTATATGCCGTGTCAGTAGCAATACGACATCAGTCAGCATGTTTATATACGAGAATAAATGTCCGCTTCTGGCACAGAACTGCCATTCAAATAAGTATGATTCTGTGCCGCGGAGAAAGTACAAACTAATCAAAAAAAATTAATTTTAATTCAACTACTAACAGCCATGCTTCAACACTATATCCAAATATGGGTGCTTCCAATCGCCATCAAACAGCTTATGCAAGCTCACAAATCCATCATGTTCTAATGCACAAACACCGCTGTGTGAACTCACATAATCATAAACTGCCCTGCTCTCTAAGCCTTGAATCATATGGGGGCGAGTAACTTACGTCGCATCACATCACGACGCCACTTTTTCCACTCCCCATTTTTTGTTTTTTGCTTTGTGGTATTGAATGGCTGCCCAACCGCATTCACGACAGAAAGTCCATGTTTATTTTTCTTTCCTATCTTTAGATACTCGTCAAGAAGCTGGTTTAAACTTTCGCAAAGCTCTATTGTTTCTAGTTTCCAATGCTCCAGCATTTCTGATACATAATCGTCGGAATAGAGCTTTTGTAGCTTTTTCACCATACTTCCCTTCGCTGACAAACTAACAGAGCCAGCATTAAATATAGTGCCGTAGCGGATAGTTTTAACAAGCGCATCATCGACCCCTAGCGTATCTTTGATAAAGTCGGTTTCTAATACAGATAGTGAATCGGTGCTAATTCCATATTTATTGAATTCTTGCTCTAGAATAATCAATTGGCACCCTTTAATATCATAATTGTACCCGTTAGCTAAACATGCCCATTTCATCTTGCTGGGTAAATATTGAAAACCTGTACCTATCTCAAAAGAACGGCTCCCCACTTTGGCGGTTTTATACGCTTGTCGATACTCAACGATTAGTAGCGTTTTGCATGATCATTAACACAATAACGCTACACTTTCACAGAACATCATAAAAATAAGCCATCACTCATACTTTTATTGGCAAAGATATTTAGATGATTAAAGCAACACACTGAAACCTTATGGTATGATGCCGTATTATGTTTGTGAAATTAAAACCAGATAGAGTTTAACAACCAACACTCACAAACGAGATAAACTTCAATACGTTAAGAAAGACGACACCATGACTGACAGCCAAAATTTCGAATCCCACACCCCCATGATGCAGCAGTATCTTAAGCTTAAGGCAGAGCACCCAGAAATCTTACTGTTTTATCGTATGGGTGACTTTTATGAACTGTTTTTTGATGATGCTAAAAAAGCCTCACGCTTATTAGATATTTCATTAACAAAACGAGGTCAGTCGGCAGGTCAACCTATTCCTATGGCTGGCGTTCCTCATCATGCGGTTGAAAATTATCTGGCTAAATTAGTGCAATTGGGGGAATCCGTTGCCATCTGTGAACAAATTGGTGATCCGGCCACCAGCAAAGGCCCTGTTGAACGTAAAGTGATCCGTATTGTCACACCGGGCACCGTTACGGACGAAGCGCTACTTGAAGAGCGCCAAGACAATCTATTAGCCGCTATCTGGCAAGATAAAAATGGCGCTTTTGGTTATGCCACTTTAGATATCACCTCTGGACGTTTTCGGGTCACTGAAATGCCGGATAGCGAAAGTATGGCAGCTGAACTGCAACGCACTCACCCAGCAGAACTACTCTATCCAGAAACCTTTGAGTCAATGGCATTAATTGAGCGTCAGCAAGGTTTACGCCGACGTCCAATTTGGGAGTTTGAGTGTGAAACCGCCAAACAACAACTTAATTTACAGTTTGGAACCCGTGATTTAACTGGATTTGGTGTTGAAAATGCCCGACTTGCACTTTGTGCTGCAGGTTGCTTATTACAATATGTTAAAGATACGCAACGCACTGCGTTGCCTCATATTCGTAGCATTACCATGGAGCGTCCGCAAGATACCATTATCTTAGATGCAGCCACTCGCCGTAATTTAGAATTAACCCAAAATCTTGCTGGCGGTTGTGATAACACATTGGCATCTGTACTTGATCTGTGCGTGACCCCAATGGGAAGCCGTATGCTCAAACGTTGGATACACACCCCTTTACGCCAGCGTGAACAATTAATTAAACGCCAAGATGCCATTAGCGCCTTACAACCCCTCTATTTTGAGTTACAGCCTTTTTTACGTCAGGTGGGGGATTTAGAGCGGGTACTTGCTCGTTTAGCATTGCGATCCGCTCGTCCTCGTGACTTATCACGTATGCGCCATGCCTTTCAACAATATCAAGATATCCACCAAGTGCTTGATCAGGCGGATATGCCCTATATTAAAGAATTACAGCAGCGTATCAGCCAGTTTGATGAGTTGCGTGAATTACTGGAAAATGCCATTGTTGAAACACCACCCGTATTAGTACGCGATGGGGGGGTGATAGCCCCTGGTTATAATGCAGAATTAGATGAATGGCGAGCATTGGCTGACGGTGCGAGTGACTATCTTGAAAAGCTTGAAGTTCGTGAACGTGAAAAATGGGGTATTGATACCTTAAAGGTTGGCTTTAATGGGGTTCATGGTTACTACATACAAGTCAGTCGTGGCCAAAGCAATTTAGTTCCAATGCACTATGTGCGTCGTCAAACACTGAAAAATGCTGAACGCTATATTATTCCTGAACTAAAAGAGTATGAAGACAAGGTATTAACCTCTAAAGGTAAAGCACTAGCGATTGAAAAAATGCTCTACGAAGAGCTTTTCGAAAAACTATTACCTCATCTAACCGCCTTACAAACCAGTGCCGAAGCGTTAGCTGAAACCGATGTTCTGGCTAATCTCGCTGAGCGTGCAGAATCACTCAATTATACACGCCCTGAATTAACAGAAAAAACAGGTATTCAAATCACTGGTGGACGTCACCCTGTTGTAGAACAAGTACTGAGTGAGCCATTTATCTCAAACCCTCTACAACTCGCGCCTCAACGCCGTCTACTCATTATTACCGGCCCTAATATGGGCGGTAAAAGTACCTATATGCGTCAAGCGGCATTAATTACACTACTGGCTTATATTGGTAGTTTTGTGCCCGCAGAAAAAGCGGTAATAGGCCCAATTGATCGTATTTTTACCCGCGTGGGTGCCTCTGACGATCTGGCTTCAGGTCGTTCAACATTTATGGTGGAAATGACAGAAACCGCAAATATCCTTCATAATGCCACTGAAAACAGTTTAGTGTTAATGGATGAAATTGGCCGAGGCACTTCTACTTATGATGGGCTTTCTCTCGCTTGGGCTTGTGCCGAAAATTTAGCGAATCGCATTAAAGCGATGACACTCTTTGCCACACACTATTTTGAATTAACGACGCTGCCAGAAAAACTAGAAGGCACTGCCAATATTCACTTAGATGCGGTAGAGCATGGTGAGACTATTGCCTTTATGCACAGTGTTCAAGAAGGTGCTGCCAGTAAAAGTTATGGTTTAGCGGTTGCGGCATTAGCCGGTGTGCCTAAAGAGGTGATCCGCCGTGCAAAGCAGAAATTAAAAGAGCTGGAAACCCTATCTGGTCATTCAGGGGCAAGCCATGTAGAAACGTCACAACTGATGCTATTAGCAGATATTGAGCCTTCTGAAGTTGAATTAGCATTAAATAAAATTGATCCGGATTCATTAACACCAAAACAAGCGTTGGAATTGCTCTATCACTTAAAAGAGCTAAACAAATAACAAAAGAAAAGCCGATTAGTTAATTTAACTAATCGGCTTGATAACGCATTGAGCATCTAAAGCAACTAGTTCATCTTAAAAAGTGCCTCTATGCATAATCCTTGCCCTTGCAGAATATCTTTTAAACGACGTAATCCCTCAACTTGGATCTGACGAACCCGCTCTCTTGTCAAACCAATTTCTCGACCAACATCTTCTAATGTTTCAGCCTCGTAACCCAGCAATCCAAAGCGACGCGCTAATACTTCGCGCTGTTTTGGATTTAATTCAAATAACCATTTTACGATATTTTCCTTGAGGTTATTATTTTGAATGGTTGCTTCTGGCCCTTCTTCATTTTCGTCTGAAATAATATCTAGTAAGGCTTTATCTGAATCCCCACCAATCGGTGTATCAACAGAAGAAATACGTTCATTTAAACGTAGCATTTTGCTGACATCATCGACGGGTTTATCCAGCGTTTGCGCAATTTCTTCAACACTGGGCTCATGATCGAGCTTATGTGCTAATTCTCTTGCGGTTCTTAAATAGACATTGAGTTCTTTAACGATATGAATGGGGAGGCGAATAGTGCGGGTTTGGTTCATAATGGCACGTTCAATAGTTTGACGTATCCACCATGTGGCATAGGTTGAAAAACGAAACCCTTTTTCAGGATCAAACTTTTCAACAGCACGAATAAGGCCTAAATTACCTTCTTCAATTAAGTCAAGAAGAGCTAACCCTCGGTTCGTATAACGGCGAGATATTTTAACAACTAAACGTAGATTACTCTCTATCATCCGTTGTCTTGACGGGATATCACCTCGTAACGCTCTACGAGCAAAGAATACTTCTTCTTCAGCACTCAACAATGGAGAATAGCCAATTTCTCCTAAATAGAGCTGAGTTGCATCTAACGCACGCTGATTGACTCCTTCAATGAGTTCAATTTCATCTTGAGCGTCAGATTCATTTTCAGCCTCTTTTGTTGCGGCTGCTTCATCGAACTCTTCCATGTTCTCATCAATATCATCAGTATATAACTCGTCTACTCTTAGCGTACTTTGGCTCATCAGCTGCTCCTACCCTTGATAATTTAGGTAAACGACGCTCTTAATGAGATCGATTTACCAGTTTATCGCTGTGTCACGACACAACGGGTTTACTGATTTTCCCTTGTAACGAATTACAAAATAAAAAAATAACATAATCTGTTTTACTGTTAATTTACTTTATAGTTTATTCAATATATTTATTAACTATAAGTATTAGTTATTAACAGCAATTATTATTATTTTACGTATATTTATCTATACGTATATTCACTGTTTAACAAGCAATATGTGACAATGTACATCAAAAAAAAGATAAACAAAAATCCGCAATAATAAAATAATATTCAATAATATATATTATTCTAAAGATAAGACAAAAAACAAACCCATAATAAAAACAATAAGTTAATTCAACACACTATCTTTGAATACATTAGATTTTTATTCATACTTTTAACTAACGTTTTTTAGCATACTCATTCATTGTTCGATAATCAACAGTCTAATTTAATCTTATCTATAATTTGACAGAAATATCTCATTTTTCTTACGTTTCAACTAAGCAATCTTACTTAGTGAAAGAAATTTATTTTCAAGGTTTTAATTAATTTAATAACTAAAAAAACCCTTTTGTTAATATTAACAAAAGGGCTTAATTTTCAGATTATTCACTAACAACGTTAAGCGTTTATTTATCTTTTAGGTAAATAGCTCATTGGGTTAAGTGATTTTTCTTTATAACGGATCTCAAAGTGTAATCGAACAGAACTAGTACCAGTACTTCCCATGGTCGCAATTTGCTGTCCTGCATTTACATTTTGCTGTTCACGTACCAAGATTGTATCGTTATGAGCATAAGCACTGAGATATTCATCATTATGTTTAATGATAACTAAATTACCATAACCTCGTAATGCGCTCCCTGCATAAACCACTTTACCAGCGGCTGTTGCCACAATAGGTGAACCTCGTGTACCACTAATATCAATACCTTTATTACCACCAGGTGCATTTGAGTAGCTCTCAATAATTTTACCTTGTGCTGGCCATACCCATTTACCTGTTGCGGCTGCAGGTTTAGAGGTTGCCGCTGTGTTATTACTGGTTGTTGCCGAAGTTGTTGGTGTCGAAGTCGTTGTCTTTGGTGGTGTCGTTGTTGTTGGTTTCGTGATCAACGGTCCCATTGAGCTATTATTATTTGACGGCTTAGTTTGTGCTGTCTGAACACCTTCACTACTTGGTTTATTAATTACCGAAGTATTTACATTGGTATTGGTACCGGTATTAACTTGACGATTACCAATCTTAAGTACTTGTCCAACATTTAAGCTATATGGCTCTGGAATATTGTTCATCGAGGCCAAATCTTTTACATCACTATCCGTGATCCACGCAATATAAAACATTGTATCGCCACGTTTAACCGTATAAGTGTTACCGCTGTAATTCCCTTTAGGGATATTGTCATAATTGCGGTTATACACAATGCGTCCGCTACCATCCGTATTAACATTTTGGGGGGTAACATTTTGCGTACGAGGCTGGCTTTGAGGCTGCGCGGTTGTGTTATTCACTCTAATAGAAGGAGGAGGCGTTGTTTGTAACGGAGTTGAACCTCTTTCAATAGGTGTTGCCACTCCTGCATTACTGTTAGTTGTAACAGGTGATGTAGAAACGGTACGATTTGACGAACTATCATTGACAGAGGTTATCGGTGCAGGACGATAAGGCGTGTCGGCACAGCCTGTTAATGCAAATCCGATTACCGAACACATGATTGCCCAGCGGACATGCTTAATTGGGCTTTCTGAATTCATACTTCCTTCTCCCTTTTAAAAGGCATTAGCGTCTAGCAATTTGTTGAGTAACACAAAGAGACTGCAATTTTTTGAAAATATTTCATTTATTAGTGCAGATTACGACAAGCTACAAAAAAGCAGTAATAAAAAATGGTCAGATTTATCTGGAAGTTATGCTAACTCACCCGCAATTAGGGGGACAAAGCGTACAGCCTCGATAGATTGATAGTGAAAATCATTACCTAAACGACGAATAAACTTAAGCATCTGCTGCTGTTCACCGACAGGAATGATCATCCTGCCACCATCAGCTAATTGCATCAAGAGTCGTTGCGGTACTTCTGTTGCACAGGCAGTAACAATAATAGCATTAAAGGGGCCTTTTGATACCCAACCTTCCCAACCATCACCATGACGAGTCGAAATATTATGTAAATCAAGGTGTTTAAAGCGTCGTTTTGCCTGCCACTGCAATATTTTTATCCGTTCAACTGAACTGACATGATGCACTAAGTTTGCTAATACTGCAGTTTGATAACCAGAGCCTGTGCCAATCTCTAACACAGAATCCGTTGCTTGTAATTCAAGCAGTGATGTCATTTTAGCAACAATATAAGGCTGTGAAATAGTTTGACCATTACCAATAGGTAAAGCCGTATTTTCATAAGCCTTATGGGAGAGCGCTTCATCAATAAATAGCTCTCGGGGTACTTTGCTCATCGCTTCCAACAGACGCTCATCATTGATGCCGTGTTGTTTTAACATTGTCAGTAAGTCTTTCATTGACCGACTTAACATGTTTTTTCGACCTCTGCTTTATTTAACCAATCTTTTAATAACTCAAGCGCTTTATACGCTGTTGAATCAACATGTAATGGTGTGATGGAGACATAACCTGCATCAACCGCTGCAAAATCTGTATCCGGCCCCACATCATTTTTTTCGCCAGGAGGCCCGATCCAATAAAGGGTATTTCCTTTCGGATCTGTTTGTGTATAAACATGTTGTGAAGCATGACGACTTCCACAACGTGTTATACGAAAACCTTTGATCTCCGCTAACGGAATGTCAGGCACATTAATATTTAAAATATTCCCAGCTCTTAAAGGCACTCGTTGTAGCATAGCTAAAACATCACAAGTCACTTGGGCTGCGGTGTCAAAATGCGTTTCGCCATCAAGTGATACCGCAATCGCAGGTAAACCTAAGAACCGGCCCTCTGTAGCGGCAGCAACAGTACCTGAGTAAAGCACATCATCCCCTAAATTAGGGCCATGATTAATGCCAGACACCACAATATCTGGACGCGGTCTGACGAGATGATTAACACCGAGATAGACACAATCCGTGGGTGTACCTTCAACTATCGCAATATCACCATTTTCATGTCGCTGTTTACGTAACGGTCTATCAATAGTTAATGAATTGGATGCTGCACTACGATTGCGATCCGGTGCGACAATTTGTACATCATAACGCTGGCGTAAGGCTTTTGCGAGTGTCTGTATCCCTTTTGCCATAACACCATCGTCATTGCTCACTAATATTTTCAGCATCAATATTCCCTAATAATATCAATTCACGGACAACGCTAGTGGCAAAACTTCCTGCTGGCAAAAAGAACGATAAAGAAACCGTAGTATCATCTAGCCAATGCCATGACATATTTTCTGGTAGCAAATTAATCGCACGGCGAGTGGTATCAACTCGCTCTTGTTGTGCTAATGACCATAATGCTTCGTAGCCAGCTAAGTTGTCGGTTTCAAATATCAGTGCTTGAGCTTGTGTACCTAAGTCACCTTTACCCGGCAATGGAGCGGTAATATGTATATCATGCTCTTCATAGCGTGTTTGTGTTTGGGCAAGTTCCGCTTCTTCTGCCACAAACCAACTTCTTTTACCGTGCAATTGCATCGCATCACCACAAAGCACTTGAGTATAAATATTACGCTCAAGTCGTTGGCTCACCAGATGATTAAACATCGCACTACGTGCTGCTGAGAGATAAAAGCTACGTTTGCTACGCTCTTTTACCCGAATTTCATTGGTTGCCCAACGCCATGCTTGGCGTAAATTGTCGCCATTACGACCAAAGCGTTGCACACCAAAATAGTTAGGAACCCCTTGTTTTTGTATCTCTACTAGACGAGTTTCCACCGATGTCACATCGGAGATATCACGTAATACTAAGGTGAAATGGTTGCCTTTTAATGTACCAATACGTAGCTTACGTTGCTGGCGGGTGGTTGTTAATATTTCGCAACCTTCTAACGTAAATTGACTAAAGTCGGGCATCTCTTTACCCGGCATACGTAAACAAAACCATTGTTCCGTTACCGCATTTCTGTCTTTAAGCCCAGCATAACTAGCATCTCGAGGATGAATACCGGCAAATTTAGCTAACTTTTCAGCCACAAAAGCCGTATTACAACCTGTTTTTCTGACTCTAACCATCACGTGTTCGCCTTCACCATCTAAGGTAAAGCCGAGATCTTCGCTGACCTTAAAATCTTCTGGTGTCGATTTTAATCGCCCTGTCGCTGTCGGTTTGCCATGTAGCCAATGAAGTTCTGGTAAATCACTCATTAAGATAAAGACTCTTTGATTAATAGCACCACCGCTTCACAAGCGATACCTTCTTTGCGTCCTACAAAACCTAATTTCTCAGTAGTGGTCGCTTTAACATTGATATCATCGACATGACAATGGAGATCTTCAGCAATATTGACACGCATTTGTGGAGTATGAGGTAGCATTTTAGGTGCCTGAGCAATAATAGTGACATCAAGATTACCAATACGGTAACCTTTAGCCATCACTCTTGAAAAGGCTTCGCGCAATAATACTCGGCTATCCGCACCTTTATAAGCCGGATCTGTATCAGGAAATAATGTACCAATATCGCCCATCGCAACAGCACCTAAAATGGCATCTGTCACCGCATGTAGTACCACATCGCCATCTGAATGGGCTAGGAGACCTTGTTCATAAGGAATTCTCACACCACCAATAATAATTGGGCCTTCTCCGCCAAATTTATGTACATCATAACCGTGTCCAATTCTCATATTATGTGTTCCTTATGCTGGTAATTTGTCGAGAGAGGAAAAATTCTGCAAGAGCCAAGTCTTCTGGTTGTGTGACTTTTATATTATCCGCACGGCCTTTAACTAATAAGGGTTCATATCCACCAAACTCCATCGCAGATGCTTCATCAGTAATGGGTACGTTTTGTGCCAATGCGTTTTCAAGATTTTGTTTTAACAAGGCCGCTGGGAAAAATTGTGGCGTTAAAGCATGCCATAGTGTGTCTCTTGCCACTGTTTTTTCAATATGGTTATCTTGTTGATGACTACGTTTCATCGTATCACGCACAGGAGAGGCTAAGATCCCGCCACAAAATTGAGGATCAAGATGGTTATCATCAATGAGTTGAATAAGATTATCCAAATCACTAAAGGACAGGCAAGGTCTTGCCGCATCATGAACTAGCGCCCATGTATTTTGCGCAAGATGTTCTGTAATATAGCGAAGCCCTGATAATACCGAATCAGCACGTTGTCCCCCTCCTTTAACGACAATAATTCGTTTATCTTTAGCAAGAGCTAGGTGATAAAAATAGTCATCTTCTGGGTTAATTGCGACAATAATTTGCGAAATGCGTGGATGTTTTAATAGCGCATTAATAGTATGTTCAAGGATAGTCAATCTGCCAATTTTAAGGTATTGCTTCGGGCAGGTTGCTTGCATTCGACTACCTATGCCGGCAGCGGGAATAACCGCCACAATAGGAAAAGTAGAGTTTGGTATATTCATTATAGTATTTATATCAAGGCACACTATTAATTCAACAAATTAACGACGTGGTTGGGATTTATCATTAACAATACGATAAAAGCTTTCATTAGGCTTTATCATGCCAAGTTCACTACGAGCACGCTCATCTAATGCTTCTTGCCCGCCATTGAGGTCATCAATCTCCGCAAATAAGCGATCATTACGCGACTTTAATTGTGCGTTTTGCGCTAATGCAGATTCAACTTCTTGACTTACTTTGTTGTAATCATGAATACCATTTTTACCTAACCACAATGAATATTGTAGAAAACCAAGTAAGATCAGAAGTAAGACTGTTAATTTCCCCATTACCACCCCCAAAATGAATGGGCTAATCATCCCACAACTCTCCCATCTGCGCCACAAAAGCGCGCAGATATATTACATGAATATTCGTATTCCCCCCACCCTTAACATAAACAATCACGCTATTTTTCAGATAAAGTATAAGTTATATGCTTAAAAGCGCGTTTTTATCTGCAGGAGTGGTAAGTAAAGAAGTGGTATTTACACTGTATTTGCCGCTAAATCAGTTTATTAAAAAAACCCTTCTATCCCTACATATTTTCCCAGATAAGAGAAAATGATGTAGAGATATGATTAGCGGTAAATTTGTTGTTGCTGTAAATAAGCGAGGATTTGTTGTGTAAGCTCATTAATCGCCAGTGAGCCGTCTAAATGAATTTCTGGCACAATGGGTCGTTCATAAGGTGAATCAATGCCGGAAAACTGTTTGATCTCTCCTCGTCGTGCTTTTTGATAGAGGCCTTTAGGATCACGTGCTTCACAAAGGGCTAAAGGTGTATCAACAAAGATCTCAATAAATCGCCCTTGAGCAAACCTTTCTCTTACTTGTTGTCTATCTTGCTGATAAGGAGAAATAAATGCTGTTAAGACAATTAATCCGGCATCAACCATTAACTTAGCCACTTCCCCTACACGGCGAATATTTTCATGCCTATCTTGTTCACTAAACCCAAGATCATGGCATAAACCATGGCGTAGATTATCACCATCTAATAAATAGGTGCGGATAGGCGCATGGAGTGTCGAGTACTGATATAAGGTTTGCTCTAGCGCATCAGCCAGTGTTGATTTACCTGAGCCAGATAACCCAGTAAACCAAAGTACACATCCTTTGTGTACCTGTTGTGCTTCACGCTCTTTTAACCCTATTTGATGAGGATGCCAGACAATATCTTGATGTATCGTCACTATTTTCCTCCCAGTAAGTCTCTTGCGCCCCAATGCGGAAAATGGCTGCGGATCAACTGATTGAGTTCAATTTCAAACGCATCGTATTGGGAAGTTGTGGGTTGCACGTTGTCGCGAATTTCTCGAATAAGACCAGCACCCACCGTGACATTGCTTAATCTATCAATAAAAATAAGCCCCCCTGTTTGTGCATTAAGTTGATAGTTATCCAGCACCAATGGCTCTTCAAATAATACTTCAACATGCCCAATGGCATTTAGCGCTAAACTTTCGGTCACTTGTTGAGTGAGCTTATCCACATCAACTTGATAGTGAATATTCTCTATTTTGGCACGACTTTTTTTTCCCGCCACTTTGATATCAAGGGTTTGCCCCTGTACTAACGGTTGTTCTGACATCCATACGATATCCACCAACGCATGATTGCTAACATTAGCAGTAGTATCGTTAGCATCAACAATAATGTCGCCACGACTAATATCGATTTCATCCGCTAACAGCAGTGTAATCGCTTGACCCACTTGCGCCTGAGTCAGATCGCCATCAAAAGTCACAATACGTTTAATGGTTGAACGCTGTCCTGAGGGTAATACTTTGATCTGTTGTCCTTGATAAAGAGAGCCTGATGAAACTGTGCCACTGTAGCCTCTAAAATCTAAATCAGGACGATTCACATACTGTACAGGAAAACGCAATCTTTGAGATTTAGCCCCTAATTTAAATTTAACCGGCGCATCTTCAAGTAATGCCAGCAGGGTTTTTCCTGTATACCAAGGCATATTTAATGAAGGAGATACCACATTATCCCCCTCCAGTGCAGAGATAGGCACAAATTCGATAGTGAGATCGCGCGGTAATTGTTGTGCAAAGTGCAGGTAATCTTGTTGGATCGACTCAAAGATCTCTTGTTGATAATCAAGTAGATCCATTTTATTAATCGCGACCACTAAGTGACGGATCCCAAGGAGTGTGCTAATAAAACTATGGCGGCGAGTTTGCTCTTGTACCCCTTTTCGAGCATCGATCAGCAGAATAGAAAGCGTACTCGTTGATGCTCCTGTCGCCATATTGCGGGTATATTGTGCATGTCCCGGCGTATCGGCAATAATAAATTTTCGTTTGGCTGTTGAAAAATAGCGATAAGCTACATCAATAGTGATCCCTTGCTCTCGTTCAGCCGCTAAACCATCCACCAGCAAAGCGAGATCTAATTTTTCACCTTGAGTACCAATCTTTTTACTCTCGTTTTGTAAGGTGGAGAGCTGATCTTCGTAGATCTGCCGCGTATCATGAAGTAAGCGACCAATTAAGGTGCTTTTTCCGTCATCAACATTGCCACAGGTTAAAAAACGTAATAACCCTTTGTTCTGTTGTGTTTTTAAATAATTTTCTACACCACCTGATTGTGCTATTTCACCGGCGATCAGTTGGTTGGTTTTGATGGCTGCAAGTCCCATAGTGACTCCTATTAAAAATAACCCTGACGTTTTTTAAGTTCCATTGAAGCAGACTGATCACTGTCAATTAAACGCCCTTGTCGCTCGCTACTGGTGGAAATTAACATCTCTTCAATAATGGCGGGTAATGTGTCTGCTTGTGAAGGAATAGCACCCGTTAATGGCCAGCAACCTAATGTTCTAAAGCGTACTTTTTGTTGTGTGATCACCTCTCCAGCTTTTAGGTCTATTCGATCATCGTCAACCATAATCAAGGTACCATCCCGCTCAATGACTGGACGGTGTTTAGCGAAATAGAGCGGCACAATATCGATATTTTCTAAATAGATATATTGCCAAATATCTAGCTCCGTCCAATTTGATAATGGAAAAACGCGAATACTTTCCCCTTTATTAATTTGGCCGTTGTAGTTTTGCCATAATTCTGGACGTTGATTTTTCGGATCCCAACGATGAGATCTATCTCTAAATGAGTAAATACGCTCTTTAGCACGCGATTTTTCTTCATCACGACGCGCCCCACCAAATGCGGCATCAAAACCATATTTATCCAGAGCTTGCTTAAGACCTTCTGTTTTCATGATATCTGTATGCTTGGCGCTACCATGAATAAAGGGATTGATCCCCAATTGTGCCCCTTGGGGATTACGATAAACTTTGAGATCAAAACCATACTCTTTGGCCGTTTTATCACGAAACTCATACATCTCACGAAATTTCCAACCCGTATCAACATGTAAAAGAGGAAAAGGTAATTTCGCCGGATAAAAAGCCTTACGTGCTAGATGCAACATCACCGAAGAATCTTTGCCTATTGAGTAAAGCATGACGGGATTTTCAAATTCAGCGACAACTTCACGCAATATATAAATGCTTTCTGCTTCTAATTGCTGAAGATGAGTTAATTGTGTTTCATTCATAACAACCTCGTTTAGGCAAAATGAACCAAAGATGAGTGGATGGCAGAGGTATGTTGAGTTTGTCTATCACCAAACCACGCAAGTTGGTGATGTAATGCAGCAACTTCTCCAACGATTAATAATGCTGGGGTGGGAGCTTGCTTAGCTAATTGCGCTAATTGTGTTAAATTTCCCGTTAAGATCTGTTGATCATGGCGTGTACCGCAACTAATGACGGCAATAGGGGTGAGTGGTGAACGACCTTGCTCTATTAAACGCTGGCTAATAAGTTCTGCTTTCGTCGTTCCCATATAAATTGCTAACGTATGATTAGCTTGCGCTAAAGCTTGCCAATCTGGCTCTATCCCCCCTGATTGGCAATGCCCAGTCATAAAAGTGACACTTTGCGCATATTTACGATGAGTTAATGGAATACCCGCATAAGCACTGGCCCCACTAGCTGCGGTAACACCGGGAACAACTTGAAAAGGAATGCCATGTTGTACCGCAATTTCAAGCTCTTCTCCTCCGCGTCCAAAAATAAAAGGATCGCCCCCTTTTAGTCTGACAACTCGCTTACCAAGCTGAGTATATTTCACGATCAATTGATTGATTTCTTCTTGCAACGTACTGTGTTGCCCCGCTCTTTTACCCACACAAATTCTATCAGCATCACGGCGCACCAGTTCTAAGATGTCTGCACTGACTAAACTGTCATAAAGTACCACCTCGGCCTGCTGGATAACTTGCAAACCTCGTAAGGTTAATAACCCGGCATCACCCGGCCCAGCTCCCACTAAAGCAAGCTCACCTTGTGGGCTATCTGGATGAGACAGTTGTTGTTCAAGCTGTGCTTGTGCTTGTATTAATTGGCCACTTGCCACTAATGAGGCAAATTTGCCACTAAACGCTTGCTCCCAAAAGCGGCAACGTGCTTGAAAACCAGTCAGTTTTTGTTTCACTTTATTGCGCCATTTCCCCGCAATAGTCGCCATAGTCCCTAATGAGCTAGGTAATAATGCCTCTAGTTTTTCCCGTATCATACGAACTAAAACAGGGGCTTTGCCCGCTGATGAAATGGCAATTAATATCGGATTTCTATCAATAATGGCAGGAAAGATAAAAGAGCATTGGGGTTGAGAGTCGACGACATTGACAAAAATGTGGCGTGCTTGCGCATCTAGATACACTTGTTGATTTAATACCTTATCGTCTGTTGCCACGATCACCAGCATCATGCCAAGTAAATGCTCTGACTGATATTGCCCAGCAATCCACTCAATTTGATTTTGCTGATAAGCAAGATGCAATTCATCACATAACTGTGGCGCGATAACACGTAACCGAGCGCCCGCTTTTAATAACAGTACGGCTTTACGCGCAGCGACATGCCCACCGCCAACCAGTAATACTGGGCGCTGTTTTAATTCCACAAATAAGGGTAGGTAATCCATACGCGTATCTCACATTTTTATTGTTTACTTATATGAATAACGACTATAAAAGGTGCATTCGGGGTTATGAAATGACAAAAAGCTATGTGATGGAACAGAAAGGAATAAGCAAAAATATAATAATTTCAAATGGTTATTATTTTACTCACGGCAAAGAGGGCAACAGATGACTCTATTGCCCACTCAAAATAAATAGCGATATTAATAATGAATAATAATATTATTCGTGTAATCCACACTCACGTTTTAAGCCAAAGAATCGCGTCTCTTCTTCACTCATTCCCTCTTGCCATTTGCGTGTCGTATGGGTATCACCCACAGACAGATAACCTTGTTCCCATAATGGATGGTAAGGTAAATTATGCTGTTTAAGATATTGATAAATTTGTTTATTATCCCAATCGACTATCGGTAGTAACTTAAAAATACCTTTCGCTATGGATAAAACAGGTAAATGTTCTCGACTTTTGGATTGCTGGCGTCGTAGCCCTGCAAACCATGTCTTCGCCTGTAACTCCTTTAATGCCTTTTCCATTGGCGCAACTTTATTTATTTGGTTATAACGTTCGATACCTTCAATCCCTTGCAACCAAAGCTTGCCATAGCGTGCTTCTTGCCAAGATGAAGATATTTCAGCGCGATATACTTTTAAATTAAGTTGTAGTGAAGAGGTTAATTCATCAATAAATTGATATGTTTCGGGAAAGAGATAACCTGTGTCTGTCAAAATTACAGGTATATCGGGATATTGTCTGGTAAGCAAATGCAAACAAACTGCCGCTTGAATACCAAAGCTTGAGCTTAAAACAAACTGGTTAGGAAGATGTTCTAAAGCCCAAATCACCCGCTCTATCGCCGTTTTTTGCTCTAATTGTTGGTTGATTTCATCAAGCGCCAGTCGCTGCTCTTCAATCGATAGTAACACCAATTGAGAAAGTGATAATCGACTCATATCACCTCCTGCACTTCATAAAAATCAATGGCTGAATTAACAACGGGTTTGATAACATCAGTGCGAATAAGAAAATCACCAAAACCTTCATTTAGTTCACGTGAAATAGCCCACTGACCAATTAAAGTATCAAGAATTTCAATGATTTCTTGTGATGAAATATTTTCACGATACATTCTAGGAATGCGAGTACCAATGCGGTTTCCTCCTAGATGTAAGTTATAGCGATCGGGGGCTTTACCCACCAGTCCGACTTCCGCCAACATTGCACGACCACAACCGTTAGGACACCCTGTTACACGTACAACAATATGCTCATCACTAACTCCGTATTTAGCCATGATATTATCAAGGGTATCGGTAAATGCGGGAAGGAAACGCTCCGCTTCTGCCATGGCTAATGGGCAGGTTGGAAATGAAACACACGCCATGGCATGTTTACGCAGCGGTGTAACCTCATCATTAATTAAACCATATTGACGCGCTATCGCCTCAATCTGCTCTTTCTGTGCCTCTGGTACACCAGCAACAATCAAGTTTTGATTAGCTGTTAAACGAAAGTCACCAAGATGCACTTTGGCAATTTCAGCAACCCCCGTTTTTAACGGCGCATTAGGTTTATCGATTAATCGACCACTTTCAATAAATAAGGTTAGATACCATTTGTTATCAACCCCTTTTAACCAACCAATTTGATCACCACGGTGAGTAAATTGATACGGTCGGATCATATCAAACATAACCCCTGAGCGGCGTTCAACTTCCTGTTTAAATGTTTCAATGCCAACGCGCTCTAAGGTGTATTTGGTTTTGGCATTTTTACGTTCAGTACGATTGCCCCAATCTCGTTGCGTCGTCACAATCGCTTCAGCGACTGCTAATGTTTTATCAATAGGAATATAACCAAATTCACTAGCTAAACGCGGAAAGGTTTTTTTATCACCATGGGTCATCGCAAGGCCGCCACCGACTAGCACATTAAAACCAACCAAATGCCCATTTTCTGCGATGGCAATAAAATTCATGTCATTGGCATGCAAGTCAACATCGTTATAAGGGGGGATCACCACCGATGTTTTAAATTTCCGAGGTAAATAGGTTTCACCTAAAATAGGCTCCTCATCTGTTGTCGCCACTTTCTCTTTATCTAACCAAATTTCTGCATAGGCATGGGTGCGTGGCAATAAATGTTCGGATAGTTTTTTGGCCCATTCATAAGCTTCTTGATGCAATGAAGATTGTTCAGGGTTTGAGGTACATAGCACATTTCGATTGACATCATTGGCGGTTGCAAGGGCATCAAGGCCTGTTGACGCTAGCATTTGGTGAGCCGGTTTAACATGACCTTTTAAAATGCCATGAAATTGAAAAGTTTGACGATTAGTAATACGAATACTGCCATAGAGCGTATTTTCACTAGCAAACTTATCGATACTTAGCCACTGCTTTGGGGTGATGACCCCCCCCGGTAAACGACAGCGTAACATCATGGCATGACGAGGCTCTAGTAGCTGTTGGGCACGCTCGGCACGAATATCTCTATCATCTTGTTGGTACATACCGTGAAAACGAATTAATAAAAAATTATCGCCCTCAAAACCACCGGTTAGACCATTTTGTAGATCATCACTAATAGTGCCTCGTAAGAAATTACTCTCTTTTTTCATACGTTCACTATCAGATAGTTTTCCTTCAACCACTAAGGGCGCTTGAGTTTGTGATTTCATTTTAATAAACATCCCTCTGATAACGACGTGCTAAACGTAGCTCACTTAAATAATCATCTGCTTGCTCAATATTTTTATTGCCATGGGTCATTACTATTTCTAACAATGTTTGTTCAACATCTTTAGCCATTCTTGATGCATCACCACAAACGTAGAGATAAGCACCTTGCTGTAACCATTGCCAAATTTCCTGACCTTGTTCCCGTAATTTATCTTGCACATAAATTTTATCGGCTTGATCACGCGACCATGCTAAATCAATACGTGTTAACAACCCGCTTTTGACATAACGTTGCCATTCCACTTGATAAAGGAAATCTTCTACAAAATGAGGATTGCCAAAAAAGAGCCAGTTTTTCCCCATCGCACCTTCACTTTCACGTTGTTGCATAAACCCTCTAAAAGGCGCAATCCCCGTCCCCGGGCCAATCATAATCACAGGGACTTGATTATCTTCAGGTAAACGAAAATGATCATTACGTTCAATAAAAACGTTTACTGTATCGCCTTCTTGAAGTTGATCAGCTAAGAACCCTGAGGCACCTCCTGTATAAGCACGCTGATCGACGTTATAACGAACAACACCTAAGGTAAGATGAACTTCATCATCAACTTCTTGTTGTGATGAAGCGATGGAGTAAAGACGTGGAGTTAATGGGCGCAATATATCAATAAACTCTTGAGCATTAGGTTGCGCACTATATTGACGTACCATTTCATTAATTGGGTAGGTTTGCGCATATTGCTGAAGTTTACTTTTATCAGCCACCAGCGATAATAACTCTTCGTGGCGGGATAATTGGGCATACGCTTTAATAATTGGTGCACTATTTTGAGTTAATTCAACATGATGCAATAATGCTTCTTTTAACGTTAATGTTTGTGATTTAACATTTACCTGCTCATCCCCCGTTAACCATAATAGGGTAATAAGCTCATCCACTTTTTCTTCCGAATTCTTAAACCATATCCCTAGCGCATCTCCGGGAAGATATTGCAATTCAGAGCCTGCTAGACTGATTTCAATATGACGAATATCTTTATCTGAATGTCGACCGGTGATCTTCTGATTAGTTAATAAAGTGGCACTAAAAGGTGCATCACGATGGTAGCGTGCGGTATCGACACTGTCGGTTGTTCCTGATTGTGTTTGTTGTAATACTTGAGTATTTTGCTCAGGTATACGTATTTTTAAAATATCAGTCAGCTGAGTTATCCATTTATCAGCGTCAGCTTGATAATCAACATCTGCATCTAATCTTTCTAATAGACTGGTCGCGCCAAGTTGCGCCAGTTGATGATCAAAATCTTTACCTGCTTGGCAAAAATGTTCATAGCTACTATCGCCGAGACTCAGTACAGCATAAGCCGTTTGCTTCATTGGCGCGGCTTTTTTAGAGTGCAAATATTTATAAAATGCGATGGCTTCTTCAGGAGGTTCACCTTCCCCCTGTGTTGAGGTAATAATAATTAAGGTTGTCGTTTTGTGGATCTGCTTAAATTTATATTCACTCGCACTATAGAGCTCAACATTAAGTTGATTATCAACCAATTTATCGCGTAATTGTTCAGCTAAACGACGTGCATTGCCAGTTTGTGATGCTGATATCACGGTGATGGTTTCTTGTTGGGGAACCTGACTTTGTACACTTACCAGCTCATCTTTAGTGGATGAATGCTGATTTAATTGCCCCCAAAAATAGCCAGAAAGCCAAGCAAATTGGGCTGGAGTTAAGTCTTTCGTCACATCCTGTAATTTATTCAATTGCTCCTGTGTTAATGGAAGCATTGATAATAATGGGGGTTGATTGCTCATCGATCCTGCCTTAAAAAAACATTGCACTGCATCGGTGCTGTTATTGTGGTTGGACTTTTTTAATGTATATGAGGGTATCGCACGATCAGAGCACGACTTAAAGACTGGTTTGCTCTATCTAATAACCTTAAAGACTAAATTTATTTACCGATTTCCTTTATCGATATAATGAATAAACGAAAAAGAATATAATAAGTCGCTAAGGTTAAGCGATTAGGCGTAACACACTAAATCAGATACACTAAATAGACACCGTTTTATCTGTATTTTTTTACTATTTAAGTCAAGAGAGTTTTGATGATAACCACCATCTTTAAAGATTTTCAGTTTGAAGCTGCGCACCACTTACCCCATGTTCCCAAAGGCCATAAATGTGGACGTTTACATGGGCATTCATTTTTAGTGAGATTAGAAATCACTGGTGAAGTAGATGCGCAGTCAGGTTGGCTAATTGATTTTGCTGATGTGAAAGCCGCATTTAAACCGACTCTTGATAGGCTCGACCACTATTATCTTAATGACATTGAAGGTTTAGAAAATCCAACCAGCGAAGTACTGGCAAAATGGATTTGGCAACAAGTTAAACCATCACTCCCCCTGTTATCCGCCGTGATGGTTAAAGAGACATGTACCGCAGGATGTATTTATCGTGGTGAGTAATTTTCACCTAAAAAATCAGCCACTCATAGGCTGATTTTTTTAACGATAAATGACACACTAGGCGATATTTAAATATTTATGTGTTTGCATTGAAAAACGCCAATTACGCTCAATACAGGTTTTAATACATAACGCTGTTGCACTCTCTTTACAACTGATTGGTTGTAAGGCAACGATCGCCATAGGTTGTTGAGTTCTTAATCGCAGTAAATCATCCAGTGCTTCGATATCTTTTTCACGAGCAACAGGGTGTTTAATTTCATTGGCACGATTAATCGCACTAGATAAAACACTCAATCCACCTCGCATACCGACTTTCGGCGAAAGTGTTACCCATGTTGCTTCACTACAGAGGATGTCATGCGTGCCACTGGTTTCTATTTGGCAATCAAAACCTGCTTTTTCTAAGCCTTCCGTCAAAGGCCGTAAGTCATAAAGGCAGGGTTCCCCTCCCGTTATCACCACATGCTTTGCGCTATAACGTTGTTGCCGGAAAAGTGATAAAATATCTTCGACAGTGGCTATACCCCAAGTATCACTTTCTTGTGTTTTAATGGGAATATCTCCAAGAGGGACTTTCTTGCTCTCTTCTTTTTCCCAAGTATGTTTGGTATCACACCAACTACATCCTACAGGGCATCCCTGTAATCGAACAAAAAGCGCAGGAACGCCAGTAAAAACACCTTCACCTTGCAAGGTTTGAAACACTTCATTAATGGGGTATTGCATAAGAAACTCTGATATCCAATGAATGCTGATGATTATTACAGATAACTGTCTCACCGTAAGAGGCTTTATGATAAGGTACATGCTTTGTTTTGGATAGCTAACGTGCGAAAAGACACTGAAAAAAAGAGAGCCGATTTTTCGGTTGGACAGAGATGGGAAACACTTTAGATGCAAAAAGAGAATAAACTTTCACGAGGACTATCAGGGCGGCATATTCGTTTCATGGCGCTAGGCTCTGCTATTGGGACAGGGCTTTTTTATGGTTCAGCCGCGGCGATTGAAAAAGCAGGCCCCGCTGTACTTCTTGCTTATCTTATTGGTGGTGCCGCAGTATTTATGGTTATGCGCGCATTAGGGGAAATGGCAGTCCATCATCCAGTGGCGGGTTCTTTTTCACAATATGCTAGCCATTATATGGGACCATTAGCCGGATTTTTAACTGGCTGGAACTACGTTTTTGAAATGCTTATCGTTTGTCTTGCAGACGTAACCGCATTTGGTTTTTATATGAAACTTTGGTTTCCCGATGTCGACCAATGGATATGGGTATTAGGCATAGTCTGCTTTATTGGTGCCTTAAATTTATGTCATGTGAAGATATTTGGTGAAATGGAATTTTGGCTCTCTATCGTTAAAGTGACTGCGATTATTGCCATGATTATCGGTGGTGTTGCCATAATGATCTACGGCTTTGGTCAGCAAACAGAACATCCCATTGGTATTTCTAACCTATGGGAGTTTGGTGGCTTTATGCCAAATGGTATAGAAGGCATTATTGCCTCACTCGCCATTGTGATGTTTGCCTTTGGTGGTATTGAGGTTATTGGTATTACCGCCAGTGAAGCTAAAGATCCAGAAAAAACGATCCCTAAAGCTATCAATGCGGTGCCATTTCGTATCTTACTATTCTATGTACTGACCATTTTTATTTTAATGTGCATCTTCCCATGGCAACAAATTGGCCATAACGGTAGTCCATTTGTACAAATTTTTTCCAATCTGGGTATCAATTCAGCCGCTAACATTCTTAATCTTGTGGTGATCACCGCCGCTATCTCTGCCATAAACAGTGATATCTTCGGTGCTGGTCGCATGATGTACGGCATGGCACAAGAAGGGCAGGCACCTAAATCCTTTATGAAACTGACGCGTAACGGTGTACCTTGGATGACCGTATTAGTGATGTCAGTGGTGCTATTATTAGGGGTTGTGCTTAACTATCTTATCCCAGAAAAAATCTTCGTACTTATTGCCTCTATCGCGACATTTGCCACTGTATGGGTCTGGTTGATGATCTTACTTTCTCAAGTGGCTATGCGTCGCCAAATGAGTGCTGAAGAGGCGAAAAAACTAAAATTCCCTGTACCATTTTGGCCAATAGCACCCGCCATTACCATTATTTTTATGGCATTTGTGATAGCAATTTTAGGCTACTTTGAATCAACCCGAATGGCATTAATCGTTGGGTTAGTATGGGTGGCTATTTTAACTATTGGTTACTATATTGGTATCAAACCAAGAATAACGCAGAAATAATCTACTGTTATCAAGAAAAATAAAGGCTGTGAGTTATTCACAGCCTTTTCTTTATCCATTATCTGCGCTCAATACAATTAGGCTAGCGCTTGGGTTAAATCAGCAATTAAATCATCAACGTCTTCAAGACCGATTGATAAACGAATTAATCCATCACTAATACCATGGCGTTGACGCTCTTGTGCACTGTATGTCGCATGAGTCATAGTCGCAGGATGCTGAGCCAATGATTCACAATCACCTAAACTCACCGCTCGAGTAAAAAGCATTAAGCGATTAAGAAATTCTCTGCCAGCTTTTATTCCACCATTCAACTCCATACTTATCATACCACCAGGTAACGCCATCTGCTTTTTGGCTAGTTCATATTGAGGAAAAGAATTTAATCCGGGATATGAAATCGTTGCCACCTTAGGATGATTTTCAAGAAATTGCACAATACGCTGCGCATTCTGGCAAATTTTTTCCATTCTAATGCTAAGCGTTTTTATCCCTCTTAAGACGAGTGCTGCATCATGAGGTGATAAACAAGCCCCCGTCATATCTTTTAAGCCCTCAACGCGAATTTTATCTGCTAATTGATAATTAGTGATAATTGCCCCCGCCATCACATCACCATGACCTGATAAATATTTAGTCATAGAATGTACGACAATATCCGCGCCTAAGGTTAGTGGCTTTTGTAAATAAGGCGAACAGTAAGTACTATCAACCATGACTAAAACATCATGTTGGTGCGCAATATTAGCGATCTTTTCAATATCACTAACCCGCATATTAGGATTAGCCGGTGTTTCAAAGAAAATAAGCTTTGTTCTATCTGTAATTGCTTCTGCTAATTTTTCAGGATCGGTTAAATCAACATGTTTGATAGTGATACCAAATTTAGCCAGCCCATGATTAAAGAAAGTAAAAGTACAACCATAAACGGTCATATCAGCAATGAGTTCATCTCCTGGCTGCAATAATGACCAACATGTTGAAGTGATAGCTCCCATACCGGAAGAAAAAACAACAGAAGCGTCTCCTTGCTCTAACTGAGCTAATCGTTTTTCTAATAAATCCAATGTAGGGTTAGATATACGAGTATAAAAATGCCCTTTTTCTTTCCCAGCAAAACAATCAGCACCATATTGAGCCGTGGGAAATGCAAAAGTGGACGTTTGAAAAACAGGAGGCACCAATGCCCCCTGATAATCTAACGGAGAGTAGCCATAATGTATTGCTTGAGTATTAAAACACTTATTACTTTGCGTCATTATATCTCCTTGATATTAATTAAACTTCTATTTTCTGATTATTTTCCCCAATAATTTGTAATGTCCTTAATACAATAGTTAATCCTTTTAAGGTGTCAGGATTTTTTAATAATGAAAAAGTCGCACCTAAGGTATATTTTTTATCCTGATAAAGAGATTCTTTTTTAGCCATATTAAAGGCCGTAGTTAATTCCCAAACCGGAATTAATGTTTCTTCAAAAGCAACCGCCAATTTTTCTACCGTTGCGTTATCCATAATATCGACGGTATCTGAGGCTAAAGATAATAAATCAACAATATTATCTAGGCGCTTTAATGCTAATAAAGGCCTTATTTTTTCTAGTAAATGTTCTAAATGAATTTTATCTTCATTAGATAACAACGGTTTTTCATTTGGGCTTAAATTATTTTCACTCATTATTTTATTCCCCTACAATAATCCTCTGACCGTTGCCCAATATAAGCCCCGGTTATAACCGTTACGTAACATGCCACCGAGTTTTGTTGGAGGTGTTGGAATAACATCATGTTTATAGTCATACTGTAATGGCATACCCGCTGATAATCCCATTTGGGCAACAGCTTGTACTCGACCATCATAAATTGCAGCCGGATAACCATAACGCAGTTCACCACAAATATTATTAGCTATAACACCCGCTTGGTTATGACAGCTACCACCGGCCTTACTAATAGGCAAATCAACCGTATCACCTAACACATAAACTTGATTTAACCCATATACCTGTAATGTTTCAGGATCGGTCGGTAGCCAGCCTTCACCATTGTTATATTCACTTAATCCTGTATTACGAATGGCTTCTACCGCTGTTATAGGAGGCGTGCTCATTAAGATATCAAAAGGCTCTGCTTCTCCTTCTTTCGAATAGGCAATTTTCTTATCAGGATCAACATGACTTAATGTAAAACCACGTTTTGCTTTGATATCTCGTTCAGAAAAGACCGCAGGAAGTACTTCACAAACTTCTTGCTGCATAAAAAGACAATTTCTTAATAGTTGAGCTACGGTAGGATAGGTATAAACAATTTCTATATTACTTCTTACCCGTCGCTGACGTAAAAATTCATCCAGCATCAAGGTTGTTTCCATTGGCGCAATACCACATTGGTGAGGTACATTTGGCGTTTCAGGGAAAGTTACCGTGATAAATACACGCCCTTTTTCAATGGTAGCAATTTTATCTGCTAATTTTCGTGCAGCTTCATATTGATAAAAATGATTTCCAGCTTCGGCTAAACCTTCAATTCTATCAAGACGAGGAACACATCCTGTGGCTAATACCAGAAAATCATAGTGATATTTTTTCTTAGAACAACAATAAACTGTTTTATTATTAAAATCGAAACTTTCAGCTTTATCTATAACAAATTCAATTTCTGGTCTTAATAAACTTCTTTGTGATCGCATTAACTCTTCTTTTAAGAAAAGGTTAAATGCAATATACATAAATGCAGGTTTGTAATAATGGTATGGATTATCTGAAATAAGCGTAATTTTTATTTTTTTTGAAAATATTTCATCATTTAATTTTTTAGCTAAGATATTAGCGAGAATAGTACCCCCCGTACCACCGCCAATAATAACTATATTTTTTGTTGCCATATTATTTCCTATATTTGTAGGGAATTAGATAGACAAAAAAAGTATAGTAAAGCGCGTTAATATAACAAATAGATTAAATAGATAGATAAATTAAATATAGAGTAATAATACTAATCAATAATAAATACAATCATATTATATTAAAATATTTATGTTTTAATATTAACGAATGTAATCATCACGAGTTAAGAAAATGTCGCCACCAAAGGATTATGATCAGATGCATCTGTGATTAAGATTTCCGCTTTATTTAGTGATAATCCACGATAAAATATATAATCAAGTGGCTTACCAAAAGCGCGAGTGCGTAAATCCTTTTCAAAGATCACTTCTTTAAGTTTTAATCTTCTAGCAAAACGCTTTAACACATTAACTCTTGGACGACTCCAGGCGTTAAAATCCCCCGCCAAAATAACAGGCCCTTTATGATCGATGATATGAGTCGATAAGCTGTTTAATTGTCTTTGATAAACATCAACACCGAAACTAAAATTGATCGCGTGTACATTTATCACCATTAAATGCTCACCAGTAATAAGTGGATAAACCGTAATTAATGCAGATTTAGCAAGCCTTAAAAAAGGCTCTTTTTCTCTTAATGGGCAACAATAGATAGGATGAGAACTTGATAAGGTCATAACACCCGCAGGGTGCTGTTGAAAGGCTAAAGCAGGAACTTGATCAGCAATTAAATGGTTTTTACCCGCAAAACGAACTAATTCAGGTGTTGTTTGCGCTTCTTGTAAAAGTAATAGTTGAGTATCGGTGGCAAGCGTTTCCAGCATACTACGCCAATTGACCCGTTGCTGTTTGTAAATATTCCAAACAGCAATTTTTAAAGTGCCTTCTGTATATAGTGGCATCCCAATCGGTAGCATCTCTTCTATTTGGCCTAAAGGTAGACTAGGTTCAATCCTTTCTACAGGTTGACCTGCTACAAAACGTACTGAATAAGTCGGTTTTTTCGCCATTAAGCAACCTCAGATAACCAATAGGATCTCTTGCTACCTATCTAGTATACCAAAGCTGGGATCTCCCCTCACCTTTTTAAAGAATATAATGATAAATAAGTGTAACTATTTTTGTAAAAAATAGCTTTAATGGCGAATTATTATGAAATAAGCACTGGTAATGTGAGCAACTTTGAATTTTAAACAAAAAAAAACCTAAGTCATTAGACTTAGGTTTTCTTATGTGTTGGCGGAACGGACGGGACTCGAACCCGCGACCCCCTGCGTGACAGGCAGGTATTCTAACCAACTGAACTACCGCTCCGCTTATTCTTTACGCACTTAATGTCTTATTACATTAAGGCTTTAATTTGATGCTTGGCAGTTCCCTACTCTCACATGGGGAGACCCCACACTACCATCGGCGCT